>Ga0194120_10003304_pt1 | contig 26471 bp, 19 predicted proteins | sample TA2MahCa65mmetaG_FD_148642 | JGI IMG/M metagenome (GOLD analysis project Ga0194120, IMG submission 148642) | Freshwater microbial communities from Lake Tanganyika, Tanzania - TA2015019 Mahale Deep Cast 65m | ecosystem: Environmental > Aquatic > Freshwater > Lake | place: Tanzania: Lake... | reverse complement strand
GCGGCGCGGGACTGTAGCTACATTCGGAACGGCGAGTTCAAGCTCTATCGCATGGAGCCGACACAGCGGGAGGCGCTCGAGCCCGACGTCTTCGGGGCGTTTCTCGACAAGCTGGAACGCAACCGACGCGGACTGGAAAGCTTCGGAGACCGGCGCCGGGATGTCGAGGTACACGTCTGTGCCTCCGACGCGTCGCAGGGCGAATGCCCGGTCGTGGCTCCGCCGAACGGATTCGGTCTCGTGGTCACCTTGCCTCCCTACGGCGACTCCGCGACGACGGTCGCCTACGGTCAGTTCTCGCGCCTTTCCGCGGAATGGATCGGACTCGATAACCCTCGCAGCGTCGACCGGCGTTCCATGGGTGGACGCCACCGGGAGTGTCGAGCCGATCTGGGCCCAGTCGCTGAAGTCGTCGAGCGGATCGCCTCGGTCGATGCCCGGCGGGCGAATCAGGTCACTGCGTACTACATCGACCTGGCGCAAAGCATCCAGACGGTCGTGTCCGTCCTCGCCGTACACGCGACCGTGTGCTATGTCGTTGGTAACAGGCGCGTGAAGGGCATCACGCTCCCGACGGACGCGTTCGTCGCTGACGCCTTCGCGCGTCGCGGATTCTCGCATCGGCAGACGATCATCCGCGCCATACCCAGCAAGCGGATGCCGTCGGAGAACAGCCCGTCGAACGTGCGAGGGGCAAAGGACACGACGATGACGCGCGAGTACATCGTCGTGTGCCAGCGGTAGACGCGCGCAGGGGTTTCACGGCTATCGTCCGAAAGCTCGTGACCGCCCCAGAGCCCTGTGACCGTCGCAACCGCCTCGTCGAACGGATCCGCCCATGTCTGACGCCCTGATCATGGATCGTGTCACCAAGTCGTTCGGCGACGTCGTCGCCGTCGACGAGCTGTCCCTCCGCGTGCCGTCCGGCTGCATCTACGGCGTGCTCGGGCCCAATGGGGCTGGCAAGACGACCGCGCTGCGCATGATCGTCGGCATTCTGGAGCCGGACTCTGGGAGCGTTTCGGTGCTCGGCTTGGCGGACGCAGCGGCGGTGCGTCAGCGGATCGGATATCTGCCGGAGGAAAAGGGGCTCTACAAGAAGATGCGCGTGGGCGCGATGGTCGCCTACGCGGGCGAGCTCAAGGGAATGCCCAAGAAAGCCGCCCACGAGAACGCCATACATCTACTGAACGTCTACGGACTGGGCGACTGGGTCACCAAGCGCTGTGAGGCGCTGTCGAAGGGCATGAGCCAGAAAGCCATGCTCCTGAGCACGATGATTCACGATCCTGACCTCGTCATCCTCGATGAGCCGTTTTCCGGGCTGGATCCGGTCAACACCGAGATCATGCGCGATGTCATCGTGAACATGCGTCGTCAGGGCAAGACGGTTCTCTTCTCGACGCACGTCATGGAACAGGCGGAGCAGATCTGCGACGCCATCGTGCTGATCCATCGTGGGCGCAAGGTGCTCGATGGTCCGTTGGCGTCCGTCCTCGATGCCGGTGGAACCGCCGTGCAACTGGACTACGACGGCGACGGCGAGCCCCTCAAGGAGTTGCGAGGCGTGTCGCGCGTGAACGACGCCGGAAAGCACGCGGAGCTCATCCTCGACAGTGGAACCGACCCCCAGGACGTTCTCGCGCAAGTCGTCGGCAAAGTACGCGTGCGACGGTTCGACCTTCGGGAGCCGTCGCTGCACGAGGTGTTTGTGCGTGCCGTGAAGGAGGACGCGAGTGGCGAATAGGGTCGCTCTCGTCGCGCGGCGCGAGTACTTGGAGAACCTGGGCACCAAGGGCTTCTGGCTCGGATTGCTGGTGTTCCCGGTGATTCTCATCGCGTCGATCGCGGTTCCCTTCCTCTTCTCGAAGTCGGCAGGCAGACGAACGTACACCGTCATCGACGGGTCCGGTTGGCTCGGAGCCGCGGTCCAGGAGCGCATCCTCACCCAGGAGTTCACGACGCTCCTACGCGCAACGATCCGCATCGAGGAGTCCGGCGATTCATCCGCCTACGCGCTGCCCGATTCGATGGTGGAGCTCGCCGTGGCTGTCAAGCCGCTCAGCGATGACCATCGGGCGCGCGTCGCGGGAGCGCTCGCCGGGTCCGATGCCGCAGTCGAGGCACTGGACAGCGCACTGGACAGCTATGTCAAAGAGCTCGTTCTGTCGGCACGCGCCGAAGCGCAGTCGTGGTATCGATCACTGACGGCAAAGCAGGCGAAGCGCATCGACGATGGGCTCGACGCGACTCGCTACGCCTACGTCGCGCCGCCCGACAGGCCCGCTGCGGTGGACGAGCTCAATCGACAGATCGCTGACGGAAGGCTGTTCGCCTACTTCGTCATCGGGCCCGATCCCGTCACCGGCTCCGATGGCACGCGATACGTCTCGAAGAACCTGACCGACACGAGCCTGCGCGACTGGTACGCATGGCGCGCCAGCGAAGTCGTGCGCGAACGCCGGATCGAGCGTCAGGGGTTGACTTCTGAGATCGCCGGATGGCTCTCGGCGCCGTTGTCGTTCGTCGGGGAGGTGGTCGGATCGGGCGGCGCGACCTCCGCCGCGAAGGCATCCGACAAGCTGCGCCAGTGGGCGCCCGCGATCTTCGTCTACATCCTGTGGGTGTCCGTGTTCAGCTCGGCTCAGATGCTGTTGATGAACACGGTGGAGGAGAAGTCGAATCGCGTTCTCGAAGTGCTGCTCTCCTCGGTGTCGTCGCTGGAGCTGATGTCGGGGAAGATTCTCGGAATGGCGGCGACGGGTCTCACCATCGTGGGCGCGTGGGTCGCGTTCTTCTATGCGACAACCATGGCGCTCCCCCGGTTCTTCGTCGGAATGCCCGACCTCGGACTGGCGCAGATCGCCTCAGACCCCGTCTATCTGCTGCTCTTCCTGTGCTACTACATCTTCGGGTACTTCCTCTATGCCGCGCTGCTGGTTGCCATCGGCTCCGTCTGCAGCACGCACAAGGAAGCTCAGAACCTGATGACGCCGATCGTGCTGGCACTCATCCTGCCTCTGTTGACGCTGACGCCCATCACGCGAGACCCCAACGGAACCCTCGCCCGTATCCTCTCGTTCATTCCCACGTTCACGCCGTTCGTCATGATGAACCGTTCTGCCGGTCCACCGGAGGTCTGGGAGTACGTCGTCACCACGGTCGAGTTGATGCTCTCCGTGGTCGTGGCGTTTTGGGCGGCAGGACGTGTCTTCCGCGTTGGAGTCCTGATGACCGGCAAGCCTCCTTCCCTTCGCGAGATCGTTCGCTGGGCCCGCGCCAGCGGCGGACGACGCCAGATCAACGCCCTCTGACGCCGGACCGGTTCGCGCCAACGTGTCGGGACGTGGAGAACGCCCCAGCCTGTGGTATCGTTACGATGCGATTCGAGCCGGTGTGGGTGAGGGAGGTTTCCATGCGTCTGACGAACGAGCAGATCGAAGAGTACGACCGCCTTGGGTTCCTGTTCTTCCCGGAGCTGCTCAGCAAAGAGGAAGTGGCGATCCTCCGCGAGGAAGTAGACCGGGCGATGGCGACGCCCGGAGCCTGGACCCAGCGCGATCGTGGAGCGACGACGACGGCGATGGCGCTCTGGACACAGCGGGGCGACTCCGCCTACGGGTTGCTGCCTGGACTGCCGCGAATCGTGGAGCCCGCTCGACAGTTGCTGCGCGAGGACGTGTTCCACTGGCACAGCAAGTTCATCTTCAAAGCGCCGCGCACGGGCGCGCCGTGGAAGTGGCATCAGGACTACGGTTACTGGTATGGAGATGGGTGCCCGACGGAGCGTCTTCTGTCGGTGATGGTCTTCATCGACGAGGCGCGGCCTGACAATGGGTGCCTGAACCTGATGGTGGGAGCTCACAAGCTCGGACGCCTCGAGCATGTTCCCATCGAGTCCGGCACGGACGGGAACCAACTCGGCATGCGCGACGATGCGGTTCGCTCCCTGGTCGAGCGCTATGAGGTCCGTGCAATGACGGGCGCTCCCGGCGGCGTCGCGTTCTGGCACTCGAACGTGCCGCACGTGTCGGCGGCGAACACGTCGGAGTACCCCCGGCTAGCGGTCATCGTCGCCTACAACGCGATGAGCAACGCTCCGGCAAGTGGCAAAGGCGCGGGCCAAGGTAAGCCGGAGCCCATCCGGACCGAATCGGAAGACGCCCTGCTCCGCTGGAAAGCGAGAGCCGGCAACGCCGCGTCGTAGCATCGGTACGCGCGGACAGATAGGTCTGGAGCGCGATGCGAGCGTCCAAGCAAACGCCCATGATGGAGCAGTACCTTCGGGTGAAGGCTGAGAACCCGGATGCGATCCTGTTCTTCCGCATGGGCGATTTCTACGAGACGTTTCTCGAAGACGCGCCGATCGTCGCCAAGACGTTGGGCATCACGCTGACGGCCCGCGACAAGGACGCGAACGGCGAACGGACTCCCCTCGCTGGCTTCCCGCATCACGCCCTCGACTCCTACCTCCACAAGATGATCCAAGCCGGCTACAAAGTCGCGATCTGCGAGCAGATCGAGGACCCCAAGTTAGCGAAGGGCGTGGTCAAGCGCGCCGTGGTTCGCGTCGTCACGCCCGGTACCGTCACCGACCCCAAGGTGCTCGAGATCAAGGCGAACAACTTCATCGTCGCAGTCTACGAGCACGACGGACGCCATGGGCTCGCGTGCGCCGACGTGTCGACGGGCGAGTTCTACGTGACCGAGATCGGTTCCGACCGACGTCTCATCGCGGAACTGAACCGGCTCGACCCGCCCGAGATCGTCGTCAGCGAGGAACTGCGTCGCGGCGAGCTACTGGAGTTCGCAGGTCGTCCGACTCAGCCCGTCGTGAACCGCCTCCCGGCTTGGAGGTTCGACCCGCCAACGGCGCGACGAGTCCTGCTGGATCACTTCCAGATGGTCTCGCTGGACGGATTCGGCTGCGAACAGATGCCGTCTGCCGTCGGCGCGGCGGGGGCCCTGCTCGCCTATCTCAAAGACACGCAGAAGGACGCGATCCACCACGTCGTCGCCATCGAGACCTACTCGACCGAGTCCTACATGACGCTCGACCCGGAGACTCAGCGGAACCTGGAGCTCCTTCGGTCGATGCGCGACGGCTCGACGCACGGGACGCTGCTCGCGGTGCTCGACGCGACCCTGACGGCGATGGGCGGCAGAAAGCTGCGGCAAGCGCTCCTTCAGCCGCTGCTCGACGTCCGCGAGATCCAGGCGCGGCTGGGTGCCGTCGAGGAACTTCGCGCGGACATCCACCGTCAAGAGGACCTGCGCGAGCTCCTCGACGGCGTGCATGACATCGAGCGCCTCATGGGGCGCATCGGTCTCGGCACGGCGAATGCGCGAGACTTGCGAGGACTCGGACGGTCGCTCGCCGTCTTGCCCGTGCTGCGGCAGATGTTGTCCACATGCTCGTCGAGCTTGCTGACCACGCTCCACGAGCACCTCGACACGTGCGAGGATGTGTCGGCGCTCATCGAGCAGGCGATGCACGAGGATCCGCCGATGTCCCTCCGGGAGGGTCGCCTGATCCGCGACGGATATCACCCCGGCTTGGACGATCTGCGCGACGTGATCGCCCACGGCAAGGAGCGCATCGCCAGTCTGCAGGAGTCGGAGCGCGACCGAACCGGCATCGCGAGCCTCAAGATCGGCTTCAACCAGGTGTTCGGGTACTACATCGAGGTGACCAGGGCGAACCTAGCGAACGTTCCTGCCGAATACATCCGCAAGCAGACGCTGGCGAACGCCGAGCGCTTCATCACGCCGGAGCTGAAGGAGTTCGAGGAGAAGGTGCTCACGGCAGAGGAGCGCATCCTCGATTTGGAGTACGACCTGTTCGTCCAGGTTCGCGATGCAGTGCGGGAGCAGGCGTCGCGAATCCAGCGAGCGGCGAGCGTCGTGGCGAACGTCGATTTCCTGTCCACGTTCGCGTTCGTGGCGGCGCGGAACAACTACGTCAAGCCCGATGTCGATGGCGGCGACGTCATCTACATCAAGAACGGTCGGCATCCCGTCGTCGAGCAGCTCGTGACCCACGAGGGCTTCGTCCCGAACGACACGTATCTGAGCGCGCGCCAAGAGCCGCTGCACATCATCACCGGGCCCAACATGTCCGGGAAATCGACGTACCTCCGGCAGGTCGCCCTCATCGCGCTGATGGCTCAGATGGGGAGCTTCGTCCCCGCCTCCGAGGCGCATATCGGCGTCGTGGACCGCATCTTCACCCGCGTTGGGGCGTCGGACAATCTCTCCATGGGTCAGAGCACGTTCCTCGTCGAGATGAACGAGACGGCGAACATCCTGCACAACGCGACGTCGCGCAGTCTCGTGATCCTCGACGAGATCGGCAGAGGAACCAGCACGTTCGACGGGCTCAGCATCGCGTGGGCGGTCTCCGAGCACATCCTGCGGGAGCTCGGCGCCAAGACGCTCTTCGCCACGCACTATCACGAGCTGATCGAGCTCGCAGACCGGTATCCGAGGGTGCGCAACTACAACGTCGCGGTTCACGAAGACGACGAGAAGGTGACGTTCCTGCGCAAGGTCGTCGAAGGCGGCACGGACCAGTCGTACGGCATCCACGTCGCGCGGCTGGCGGGTCTGCCGGAAGCCGTCGTGCAGCGGGCGTGGGAAATCCTCGGCATCCTGGAGAGGCACGACATCTCGGTCGGTGACAAAAAGGCGCCGCGTGCCCGTCGGCGGCTCCCCAAGCGCAACGTCACCGACGGCGGATTGCAGCTCTCACTGTTCGGTGCGCCTGCATCCTCGACAGCGGACCCCGTACTCGAAGAGCTCCGCGAAGCGCTGTCCCGCCTGAACCCGGACACCATGACGCCCCTCGAAGCGCTGAACGCCCTCCACGGGCTCAAACGCAAGCTCGACGACGAGTCCGACTCGTGACGCGGGGAGCCGGTGAACCTTGACATGCCTCACGTCGCGGGATAGCATGAGTCTCGCAGTCTAGCGGGCTGCCAGAGGTTTCAGGTGGAGCCCGGCTAGGGCACCAGGAGTGGACGCATATGCACGCGATTGTCACCACCGGCGGCAAGCAGTATCGCGTCGCGGTGGGTGAGATGCTGGACGTCGAGAAGCTCGACGGCGACGTGGGCGACCAGGTCACGCTGAGCGATGTGCGGCTCGTGTCGCTCGATTCGGGCGAGACGAAGATCGGTACGCCGCAGGTCGAGAACGCCGCGGTCGTCTGCGAGATCGTTGCGCAGGACAAGAACAAGAAGCTGATCGTCTTCAAGTCGAAGCGTCGCAAGGGGTACAAGCGGAAGCTGGGTCACAGGCAGCCGTTCACGCGGCTCCGAGTCGAAGCGATCAACTCCTAGCTGTCCGGACCTCGGGAGGGAACCGAAATGGCGCACAAGAAGGGTCAGGGCAGCACGCAGAACGGGCGCGAAAGCCACTCCAAACGGCTTGGCGTCAAGCGCTTCGAGGGCGAGCAGGTTCGATCCGGGACCATCCTCGTCCGTCAGCGCGGCACGCGCTACCATCCGGGCGAGAACGTCGGCATCGGCGGCGACGATACCCTCTTCGCCAAGATCGACGGCGTCGTCCGCTTCGAACGCAAGGATCGCACGCGACGGCAGATCAGCGTCTACTCGGAACAGCCGACCGCGTAGGTCCGCGCGACACAACCACGCCTGCGGATGAGGGAGCCTCGTTGCGACGAGGCTTTCGTCTTTTCCGCGTCGGGACTCACCGATGATCGACATTGCCGAGATCGAAGTCCGTGGCGGCGACGGCGGCGACGGCTGCCTGGCGTTCCGACGCGAGAAGCACGTCCCGCGCGGCGGGCCCAACGGCGGCGACGGGGGCAAGGGCGGAAGCGTCATCTTCGAGGCGACCGAGTCGGTCTCCACGCTCATCGATCTGCGGTACTCGCAGCACTACGACGCGGGGAGAGGCGGCAACGGCGAAGGGAACCAGCGCCACGGAGCCGACGGTCAGGACACCCGCGTGCTCGTCCCGGTCGGAACGACCATCGACGACGTTGAGACCGGCGAACGCCTTGCCGACCTGTCGGAGCCCGGTTCCCAAGCCGTCGTCGCCCGGGGCGGCATCGGGGGACGAGGCAACGCACGGTTCAAGACGAGCACCTATCGGACGCCTCGCGTTCGCGAGCTCGGCGAGCCCGGAGAGGCGCGACGGCTGCGACTCGAGGTGCACCTGATTGCGGACGTTGGGTTGGTCGGGTTCCCGAATGTGGGCAAGTCCACGCTGCTCGCGCACGTCTCCGAGGCGAAGCCGAAGATCGCCGACTACCCGTTCACGACGTTGAGCCCGAACCTCGGCGTCGTCCGCCTCGGACTTGGCGAGAACATGGTCGTGGCAGACTTGCCGGGACTCATCGAGGGGGCTCACGAGGGAGCGGGGCTGGGCTATGATTTCCTTCGGCACGTCGAGCGAACGCGGCTCCTTCTCCACGTCCTCGATGGCGCCGCCGTCGAAGGCAGAGACCCGCTGCGCGATCTCGTCGTCATCAACCGCGAGCTTTGTGCGCATTCGGAGGCGCTGGCGCATACGCCGCAGATCATCGTGCTGAATAAGGCGGATCTGCCGTCGGCGCAGGAGAACCTGCCTCGTCTGCTCGACGCGCTGAGCGGGCGACCGGTTCACGTCGTATCCGGCGTCACCGGCGAGGGGCTCGACGCGCTGATGCGGCAAGCCTACGCACGGCTCCGACAGATGCGCGCCGTCGACGCCGCTACCTCCGACGACGCCGAAGAGCCCGTTCTGTTCCGCGAAGAGCGGCGGCGAGGCGTCCGCGTCAGCCGGAGCGAAGGAATCTACTGCGTGGACAGCGACGCGGCGCGACGCGCGGTCGTCATGACGGAGATGGGCAACGACGAAGCCGTCTGGCTCCTGCATCGCCGCCTGACGCGGATGGGCGTCATCAAGGCGCTGAAGCGTGCCGGGGCGAGAGAGGGCGACACGATCCAGATAGGGGACACACAGCTTGTCTTCTCAGCAGGGGATCACCCACTCACGTTCGCGGACTACCTGGCTTCGCGGCGTCAAACGCCTCGTCGTCAAGGTCGGAACGACGACGCTGACAGCGGGAACGCGGGAGCTGAGTGAGTCGCTGATCGCAGAACTGGCTCGCCAGATCGTCGCCGCGAGGCAACAGGGACTCGAGGTCATCCTCGTCACCTCAGGGGCGATCGGCGTCGGTTCCGGCAGACTGAAGCTCCGGTCACGACCGCGCGATATCGGATCACTGCAGGCAGCCGCAGCCGTAGGTCAGAGCCTGCTCATGCACACGTACGAGACGGCGTTCCGCGCCCTCGGACAGCCGGTCGCTCAGGTGCTCATCACTGCAGGCGACCTTCGCGACCGCCGACGCTATGTCAACTTCAGCAATGCCATCGCGGCGCTGTTCCGCTACGGCGTCGTGCCCATCGTCAACGAGAACGACACGATCTCGGTCGACGAAATCCGCGTCGGCGACAACGACACGCTCTCGGCGCACGTGGCGAACGCTTCGGATGCCGATCTACTGGTCCTGCTCAGCGACATCGAAGGGCTCTACACGGCTGACCCGAACACCCATCCGGGCGCGAGCCTCATTCCGGAAGTGGACCGCCTGACGCCTCAGGTCCATCGGATCGCCGACGGCGACCGCGCCAGCGGCGCAGGGCTCGGAACGGGACGACTGGCGACCAAGCTCCGCGCCGCCGAGATCGTCGTCTCCTCCGGCAAACCGATGGTGCTCGCGCGCGGCGGACGACCGAATGTCCTCACAGACATCCTCGACGGCGAAGAGGTCGGGACACTGTTCTGCCCATCGTCGACGCGCTTGGGTAGAAGGAAGCGATGGATCGCGTACACGCTGTCGCCGCGAGGCGCGCTGACACTCGACGACGGAGCGGTCCGCGCGTTGACGGATCGTGGCAAGAGCCTCCTGCCTTCGGGCGTTATCGCGGTTGACGGAACGTTCGCGTTCGGAGACCCTGTCCGCTGTCTGAGCGCCGAAGGAACCGAGTTCGCGCGTGGACTGGTCAACTACGCGGCAGACGAGATCCGCGCGATCCAGGGGAGCCGTACCGCTGCCATCGAGAGCATTCTCGGATACCACTTCGCCGACGAGGTGATCCATCGCGACAACCTCGTGCTCATCGACCACGCTGAGACGCCCGACGACTCAACGTCCGCTGATCCCGACTAGGGAGCCCTATGATGACGACCGAGACCCGTGTCCGCGAACAGGCGCTCGCCGCCAAGCGAGCCGCGCGAACCCTGGCTGCCCTCTCCTCGGCGACGAAGACAACCGCCCTCATGCGCATGGCTGAGGCGCTGACCGGCAACGTGGATGCTCTCCAGTCGGCGAATCAGCTCGACCTCGACGCAGGTCAGGCGAACGATCTCACCAAAGCGATGCTCGACCGCCTGGCGCTGACGCAGAAGGTCATCGACGGCATGGCGGATGGTCTCAGGCAGATCGCCGCGTTGCCCGACCCCGTCGGCAACGTGGACCGCATGTGGGTGCGCCCGAACGGACTTCGCATCGGGAAGATGCGAGTACCCCTCGGCGTGGTCGGCATCATCTACGAGTCGCGTCCGAACGTTACGGCGGACGCAGCCGGGCTCTGCATCAAGTCGGGGAACGCGGTCGTGCTGCGGGGCGGCTCCGAGGCGATCCACTCGAACACGGCAATCGTCCGGCTGCTGCGTTCCGCCGCCGCCGAGTCCGGACTGCCCGCAGAGGCGATCCAGATCGTCGAGACGACCGACCGAAGGGCGGTCGGCGAACTGCTGAAGCTGGACGACATCATCGACGTCATCGTGCCGCGCGGCGGCAAGGGTCTGATCCGGTTCGTCATGGAGAACTCGACGATCCCAGTCGTCAAGCACGAGGACGGCATCTGCCACACGTACGTAGACCGCCGAGCGAACCTCGATATGGCGGAAGGTATCGCGTACAACGCGAAAGTCCAGAGACCTTCCGTCTGCAACGCGATGGAGACGCTTCTGGTGCATGCCGACGTCGCGGATGAGTTCCTGCCGCGCATCGCGGCGCGGCTCACCGCTGCCGGCGTCGAACTGCGCGGATGCGAACGGACACGCCACCTCCTGCCGGAAGCCGCCGCCGCGACCGAAGACGACTGGCGAACCGAGTATCTCGATCTGATCCTCTCGGTACGGGTCGTCGACTCGCTCGACGACGCCGTGGCTCACATCGAGGAGTACGGTTCCCACCATTCCGACGCCATCGTGACCGACGACTACGAAGCCGCACAGCGGTTCCTCCTCGACGTCGACTCCGCCACCGTCTACGTGAACGCCTCGACGCGCTTCACCGATGGCTACGAGTTCGGTCTGGGCGCGGAGGTCGGTATCAGCACACAGAAGCTGCACGCCCGGGGTCCCATGGGCATCGACGAGCTGACGACCTACAAGTACATCGTCTACGGATCGGGGCAGGTGCGCGGCTGATCCCGCCGCGCCGGTCCGCCGGACCACTGCCCAAAATGTACGCAACCCCCCGCTGACATATTCAGCATGCTCAGGCGTAGAGCGCCCGCACTTCGGCGGGAATGACGACCGAATATGCCTGTCGGAACCCGTCCCGCCCGGGATCGGCTCCCCTGCGCGCACTTGGCACACCGCTTGCTGTGGCACGCCCAAGGTACGTCGGCTCACCATCTGCTCTGCGCACATCGGCTCGCGATGTGCTGACGACGACTGAGGGGCATTCCATGCAAACAGCGCGAATCAAGGCGGCACGCCGAGGTTTCGGGATCGCACTGACCGTAGCTCTGCTACTTGGGGTCGTCGACCCGCTGGTGATCGTTTCCGTCGCTCAGAACGTCGAAGCCTCGAAGGAGCCCACGACCGCCACAGCCGATGCGATCACGACGGACGAAGCCGAAGACGGCGTGCCAGAGAACGTCCAGGCGTTCGTGAAGGAGAGCCTGCAGGGCGAAGGCGACCACAGCTTCTCCGATTTTCTATGGATGGGAATCGCGGGATTCCTCGTGTTCTTCATGCAGGCGGGGTTCGCCTTGGTCGAGAGCGGGTTCACCCGGTCCAAGAACACCGTGAACATCCTCATGAAGAACCTGCTGGACTTCTGTCTGGGATCGATGGCGTTCTGGGCGGTCGGTTTCGGGATCATGTACGGGTCAAGCCAAGGCGGGTTCCTGGGAACGGGGCGGTGGTTCCTCTCCGACGCCGTCGGCGCCGATGGTTCCATCAACAACTGGGAGTATATGGAGTGGTTCTTCCAGGTCGTGTTCGCGGCGACATCCGCCACAATCGTCTCCGGTGCGATGGCGGAGCGCACGAACTTCAAGGGTTACCTGATCTACAGCGTCGTCATCTCCGCGCTCATTTACCCGATCCAGGGGCACTGGATCTGGGGCGGCGGATTCCTTGCCAAGCTGGGCTTCCATGATTTCGCTGGCTCCACGGTCGTTCACTCGGTCGGTGGATGGGCGGCTCTCATGGGCGCGATCCTGTTGGGACCGCGACTCGGCAAGTTCGACAGCAAGCGGAACCCGCGCGTCATACCGGGTCACAGCATTCCGCTCGCGGTGACAGGCGTTTTCATCCTGTGGCTCGGTTGGTTCGGGTTCAACCCGGGCTCGACTCTCGGGGCGAGCACGTCCTTCGCCCGTATCGCGGTGACGACGAATCTGGCGGCTTGCGCCGGCGGTCTGGCGGCGATGTTCTTCGCATGGGCGAAGGTGAAGAAGCCCGATGTCGGCCTGACGCTCAATGGCGTTCTCGCCGGCCTCGTCGCCATCACAGCACCGTGCGCGGTCGTCTCTCCAGGGTCGGCGATCATCATCGGGGCTATCGCAGGCGTCCTGTGCACGCTCTTCGTCGATATCATGGAGCGGACCTTCAAAGTGGACGACCCTGTGGGCGCGTTCGCGGTCCATGGCGTCAACGGCGTGTGGGGCACGCTCGCTGTGGGTCTGTTCGCCGCGGACCCGTTTGCTTCCGCGACCGGCGTGAAGGCGGGCTTGCTGTTCGGCGGCGGACTTGCCCAGCTCGTCTCGCAGGCGATCGGAATCGGTGTCGTCGCGGTCTGGACGCTCGCCACGACAGGCATCCTCTTCGGCGTCCTCAAGGCTGCGGGCTTGCTGCGCGTGTCGGCTGACGAGGAGATGGAGGGTCTCGACGCGGGCGAACACGGGACCCACGCCTACCACCACGACGATCAGACGGGTAGAAGCATCGCGTTCGCGGGGGAGGGTGACTAGAGACCTGGCGGAATCCGGTGGCCGCCGATAATCCTCCCGGCGGCGCAGAGGGCCTCGCGGCGAGTGGCGCCAGAACATCCCAGCGCCTCTCGCCGTCGAGGCTTTTCTACACTCCCCGGATGGCGGCGATCAGGTTGCGGTAGTAGTGGACGATGCCAGCGGCGTCAACCATGGTCGCGACATACTGCACGCCGATTGAGATGAGCCATTGCGCCATTTCGGCGTCGCGGGCGTAGGAGCCGACCCACCGACCCGCTGCGCGCGCTTTGCGCGTGCACTCGACGAGCGTGTCCCGAACCCGAGGGTGGTCCACTTGACCCGTGATGCCCAAGGACTGGGAGAGATCGTAGGGCCCGAGAAAGATGACATCGATTCCATCGACGGTGAGCACATCGTCTAGGTTTTCGACCCCACCGACGCCTTCGATATGCACGATCACGAGCTGCTCGGAGTTGCATGCCTCGGTGTGATCTCGCGAACCGATGTAGCCTCCAGCCCGTGTGAAGATCGACACGCCGCGCTCCCCTCGCGGAGCGTACTTCGCAGCCCGGACCGTGCGCTCGGCGTCCTCGCGCGATCCGCACTGCGGAACCTGGACGCCCCCGGCTCCGATGTCGAGAGCGCGGAGGATGAGGTCGGGCTGGTTCTGGCTGACCCGGATGATCGGCGTAGCGCCGCCGCATTCCGATCCCCGGATGAGATCCTCGCAGGTCTCGATTGTGATGGGCCCGTGCTCGGTGTCGAGAATGACGAAGTCCAATCCCGATACCGCCAGCGCCTCGACGACGGTCGAATTCGGGACGAGACAGAACGTACCGATGACCGTCTCGCCATTCGCCAGTTGCCGCTTGAGTCGGTTTGCTTTCATCCCTGTGCTTGCTCTTTCTTGCGGCGGCGTCCGCCAGCGGTCCCAGCGACCGGAGCAGCAGATCGGGCGAGCGAGCGATCCACTGCCGCCTCGAACCGATCGACCTCGCGCCGGATCGTATCGAGGCTTCCCGTCCAGAACTCGCTGGATCGTATGTCGATGCCGAACCGTGACGCCAGCTCCGCCGCCTCTTCACTGCCCGTGGCGAGCAGGAGCGAGTCGTAGTCGCGTCGGAAGGAACCGGGGTCCTGTTCGTATCGGCTGTATAAGCCGAGCCCGAATAGAAGACCGAACATGTACGGGTAGTTGTAGAACGCGGGACCGTAATAGTGGGGCTTTGCCGCCCACATGTAGGGGTGTCGCGCGGCGGGATCGAGCACCTCGCCGTAGGTCTTCGCCTGGGCGTCCGTCATCATCTCCACGAGCTGCGAGACGGGTACGTCCTGCCGGCTTCGGCGCTCGAACAGTTCCTGCTCGAAAAGGAACCGGCTCGCGATGTCGACAACCTGCTGCACATGGCTCTGGAGGGTCGAGTCGAGCATCACCAACTCATCGGTGTTGCTGGTATGGTCGAGGACATGCTGGCGGACCAGAGTCTCGCAGAAGATGCTCGCGGTTTCCGCGAGCGTCTTGGGGTACTGCCGCTGTAGGGGCCGGAGCTCGCTCAACACTGCCGAATGGTAGGCGTGTCCTAGCTCGTGGGCGAGTGCGGTGATGGTGGTCGCCGTCGGACGGAAGTTGATGAGGATCCGGGACTCGTCGCGGCGCAGACCTACGCAGAAAGCCCCGTCTTGCTTGTTGGGTCTTGACGACGCGTCGATCCATCGTTCTCGAAAGGCACGAAACGCGAGATCGTGCAGGCGAGACGAGTACTGGGCGAAGCCCTCGAGCACCACCTCCGAGGCTTCGCTGTATGTCCAGGAACGGTCGCCGTCGGCAACCGGAGCGCTCAGGTCGTACCACGCAAGCCGCTCCACGCCCAGCGACCGCGCCTTGGCAGCCAGATACCGATGGAAGTGCGGGAAGTAGCTCGTCGCCGCGTCCATCATGGCATCCAGCGACGCTCGGTCGATATGGTTCTCGAACAGCGACTGATCCAGTGCGGACATCCACCCCCGCCGTCTGGCTAGGATCGTCTCCTCGCCCTTGATCCCGTTCAGGGCGGCGGCAATCGGAGCCGCATGGTGCTCCCACGCCTCGATCTCTGCCCGGTACGCATCGCGGCGCAACGCGCGATCCGGGTGCTGGGACATCGCGCGTATGCGACTCATCGGCACCTCGTCCGGCTAACTGTCGAGGTGGTAGCGGACCCGCATCTGCGAGGCGACGGATCGGTACAGCTTCACCCAACTGCCGCTGCCGGTGAGAGACAGTTCGGATGCGAGCTCCTCTTCGCCCGAGCTCATCATGTGCGCCGCATTCACCCTCGCCGTGCGGAGCATCATCCGATGGCTAGCAGCTTGCTCCGACCTCGATATCAGTGACTCGGTGTTGAGCGAGCCCAACCACGCCGACTGTCGTGTCCCGACGATGGACAACCGCGACGACAGCCTCTGGAACCGGCTCCATGCCGCCTGGGCTGCGTCGTCGCGCGAATCCGTCGTCAAGTGGCAGTGGATGTAGGCTGCCAGCGTTCGGGCGCGATCGAGAATCTCGTTGTGCTCGGTGACCAGGTGCTCGAAGTCCGCCACTACAGCGGCGGTCGTGCGGACCCGCTCGCGAGCGCCGATGCCGCGTTCGTCCAGAAACCGAATGAGCGCCTCGATGCGGTTGGAGACGGTGGCGAACTCGCTCTCGAACGGACCCGAGCCGAGACCGGGGAATACGGCCGCCATGTCCCACTGAGACGTGTCGCCAACGATGGCTTTGTTGTCAGATCGATCCGCCAAGCCCAGGAACTCCCTCAATCGCTGGGATCACGCCACCGACCCGATACGGTACCCGCGTCACGCCCACAGACTGCTTGACTTCCGCGCCCGAGCCACACTAGAATCATCTCACGCCTTGGAGCCGATCCCAAGCCGGGATGTCGGAATTGGCAGACGAGCTAGATTCAGGATCTAGTGGGCGCAAGCCCGTCGGGGTTCAAGTCCCCGTCCCGGCACCACGCTTCGTCCCCGATTCGCTCTCCTGCTCGCCTGATTGCGCACTCCGAATCCGTCGCTGCAGTTCCCGTACAGCTCCGGCGTGCTGCCACGCCCCGGTTCCACCGGCAAGCGCCAGGGCGGAGCGGCACATCGAAGCGGCATCGGACACACGTCCCTCCGCGAACGCAGCCTCCGCGCAACGCCAGAGCGCCTTCAGAGCGGATTCGTAGTGGTCGATCGCCCGAGCCGGCACAGTCGCCTGCTCACATCCATTTCCAGCGCGCCGATAGGCGTCTGCGGCGGCAGTGAGGTCCCCGCTTGCTTCGAACGCCCTTGCAGCCCCGGCATAGCACGCGACGCTCTGCAAGAACCACCTGGCGGCGCGATGCGTGTTCCCGGCGGCGGCGGCTGATTCACCGGCGCTGCGAAAGGCATCCCCAGCTTCGACTGACCGTCGATTCTTTTCTAGACGAGCGGCTGCCTTCGCCAGCTTTCGGGCGTTCTGCCGGTATGCGCGACGTGTAGCCCACGCTCTGCCGTGGGATTGGTTTGAGCGAGTCGTGGTCTCCAGTGCCGCCGAGTCGGACTGCCGATGTCTCGTATCGGTACGGAAACCTGTTTCTCGGCGAGTTCCGTGTTCTGTCGCCGGTTGCGGAACCGGCTCCTGGGCGACGGCTTCGACAGGCGGCGGCGAGCACATTCGGCGGATCGCGTCGACCAACCCATCTGCCAGGACTCCGGTCGCCGAAGCCGCTTCGATCTCACGCAAGGCTTGCTCATGGGAGCCCTGATGCGCCAAATCGGCTGCAGCCTGAAGGCGCGTCGCGGCAGTCGCGATCGCTTCGGTGTCAGACTCCGCCTTGAGCCGCTGCCGTTGCTCGAGCGCGGACGCCTGACGCATCCAACGCGCGGTCGAGGCTGGGATTCGGAGATGACGCCGCGTCTCCTCGATGGCGGTCTCGAGCTGCTCGACGGGAGTGCCGTTCATGAGTCGCTTGGCGCCCACTCGTTCGTACTCGGATTCCCGTATCCGATTGATGGCGACGAGCAACTGATCCGTGTCGTAGACGCGATCATGGGGTTCGGGGCGCAGGCACATGCTGACGATCTCGCGTGCGGGCTTCGGCACGATGCTGGGCAGCTCAGGCGAGATGGTTTTCTTGGCGTCGCGGACCTCATCGTGCGTCGTGCCCGGGTAGGGGAACGTCCCGGTCAGCATTTCCCAGAATAGAATCCCCACGGTGAAGATATCGACGCGATGGTCGTGTTGACCGTCGTATTGTTCCGGCGCCATGTATCGCCGTGTCCCGGCGAAGGTCGAGGCATAGTCGTAGACCGCATCCCGGACCTGAGCGACACCGAAGTCGGACACCTTCGATATGCCGTCCGCGTCGATGAGGATGTTCTTGGGCTTGATGTCCCGGTGGATCACGTTCTGGCGGTGAACGTGGGCGAGGCCCGAGCAGATGTCGGTGAGAATGCCCAAGCATTCGTCGAACGGAAGCGGAGCCTGTTGGAGCTTCACATGGAGGCTCCCGTTCGGCACGTACTCCATGACGATATAGGCGACGTGTTCGTCGTCTCCAGGCTCAACCGTATGGATGGACACGATGTTCGGGTGCTGCCACGTCCTGCCCATCGCGCCGATTTCCGAGACGATGTAGCGGTAGGAGTTCTCGTAGACGTCGCGGCGAAGCGCCTTGATCGCGACTCTGCGATCGCAGCGCAGCTCCAACGCGCGGTACACGGACGAGAACGAGCCGCTTCCGATGAGCCGCTCGATGCGGTACTTCTCGCGAAGGAATGGATTGTCGATCATCAGCTTGGGATCCGCCCAGCGGACGGGAAGCGCACTCTCGGCAGCGACATGCATCCAAAGGCTAACACGGTCGGCATGGGGCGTCAATCGCCATCCGACGATGGCAGGGCTGTTTCATGAACGGACCGCCTGATCCCGAATCGGGTCAACCCAACGGGTCATTCCCGCGAGCCCCGCCTTCGCGGGGCCAGGAAGCGGGGATCCAGGGCTCTGGGCTCCCGCTTTCGCGGGAGCGACGGAGCGGAAACGGTGGCTCCACGGACGGCTGGTGTCCCGTCGGAGCAGTGGACGTTCGTCTGGACCCCGCCGTGCGAGGATCGAGGGGCTTCATGAAACAGCCCTGCGACGATGGCTTGCGCAGTTCCGACGGGTCCACATCCCTCAAGAGACCGGGTGATTCCGGGCTGAATCCGCACCTGCGCTCGGTCCCCGAGTATGGCGATCGGCACTGCCGAGAAGGGCAACGCGATCCGGCGATCGCATGTTCAAAGGCATATCCTGACCCCATCCACCCAACGCCGGACGTGTCGAGGGCGATGCCTGTTCCCCGTGCCAGATGCGCGGGTTCGACACGGTCTGCTCCGACCAGCTCAGGCGTGCGACGGCGGCCCGGCAACCGTTGATGGAACGGTTCCATCGGCGTAGACTGCGGTCGAACAGGTTCGGACCGGAGCTTCCACACAGGAGGAACCATCGTGTTGGACGATCTGTGCCGCCTGCGGCCAGGAACGAGCCGCCGCATCTCGAGCTGGGACAAGTCGGGACGGAACGGCGACGCGTGGCCCATCCCACCTGGCGAGACGACCACGCTGGCTGAAATCGACGGAGCCGGCATCGTGCGTCACATCTGGGTGACGGTCGCAGCAGAGGACCCGCTGTACCTTCGGAAGACCGTCCTCCGAATGTGGTGGGACGGACAGGCGCATCCGAGCGTCGAGACGCCGCTGGGCGACTTCTTCGGTGTAGGTCACGCCCGAGCCACGTCCTACTCGTGCGCGCCTCTCAACATGTCGGCGAACGTCCAGAACGAGCAGCACGCGGCGATGAACGCCTACTTCCCGATGCCCTTCGCCAAGGGCGCGCGCATCGCCGTCACCAACGAGAGCGACAAGCCCATCCGGTCGTTCTACTTCTACGTCGACTACGATGCCCTGCCGTCCGTCGGCGACGACATGGCGCGGTTCCACACCCAGTGGCGCCGGGAGAACCCTTGTCCGCGCGCCGCGACGCTCGATTCGTCAACGCCCGACGTCAACCTGACCGACGCCGAGAACTATCTGTTCTTCGAGGCTGAAGGGCGGGGACACTACGTCGGCGTGAACCTGAGCATCCACAATCTGATGGGCGGATGGTGGGGCGAAGGCGACGACATGATCATGATCGACGGCCAGAAGTGGCCCCCCGATCTGCATGGAACCGGCAGCGAGGACTACTTCTCGCAGGCGTGGGGTTCGCAGCCGCACAACACGTTCCCGTACTGCGGCGTCTCCTACCACAGGGGCCCGCACAACGGGTTCAACGAGAAGATCACGGTCTATCGCTACCACATCTGCGACCCGGTCGTCTTCACGAAGTCCATCCGCGTCAGCATCGAACACGGACACGCGAACGACCGGAGCGACGACTACTCCTCGACCGCCTACTGGTACCAGACGCTCCCGAGCAAGCCGCTCCTGCCGCTTCCGAACGTCGAGGATCGGCTGCCGCGAGCGGACGTCACGCTCTACCCGATCGATCTGCCCATCCCCGTGACGGATCGCGGACGGAGCGGAAGCCCCATCAGCCCGGCGAAGTGGTCGCCGAAGTAGGCAACCATGCCCAACGCCCGACGGACGCTCCGGCGTCCGTCGGGCACCGATGCTCGTTACGGACTGGAAACGACCGGTTCCGGCGTCGTGAACCCGTGGAACCGGGGCTCCGCAAAGGCGAGCCGGCGCGCCATCGTGTCCATCGCCGTCGCGCTGTTGTCGATCAGCACGACATCCCTGCCCAGGCGGGCTCCCGCCTCGCCTAGCGTGCCGCTTCCAGCGAACGGGTCCAGCAACCGACCCTCCGGCAGGCTGTGCACCTTGACGATCCTCGTGACAATGCCCAGTGGCTTCTGGGTCGGGTAGCCCGTCTTTTCCTTCCCGGTCGGGCTGACGACGGTGTGCCACCAGACGTCGGTCGGCATCTTGCCGCGCGTCGCCTTCTCAGGACCGACCAATCCAGGAGCCATGTACGGGATGCGGTCGGCTTCGTCCAGGCGGAACACGAAGTCTGACGGGTCCTTGGCGTACCACAGGATCGTGTCGTGCTTCGGCGACCAGCGCTTGGTGGAACGCGCGCCGTAGTCGTACGCCCAGACGATCTCGTTGATGAAGCTCTCGCGCCCGAACAGCAGGTCGAGGAGCACCTTGCAGTAGTGCGCCTCGCGGTAGTCGATGTGGAGGAACAGCGAGCCGTTGGGCTTGAGGATCCGTCGAATCTCGACGAGACGGGGTTCCAGGAAGCCCAGGTAGTCGTCGAATGCGTCGGCGAACGACTGGCTCCCCAGCTTGACGGTCCGGTACCGGTTCCCCTGGAAGCCCGTCCGGTCGCCTTCGTCGTCTCGCACCGTCCGTAGACGAGTTCGTGACTGCCGCTTGCCCGTGTTGAATGGCGGGTCCGCGTAGACGAGGTCGAACGAGGCGTCAGCCATTGCGCGAAGGATGGGCAGGTTGTCGCCATGGTATATGTCGATGCACGGCATAGTCCGTCACGCCTGAGAGCGAGAGAGCCGCGTTATGCGTCGGCGAACTTCACCGAGACGACCTTCGAGATGCCCGCCTTCTCCATCGTCACGCCGTAGAGCAGGTCCGCTTTCTCCATGGTCCGCTTGTTGTGCGTGATGAGGATGAACTGCGTCTCCTCGGCGAAGTCGCGGATGAGGTTGGCGAACCGAACGACGTTCGCCTCGTCGAGGGCGGCATCGACCTCGTCGAGGACGCAGAAGGGACTCGGGCGGATTTTGAACACGGCGAACAGGAGCGCGATGGCGACCAGCGAGCGCTCGCCGCCGGAGAGCATCGTGATCGTCTGAGGACGCTTGCCCGGGGGCCTGGCGATGATGTCGATGCCCGCTTCGAGGACGTCCTCGGCTTCGAGCAGACGCAGTTCGGTTTCGCCGCCGCCGAACAGTTGGACGAAAACCTCCTGGAAGTTCGCCTGGACGAGCTCAAAGGTCTCCATGAACCGCTCGCGGGAGGTCTCGTTGATCTTCTGGATCGCCTTCAGGATGGAGTCGCGCGCCTGCTCCAGGTCGTCCCGCTGGACACTCAGGAACTCCAGCCGCGTGCGGTGACCTTCGTATTCGTCGATCGCCATGAGGTTCACGACTCCCATCGACTCGATCTGAGCCTGGAGCTCGCGTACCTTCTCCGCGACCTGGAAGTCGTCACTGCCGACCATTGGATCGCTCTCGACGTCGGAGACGGCGATGCGGTACTTCTCCTGCAGACGCTCCGCGATGGCGCGCTCCTCCATCTGCATCTGCGTCACCGACACGTCGAGGTTGTGTCGGGTCTTCGCCAGCTTCTCGAGCTCGCGGCGCAGGCGTCGGACCTCCTTGTCCCGCTCCGCCAGAGACGCGACGAGCTCGCTGCGCTCCGATTCCAGCCGCACGACCTCCTCGGTGTGCTCGAACTTCCTCTGCTCCAGCAGCATGAAGCTCCGCTGCGCTTCGGAAACGCGGGTTTCCAGCTCTCGCACGAGGTCTTCGCTGTTCTCGACCGACTGTCGGTACTCCTCGATCGTTCGCCGCACCTCCGCAGCGTTGTCCTCCAGCGACGAGACGATCCCGGCGATCCCCTCGTACCGCTCGCGCGAGCTGGCGATCTGGACCTTCATCTCGGTGACGGACGCCTCGACCTCGGCGCGCTTCGTCTCCTCGCTCGTCACCTGCTCCTGGAGGCGGTCGGCGAGACGGTTCAGTGACTGACACTGCTTCTCGATGTCGTCGACCTTCTCCTTGACCTCGCCGCGCTCCCGCGTGATGTCTCCGGTCTCGACGGACAAGAGCTCCAGTTCGTGCTCGATGATCGAGAGCTCCTCGTCGACACGCTTCACGCCATCGCGCAACTGCCCGAGGTCTTTGACCGCTTCCGCGCGGCTGATCTCACACGCCTGGACCTCCGTCTGCGTGGTTGCCCGCGCCTGCTGCGCGTCCGCTAGGTCTTTGGCGATACGCGCGCGACGGGCTTCCTTCTTCGAGAGCGTGTCAGTCAACTGCCCGATGCGTTCCTTGAGGTCTTCGATCTCGCGCGGACGCTGGAGGAACCCCGACGACTGTTCGCGCTGCGAGCCGCCGGTCATCGCGCCACCGGGGTTCACGATCTCGCCCTCGAGCGTCACGAGCCGCATCCCGGTGCGTTCGCGACGCGCGATGTGGATCGCCGCGTCGAGGGTCTCCACGACCAACACGTTCCCCAGCAGCGACTCGACGGCAGGACGGTACTTCGGGTCGCTCGACACGAGGTCGGGCGCGTAGCCGACGACGCCGTCGTAGTTCAGGAGCTCGCGCTCCAAGCCGCGACGCGGACGCAAGATGTCCAGGGGCAGAAACGTCACACGTCCGGCGCGGTGCTGCTTGAGGAAGTTGATCGCTGTCTTGGCGTCGTCCGCCGTGTCGGTGACGATGTTTTGGATGCCGGCTCCCAGAGCGACTTCGATGGCTTGCTCGTAGTCCGGCTCGGTCCGAACGAGTTCGGCGATGACCCCGCAGATGCCCGGTAGGCGTTCTGGCTCCTGCTCGTGCACGCGCAGGATCGCGCGCACACCGAGGTAGAACCCCTCGTAGGAGCGCTGGAGCTCTTCGAGCGACTTCACGCGGGACATCGCCATCGCCAGCGTGTCCTGCTGACCTCGCATCTCCGCTTCGAGCTTGCGCACTTCGGTCTGCGCCGCTTCGATGCGCGTGTCGTAGTCGGACACGTTCGCCTTGTGCGCCGCCAACTGCGCGTTCAGGTCAGTGACTCGGCGCTCTGCCTCCTCGACCCGAATCTGCGCTTCCTCTTGCGACTTCTTCAGCCGCAGGATGTCGGCTTTGAGCCTACCTTCGCGGGAGCGGGAGTACTCGGCGCGGTTCTCCAGAGTCGCGAGCTCATTCTGAGATCGCGTGCTCTGGTTCATCAGCTCGATGACCTTCGCCTTGGACTCCCTGATCTTGGTCTCAGCTTCCTTGATCTGGCGCGACAGCTCTTCGAGGACGCGCATCCTCCCCTTGAGCTTGCCCTCGTCGAGTCCCAGAGCGATCTGCAACTGCTCGCGTTCGCGTTGGCGCTCGGCGATCTGCTTGCCGATCCGTTCGAGTTGTCCGTTCAAGTTCTCGATCTGCGCCGCCGTGTTCTGCCGCTGCTCGGCGAGGCTGAGCTGGCGTTCTTTGTAGAGCGCTATCGTGCTCTCGGTCCGCTCAATCTCCGTTTCCAGCTTATGAACCTGCGACTGCGCGCCGTTGATCTCGCGGTCGAGCTGCTCACGGCGCTCGGCTCCCGATGCCAGCGATGCGTCGAGCTCGTCGATGGAGGTCGTCGCGGACTGAACCGCCTCCTGAACCGCGCGGAACTCCTCCTCGATGCCAGCCAGCTTCGCGCGGAGCGAGTTCCATTGGCGTCGGGCGAGTTCGACTTCGAGAACGCGAAGGTCCGACTGCCGTTCCCTGAACTGCAGCGCCCGCGCCGCCTGCTGACGCAGCACTTCGGTCTCGCGCTCCAACTCGCCGATGACGTCGTTGATGCGGATCAGGTTCTGTTCGGTTTCGTCCAGCTTCTTGAGGGCTGCCTTCTTGCGGTACTTGTACTTGCTGATCCCCGCGACCTCGTCGAACAGGTAGCGGCGATCCTCCGGGCGCGTGTTCAGGATCAGGTCGATGTTGCTCTGCTCCATGAGCGAATAGGCGGACTTCCCGACTCCCGTGTCCATGAAGAGCTCGTGGATGTCTCGGAGCAGGCAGGCGGAACCGTTGATGAAGTACTTGCTCTCGCCGGTGCGATGGAGCTGGCGCGTGATCGTCACCACCGGCGAGTCGATGGGCAGGAGGCTGTCTTCATTGGAGAGCGTCAGCGCGACTTCGGCGACCTTCGCGGGCTTCTGGTCCGAACCGCCGTTGAAGAGCACATCCTCCATCCGGGCGCAGCGCAGAGACCGGGAGCTCTGTTCACCCAGCACCCATCGGATGGCATCAGAGACGTTGCTCTTGCCACAGCCGTTGGGCCCGACGATTGCCGTCGTCCCCTCTTCGAACGACAGTTCGACGGAGTCGGCGAAGCTCTTGAAGCCGCTGACTTTGAGCTGTTTCAGTCGCATCGGAGATCGCTCTCCATGGTCGCCGAAGCCAATGGCATGCCTCCCACGTTCGTCATAAGTCGTATGCCACGTGAGTCAAGCACAATCCCTGGGGCGGGGCGGATTCGCCAGCGCACGACCGATCCCGCGCGTCGAGTATCCGCTGGAACTCGTCGCCCGCCGCCTCCCTCCCTATCCCGATCTCCGGAGCCACGCGCACCAAGGTCCCGACCAGAGCTCGAACCATGCCGCGCAGAAACGCGTCCGCCGATATGGATACGAAGACGCGGTCGGCTTCGTTCCAGCACCGGCAGTCGGACACGTCGCAGAGGGTCGAGGTGCGACTGCTGCCCGTCTTGCGGAACGAAGCGAAGTCGCGGGTGTTCGGGACGCGCTGGCACAGGTCGTCCCAGACATCGACCGGAATGGGGCGCCGGTAGTGCCACTCGTAACGCGCGGACATGGTTGAGGGATCATCCCGGTTCAGCAGCGTGTAGACGTACGTCCTGCTCCGAGCGTCGAATCGCGAGTGGAACCGGTCGTGCACCTCGTCGACGCGCCGAATGCCGATGTCGCGCGGGAGGGCGTCGTTCAGCGCACGCTTGAGCCCGGCGCAGGGAATCGGAGACGACGTCACGAAGTTCGCCACCTGACCCAACGCGTGGACGCCGGCATCGGTTCTCCCAGCCCCGGTCAAGCGGATGTCCTCGCGAACGATGCGGGAACCGGCTCGCTCGATGACCGCCTGGATCGTCAGGGCGTTGTCTTGTGCCTGCCAGCCGGCATAGTCCGTCCCGTCGTATTCGATGAGGAGTCGGAGATTGCGTGGCATGTTCTTGGGGGAGCCGCCCCTTCCGGTCGGATTTCGGTGGCAAGTATACACGGACTCCGCGCGAGAAGCGAACCGTGTCGCACCGCGCGTTGAGCCCGACGAGCCGACTGGGTAGACTCTTGCCGTTCGTTGTCCGACGGTGATGGCACATGGGAGGCATCCGGTCATGTCGCGCGAGGCACGACTTCTCTCCGACGAGCAGATGCGAGGGTACATCCGGGACGGGTACGTGTCGCTGAGGACGTCCCTTCCACGAGAGTTCCACGATTCGGTCTACCGACGAATGCAGGACGCCTTCGACAAGGATGGGAACCCCGGCAACAACCTGCTGCCGAGAGTTCCTGAGGTACAGCAGGTCTTCGACGATCCGGTCGTACACGGAGCGCTCGCCAGCGTGCTGGGACCGACGTACCTGCTCCACGCGCACCGGCATCCCCACTACAACGCTCCGGGCAGCCCGGGTCAGACGATGCACAAGGACTCATGGGCGCGGCGTCACCACCGGACGCGGTGGATGATGGCTTTCTACTACCCTCAGGACACACCGGTGGAGATCGGGCCCACAGGCATCGTCCCAGGATCGAGCTACTACAACCAGCCGCAGCACGGACCCAACAACGAGGGCGAGGTGCCCGTCACCGGCGAGGCGGGCTCCATCACCGTCGTCCACTACGATCTGTGGCATCGCGGGATGCCCAACCGCAGTGACCGGACGCGGTTCATGATCAAGTTCCTCTTCACGCGTCTCGACGAACCGACGCGTCCCACATGGGACAACCTGACCGAGACCTGGGCTCCCGTGGACACGGATGAACCGCGCATGTGGCGGCACATGTGGCGCTGGCAGCGGGGCGAGGCGTCTCACGAAGCTGTCCATGGGACTGGCAACGGCTCCATCGGGGCGCTCGCATCCCAACTGGGCGCGGAGCCGGAGCGGGTTGCGTTCGACGCGGCGTACCGCCTCGCGGAACTGGGCCCCGAAGCGCTTCCATCGCTCATGGATGGATTGCGCTCCGAGTCGGGGTACGTGCGGCGGAACGCCGCTTACGGGCTCACCGCGATGGGCAGCCCTGCTGTGCAGCCGCTGGTCGATGCGCTGGAAGACGCTCGCGCCGAGGTCCGCGAGATGGCGGCGAGCGCCCTCCTCGACATCGGCTGGTCAGCTGAAAGCGCTGTCGGTGCCCTGTGTCGCTCCGCAGCGGACCCAGCAGTGACTGTCCGGCGCGTCGCCGTAGAAGCCATCGGAACCGCCGGTCAGCGCGTGTCAGACGGGGCGGTTGCGTTGGCGTCGGCGATGAAGGACGAGGACGAGTGGGTCCGCCGAAACGCCGCCCTGGCGCTG
>Ga0194120_10003302_pt1 | contig 26473 bp, 26 predicted proteins | sample TA2MahCa65mmetaG_FD_148642 | JGI IMG/M metagenome (GOLD analysis project Ga0194120, IMG submission 148642) | Freshwater microbial communities from Lake Tanganyika, Tanzania - TA2015019 Mahale Deep Cast 65m | ecosystem: Environmental > Aquatic > Freshwater > Lake | place: Tanzania: Lake... | reverse complement strand
GCGGTCGAGCTCGGCCCGCGCGCCGTCGCGATCGCCGGCCGCGATCGTCGCGGCGAGCGGGCCGCGCGCGCCGCCGGTCAGACACACGAGCCCGCTCGCATGCGCTTCGAGATCGTCCCAGCGCGCGGCCGCTTCGCCCTTCGGCGCGCGCAGCTTCATCTTCGTGATCAGGCGCGAGAGGTTCTGATAGCCCTCGCGGTCCTCGACGAGCAGCGGCAGGCGCGCGCCGCCGGCGAGCGTGATCTCGGCTCCGACGAGCGCCTTGATCCCGGCATCGACCGCGGCGCGATGGAGACGAGGCGCGCCGTACACGCCGTCGCGATCGAGCAGCGCGATCGCACCCATGTCGCACGCGGCCGCCTCCGCGACCAGCGTCTCGGGCAGGTCGGCGCCTTCCAGAAACGAGAACGCGCTCTGCGCGTGCAATTCAACGAACATCGGCACTCGCGGAGGGCGCGGATTCACTCCGCGCCCGGAGCGCAGGGGGGCTTGGGGGGTGCGTCTCGCACCCCCCAATCAATCGTAGACCCCGTCGAGGAACCACTGGCCGGTGCGGAGGTCGAGCGCGATGCGGCAGAGGGTGCCGTCCGACAGCGCGACGTCCCACTCGTCGCGCGCCCAGCCGTCGACGTCCCACCAGTCGCCGGACAGCCGCCACGGCCCCGCCGACGTCATCACGCGGTAGCGCGCGCCGTTCCAGCGGACCGCAAACGGCGCCTCGTCGCTCCATTCCACTTCGATGGCGCGTGGGGGGCGGAGGCGTCGCAGCGCGAGCGTGTCTCCATTCACGTCGCCAGTCAGCGCGCGCGCGGTCGAGCGCCCGCGCGCTCCCGCGACGGCGCCGGGATCGAAACGCGTCAGCGTCACTGCGTCCGGGCGGTGCGAGTCCACGAGCTGCGGGGCGCCCACCGACGCGGGGCCGACCAGCGCGGCGAGCCTGGTCAGCACGGTGGCCAGGTCGCGGATCGCGGGCATCGTCGGCTGCCAGAGGCCGCCCTGACCCGCCACGACGCGCACCGGTTGGGCGGTCACCGCGACGCCGACGACGGCGGCCGTCGGCGGATGCGCCTCGAGATCGAGGCGGACGAGTGTCCACATCGCGCGCGCGTCGCCGAGCGGGTGCGCGAGCGGCACGCGCCGCTGGTGGTGCTCGCCCGACACCAGGCGGAGGTCGACGTCGAGGACGTCCGCCGCGAGATGCCCGGCGGCGAGTCGCGCGCACAGCCGCTCGAGCACCGGCGTCAGCATCGCGGCCAGCGCGTCGAGGGTGTCGATCTCCCAGTCGACGCCCTGCGCCTCCTGATAGAACGGCGGCGGCGTGTACGCGTGGAACGGCTCGCGGTCGAGCCCGCACGCGAGGTCGTGCAGCCGCAGGCCCGTCGCGCCGAGCCGGGCGACGAGCCCGTCGCGCGGCAACGCGGCGAGCTCGCCGAGCGTCCGGACACCCCAGCGCGCGAGCGTGGCGGCGGTCTCCGCGTCCAGCTCGAGCAGCGCGACCGACGCGCCCGCGAGCATCTCGCGCTCGCGCCCGGCGTCGATGACCGTCACCGCGCGGCCCAGCCGCGCGGCGACGCGCGCCGCCGCGCGGCTCTCGGCGAGGCCGACGGTGACGGTGAAGCCCACGGCCCGCGCCTCCCGGACGAGGCGACGGCCGACCGCGGTCGCGTCGCCGATCAGCTTCTCGAGCCCGCTCGCGTCGACGTGCACCACGCCGGGCCCCGCGTCCTCGATCCGGGGCGAGACGGCGAGCGCGGCGTCGAGCAGCGCGTGGCACGCGGCAGCGGCCACCTCGTCGGCGCACGTGCGGCTCGTGAGCTCCGGGCAGCGCGCTCGCGCTTCGGCCTCGGTCATCGGCGGATAGACACCGAGCACGCGCGCCGGCGCGTTGACTTCCACCACCCGCGTCGCCGGCGCGGTGCCCGTCACCACGATCAGCGGCCGCTCGCGGAGCCCGGGCTCCACGCGCTCGACGGCGGCGGCGAGGAAATACGGGACGACCACGCACGCGAACGCGCTCATGCGCCTCGGCCGTCGCTCACCTCGCACCACCACTCCATGTCCAGCGGGGCCGAGGGCGGAGCGCTGCGCGCGCGGACGACCGAGACGCGCGCGCGAAGACGCGCCAGACGGGTGGCGGCACGCGCGGGGCCGGTCCAGTCGACGCCCGTCTGAACGGTCTCCACCGCGAGCGCGGCGCCCGCCCCGGCGATGCGGCGCGACGAGAGCACGACCAGCGCGACTTGCGAGCGCCGGACCGCGAGCCGCAAGCGGAACGCGGCCGCAAGCGACAGGCACGGCGCAAGCTCGCCGAAATCCACGGCGACGACCGCGAAGCCGGGGCAGCGCGCGAGCAGATCGGCGGCGCGCAGCGCGAGATCGCGGCGCCGGCCGCAGCGCACCCACAAGAGCCGCGCGAGATCGACGCCCGCGCGGCCGGCGCCGGCGGCGTCGAACGCGTCGTCGGCATCGACGAGCGCGGCGGCCGCACCGCCACGCGTCGCGCGGCGCAGGGCCCCGATGAGCAAGCTCGTGCGGCCTGATGACAGTCGACCGGCGATCTCTGTGATTTCGCCTGCGCGCCCCAGCGTTCGCACGCCCATGCGGTCAAAACTAGTCAGATGTTTAGTATCGCGCAAGACCGAGATCTTGGGCCCAGGACGGCGGGGGCCCCCATGGGAAGGGCATGCAGCGCTTTTACGAACGTATACCCACTGGCCTCGGCGTTGCACCCTGAAGGACAAGGGCCACGAGCCGGGCGTCGTCGACGGCAAGATGGGCCCGAAGACGATGGCCGCGCTCCGCGACTTCCAGAAGACGCAGGGCATGGAAGCGACGGGCCTTCTCGACGACAAGACCGTCCAGGCGCTCGGCATGGACGGCGCGAAGATCAACAGCGCGGGCTCTTGACGCCGCGACCGCTACGCGAGGCGACGCCGCACGCCAGCGCCTCGATCATCGCGAGCCCGAACGGCTCCGGCCAGTCGGTCGGGAACAGAAGACAGAGCGTCTGGCACGACCCTCGCAGACTGAGAAGCCATGAGGCGGCCGCGTCCGCTCGCCGAGCGCTGCCGCGCGGGCGTGGGCGTCAACGTCCTGCTCGACGCCTTCGGGTCGATGGGCATTCCCGGCGACTACGTCGACCACAGGCGCGACTCCGGGTGCCACGTCGCCTGGTTCCGGCCGCTCCACCGCCTCTGGCCGGGCGGCAAGTTCGCCAACCGCAATCACCGCCGCTCACTGGTCGTGGACGGGCGCGCGGCGATCACCGGCGGCTCCGGCGTGAGCCGCAAGTGGATGGGCAACGGGCGGGTCGCGGACCACTGGCGCGACACGGACATCCGCGTCGAAGGGCCGGCGGTCAGCTACGTCCAGGGCTCGTTCGCCGAGACCTGGCTCGAGGCGACCGGGATGGTGCTCGGCGGCGAGGAGTACTTCCCGACGACGCTCACCCCGCGGGGCCAGGCGCACGTCCAGGTGGTGCGCAGCTCGCCCGCGAGCGGCGACTTCGCGATCTACACGGCCTTCCTGCTGGCGATCGCCTCCGCGCGGAAGTCGATCCTCGTGACGAATCCGTACTTCGTCCTCGACGAGAAGATGACCGAGGCGCTGCTCGACGCGCACACGAACGGCGCGAAGGTGACCGTGCTGGTGCCGGGGAAGATCGATCACAACCTCGTCAGGACGGCGAGCCGCGCGGAGTTCGGACGGCTGCTGAAGGCGGGGATCGAGATCTACGAGTACCGCGCGGCGCTGCTGCACGCGAAGACGATGGCGATCGACGGCGTGTGGTCGATGATCGGCAGCACGAATCTCGACAACGCCTCGTTCGCGCTCAACGACGAGCTGAACGTCATCGTCTACAACCGCGAGGTCGCGCAGCGGCTCGAGCGGATCTTCGTGGAGGATCTCAAGCACGCGAAGCAGGTGACGTTCGAAGCGTGGTCCAGGCGCGGTCTGAAAGAACGGTTGATCGAGCTGATCGCGCTTCCGATCCGCGATCTTCTCTAGAGATGGGGGGGTGCGAGGCGCACCCCCCAAGCCCCCCACGCTCCGGGCGCGGAGTGAATCCGCGCCCGACGCGACTGCCGTGTGACCGGTGTCTCAGACTCGCCGGCCGGGCATCACCAGGCGATAGAGGCCGAGGATGATGACGGCGCCGACGACGGCCATGATGAAGCCCGCCGGCTCGCCCTCGCGATAGAGGCCCATCATCCGTCCGACCCAGCCTCCGAGCATCGCACCGACGACGCCGAGGATGATCGTGAGGAAGATGCCGCCGGGATCGTTCCCCGGCATGATGAGCTTCGCCACGATGCCGACGACCAGCCCGAACACGATCCAGAGCAGGAGGTCCATCGTGCACTCCTTTCGCCGGACGCATGCATGCCATGGCCCGCGTCACGGGCGAAAGGTGCACGGCGAATGCCATGCACTCGACGTGTAGAACCTACTCCTTGGGATCGTTCCAGTGCGCGACGACGCGCGTCGCGCCGATGGCGGTGAGGCCGATCAGGGGCACGCAGAGGATCCCGGGCAGCAGCGCTTCCTCGAAGGGCAGCGTCGTCGCGGCTTTGAACACTTCCACGCCCACGACGTTGCAGACCACGAAGAACGCCACCCACGACCACAAGCGCATCGTCGTTCCGCCTCCCGGATATTCTGGGCTGAGAACCTGCAGATGCTACGAACCGGGTTGTGCCCGCACCATCACTGCGTCTACGGCGACGACTGGGCCGTGGCGAACCGCATCATGTGCGACTTCTTCCATCGCAAGAAGGTCCCGCCGCGTCTGGCGCAGGGTGATCGCGACGACGACTTCTGGGCGCACACGGGAGAAGCGGCCTAGACGGCGGCTTCGGTCGTCGCCGGCGCGACAGCCGTCGGCGCGTAGAAGGACGACTCGCCCGCTCCGCGAAGACAGTCGCGGGTGAACTCGATCAGGTGGTGGCTCACCATCGCGATGTGGATGAGCTGCTCGACCTTCCCGGCGCGCAGGGCCGGCTTCGCCATCGCCCAGAAGGTCCGGCGGTAGTCCCCGCGGATCCCGATTCTCCAGACGATCCGCGCGAGGATCCCGAGGCCCATCCAGACGTTCCCCCACGACTCGCGCCGCTCGTTGCGCGGGTAATCGAAGCGATGCGGGAACGTGTGCGCCTGCTGGTGTGCGTACCGCGCGTAGACCGCGGCGGGCTCGTACGCGGCCGCGATGCACCGGCGCCACATGCCGAGGACGGTCTCGTACGGCAGCAGGAAGTCCACGTTCGATTCGCGGCCGGTGTCCGCGACGAGGCGCCCCGCGGCTTCGAGCCGGCTCCAGAGCGGCGTCTTCGGCAGCGCGTAGAGGACGTTGATCGTGAGGACGGGAATGCCCGACGCGCCGATGAACGCGATGATCCGGTCCGCGGTGCCCGCGTCGTCGGTGTCGAGCCCGAGGATGATGCCCGACACCACCTCCATGCCGTACGCGTTGATGCGCGCGACCGCGTCGACCAGCGGGAGGCGGAGGTTCTGGTCCTTCGACATCGCGCGCAGCGCGTGCGGCTCCGGCGTCTCGATGCCGCAGAACACCGTGATGAAGCCGGCCTCGCGCATCTGCGCGAGCAGCCGCTCGTTCTTCGCGATGTTGAGCGTTGCCTCGCAGGCGAACCGCAGCGGGTACCGGTTGCGCCGCTGCCACTCGACGAGGTGGGGCAGGAGCTCGTGGGCGGCCTTCTGGTTGCCGATGAAGTTGTCGTCGACGAAGTAGACCGACGTGGCGCCGGCGGCGGCGATCACGTCGAGCTCCTCGAGGATCTGCGCGGCGGTCTTGAGCCGCGGGTTCCGGCCGTAGAGCGCGGGGATGTCGCAGAACTCGCACGCGTAGGGACAGCCGCTCGAGAACTGGATGTTCGCGATGAAGTACTCGCGGATCCGGATCAGCTCGTAGGCGGGCCGCGGGAAGTCCGCGAGGTCGAGCCGACGCTTGGTCTCGAAGCGGAGCTGGCGCGGCGGACGGCCGGCGTGCCGGTCGAGATACTCGATGACGTGGTCGGTGCCGTCGCCGAGCTCGCCCACGTGGAGGACGTCGGCGTCGGGATAGCACTCGGGACAGCCGGAGACCGACGGGCCGCCGACGACGACGGGCCGCCCGAAGGCGTGCGCGCGCCGCACGATGTCGTGAATGCGCGGGCGCTGGATGTGCATGCCGGACGTGAGCACCGCGTCGGCCCAGCGGAAGTCCGCGTCCGTCGCACGGCGCGAGTTCTCGTCGACGAAGCGCACCTCCCACGACGCCGGCAGGTACGCGGCCACGGCGAGGAGGCCTTGCGGCGGCATGAACGCGGTGACGCGACCGCCGAACAACGGATACGAATGCTGGAACGTCCCGAAGGACTTGGCGTACTCGGGAAAGACGCAGAGGATTCGCCTGGAGGTGCCGGGCGTGTACGGAGTGCGCATGGGCGGCTGCTCGGCAGTGTAACCCCTGGGCTAGAATCCCGCACGGGAGTGTCCGCACTCCCCCCGGGAGGATTCGATGAACGCGAACATGGTGAAGGCCATCATCACGGGCGGCGCGTCCGGCCTCGGGCGCGCGACCGCGGCCCGTCTCGTCGCGGGCGGCGCGCGCGTCGCGCTGCTCGATCGTCGGGCGTCGGCCGGTGCGGACGTCGCGAAGGAGCTCGGCGCGCGCGCCGCGTTCACGCCGGGCGACGTCACGAGCGGCGATGAGGTCGCGGCGGCCGTCACGAACGCGCGCGAGCACCTCGGCGGGGTCAACGTGCTCGTCAACTGCGCGGGCATCGGCACCGCCATGAAGACGTTCGGCCGGGGCGGCCCGGCCAAGCTCGAGGAGTTCACGCGCGTCATCCAGGTCAACCTCATCGGCACGTTCAACTGCATCCGGCTCGTCGCCGCGGAGATGGCGAAGGAGTCGCCGGGCGAGCACGGCGAGCGCGGCGTCGTCATCAACACCGCGTCGGTGGCGGCCTTCGACGGTCAGATCGGCCAGGCCGCGTACTCGGCGTCGAAGGGCGGCATCGTCGGGATGACGCTCCCCGTCGCGCGCGATCTGGCGGAGCTCGGCATCCGCGTGGTCACGATCGCGCCCGGGATCTTCGAGACCCCGCTGCTCGGCACGCTCCCGGAGTCCGTGCGCGCGTCGCTCGCCAAGCAGGTGCCGTTCCCCCAGCGGCTCGGGCGGCCGGAGGAGTACGCGGCGCTCGCGCTCCACATCATCGAGAACCAGATGCTGAACGGGGAAACGATCCGCCTGGACGGCGCGATTCGGATGCAGCCCCGCTGAGCGTGTCGTCGCTCGGGCGACGCGTGGGCGGGCGTGCTTCGGACGGGTCCTGTCGCCGGCCGGGCCGCCTGCGGTGCTCGCTCCACCCATCCCCCAGTGGGGCCCTTCCGCTGCGCTCCTCGGCGGCTCCGTCCGGCGCCACCCGTCCGGAGCACGCCCACCCACACGCCGCCCGCGCGGTCACGCGCTTTCCACAACCACAGACCCATTGCCCCGCCACCTCGAATCTCGAACGCCCGTGAGAAGGACCAGACGGTCGCGGACGGTGTTCGAAGAAGAGTCGGAGTTCGGGGGGGCCGTTCGCGTCATCGAAGACCATCGCGAGCGGCGGCTCATGATGTTCGGCGAGACGCTGTCCGTCTATCCGACCAACGGCGACTGGTCCGGCGTCAGGAAAGAGTACTGGTGGCACGCCCTCGCCGAGATTCCCATTCCGCCGCGGCCGCGCGTGCTGCTCGTGGGGCTTGGCGGAGGGACGCAGATTCATCTGCTCCGGATGATCGCCAGGCCGCGGGAGATCACCGCCGTCGAGCGCGACGCCGTCATCCTTCGCGCGGCGCACGAGTGGTTCGGGCTTCGGTCGGTCGGCGGCGTCGAGTATCTCTGCACCGACGCGCAGACCGCGGCGGACACGCTCGCGCACGCGGGGCGCCGCTTCGACTTCGTGATGGAGGACGTCGACTACGGGGACGGCGGCGAGCGCTCGGTGCCGCTGGCGCGCGCGCTCGCCGGGCTCGTCGCGCCCGGCGGCGTGCTCGTGGCGAATCGCCACCGCCGCCGCGAGGCGGGCGTGGTCATCGACGCGCTCCGCCCGATGTTTCGCGGCGTGCGTGAGCGGCGCGTGCGCCGCGAAGGCGAGAACGTGCTGGTGATCGCGTCCCGCCCGCGCCGCGCGGAGCGAGGCTAGGCGACGGGAATTTTCTTGAAGCGGAGGCGGTGCGGCTGCTCGGCGTCGGCGCCGAGGCGGCGCTTGCGGTCGGCTTCGTAGTCCTGGTAGTTGCCCTCGAACCACACCACCGTGCCCTCGTCCTCGAACGCGAGCATGTGCGTGGCGATCCGGTCGAGGAACCAGCGGTCGTGGCTGATGATGACCGCGCAGCCCGCGAACTCCAGGAGGCCGTCCTCCAGCGCGCGCAGCGTGTCGACGTCGAGGTCGTTCGTCGGCTCGTCGAGCAGGAGCAGGTTGGCGCCGGTCTTCAGCGTCTTCGCGAGGTGGAGCCGGTTGCGCTCGCCGCCCGACAGCTGCCCCACCCGCTTCTGCTGATCCGTGCCCTTGAAGTTGAACGAGGCCACGTACGCGCGCGAGGCGACGCTCTGGCCGCCGAGGTCGATCGAGTCCGCGCCGCCGGAGATCTCCTCCCACACCGTCTTCTTCGCGTCGAGCGCCTCGCGGCTCTGGTCCACGTAGGCGAGCTTCACGGTCTCGCCGACGCGGAGCGTGCCGCTGTCGGGCGTCTCCTGCCCCGCGATCATGCGGAAGAGCGTGGTCTTGCCCGCGCCGTTCGGTCCGATCACGCCGACGATGCCGCCGCGGGGCAGCTTGAACGTGAGGTCGTCGATCAGCACGCGGTCGCCGTACGCCTTCTTCACGTGATCGGCTTCGACGACGACGTCGCCGAGGCGCGGCCCCGGCGGGATCGCGATCTCGAGCTTCGCCGCGCGCTGCTCGAACGACTCGTTCAGCAGCGCGTCGTACGCCTGCAGGCGGGCCTTGCTCTTCGCCTGGCGCGCGCGCGGCGCCATCTGCACCCATTCGAGCTCGCGCGCGAGCGTGCGCTGGCGGGCGGCGTCGGCCTTCTCCTCCTGCGCGAGCCGCGTCTGCTTCTGATCCAGCCACGAGGAGTAGTTGCCCTCCCACGGGATGCCGTGGCCGCGATCGAGCTCGAGGATCCAGCGCGCGACGTTGTCGAGGAAGTAGCGGTCGTGGGTGACGGCGACGATCGTGCCGGGATAGTCGTGCAGGTACCGCTCGAGCCACGCGACCGACTCCGCGTCGAGATGGTTCGTGGGCTCGTCGAGCAGCAGCATGTCGGGCTTCGAGAGGAGCAGGCGCGCGAGCGCCACGCGGCGCCGCTCGCCGCCCGAGATCTTCGTCACGTCCGCGTCGCCCGGCGGCACGCGCAGCGCGTCCATCGCCAGTTCGACGGTGCGGTCGAGGTCCCAGGCGTTGACCGCGTCGATCTTGTCCTGCAGCGCGGCCTGTTCCTCGAGCAGCTTCTCCATCTGGTCGTCGCTCAGCGGCTCGCCGAGCTTCGCGCTGACCTCCTCGAATCGCGTGAGCAAGCCGCGCGTGGCCGCGACACCGTCCTCGACGTTGCCGCGCACGTCCTTCTTCGGGTCGAGCGACGGCTCCTGCGGCAGAAAGCCGACGCGCAGACCGTCGGCGGGACGCGCCTCGCCGAGGAAGTCGTCGTCGGCGCCGGCCATGATGCGCAGCAGCGACGACTTGCCCGCGCCGTTCGCGCCGAGCACACCGATCTTCGCCCCGTGGAAGAACGAGAGATAGATGCCGCGCAGGATCTCGCGCTTGGGCGGGACGACCTTCCTGAGGTCTTTGATCGTGAACGCGTACTCGCCGGCCATTTGCAATTGGGGGCACCGAGACGGTTCCCCCAAGCCCCCTCTTCTACGCTGTGTGTTTCAGTAGTCTCCGGTGCTCCGGCATCATGCACCGGTCCTGGATGACGTCGATGCCCGCGCGCGCCAGCTCCGCGGCCGCGCCGTCGTGACGGATGCCGAGCTGGAACCACACGGCGCGCGGCTTCCACGACAGCGCGAGGATCTCGCGCGCGTGGCCGGGCAGAAACGTCGGCCGCCGGAAGACGTCGATCACGTCGACGGGCTCGTCGAGCTCCGCGAGCGTCGCCACCACGCGCTCGCCGAAGATCGTCCGCCCCTCGAAGTTCGGATTCACGGGCAGGATGCGATAGCCGTGCGCCTGCAGATACGCGGGCACGTAGTGCGCCGGCTCACGCGGGTCCGGCTTGGCGCCGAGCACCGCCACGCGCCGCGCCTCGCGCAGCACGCGCGTGAGGCCGGCGTCGTCGTCGACGAGATGCGCGTCCATCACCGCTATCCTCTCACGTGCGCGCGAGCGCGGCGAGGATCTCGGGTCCGAACGCCTCGACGCGCCACCGGCGAAACCCTTCGACGCGCGCGAGGGCGTCGAGATCGCGCGGCCCCGCCTCCGCCACCGTGCCGATGAGCCGGTTGGGAAAGAGCACGCCCGGCTCGAGGCCGAAGCGCGGCGTGGCCTCGGTGCGCCACACGCGCAACGACTCGATGCGCCGCCGGACCGCGGCCGGTACGTTCGCCCGGGGCCGGCGCTCGAGCACCGGCAGCTCGCTCTCCGGGAGCGCGAGCGCGCGCGCGACGGTGGCGAGCAGCTCGTCGCCCCAGCGGCCGATCACACGCGGACTCATGCCCGGCAGCTGCGCGAGATGCTCGCGATCGCCCGGCACCGCGAGCGCGAGCTTCACCAGCACCTCGTCGTTGAAGACCTTGAACGGCGGCCGGTCGAGGCGGCGCGCGAGCGTCTCGCGCCGCTCGTGCAGCTCGCGCAGGATCGCGAGGCCGCGCGGCGCGAGCTCCCTGGCCCCCTTCAGGCCCGCGTACGCCGCCGGATCGATCGGCCGCTCGACGACCACCTGCGCGGCGAGCGCCGCGCATTCTTCCTCCACCCACGCGAGCCGCCCCACGCGCGTGAGCTCCTCGACGAGCCGCGCCTTCAACGGCAGCAGGTGCTCCACGTCGCCCACGGCGTAGCGCCGCTGCGCCTCCGACAGCGGACGCTCGGACCAGTCGTCCTTCTGCCGCGACGGCGGCAGGTCCACCCCGAGGTACGTGGTGAGGAGCACGTCGAGCCCGAGCGCCGGCGCGCCGAGGAAGCGCGCCGCGACCGACGTATCGAAGATCCGCGCGAACGGCAGGCCGTGGCGCCGCTTGAGATCGACGAGGTCGTTGTCGCCCGCATGGAGCACGGTCGTCGTCCGCGCGTCGCCGAAGATCGCGCCGAGCGGGCCGAGATCTTCCACCGCCAGCGGATCGACGAGCCACACCGCGCCGGGCGCGCCGAGCTGTACCAGCGCGAGCCGCGCCGGATAGTGGTGGAGGCTGTCTCCTTCGGTGTCGACCGCGACTTCCGGCACGGCGGTGAGCGCGCGGACCAGCTCCGCGAGCTCGCCGGCGGTCTGGACCCAGCCCGGTGTCACCTGTGTCGCGGCTGCTGTTCGAGGATCGCGCGCTCGATCCGCTGGAAGCGCTTGCGGATCGGCTCGAGCGACTCGGGATGGGTGATGACGTAGAGACGGTTCTCGAGGATCGCGGACAGCACGAGCTCGGCGACGGCCTCGGGCGCGAGCGTCGTGCCGTCGAGCGCAATGGGCTCGGGCTCCCGCGTGCGCTCGTTGCGGAGGTGCGCGGGCCGATTGCGCTCGGACGCGCGGATGCGCGTCGCCACGCCGAGCGGACAGAGGACGGAGACGCCGATCCCGTGGGGGGCCAGGTCCTTCACCAGCGTCTCGGAGAGACCGACCACCGCGTACTTCGAGGTGTTGTAGATGCCGAGGCCGCGCGTCGCCACGAGCCCGGCCATCGACGCGGTGTTGACGATGTGCCCGCGGCGGCCGCTCGCGATCATCCGCGGGACGAAGGCTTCGATGCCGTGGATCACGCCCCAGAGATTGACGCCGAGCACCCACTGCCAGTCGCGGTGCGTCGCGTCCTCGAGCGAGCCCCACAGCGCGACGCCCGCGTTGTTGCAGAGCACGTCCACGGCGCCGAGCTCGGCGAACGCGCGATCGGCGAGGGCCTGGACCTGCGCGAGGTCGGTGACGTCGGTGTGAACGGCGAGAGCGGTGCCGCCGCGCGCGCGGACCTCGTCGGCCGCCGCCCGCGCGCTCGCCTCGTCGACGTCGGCCACGACGACCCGGGCGCCTTCGCGCGCGAACACGCCGACGAGCGCACGTCCGATGCCGCTGCCGCCGCCGGTGACGACGGCGACGCGATCACGAAGAGACTCCAGCAGATACCCCCGACCCGAGAGATGAGACGGCTAGGCCTGAAGCAGCGGGCGCAACACCATCTCGAGCCGGTCCATGTCCGCAGGCTTGCGCAGGAAGGCTTTGAACCCGGCCGCTTCGGCCTTCATTAAGGTATCCGGGCTCATGTCGCCGGTCAACGCGACGATCGCGACCCCGGCGGCGCCCGGGTCGGTCTTGAGGCGCTCGGCGAACTCGAAGCCGCCGATGCCGCGCAGCCGGAGATCGAGGACGATCACGCGCGGCCGCGTGCGGCGTGCCAGCTCGAGCCCCGCCTCCCCGGACTCCGACATCACGATGCGCGCGTCCGGGAAGACCGTTTTCAGATACTCGCCGATCGCGAGGCGGGTGTCGGCATCGTCCTCGACGACCATGATGACGTGGGGTGCGCGGACCGACGCCACCGCCATCACCCCGCCGGCCGGTCTCGCGGTCGGCTCGTCCTACCTCGCCGGCGCCGCGCTCGTCGGTGTCGCGTCATCCGGCATCGCGAGCGTGATCGCGAGCGGCGCGCTCCAGCGGGCGAGCAGATCGGCCCGGCGGCGGGTGCCCTGGAGGAGCGTCTCGCCGTCCAGCAGGGCGCAGAACTGTTTCGGACGCTCGTCCCCTGCGATCTGCGTCGTCAAGGGTCTCAACCGCGTCCCATCGCCTCCCGCCAGAATCAACGCCCACGGCGGCGTGATCCGTTCGGGATCCGCGGCTGGTGGTTGGCATGGATCAGCATGCGATCGTACCCGTGAATATCGCTAACTTATTCCGCGAGATTCATTAGCGCGCTATCCGCCGAGGATCAGCAGGATCAGGCCGAGCACCATCACCACGCAGCCCGGCCAGATCAGCTTGATGCGCGCGCCCTCGCCGAACGCGAGATAGCCGATCGCCAGCGCCATCAGGACTTCGAGCTGCTTCACGGCTTCCACGTACGAGCTCACGGTCATCGTGTAGGCGGTGGTGCCGAGCCACGTCGAGATCGCCGCGAACGCGCCGAGCGCCAGGAAGCTCATCCAGTGCTTGCCGATCTGGCGGAAATGGCGGCCGGAGCGGTAGATCGCGAACGGCGTGATGAGCGCCGAGCAGAACACGTAGCCCATGAACACCGCGAAGGTCGGGCTCGAGAGCAACGCGAGCTGCTTGATGAAGATCACGCTGGGCGCGAAGAAGAACGCCGCGCCGATCGTGTAGCGCTGGCCCGGGTCACGCACGAGCGCGACCAGCGGCGCCCAGATGGACACGCGCGCGCGCTCGACGTTGAGCAGATAGAGGCCGACCACCGACAGCACGACGCCCGCGAGCCCGAGCGGCGTCGGTGACTCCCCGAGCGCCACGATGCCCCACACCACGAGCAGCAGCAGGCTCAGCTTCCACAGCGCGGTGACCAGCGAGATCTCGGCGACGTTCAGCGCCATCGCGAGGAACTGCGTGCCGGTGATCTGCACGATCGCGAACAGCAGGCAGTAGAGCCACACGCCGGGCTGGAGCGTCGGCCAGCCTTGCGTCACCACGCCGAGCGCGGCGAACGGCAGGATGAAGGTGAAGCGGCCCCAGACGTTGATCGTCTCGTCGAGCGCGTGCCCGAGACGCTTCATCACCATGTTGCGGAGGACCTGGAAGAGCGCGCTGCCGACGGCCAGGACGAACCAGAGCATGCGCGCCAGTCTATAATGCCGATCGCATGGTCGAAGGCGTTTCCAGCACGACTGAAACCGTTCCCGTCCGTGACGCCCATCGCATCGACGAGGCCGCGCTCGAGCGCTATCTCGTCGAGCACGTGCACGGCTTCCGCGGGCCCATCGAGCTCCGCCAGTTCCAGGGCGGGCAATCGAACCCGACGTACTACATGCGCACGGGCAGCGGCGAGTACGTCCTGCGACGCAAGCCGCCGGGCAAGCTCCTGCCCTCGGCGCACGCCGTGGACCGCGAGTACCGCGTGATCACCGCGCTGCAGGCCAGCGGCGTGCCGGTGCCGCGCACGTACGTGCTCTGCGAAGACCCCGCGGTCGTCGGCACGTCGTTCTACCTGATGGACTGCGTGCACGGGCGCGTGTTCGCCTACCCCGAGCTGCCCGGCGTCAGCCCGGCCGACCGCCGGGCGCTCTACGACCAGTTCGCCGAGATCCTCGCGCGGCTCCATCGCCTGGACTGGAAGGCGGTCGGGCTCGAGGACTTCGGGCGGCCGGGCAACTATTTCGCGCGCCAGATCCACCGCTGGGCGTCGCAGTACCGCGCGTCGGAAACGGAGAAGATCGACGCGATGGAGCGCTTGATGGTGTGGCTGCCGGAGAACATCCCGGCGGACGACACCGTCACGCTCGTGCACGGCGACTATCGGCCGGGCAACATGATCGTGCACCCGACGGAGCCGCGCGTCCTCGCGGTGCTCGACTGGGAGCTGTCGACGCTGGGCCACGCGCTCGGCGATCTCTCCTACACCTGCGTGCCGTACCACATGGGGCCCGGCGAGATGCTCGGCGGCGTCGACGGTCTCGATCTCGAATCGATGGGCATTCCGACCGAGGCGGAATACCTCGACGCGTACTGCGAGAAGGCGGGGCGCGGCCCGATCGACCACTGGGACTTCTACATCGCGTTCGCGCTCTTCCGTCTCGGCGCGATCGCGCAAGGGATCATGGGACGCGTGCGCGACGGCACGGCGAACGATCCGCGCGCGATCGAGCGCGGCAAGCGCGCGCGCCCGCTGGGCGAGGCGGGCTGGGCCGTCGTCGAACAATCGGGAAAGGGACGCTGAACGTGCGAGCAAACAGGCTCCGAGAGATCTGGGCGAAGGGCGAGGCGGCACTCAACGGCTGGGCGTCGATCCCGAGCGCCTTCGCCACCGAGGTGATGGCGCACCAGGGGTTCGACTCCATCACCGTCGACATGCAGCACGGGATCGTCGACTACCAGGCCGCGGCGACGATGCTCGCGGCGATCTCCACCACGAGCGTGGTGCCGCTCTCCCGCGTGCCGTGGAACGACTCCGCGTGGATCGGCAAGATCATGGACGCGGGCGTCTACGGCGTGATCTGCCCGATGATCAACACGCCGGAGCACGCCGAGCAGCTCGTGCAGTACTGCAAGTATCCGCCGCGCGGCATCCGGAGCTTCGGGCCCGCGCGCGCCGTCCTCTACGGCGGCGCCGACTACTGGCAGCACGCCGACCGGGAGCTGCTCGTCATCCCCATGATCGAGACCGCGGAGGCGCTGAAGAACCTCGACGCGATCCTGAGCGTCCCCGGCGTCGAAGCGGTCTACGTCGGCCCGGCCGACCTCAGCTTGTCGCTCGGCTGCAAGCCGCCGCGTCTCGACCAGACGGACGCGCCGGTCGTCGAGGCCCAGAAGATGATCGTCAAGGCGTGCAAGAACCACGGCGTCGCCGCCGGCATCCACTGCGCGACGGCGGCGTACGCGTCGAAGATGATCAACGACGGCTATCAGCTGGTGACGCTCGCGAGCGACTCGCGTCTCCTGGCCGCGAAAGCGTCGGACGAGATCAACGCCGTCCGAAAGAGCGGGACGAAAGCGGGCGTGCTGCCGGCGTACTAGGCCGGCAGCGCCGCGGCGACGATCCGGAAGCTCGTCGGCGGCAAGCTGCGCCAGACGCGCACGAGCCGCGTGTTCGGCATCGTGTCGACCGCGTCGGCCAGCGCGCGCGCCATCGGCCGCGGCGTCGTCGGAAGGATCTGCTCGAACTCCGCCATGTCGTGATCGACCATCGCGGCCTGCCGGTACGCCTCGGTGAACGCGGTCGCGGTCCGGATGCCGTGCGACGCCAGCTTCGCGTGGGCTCCGTCCTCGCCACGGGCCTCGGGACCGAGGCACGTGTACAGAATCGCCTGGTCGACCCAATCGACGAGCCGCTCCGCGGGGAATCGCGTGTTGATCATCAGGTCGAGCAGGTCCGCGTCCGCCATGTTCGGCGTGTTCTCGATGTCCTCGTCCTCGAGCCGCGCCTCGTGCCACACCGTGAGGCCGTCGAGGTCGCTGATCGGCAGCTGCGCCTTGAGGCCCGGAAGGATCGCCGAGGGAATCAGCTTCTTGATGGAGCCCTCGATGATCTGCATGAAGACGCGCGGGAACACGCCGATCACGAAGCCGAGGAAGATCAGCGAGACCGCGTCGATCTCGATGAACCGCGCCCCGATGCCGAGGCTGCCCGCGAGCCCGAGCATCCACACGCCGATGACGGACAGCAGGATGCGCAGCACGCTCCCCATGTACGCGCTCGGCCGCAGGCCCTTCCGCACGTAGCGGCGGAAGAGAAGCTGGAGCGAGAAGAAGTACGCGCCGAGGAACGCCGCGGTGACGGGCGTGAGATTCGGCCACAGCGCGTACCACCACGGGATCACCGCCGTCGGGATGTCGCCCGCGACGAGCTTCAGCACGGGATCGGCGGCGAGGAGCCGGACGGCGACGTCGAGCGTGACCGGCGGCATCGTGATGAGCCACAGGAGCCCGGTGAGGAACGTCGCGATGACGACCGGCGCCGCGGCCTCCGCCACGAAGACCTCGCCGACGCTCGCACGCGACACCGTCACCTGCCGACGGCCGGTGTCGCGCGGCGCATCGAGGATGAGCTGGCGAAGGTCGTCGGGAATCTGACCGAACGCCGCTTCGAACTTCTGGAGGTACGCCTCGACGCGACGCGCCGCTCGGTCTCGGTCTCCCAGATCGGGTCGGCGTCCGGGCCACTCCCGGCCACGACGCGCGGCGTGAGCAGCCCGAGCCGCGTCAGGTTCGCGAGGAACTCGTTCAGGAGGCTGCTCTTCCGCGTGACGACGAACAGGTAGTAGAGCGACGGCGGCGTGAGACACGCCACGAGGATGAAGCCGATGCGGATCCGGGCGAACTGCCAGCCCGGCGACGCGAGCACGACGGCGAGCACCAGCGCCAGAAGGGCCGGCGCGACGGCGAAGGTGAGCAGCGCGCCCTGGCGCAGCGCGCTCTTCTTGATCCACTCCCGGCTCGAGCCGAACCAGAAGGGCACGCTCACGACCAGGAGGAGCAGCACGGCGAAGAACCACGGCGTCCACGGCCTGGCGAAGACGACGCTGCGCCCGGCGGTCACGGCGAGCACGACGGCGCCGGCCACGCCCCAGAACGCGATGCCGAGCGCGATGCTCGAGGTGTCGCGGTCCGGGCGCGCAGAAGAGGGCGGCGGCGGTGGGGTACCCGACGGCGGGGCCGTGACGACCTGCCCGTCGACCCGCGTGGTCTCGTCCGTCTCAGGCGCCATCGGTCTCACCTCCGAGAGCGGTGGCGGCAGTCTATGGACGTCCGTCGGTCGCTGTCAACCGACTATATGTACGTCGGGCGCGGGCTAGCTATGCTTGCGCAGCTCCAGCCGGCCGATCTGGCGGCGATGCACCTCGTCGGGGCCGTCGGCGAAGCGCAGCGTGCGCGAGTGCGCCCACATGAACGCCAGCGGGAACTCCTGCGAGACACCGCCGCCGCCGTGCACCTGCATCGCCCAGTCGACGATCTGCAGCGTCATGTTCGGCACCGCGACCTTGATCTCCGCGATCGCCTGCTTCGCGGCCTTGTTGCCGACGGTGTCCATCATGTAGGCCGCGTGCAGCACGAGCAGGCGCGCCTGGTCGATCTTGATCCGCGCCTCCGCGAGCCGCTCGAGCGTGACGTCGTGGTCCGCGATGCGCTTGCCGAACGCCACGCGGCTCATCGCGCGCTTGCACATCAGCTCGAGCGCGCGCTCCGCCACGCCGATCTGCCGCATGCAGTGGTGGATGCGGCCGGGCCCGAGCCGGCCCTGCGCGATCTCGAAGCCGCGGCCCTCGCCGAGCAGCATGTTCGACGCGGGCACGCGCACGTTCTCGAAGAGCACCTCGCCGTGGCCGTGCGGCGCGTCGTCGTAGCCGAACACCGTCAGCATGCGGATGATTTTGATGCCCGGCGCTTCGCGCGGCACCACGATCATCGACTGCTGCTTGTACCGGTCGGGGTTCTTCGGGTCGGTCTTGCCCATGAAGATGAGGACCTTGCAGCGCGGGTCGCCGATGCCGGACGTCCACCACTTGTGGCCGTTGATGACGTAGTGGTCGCCGTCGCGCTCGATCCGCGACTCGATGTTCGTGGCGTCCGACGACGCGACCTTCGGCTCGGTCATCGCGAACGCGGACCGGATCTGGCCCTCGAGGAGCGGCACCATGTACTGCTTCTTCAAGTCCTCGTTGGCGTAGCGCTCGAAGACCTCCATGTTGCCGGTGTCGGGCGCCGAGCAGTTGAAGACCTCGGGCGCGATGTGCGAGCGGCCCATCAGCTCGCACAGCGGCGCGTACTCGAGGTTCGTCAGACCCGCGCCGCGTTCGCTCTCCGGCAGGAAGAGGTTCCACAGGCCGCGCTCGCGCGCCTTCTCCTTCAGCTCCTCCATGATCGGCGGGACCTGCCAGCGCGTCGGTCCGGCGTCGAGCTGCTCGTGGAAGACGTGCTCGTTGGGATAGATGTACTTGTTCATGAAGTCGCCGATCTGCTCCAAGTACATCTTCGTCTTCTTCGAGTACTCGAAATCCATGGATCTCCCTCCGGTGGCCCCGAACATACCATGCTAGGCTGACCGGCCGTGGTTCCCATCGCCCTCAAGCTCCTGGGTGGCTTCGAGGTCGCCGTCGGCGCGGGCGCGCCGGCGCGGATCCCCACGCGCAAGGCGCAAGCGCTGCTGGCGTACCTCGCGATGACCGCCGGGCGTCCCGTCGCGCGCGACGCGATCGCCGCGCTGCTGTGGAGCGGCGCCGCGGAGTCCGCCGCGCGCAACAACCTGCGCCAGACGCTGTTCGTCCTCAGGAAGTCGCTGGGTCCCGCCGCGGCGTCGCTGGACGTCGCCCAGACCACGGTGCGCCTGAGCGCGCGCGCGTCGACGTCGTCGAGTTCGAGCGCGACATCGGCCATGGCGAGCCCGAGCGGCTGGCCGGCGCCATCGCCCGCTATCGCGGCGCGTTCCTCAACGGCATGACGGTGGACGAGCCGCCGTACGAGGAGTGGCTCGTCGCGCATCGCGAGCGTCTGCGCGCGCTCATGCGCGACGGCCTCACGCGCCTCATCGCGCACGACGCGCGGTCCGGCAACCACGCGCGCGCGCTCGACACCGCGCGCCGCGGGCTCGCGCTCGATCCGCTCGACGAGGCGATGCACCGCGAGGTCATGCGCTTGCACGTGGGGGCCGGCCAGCCGCTGGCCGCGCTGCGCCAGTACCAGGTCTGCCTCGACGCGCTCCAGCGCGAGCTCGGCATCGAGCCCGACGCGAAGAGGCGCGCGCTCTATCGGAGCGTGCTCGAGGAGCGCCGCGGCGGAGGGCGCGAAGAGACGCCCGCGCCGCTCGGCGCGGAACAGGCGATCGTGGGCCGCGAAGCGGAGGTGGAGCAGCTCACCGCCACCGTCCAGGCGGTGGCGCGCGGCACCGCGCGCGTGGTGGCCATCCTCGGCGAGGCCGGCATCGGCAAGACCCGGCTCGCTCGCGGGCTCGCCGCCGAGATGGAGCGGTGTGACGGCCGCGTGCTGATCGGCGCCTGCCACGACGCGGAGCGGACGTTGCCCCTGCACCCGTGGGTGGAAGCCGTGCGCCGTTCCGGCGTGGCGCGCCAGACCGCGATCGCGTCGTGGCCGGCGGGCTGGCAGAACGAGATCCTCCGGCTGTTCCCCGAGATCGATCCCTCGCGGATCCCGGAGCCGCCGCGCGGGGACAGCGCGCTGCACCTCTTCGAGGGGCTCGCGCGCCTGATCACCGGCCTCGCGACGGCGCGTCCCCTCCTCGTCGTCGTCGAAGACGCGCACTGGGCCGACACGACGAGCCTGCGCTTCCTCACGTTCCTCGTGCGACGCGTCGAGCGCGTGCCGATCGTGGTCGCGCTGACCGCGCGCGACGAGGACCTCGCCGACGTCCCGCTGCTCGGTCGCTTGCTCGAAGACCTCGATCGCGAGCAGCGGCTGACGCGCCTCGCGCTCGGGCCGCTCACGCGTGCCGCCACCGACCGCCTCGTTCGTGCCCACGCGCGCACCGCCGTCCCCGACGCCGCGCTCGCACGGCTGCGCCAGGCGGTGTGGACGGGGAGCGACGGCAATCCGTTCGTCGCCGTCGAGATGGTGCAGGCGCTACGTCACGGCGCCATCGCGACCGCGCCGCCGCTCCCGCGCAAGGTCCACGACCTCATCGCCGATCGGCTCGAGCGCCTCGGCGAGCGGGCGCAGGAGCTCGCGGCGCTCGCCGCGCTGATGGCGGGCCCGATCGACTTCGCGCTGCTCGCGCGCGCGAGCGGGCTCGCGTCCCCCGAGGTCGCCGACGGGCTCGAGGAGCTGGTTCGCCGGCGCATCCTCCACGCCGCGGACGAGCGATTCGCCTTCGTGCACGATCGCGTGCGTGACGTCGCGCTCCAGCGCCTGCTTCCCCCGCGGCGCCGGATTCTCCATCGCCGGATCGCGGAAGCGGCCGAGGCGCTGTACGCGACCGATCTCAGCGCGCACGCGGCCACGCTCGGCTTCCACTACCACGCGGCGGCGCTGTGGGAGCGTGCGCTGCCCTTCCTCCGGACGGCGGGACGCCACGCGCTCGCCGCCGGTGCGCAGCGCGAAGCCGTCGCGCGCTTCGAGCAGGCGATCCAGGCGCTCGAGCACCTGCCCGCGACGCCCGAGCACAAGGCGGAGGGGATCGATCTGCGCATCGATCTCCGGCACGCGCTGATCCAGCTCGACGCGTTCGCCGCGATCAAGACCCATCTCATCGCGGCCGAGCGGATCGCGCGGGAGCTGGGCGACCGCGGGCGACTCGGCCGCGTGCTGGCGCTGCTCGCGAACTGCCACTTCAACCACGCGGACTACGCGCTCGGCCGCGAGCTGTGCGCCCAGGCGGAGCTGATCGCGACCGAGCTCGGCGATCATGCGCTCGAGGCGACGGTCGTGATGTTCATGGGGATGGTCTGTCATCAGACCGGCGATCACGTCGCCGGCGCCGAGTACTACCGGCGCTTCCTGCGCAACGCGAACGAAGGGGTCGTCGGCGAGCGTGCCGGCACGTCGGGGCTCACGCTCGTCTACGCGCGCGCGTATCTCTGCATCTGCCTCGCCGAGCTCGGGGAGTTCACCGAGGGCTACGCCGCCGCCGAGGAAACGATCCGTCGTGCGGATGCGTTGCGCCATCCGTGGGCGCTCGCCCACGCGTCGCTCGCGATGTCGTGCGTGGCCACGCGCCAGGGGCGTCCCGAGCGCGCGCTCGCCTGCCATGCCTGGTATCGCGACGCGCTGCAATCCGGCGACGAGGTGTGGCCGCTCGTCGACGCGTGGGCGGCGTATGCGGAAGTGGTCGCCGGCCGCACCGCCGACGCGCTGCCGCGCCTGAATGACGCGCACGCGATGACGCTCATCGGTCCCGCGATCCAGCTCGGGCGCCTGCGCGAGGCACGCACGCTCGCGGCGGCGGCGCTCGAGACGGGACGCCGGCGCGGCGAGGCGAGCTACGAGGCATGGGGGCACTTCCTGCTCGCCGAGATCGCGGCGCGTGGCAGCGCGCGCGACGGCGAAGCGGAAGAGGCATACGGCGACGCGCTCGCCATCGCGCGCAAGCGCGGCTACCGCCCGCTCGAAGCGCTCGCGCGCCTCGGCCTCGGGCGCGCGCTGGCACGCGCGGGCCACGACGAGGCGGCGACGGAGATCGACGCGGCGCGCGCGCTCCTCCTCGAGCTCGGGATGACGCGCTGGCTCGAAACGGCGGATCCTCCTGCCCGCTGAGCGTCTTCCGCGGCTGGCGGACTGCACGTGGGTCGAGGCGCGCACACTTGCCCGAGACCGTCGCGTGGTCATCCTCCTTCCGCTCGGCGCCATCGAACAGCATGGCCCGCACTTGCCGCTGTCGGTCGACTGGCTCGGCGCGGAGGAGCTGGCGCGGCGCATCGCGCCGCACCTCCGGCGCGCGCGGTGGAAACCCGTGCTCGCGCCGTCGCTGCCGTATGGCGCGAGCCCCCTCGCCGCGGACTGGCCCGGCACGGTCTCCCTCTCGGTCGCGACGCTCCGGCAGGTGATCGTCGAGGTGGCGCGCGGACTCGCGCGTCACGGCTTCCGGCGGCTGGTCTTCACGAACTACCAGGCGGATCCGGGTCAGCTGCGCGCGATGGCGCTCGCGCGGCGGGACCTCGCGCGCGTGCGCGGCCTCACGATCCTCTTCGCGGGCTTCTCACCCGACCCGTCCGCGCCGATGCTCACACCGCGCGTGACGCGGCTCTTGCGGAGCCCGCGCCCCGATCGCGAGTGGCATTCGGGAGAGCTCGAGACCGCGATGATGCTGGAGACCGCGCCGCGCCTGGTCCGTCGCGCGGTCGCTCGCACGCTTCCGCCGACGTGGGTAGACTGGCGCGCGGCGCTGACACGCGGTGAGACGTTCCGCGCCATGGACCCGCGGGGCCGGGGCTACTTCGGTTCGCCGGCACACGCGCGCGCTCGGACGGGCCGCCGCGCGATGGCGCTCCGCGCGCGTCTCATCGCGGCATCGCTCTCCGAGGCGCTCAACGACTCCTGATCTGGATGAGCGGCAGCGCTCCTTCGACTTCGCCTTTCATGATCGGATGCTGATTGCCCCCGACGGCGCGAGACTTGCGCGTCACGTGGTGCTCGACGTAGTCGTAGATCTCCTGGAGCGTCACCACACCGTCGCGATCTCGATCGGCCGCGCCCTTGAGGCCTTCAACGAGGTAATACGTGAAGAGCCCATGGCGCAGGTCGTCCAGCTCCAGTGACACCTCGGACGTGCGCGACGCGGTGACGATCGCACGGCCTTTTCCGCGCGTGAGGCGGTCGAGAAACTGGTCGTCGACGGTAATCGCCCGCGACCGCTTCGCCGTGAACGTCCGTCCGCCCGCCGCCCCGCTGTAACAGGAATCGAGGAAGGCGACGAGCCGGTCGGATTCGATCCGGCTGAAGACCGTCTGCAGGTCGTCCATCGGGAGCGCCGTCGAGAACAGGTCTTCGGGGTCGGCATCGATGGGGATCAGATACTTCGCGAGGCCATCGCGCTCGAGACCGCGAGCGTCCACCTCGGGCGCACCGTGGCCGGCAAAGAAGACGAGCGTGGTGTCGTCCTTGTGCGCCGAGCGCGCGAGGAACGTCCCGAGCGCCCACTTGATGTTACGAAGGGTTGGCCTCCTCGGAGAACGATCGGTGAGGAGCAGGACGTTCTCGGGCTTGAAGCCGCCGACGTCGATCAGCGTGCGGTACATCGCGTCCGCATCGGAGACCGCATAACGCAATCGCGGGATTCCGGCGTGCTCGTAATCCCCGATGCCGATCACCACCGCCCAACGCTCGCGCTTCGATGGTGGCGGTGTCACGGGCGCGGCGGTGACCACGGTGGGCTCGTAGATGACGGTGCGGACTTCCTGCCGCGTCGTACCGTCTGGTTCGAGGGCACTCACGGCGACGGCGTTCACGCCGGGGCGCAACGCCACCGGGACCGTGACGAGCATCGACTTGGGCGCCGTCCGCTCGGACTGCTGGTGGACGTCGATTCCGTTGACGGTCACGATCGCCTTGGCGATCCCTCGGCTCGACGTGACGACCGCGGCGGCCATCGTCGAGGACTCGCGCACACGCATCTGGTCCGTGGGAAACCGCATCGCGAGCGTGAACGGGACTGGCTTCTCGTAGTACACGGTCCGCACTTCCTGCGAGAGCGTGCCGTCGGTCTCGGCGGCGGTGACCACGAGGGTATTCTGGCCCTCGCGCAGCGTGACGGGCACACTCAGCGGCATGGCCCGTGGTGGCGACGGCTCGGCGTGGCGCGTGATATCCACGCCGTTGACCGAGACCGTCACGCGGCTGATGCCCTTCCCGCCGACGACAAGCCCGGCGAGCCCGATCGTCTCGTTCTCGACGCGCGACTGATCGGATGGAGACGAGAGCTTGATCTGAAGCGGCGGAAGCGCGGCCACCCGCTGCTCTTCCGCGAGCCGCTGCGCCTCGGCCTGTTTCCGCTGCTCCTCCGCCAGCCGCGCGGCTTCCGCACGCTGACGTTGCGCTTCGGCGAGACGCTGCTCTTCCGCACGCTTGCGCTCCGCCTCCGCGAGCCGCTGCGCCTCGGCCTGCTTCCGCTGCTCCTCCGCCAGCCGCGCCGCTTCCGCGCGCTGACGTTGCGCTTCGGCGACGCGCTGCTCTTCCACGCGTTTGCGATCGGCCTCCGCGAGCCGCTGCGCCTCGGCCTGCTTCCGCTGCTCTTCCGCCAGCCGCGCGGCTTCCGCGCGCTGACGTTGCGCTTCGGCGACGCGCTGCTCTTCCACCTGCGAGTCGGCCACGGGCGACGGGTCGACCACGAACGTCCGCTCTTCGACGCGTTGCGTGCCGCCACTAGTGATGCGAAGCCGGACGAGGTTCGGGCCGGGCTTCAGCCGAAGCGGGAGGTGACCGATGCCGTCACGTGCCTCGTGACACGAGAAGCCGTCCTCGACGCGTTCGTTGACGACGGCGACGACCGTGCAGTCCGAACCCGCCGCGCCGACAGGGACCCTCAGCGTCACGTGCCTCCTGCTCAGATGCAGCGGCGACCCCGCAGGCGGAAACGAGACGGCGACGGGCGTTTCGTATACCACGGTGCGAGCCGCCTGGCTGGACGTTCCTGTCGGATCGACCGCGGTGACGAGCACCACGTTCTTGCCGTCACGCAGTCGGGGAAGCGGGACCTTGAACACGACGGTTCGCTTCGAGCTATCGGTCACCGTCTCCGTCGCGATCGGCTCGCCGTTGACGGTGACGGCAACGCTGCTGACGCCTTTGCCGCCACTGACGTGCCCGCTGAGAAGGGTCTCCTCGTCCGGCCCGACGACTTTCTGGTCGGACGGCGTGACGATCGCAATCTGCAGAGGCTCTGTCTCGGCCGGGTCGACGGCGACGAGATCGAACCTGAGCGCGCTCGTGCTGCTGTCGCCCATGACGTATTGACCGATCTCGGGCGCATACCACAGGCGGACCCAGCGGTAGGGCCGGAAGTTGGTCAGCCCACGACCGAAGTTCGTCGATCCCAAGATGTCGAACGCGAGGCGAAAGGCCTTGAACTTCCCGGCGGGTACCGTGACCTCCTCCCACGCTTCGACTTCCCAACGGAACTCAGCGTGGTACGTGTCACCGGATCCAGAGAGAAACGTTCCACGCTGCGAGCCACGCTTGCCGACTTCGAGAGGCCACGTGATCCGGGGCGTCGGCGTGAATTGGAACACAGGCATGCCGCCGGAGAACACGATCGGGACGAGGTCACGGGACAGACGCGTCTCGTGGCCCCCCTCGGCGGAGAAGACGTACGTTTCGGGGTCGATGCGTATGAGCTCGTAGACCCGGTCGGATCGGATCCAGCGGGCGCCTTGCTGATATGCCGGGCGCTCGGCGCGGACACCACTCACCACCGTGCGAGGACCGGAGGCAGGCGCGCGCGCCGAGGGCGAGAGCTCGGAGACGCCGGCGGCCGTCGCACACCCCGTCAGGCCGATCACGAGCGCCAGCAGGGCGAGGAGGAGGCGATGTCGGCGCATGACGGCGATCGTTGGGCCCCCTCTCCTGAGGCTCGACGGGCTAATGAACGCCGCGCAGGGTGGCCCCTTACGGCGGGCGCCCAAACGATACGAGGGTCCCGCCCGAGAGGTCAAGATCACGCGAGCCGCGACGAGATGCGGATCTCCGAGGTGAGCGTGCGGTGCACCGGGCACTTGTTGGCGATCTCGAGCAGCCGCGTCCGCTGCTCCTCGCTGAGGACGCCGGTGAGGATCAGCTCGACCGCGACGTGATCCAGCTTGACGTCCTTCGTCTCGCAGTCCTCGCAGTCGGTGACATGCTTCTTCGAGTGCTCGAGCCGGACGCTCACCGACTGGAGCGGCCAGCCCTTGCGTCGCGCGTACAGCGCGACGGTCATCGACGTTCAGGTGCCGAGCGCGGCGAGCAGGAGATCGTACGGCGACGGCCCGGTGTCGTCACCACCGGACGACCGCGGCTCGTCCGCGGTCAGCCGGTGCTCGCCGGCGACGATCTCCTGCTTGAAGCGCGAGCCGCCGCCGTGAACGGTGACGACAGCCATCACGGCACTCGCGGAGCGCGCGGCTTCACGCCGCGCGCGCAGCGTGGGGGGCATGGGGGGCGCGTTGCGCCGGAGGCGCGCCTGTATGTCCCCCCCCCCCCATCC
>Ga0194120_10003300_pt1 | contig 26489 bp, 22 predicted proteins | sample TA2MahCa65mmetaG_FD_148642 | JGI IMG/M metagenome (GOLD analysis project Ga0194120, IMG submission 148642) | Freshwater microbial communities from Lake Tanganyika, Tanzania - TA2015019 Mahale Deep Cast 65m | ecosystem: Environmental > Aquatic > Freshwater > Lake | place: Tanzania: Lake... | reverse complement strand
GGGCGGGCGTCGAGACTTCGCTCTAGGGGCATTTCCCAGGCCCAGCGAGCCTGTGCTAGGCTTTTTTGACGATGTTCGTTGCTCAGCTTGGGATCGGGGCGGCGTGCTTGCCGCTCCTCGCGCTCTCGGGAGCCCCGCCTGCGGAGGCGCTCGGGCTTGTGTCGGCGTCGCTCGCCCTGCCTAGCAACGTGCTGGTGATCACGCTCGACGATGTCGGCGTCGACCTGATCGGCGCCTACGAATCTTGGTATGTGGCTCAGGGGCGTCCGGCGGGGCAGCCCGCCCACACACCGGCGATCGACTCGCTGCTCGCCGCGCAGGGCATCCTGTTCACGGAGTGCTGGACGGCGCCGATGTGCACGCCGAGCCGTGCGCGCCTGCTCACGGGCAAGTACGGGATGCGCAACGGCATCGGTGCGGTCCTGAAGGAGACCGAGACCTCCGGCTACCTGAATCCGGGCCTGCAGCCGACGGAGCTGACCCTGCCTCAACTCCTGCGCACCGGGAGCGCGCCGTACACGTCGGTCGCGGTCGGCAAGTGGCACCTCGCCGACACGCCGATGCGAACGCTGATTCCGGCCCATCCGCTCGGCTCGCCGACGGGGACTTGGTTCGATCGCTACGCCGGTGCGATGTTCAATTTGCAGAACCCGCAGCCCAGCAGCGGAATCAACGTCTATTCGAGCTGGATCAAGACCTACTGCTCGTTCCTCGACCCCAACGTGGCGCCGTGCCCCAACGGTGCGCTGCCCTGCGACGTGCTGAAGTTCGCGCCGCCCGCGGCGAACTACGCCACGGTCGACACGACCGAGGACGCGCTCTCCATGGTGGCGACGCTGACCGAGCCGTGGTTTCTGTACGTTGCCTACAACGCCGCGCACTCGCCGGTCCACGACATCCCCAGCGGCCTGCCTTCCAGCTCGTGCGGCAATTACCTGCCCAACGTCAGCCCGTGCGATGCCGGGGCAAACCCGACCTTCGCCACGCGACTGCGCTGCATGGTCGAGGAGCTCGACAACCAAATCGGGCGGCTGTTGTGCTCGATCGACGCGACCGACACGACGGTCATCCTGATCAGCGACAACGGCACGGACCCCAACGGGCTGCTCGCGCCCCATGACCGATCCTCGGCCAAGGGCACGGTCAAGGAAGGCGGCATTCGCGTCCCGATGATCATCCGCGCGCCGCAGCAGGCCGCGGGCACTTCCGGGCGCGTCTCGCGCGCGCTGGTCAGTTCGACGGACGTCTTGGCCACGGTGGCCGCCATCGCCGGAACGCCGGTTCCGATCGGGACCGCCACGGACTCGGTCTCGATGCTGCCGTACATCACCGGCTTCCAAGGCAGCGTGCGCAAGTTCGTCTACAGCGAGAACTTCTTCCCGAACTTCCAGCCCGATCCGATCACGGGTGGTCCGCCGGCGAGCTATGTGACCAATCGCCACATGCAGGCCATCCGCGAGCAGCGCTTCAAGCTGATTCGAAGAACCGACCGCGACCAGAACATGGGCAGCACGGTCACGGTCACCGAGCAGTTCTACGACCTGCTCCAAGGCGGTGCGCCGGATCCGGTCACGGGCGCGACGACGCCCGACTGGTTCGAGGAGAACGACTTGCTCGCTTCGGGCTTGCCGCTCTCCGCGCGCGGCCAACGCGCGCTGCAAGTGCTGCGCAACAAGCTCGACACGCAGTATCCGTCGATCTGCCGCTGAGCGCGCGCGGTCGCAGCGGCAGCTCGCGCTGGCCTCTCGTGCTGAGCTCGGGCCTCGAGCTAGGTTGTTCAGGGCGCCGAGCGCGCCTTGGCGCCGCTCGTCCGCGGCGAAGCGGACTTCGCGGGCTTCTTCTCGGACTTGGCGACCGCGGCGAGCGCGGCCTTGAGGTCGTTGATGATGTCGCTGGGGCTTTCGAGGCCGATCGAGAGGCGCACGGCGCCGCCGCGCTTGCCGTAGGAGCTGTGCGTCATGGTCGACGGCAGCTCGATCAGCGTCTTCGTGTGGCCGAGCGAAACGGCGAGCGTCACCGAGTAGGCCGAGTGCGCGAGCGCGTCGATGAACGCCTCGGGCTCGGCGCGCGCGCTATCGAGTTCGAAGTAGATCATGTTGCCGGGCGCGAAGTCGCCGTCGAAGTCGACCAGCTGGTGCTGGGCGAGCTCGCGCTGGGGGAAGCTCGGCAGGCCCGGGTACATGACGCGCGCGACGGCGCTGTGCTTTTCGAGCCACGCCGCCACCTTGCGCGCCGTGAATTGCTGGCGCTTGAGGCGCAGCGGCAGCGTCGGCAGACCGTACACGAGGATGGCCCAAGCCGCCTTCGAAGAGAGAATGCCGCCGAAGTCCTTGCGATAGAGCAGGAGCCGCGCGTGCATCGACTTGGGGCAGATCGCCGCGCCGCCGAGCTCGGTCCCGAAGCCGCCGAGGTTCTTGGTCAGCGAGTGCAGGACCACATCCGCGCCGAGCGCGAGCGGGCGTTGGCCGAAGGGCGTGGCGAAGGTGCTGTCGATGAAGATGAGCAGCTTGCGGTCGTCCGCGCGGTCGGCGTTCAGCTCGTCGACGAGCTTGCGGAGCGCGCGCACGTCGATGAGCTCGAGCGACGGGTTCACCGGCGACTCGAAGTACAGCACGCGCGTGTGTTCGTTGACGGCGGCGCGCACGGAGGCGAGCGCATTCATGTCGACGCGCTTCACGCCGATGCCCTGACGCGGATACCAGTTCTCGAACAGCGAGTGGGTGCAGCCGTAGAGCACCGGGTGCGCGATCACTTCGTCGCCGCACTTCAACGTGCAGCCCAGCGCCGCGGAGATCGCCGCCATGCCCGAGGCGAACGTCACGCAGCTCTCGCCCTGCTCGATTTCCGCGAGCTCGCCCTCGAGGATCGAGCGCGTGGGCTCGTCGAGGCGGTCGTAGATGTAGACCGGCGTCTCGCCGACGTCCGTGACCAACTGGCCGAACTCTTGAAAGCCGCGCGCGCCGCGCTTGGCGCTGTCGAGTCGGTACGTGGTCGAGCTCGAGAGCGGCGGCGTGACGTGGTGCGAGAAATCCCACTTGGCCGAGTGCTCGGGGCCGTGGACGAGGCGGGTCGTGACCTTGTACTGCTGCTTCTTCGCCATGGAATCGCTCCTGCGCCCGCTGTGCGGGGAGAGGAGACTGTAGTCCATGCGGCGCCCGCGGCGCTGCTACGAAGTTCCTTGCTCGCGCGCGGCGGGGCGGGATCGCGTCAGGGCAGGAGTGCGAAGCGCAGCGCATCGCTCGCCGCGAACGAGCCCGCGGGGTTGAGCGGGTCGCGCAGGTGCCACTGGGCGTGGACGACGGCGCCCGCGACGAGGCGCGCGTCGAGGCCCGCTGCGATGCGCGCGTTGAAGTCCAGACTCGCGCTCGCGCCGCAACCGGCGGGACCGGAGCCCGCGGTGACTTGCACGGCCGAGCGCGTGAGCGGTGTCGCGAGACATAGCGTGCCGCCGAGGAACGGCGTCGAGGCCGGTCCAGCGAGCGTGTACACCAGCGAGGTGGCGCGCAGGGCGGGTGCCTGCGTCAGGGACACGACGAAGCCGGAAGCCGAGCTCGCGCTCGGCGTTCCGCTCCAGCCGAGGTCGGGCAGGCAGCCATTGCCCGTCGCGCGCGCGGCGCAGTAGGTTCCCACCAGCGGCGGCGTGAAGTCGACGATGAGCGTCGGCCACTCGGTCGGATCCGAGGATTCGCGCGTCCCGAACACCTTGGTCGTCTGCGAAACGCTCTCGACGTCGAGCTTGAGCAGCCAGCCGAAGTTGCCCCCGGGCGTGTCGAGCCAGCCCTGCACGTCGGCGACCGCGGCGGCGGTCGAAGGCCAGGTGTGCGTTCCCAGTTGGTCGACGGCGAGCACGGTGCTCGCGCTCGTGGCGAAGTCGCCGCCGGCCGTCGTCCAGTTCTGGCTCGGGTAGAAGCGGTGCAGCCACGTTGCGTCGAGCGCTTGCGCCGGCGCGCCCTGACCGCTCGACGTGCTCGAGGCGCCCTCACCCCAGTCGTTCAGGACGCGATGCACGCGCACGTTGCGCGGGCCCGTGTTGCCGTTGGGGTTGGCGAGCACGAGCTGCACCGAGTTCACCACCGAGCCCGCGGGCACGAGCGCGGCGATGTCGAAGCGCACGAGGCCGCGCCGGATCGGTGCTGTCGACGCGCCGCCCGCGCGGCCGACGATCATCACGGGACCCGATCCGTTGGCGATCGAGCCGGTGGCGTCGTTCCACAGCGTCGTGTCGCGCACCGCCGTGAGCGAGAGCACGTCGGCGCGCGTCGGCGCGGCGAGGGCGGCGAAGGCTCCGAGGAAGGCCCCGAGAAAAGTCCCGGGGAAGGCGCTGCGAAACATGTTGAGAGCTCAGGGGTAGATGTAGAAGCGCAGAGCGTTCGAGAGGTTGGTCGTGAAGGTCGCGGCGGGATCGCGGCTCCAATACTGCGCGCAGACGAGTCGACCGGCGGTGAGCAGCGGGTTGACGCCGGACGCGATGAGCACGTTGAAGTCGTAGCTGAAGCTGCCGCTGCAGTTGTTGGCGGGCATGGCGCTGCCGCCGGACGTCTGCGCGACCGTGCGCAGCACGGGCGGTTGCACGCACATCGTGCCGCCCTGAAAGGGGGACGCAGCGGGTCCGAGCGTGCCGTAGAACAGCAGGCCCGACTTCTGGTTGAGCGTGTTGGTGAGCGTGATCGCGAAGCCGGAGCCAGCATTGAAGTCGGGACTCCCGCTCGAGCCGATCGCGGGCGTGCAGCCCAGACTGTTCACCTTCGCCGTGCAGTAGGGCGTCGGACCGGGAAGCGTGTACGTGACGACGAGCTGCGGCCAATACGCGGGCAGGCTCTCACGGGTCTCGAACTGCTTGGCGGACTTCAGGCCGCCCTCGGGCCCGCGCACGATCCAGCCGAAGTTCTGGCTCGGGTTCGCGACCCACGACTGCACGTCGGAGACCATCTGCGTGGTCGATCCCCACGTGTAGAACATGTAGGTCGAGCCGATGGTCACCGTGGCGCTCGCCGTCGGCGAGAAGTCACCGCCTGGGGTCGTCCAGAACTGGTTGTTGAAGTAGGTGTGCAACCACGTCGGATCGCCGACCTGCGCCGTGTTGCCGTTGCCCGAATAGCCCGACGTCGGGCCCTCGTTCCATGCGCGCGAGAGCTTGTGGATCGAGAACGACTTGGCGCCCACGACGGTTTTGGACATGTAGAGCTTGAGCTGTACGGCCGTGACCGTGGAGCCGACCGGGATCGAGCTCGTGTCGAACGCCACCAGCGCGCGCCGCATCGGCCACGCCGTGCTCGTGCCCGCCTGACCCGAGTACATCGTCGGCCCCTTCGAGTCCGTGCGGTTGCCGACGGTGTCGTTGTAGATCGTCGCGTCCTTGCTCGACGTCAGCGTCACGACGTCCGCGCGAGCGCGTTGGCACAGCAGCAAGGCGAGGGACAGCAGGAGGGGAATCCGAGGGCTCATGGGGGACGAGTGGCTCCGTGGTTTTCCCCTCCACACTAACCCGAGCGAGAAAAACCGGCTACTCGAGCCCGAGTTCGGACACGCCGTCCTCGTCGAAGCCCAAGTAGTGGCCCAGCTCGTGATAGAGGGTCACTTCCACCTGTTCCGCGAGCTCGCGACGCGAGTTGCACGCTCGCTCGAGGTTGCGCTGGAACAGGTGAATCGTCGGCGGCAGGTCCGGCGCCGACTCGGGCCCGCTCTCGGAGAGTGGGGCACCGGTGAAGAGCCCGAGCAGGTCCGGCGGGGTCTCGCGCGGGTCGTCGCCGCACAGTTCGCGCGCGGGCATGGGCTCGACGATCACCGGCACATGCTCGAGCGCGGCGCGGAATTCGTCGGGCAGACGCGCGATCGACTGATGGAGCACGCGGTCGAACTCCGACTCGGACAGCCGCTGCGGCGAGGGGAAACCCTGTGGGTCGAGGCGCTGGGCGTCGCGCAGCAGTCGATCCGCGCGCCCGAAGTCGCCGTCGAGATCGGCGAGCAGCGCGAGCTTGGCTAGCACGACCGGACTCTCTCCCAGCGCCTGCGCGCGCGCGAGCTCGACGCGCGCCGCGTCGAAGTTCCACGCTCGCAGCGCGATCTCCGCGCGCACAAGCGCGAGCTCCATGTCCTCGCTCGCGTCCTCGCGTTGCTCCGCCTCGTCGGCGCAGCGGCTCGCCGCACCCAGATCGTCGAGCGCGAGGTGCGCCGTCGCCCTCAACACCCACGTCTCCGCGAGCTCGTCGCTCGCTCCAGCCGCGATCTCCAGCGCCGCGCCCGCGTCGAGGGCGTCGAGCGCTTCCCACGCTCGATCGAGCGTCGCGTAGTCCTGCTCGTGCTCCATCGCGCTCACTCGACCGACTGCGGCGGCGTGCGGTCGAACTCGGTCGACAGGTCGCGCAGGAGTCCTTCGCTGACGCTCTCGAGCTTCCAGCGCTGGTCGAATAGGAGCACATAGCCGCGCGAGAGCGCCTCGAGCTCGCCGTAGTCGAACGAAGCGTTGACTCCGCGCGCCACGTTCACGCTCGCGCCCAGTTGCCAGCCTTGGTGCCGATACGCGCCGTACGCGATCGCGATGGCGTCGCCGCTGCGCTCCCACACGAAGTTCGGAGCGCCGAGGATCCCGAGGCAGTGCTCGAGGTCGCTCTCGCCGGGCACGAGATCGCGCAGCGCGTCCGTCGGCAAGGGTTGCAGCACGATCTGGCGCTGCCACTGCGCCTTCACGCAGGAACTCGCCGCGAGCGCGAGCACGAGCGCGCTGCTCATTCGTGCGAGTCGACCCACGGCAGCGCCCACTCCGAGCTCGAGGCCTGCAGGGTGGAACCGAAAGCCGCGAGGCGGTCGTGCTCGTCGAAGAACAGCCACAGGCGGTCTTCCTGCGTGTCGGTGTTGAGCGCGGTGGCGACGACCAGCGTCAGCCCCGTGCGCTTGGTGTTCTGATGGTCGTAGCGCCACGCCGAGCGCCGTCCGAGCTGCACGACCTCCATCGGCCCGCCGAGCAGTTCGAGCACGTCGCTCGAGCTCATTTGACGCGCGAGCTTCACGACGCGCGCTTCATCGAGCGGTTGGTTGACGGTGTCGCGAGTGAGGAGGCACCCCTGCACCAGCGGCAGCAGGAGCAACGGTGCGAGGGCGGTCGTGCGCATGGCGTAGAGGCTAGCAGCACTGGCTCGCTCCCTGCCGCGTCCGCGGTGCAATTTCGCGGCGCGGCGCGTAGGCTCGTGCGCGATGGGCTCGGAGCGCAACGCGGGGCTGGGGCGGCGAATCGTGTTGGCGCTGTGGCTGGCGCTGCCGCTGGGCGCGTGCGCGGCGGGGCGCGGCGAGGCGTGGCAGCGCCCGCAGGGTACGGTGCGGCTCGTGGTGCTGCACACCAACGACATCCATGGTCAGGTCCTGCCGCGCAAGGCGACGTGGCTCGACCGAAACTCGCCCCCGCAGATCGGGGGCCTGCCGCGCGTCGCGGGCTATGTGAACGCCGTGCGGCGCGAGCTCGCGGGCAGCGGCACCGAGCTGCTCGTGCTCGACGGCGGCGACTGGTACCAAGGCACGCCGGAGGGCGGACTCGAGCGCGGCCTGCCGTTCGTCGAGGCGCTCGCGGCGATCGACTTCGATGCGCTCGCGGTCGGCAACCACGAGTTCGACCACTCGATCGCGAACCTGCGCAAGCTGCTCGCGGTCACGGAGGGTCGCGCGGTGTGTGCGAATCTGCGCGTGCCGTCGAGCGGTGAACGCGTGCCGTGGCTCGAGCCGTGGCGCATCGTCGAGCGCGGCGGGCTGCGCATCGCGCTCGTCGGCCTCATCACGCCCGAGACGCCCTCGATCTCCCACCCGGAGACGCGCGCGCTCACCTTCGTGGACCCCTCGCTCGAGCTCGCCACCGCCAAGCGCGAGCTCGCGGGCCGCTGCGACCTGATCCTGCCGGTCGCGCACATGGGCGTCGAAGAGGCGCTCGCCGCCGCTCGCGCTCACCCCGACCTGCCGCTCTTCATCACCGGCCACTCGCACACCTACCTCGCGGAAGGCAAGCGCGACGGCGCGGGTCTCGTCGTGCAGACGGGCGCGAAGGCCTCGGCGGTCGGTCGAGTCGAGCTCGAGATCGACGGGCCGAGTGCGACGGTCACGTCGATCCGCTCGACGCTCGTCGATCTGCTCGCGGAACCCGCGCGGCAGGATCGCGACGCGGACGTCGAGCGCCGCTGCGCCGAGCTCGTGCAGCGCGCGGAGGTCGACATGCAGCGCGAGGTCGGGGAGCTCGCCGCGCCGCTCAAGGCCGGTCGCGGCCCGTTCTCGACGTCGGCGGGCAACTTCGTGGCCGATCTCGTGCGCGAGCGCATGGGTGCCGCGATCGGGCTCCACAACCGCGGCGGCACGCGCGCGGAGATCGACGCGGGGCCCGTGACCGTGCGCGAGGTGTTCGAGATGCTGCCGTTCGACAACGACCTCGTGTTGCTCGAAGTGCTCGGAATCGACCTCGAGACGGTCGTGCGCGGTGCGATCGAAGGCAGGGTGCACTCGGGCCTCGACTACAGCGGGCTGCGCGTGTTCGTGCGCTCGCGCAACGAGGATGGCTCCACGCGCCTCGAACTCGCGCGCATCGAGGTCGACGGAGCGCCGCTCGATCCGCGACAGTCGTACACGGTGGCGATGAACTCGTTTCTCGCCGGAGGTGGCGATGGATTCAGAGAATTCGCGCGTTCGCGCAAGCTCGCGCAGGACCCCATCTTGCTGCGCGAGCTCGCGGAGGCGGCCTTCGTGCGCGGTGGCCGCCTCGATCCACCGTTCGAGGCGCGCATCGTCGAGGAGTTCTCGCCGTGATCGCCGCGTTCACGCTGTGCGTGGCGCTGCTCGCGCCGCAGGGCTTCGATGAGTTGGCGCGGAAGTTCGTCGACACCGACGCTCGGGTGCGGCGCGACGCGGTCATCGGCCTAGCGAAGCTCGACACTCCCCCGGCGTGGGAGAAGGTCGTGGCGGCGCTGCGCGATCCCAAGCCCGAGGTCGCGGACGAGGCGCAGTTGCAGCTCGCAGGTCTGGCGGGAACGGCCGAGTTGGCGCTGCTCTACGGCAAGGACACGCTCGCCTCGAAGGACGAATTCGTGCGGCTGCGCACGGCCGAGGTGCTCGGGCGCTTGTCGGAGATGCCCGACTCGGCGCCGGTGCTCAACGCCCTCGCGGACAAGGACGCGAGCGTGCGGCGAACGCTGTGCTGGTCGATCGAGCGGCTCGCGAACGCGGGCCATTGGAGCGCGGCGACACCGGCGCTCGGCGAACTCGCGCGCAAGGACAAGCACGGCGGCGTGCGCGGCGCGGCGCTGGTCGCCCATGCGGCGCTGCGCGCGGAGTCGGCCGAGTCGCTCGCCGCGCTCGCGCTCGATGGCGATGCGCAGTTGCGCGCAGCCGTCGTGCTCGCGGCGCGCGCGCTCGACGCGGAGCTGGCCCATGTGCGTGCGAGCGCGGCGCTCGAGGACAGCGCACTGGGGGTCCGTCTCGTCGCCGCGGAGAGCCTCGCCGCGGGGCGCGATGCGCGCGGAGCGCGCGCGCTCGTGGTGCTGCTCGAGTCGGAGAAGGAACTGCGCGGTCGCTGGCACACAGTCGAGCTGCTGCGCGAGCTCTCGGGGCTGCAACACCGGCTCGATCCGCGGCCGTGGAAGGTCTGGGCCGCCGCGCTCTCCGACGGTCCGCTGCCCGAGCCGCGCAAGGCGGAGCGCTCCGACGAGGAACGCAGCGTCTCGTTCGCTGGGCTGCCGATCCGCTCCGAGCGCGTGTGCTTCCTGATCGACCTCTCCGGCTCGATCTGGCAGAAGCGCGCCGATGGCCGCACGCGCAAGGAGCTCGTCGACGAGGAGTTGCGCAAGGCGCTCGAGTCCCTGCCCGAGAGCACGCGCTTCAACGTGATCGCCTACACCGCCACGCCGACGCCGTGGCAGCGCTCGCTCGTGTCGGCGGAGCGCAAGAACGTCGCCAAGGCGCTCGAGTGGTTCGTGGCGCGCAAGGACACGGGCAGTGGCGACGTGTGGGGCGCGCTGCAGGTGGCGCTCGCGGATCCGGCCGTCGATACGCTGGTCGTGCTCTCCGATGGAGCGCCCTCCGGCGGTCGGCGCTGGAATCTGGGGCTCATGAAGCAGCTTTTCGCCGAGCAAAATCGCTTCCGCCGGGTCGAGCTCGACGCCGTGCTCGCGGATGCGAGTGCGCGACTCGCTCGCGAGTGGGACGAGATGTGCGCGGCGAGCGGCGGCCGCACGGTCCGGCTCGAGTTGCGCTGAGCCGCGCGCGGTTTCGCGCTCGAGCGAGCCTCGGCCACGACGGCGCGTTGCGGTATCGTCTTGGCGCCCATGCGCCGCGCTCGCCTGCTGATCGCCTCCGCCTTGCTCGCCGCCTGCGGTCGCGAGCCCGACACCGCCACCCAACCCTCGGTCGCGACCTCGAGCGCAGCGGCGCCGACGTCTCAGGGCAGCGCGCAGCGAACGGTCAGCGTCGCGAAGCCTGCGCCGCCGCTCGTGGCAGAGCCCGCACTGCTCTTCCCCGAGCCCGAGGTGCCGAAGGACGCGTGGAACGCGGAGAACCACGCGCGCATGGATCCGCGCATCGACGGTTGGCCACTCGAGGCCGTCCATGATCTCGTGCGCCCGCGCCTGATCGCACTCGCCGAGCGGGTGTGGGGGGCCACGGAGGGCGACGTGGGGGAGCTGCTCGCCGCCGAATTTGCGGGCGCCACGGCGCTGCGTGGGGATCTCGCGGTGCTGCACGACGACGGCCAGCTCGTCGTGTCCGTGCTCGCTCCGGCCGAGCGCACGCTGAGCGCCGTGAGCGACTGGGCCGCGGCATGCGCCGCGTTGCGAGCGCCGTTTTGCGGAGCGAAGCCCACGCTCCACGCGTGGATCGAGGAACTCCGCGCAGAGGGAGCGAGCGTCGTCGTCGATGCGCGCGTGTGCGCGTCCGCGGGCGTCGGAGCCGGCGTGGCGCAGCACAACGTGCTGTGGCGCACGCGCTGGAGTCCCGACGTCGACACGGGCGCGCCGCGCCTAGTCTCGCTGCAGGTGCTCGAGCTCGAGGAGCTGAAGGCCAAGCGTCGCTCCTTCGGCGATCACACGGCGCGCTGGATCGGATCGCCGCCGTGGCTCGAACGCGAGTTCCTGCGCGGGCTGGGCGAGTCGTACTTCAAGCAGGACAAGCTGACGGGCAACCACCTGCTCGGAGGTCACGGGCTCGCGGTGGGGGATGCCAACGGCGACGGGCTCGAGGACGTGTTCCTGTGCACGGCGGGCGGCACGCCCAATCGACTGCTGTTGGCTCAACCCGACGGCACGCTGCGCGATGGAACGGCGGAGGCCAAGGTCGCGCTGCTCGACAACACGCGCTCCGCGCTGATCGTCGATCTCGACGGCGATCGCCACCGCGACATCGTGGCCGGAGTCGGCCCCTACGTGTGGGTCGCCTACAACGATGGCAGTGGCGTCTTCGGCGAGCAGCAGTTGCTCGGCAGCAGCGAGCTCGGCGAGGAGGACATCTTCTCGCTCGTCGCGGGCGATCCCGACCGCGACGGCGACCTCGATCTCTATTGCTGCCGCTACGTGAAGGGCGGGATGATCTCCGGCGTGCCGCGGCCCTACCACGACGCGCAGGGCGGCGCGACCAACCTGTATTGGCGCAACGAGGGCGCTCGACGCTTCCGCAACGCCACCGACGAGGTCGGCTTCGGAGCGGCCAACGATCGCTACAGCCTCGCGGCGCTGTGGCAGGATCTCGACCTCGACGGCGACCTCGATCTGTACGTCGTCAACGACTTCGGCCGCAACAATCTGTTCGTGAACGAGGGCGGCACGTTCCGCGACGAGGCGCTCGCGCGCGGGGCCGACGACATGGCGGCGGGCATGGGCATCACGAGCGCGGACTTCGACCTCGATGGCGAGCCGGACCTGTACACGTCGAACATGTACAGCGCCGCGGGGCTGCGCATGACGGCGCAGCCGGAGCGCTTCCTCGATGGCCAGTATCGCGAGCTGCACCAGCACTTCCGACGCCACGCGCGCGGCAACACGCTGTTGCGTGGGCTCGGCGGCGGTCGTTTCGAGGACGTGACCGAGTCGATCGGCGGCGCGCGCGCGGGCTGGTCGTGGGGCGGAATGTTCCTCGACATCGACAACGATCGCTACGCCGATTTGCTCGTTCCCAATGGCTTCATCAGCGGGTCGCGCACGAAGGACGTCGAGAGTTTTTTTTGGCGCCGGGTGATCAGCCAGAGCCCGCCGGATGCGAGCGTCGACGAGGACTATCGCCGAGCGTGGGCCAGCATGCAGCAGATCGTGATGGACGAGGGAGCGTCCTACGACGGCTGGGAACGCAACACCGCGTTCCGCAACCTCGGCGGTCGACGGCTGGTCGATGCGAGCGCGCTGGTCGGCTTCGAGACGCTCGATGACTTCCGCGCGGTCGCGCGCGTCGACTGGGACGACGACGGGCGCGAGGACGCGATCGTGCGCAGCCGCACGGCGCCGCGCCTGCGCTTCTTGCGCAATCAGGACGAGAGCGCCCATCACTTCGTGTCGCTCGGCCTCACCGCCGCTGGCCCCAACATGGACGCGATCGGCGCGCGCGTCGATCTGGAGGCGGGCGGCAGGTTGGTGCGACGCACGGTGCACGCGGGCGAGGGCTACCTCGCGCAGTCCTCGCGGAGAGTGCACTTTGGGCTGGGAGCCCAGACGCTCGTCGACTCGCTCGTGGTGCACTGGCCGGACGGCAGCGAGCAGCGCTTCGGTCCGCTCGCTGCGGACGCGCGCTACGAGCTCGTCCAAGGCGAGCCCGCGCCACGCGTGCGCGCACCGCGCGAGCTGACGACGTTTGCGACGCTCGATCCCTCGCCGCTCGCGGCCTCGACGGCACGCGTCGAGCGCTTCGTGCTCGTCGAGAAGATCCCGCTGCGCGAATTCGCGTTGCCGCGCTTCGATGGAACGGCGCCACGCGTCGCGGCGCTCGCGGGCTCGCTGCCGGTGATCGTGATGTGGTCCGTGGACGACGCGAACTCGCGCGCGCAGCTCGAGGCGCTCGCACTGCGGCTGCCCGAGCTCGACGTCGCGGGCGTGCGGCTCTCGCTGTTGTGCGTGGACGACGGACTCAAGCTCGCCGCGGCGCGGCGCTGGCTGCAGGAGCGCGGGCTGCTCCACTTGGGCGGACCGGCCGACGGCACGTGGAGGCAGCGCGCGCAGGTGCTGTATCTGGAGGTGCTCGGGAGCTCGTCGCGCGCGCTGATGCCGCAGTCGCTGCTGCTCGATTCCGCGGGCCAGTGGGTGATCGGGTACGACGGGACGTTCGCCGTCGACACGTTGCTCGCGGATGCGGCGGCGGTGGCGGCGCTCGATGCGCGCGCGCCCGGCACGGGCAAGCTCATGGGCGGTCGTTGGGCGCTCAAGGCGTCGCGCGACTGGCAGCTGCTGATCGACATCTACAAGGAAATCGGCGCGGGCGAGCTGGCCGCGATGTACGAGAGCCATCGCGCGAGCCTCTCGCAGGGCCGCTAGGGGCTCGCCCAACCCGCGGTTGCGCGCGCGCGCTTGCCAGCGCCGCGCCAAACGGGAGAATCTCCGCCCCATGAGCCCGATCGACACACTCTCGACGTCCGAGGCGCTCCCCAACGGCAAGGTTCACTACCGCAGGGGCGCGGGCGTCGCGCTGCTCACGCTCGTGAATCCGCCTGCGAACGGCTACTCGCACGAGATGATGAGCGACCTCGACGCCGCGATCCTGCGCGCGCGCTTCGACGACTCGGTGCAGGTGATCGTGCTCGCGGGCGCGGGCGAGAAATTCTTCTGCGCGGGCGCGGACATCGCGATGTTGAGTCGCCTGACGCCGACCCAGAAGTACTACTTCTGCTTGCACGCGAACGAGACGCTGCAACGGCTCGAGCGCACGCCCAAGCTGGTGATCGCGGCGCTGTCGGGCCACTGCGTCGGCGGCGGGCTCGAGATCGCGCTCGCGGCCGACCTGCGCCTCGCGCGCCGCGGATCGGGCAAGTGCGGCCTGCCCGAGGTCGCGCTCGGCGTGTTGCCGGGCACGGGCGGTACGCAACGGCTCGCGCGCCTGCTCGGGCGCGCGAAGGCCATCGAGCTCATGACGAGCGGTCGCACGTTCGACTACGACGAGGCGCTCGCGCTCGGCGTCGTGACCGAGGTGCGCGACGCGGCCGACGACGCGACCTTCCTCGAGCAGGTGCTCGCGCACGCCACGAGCTTCACGACGCCTGGGCGCGCCGCGTTGAGCGTGGGACACATCAAGGCGGCGGTACACGGCGGTGTCGATCTCCCGCTCGACGCAGGACTCGCGCTCGAACGCGAGCTGCAGGCCAAGCTGTTCGCCTCGCTCGATGCGAAGGAAGGCATCGCGGCCTACGTCGAGAAGCGCGCGGCGCAGTTTCAGGGGAAGTGAAGCCATGCAGGCGCTGCGCATCCACGCTCACGGGGGGCCGGAGGTTCTCTCGATCGACCAGCTTCCGCGTCCCCAGCCGCGCGAGGGCGAGGTGCTCGTGCGCGTGCTCGCCGCGTCGATCAACCATCTCGACCTGTGGGTGCGCCGCGGGATGCCGGGCTTTCCCGTGGCCTTCCCGCGCATCCTCGGCTGCGATGGCACCGGCGAGATCGTCGCGCTCGGCTCCGGCGTGAGCGCTCTGGCGGTCGGCGCGAAGGTCGTGCTCGAGCCGGGTTATTCGTCGGGACGCTCGCCCGAGGATCTGGCGGGCAACGATCACCTCTCGGCCGACTACTCGATTCGCGGCGAGCACGGAGACGGCTTCGATGCCGAGTATGTCGCGCTGCCCGCGCGCTTCGTGTTTCCGCTGCCGGTGGGACTCGATCCGGTGCAGGCCGCGGCCGTGCCGCTGGTGTTCCTGACGGCGTGGGGCATGCTCGTCACGCGCGCGAAGCTCGCGCAAGGCGAGACGGTGCTCGTGATCGCGGGAACCAGCGGAGTGGGTTCGGCCTGCATCCAGCTCGCCAAGCAGCGCGGCGCGCGCGTGATCGCGACCGCGGGCAGCGAGGCGAAGCTCGCGTTCGCGCGCGCGCTCGGCGCGGATGAAGTGGTCGACCATTCGCGCGAGGGCTGGGACAAGGACGTGCGCAAGCTCACCGACGGACGCGGCGTGGACGTCGTGGTCGAGCACGTCGGGCCGGCCACGTGGGACGCCTCGGTGCGCTGCATGGCGCGCTGCGGGCGGCTGGTGACTTGTGGCGGCACGACGGGCCCCACGGTTTCGCTGCTCCTCCCGCGCGTGTTCATCAAGAACCTCACGTTCCTCGGTTCCACCATGGGTCCGCGCAGCGCGCTACCCGAAATCTTCGAGCACGTCGCGGCGGGGCGCTTCCGTCCGGTGGTCGACCGCGTGCTGCCGCTCGCGGCCGCGCGCGAGGCCCACGAGCTGCTCGAGGCGCGCAAGGTGGCCGGGAAGATCGTGCTCGTCCCAGGCGCGCGCTAAATTCTGCCGCGCGGCCCTAACTTCGCCGCGGGCTCCCTTTACCGACCGAGGAACACGACTTGAAGCGAGCGGAAGAGATCCAGACAGCGGCAGTGCTCGGTGCGGGCACCATGGGCCACGGCATCGCGCAGGCACTCGCGCAGTGCGGCATCGCGACCACGCTGGTCGACCTCGATGCGGCGGCGCTGCACAAGGGGCTCGCGGCGGTGAAGAAGAATCTCGATGTGGGCGTCGAGAAGCAGAAGGTCACCGCGGAGCAGCGCGACGCGACGCTCGCCCTGCTCTCGGGCTCGAGCGACGTGGAAGCTGCCGCGCGCGGCGCCGAGGTCGTGATCGAGGCCGTGCCCGAGAAGCTCGAGCTCAAGCGCGCGATCTTCGCCAAGCTCGGCGCGGCCTGCCGAGCGGACGCGCTGCTCGCGACCAACACCTCGTCGCTCTCGATCACGCGCATCGCGGAGGCCTGCGTGCGCCCGGAGCGCGTGCTCGGCATGCACTTCTTCAATCCGGTGCACATCATGAAGCTCGTCGAGGTCGTGCGCGCGGAGCAGACCGCGCCGGAGTTCGCGACGCTCGCGCTCGCGCTCTCGCGCCGCATGGGCAAGGATCCCATCGATGTGAAGGACTCGCCGGGCTTCGCTTCGAGTCGCCTCGGCCTGGTGATCGGCCTCGAGGCGATGCGCATGCTCGAGTCGGGCGTCGCGAGCGCGGAGGACATCGACAAGGCGATGGTGCTGGGCTACGGCTTTCCGATGGGGCCGCTCAAGCTCACCGACCTCGTCGGCTTGGATGTGCGGCTCTCGATCGCGGAGTACCTCACCAAGGAAGTGGGGCCGAATTTCACGCCGCCGCAGGTCCTGCGGGACAAGGTGGCGCGCGGCGAGCTCGGCAAGAAGTCGGGCAAGGGTTTCTACGACTGGAAGGCGTGAGGGCGAACCATGGCGGACCAACTCGACTGGGGCAGCGAAGCAAGCGAACCGGTGAAGCCCAAGCGGCGCGTGCCGGTGTGGGCTTGGTTCTGCGGCGGGGGGTGCGTGCTGATGTTCGTCACCTTCATCGTGGCGAGCGTCGCTGTCGTGTCGTGCGTCAAGGAGATGGCGGACCCCGACACGCAGTGGAAGGAGCTCGAGAAGGTCGTGGCCGTCGAGACGCGGCCCGAGGGCGAGATCTTCGGCATGAAGATCCCGTTCCAGAACCTGCGCGTGATCTCGATCCAGCAGGGCCTGACCAAGGTCGACTTCATGATCGCCGGCGGCGCGCAGGCGCAAGAGCTGCGTTCGCAGTTTCTCGACCCGAGCGCGGAGATGAACCTCGGACCGATGCTCGGGAACTTGGGGCGCTATGAACCGGAAGAAATCGTGCTCAACGTGCAGGGACGCGAGCTGCGTGGCCTGCGCTTCCTCACGCAGAAGCCGGATGGCGAAGGCGTGGCGCTGGAGAACACTCAGGACGAGGAACCCGCGGAGCTCGAACCCGTCGAGGCGGTGAAGCTCGCGATGCGTCAGAGCACCGTGGCGCTCGACATCAGCCCCGAGGGTGGCACGAAGACCGTGATCTTGCAGTACAGCCGCATGGGCTCGCTCGAGAAGATCGACGACGACGAGGTGATCGAGTTCCTCGCGCACTTCAAGCTCGGCAGCGGGAACTAGGCATGGGCTCGGGCGGCGAAGGGCTGCGCGCACGCACGGTCTGGAGCGCCGCGCTCGCGCTCGTCGCGCTCGCAGTGCTCGGCTGGGTGCTCGCGACGCAGGAGACGCGCGCTCTCGACGGGCAGGCGATCTTGAGCGAGTGGTTCGACGTGCGCGAGCTTCCCGAGGGGCTCGCGATCACCGAGGCCAGCGTCCTCCCGCGCGGCGATCGCGCCGTGTTGCTCGCTCGCCCGCAGGCCGAGGAGGAACCGCCGCGCAACCAAGTGCCCGACGGCGGGGATGACGAGCGCGACCGAGAGCCGTTCGACTGGTCGAGCGTGGCGAGCGGAGCGGCCGGTGCGACGCCGCGTGAGGTATTGGTGGCGGAACTCAAGCTAGAGCATGCTTCCGCGGAGCTCGAGCAGCTGTTCGAGCGGGGCGAGGACCTGCGCGGAGACTGGTGGTCCGTGCCGCGCTCCGGCGGACGGCGCGCACTCGAGCGCGGCAAGCTGCGCTGGGGCCCGCTCGAGGCACCCTATGTGCTCGAGCGCGCCTTCGAGGCGGGCGGCACGTTCCGGGATACGCTGCGGGTCAACCTGACGCGCGAGCGCACGCCGCGGATTCTCATAGCGCGCTGGACGCGCGGCTCGCCGGCCTCACCGGCGCCGGTGCAGCGCCTTCTCGACGCGCTCGCCCCAAGGGGCTGAATGCGCGTCGTCGCCGCGCGTACACCCGAACATGGTCGTCACTTCTCTCCCGTCCCCGCGAAAGGCGCGCTCACCATGATCCTCTCCACCACTCCGACCCTCGAAGGCCATCCGATCCTCGAATACCGCGGCATCGTGACCGGCGAGGCCATCCTCGGCGCGCACATCTTCAAGGACCTCTTCGCCGGGCTGCGCGACATCGTCGGAGGTCGCTCGGCCACCTACGAGCGCGAGCTCTCCGCGGCCCGCGAGATCGCCCTCGACGAGCTCGCAGACGCAGCGCGCAAGCGCGGCGGGAACGCCGTCGTCGGGATCGACCTCGACTACGAAGTCGTCGGCGCCAACGGCAGCATGTTGATGGTCACCGCCAGCGGTACGGCCGTCGTGGTGTGAGCGTCGCGCGCGCTCGCGGCTAGGGCCTAGCTTGGCGCAGGGCGGCGGCCACCACTTCCGCGACGTGCAGCACGCGCGCCTTCACTCCCTCGCGTGCGAGACCGGCTTCCCACTGCATGTGGCAGCCGGGATTCGCCGTGACGAGCGTGTCGGCGCCGCAGGAGCGCAACGCCGCGGCCTTCTTCTCGAAGATGGCCTTGCTGTCGTCCGGCCGCAGCATCGAGTAGATGCCAGCGGAGCCGCAGCAGGACTCCGAGTCGGGGAGCTCGACGCGCGCTGCGCCCGTGCGATCGAGCAGGGAGCGCGGCTGGCTGCGCACTTGCTGGCCGTGGCAGAGGTGACAGGGATCGTCGTAGGCGAGCGTTCCCAACTCCCTGCCGAGAGCGCCTTGGACGTCCATCGGCAGCTCGGCGGCGACGAATTCGCTGAAGTCGTTCACGCGAGCCGAGAATCGATCCGCGCGCTCGCGCCACGCCGCGTCGTCGCGGAGCAAGTGAGCGTACGCTTTCATGTGCGCGCCGCAGCCCGCGCTGTTGACGACGATCGGACCCGCTCCGCAACGTTCGAAGTGCTCGATCGTCGAGCGTGCGAGCTCGCGCGCGCCCGCGAGCTCGCCGTTGTGCGCGTGGAGCGCGCCGCAGCACACGTGTCCGCTCGGCACCTTCGTCTCGAATCCGATGCGTGTGAGCACCTCGACCGTGGCGCGGTTGACGCGACCGTAGAGCTCGCGCATGGCGCAGCCTTCCAACATCGCGACCTCACCGCGGCGCGTGCCGACGGCGGGCGTGGAGGACGGCAACGGAGCGCGCTCCGCCTTCGCAGGCACCGTCGGCATCTCGACCAGTGGGCGTCCGAGCCTGCCGAGCAGACGCGCGGCGCCACTCACCTGCGCGAATCGCATCGCGCTCGCCGCGAGCGAGAGCCACACGCGGCTGCGCAAGAGCGTGCCGAAGCCGATGCGGCGTGCGGTGCGCGCTAGGAATCCGCGCGGCTGGGTGCGCTCGCGCCCCGCGCGCGCCGTCTCGATCATCTCGCCGAAGCGCACGCCGGCCGGACACACGCTCTCGCAGTGTCGGCACGCGAGGCAGAAGTCCAGCTCCTGGAGATACTGCGGGTCGGTTGCGGCCAGCTGCCCCTCGGCCACCGCTCGCATCAGGTAGATGCGGCCGCGCGGGCTCGAAGGCTCGGCACCCGTGAGCTGGTACGTGGGACAGGTGCGCAGGCACAGGCCGCAGTGGATGCAGTCCAGACTCTTGGCGTAGTCGACAACCTCCAGCGGCCTCATGGGTGGCGGATTCTAGTGCATGCACGCATCCTCCGCTCCATCGCGCGAGTGAGCACACGCTCGATGCGTGGAGCGCTCGCGAGCCCTGGCGGCGTGCACGCGATCGCGCTCGCTCTCGAGTGAACTCGGCCGCTAGAGTCCGCCGTGGAAGCGGCCGGTGGCGAACACGCCCTCGGGGTCGAGACAGCGCTGGATCGAGCGCATCAGGTCGAGCCCCGATGCGGGGTCGCCGAACGGATCGAGCTCGACGAGGGCCGTGCGTGGCGCGTTGCGCAACGCCAAGCTGGCGCCGTGCCTCGCGAGCGTGGCGCGGAGCGAGCGCAGGAATGCGGCGAGCGCACTGGCTTCCGACAGGCCAGCGGCGAGCTCGACATCGAGCTCGGCGATTCCGGGCTGGAGCGAGAAGGCTCCCGCGACGCGAGCGTCGGCGAGGGCGCGTTGCACGAGTGGTGCGACGACGTCGAGGCGCAGTGGGAGGCAAGCGATGCGCAGCGCGGGATGGGCGGAGAGAGCGAGTCGCTGCCGCGCGCTCGCCGCCTCGGAACTAGCTCGCGCGGCAGCACCGCTCTGCGTGTTGGCGCGGGGCCAGAGCGCGAGCAATGCGGCCTGCTCGGCCTCGACGACGTCGCGCAGGCCGAACAGGCGCGCGGCGAGCTCGAAACCGTCGCCGGTGCGCTCGATGGAAAGTGACACGATGCGCGCGGGCAGTGCGAGCGCGCGGCGAGCGAGCGAGAGCGCATCGGCCAACTCGCTTGCGCGCGTCGTGACTCGCAACTCGTGCTCCGGCTCGGGGAACAGTCGCAGGGACACCTCGACGATCACACCCAGCGTCCCATGGGAGCCGCAGTAGAGTCGGTGGAGATCGAAGCCGGTGACGTTCTTCACGAGCTGTCCGCCGCTGCGCGTCGCGAGGCCGTTGGCGAGCACGGTGCGCGTGCCGAGGACATGGTGGCGCACGGGGCCGAAGCGCAGGCGATCGGCGCCCGATTCGCCCGCGGCGACCACGCCGCCGATCGAGCGGCGCGCAGCGAGCGGGACATCGGGAGTCAGGAAATGCCCCCCCGCGCGGCAGCGCGCGGAGAGCTCGTCCATCCCGACACCGGCTTCGACCGTGATCGTGCCGTCATCGGGCACGTGGCTCACGATGCGCTGCAAGTTGCGAGTGGAGAGCGCGAAGTCGACGTGTCCGGGCGTCGAGCACCAGCCGAGCTTGCTGCCGCGGCCGATCGGCACCACGCGCAGCTTGTCGACCGCTGCGAGGCGCACGAGCTCGCAGGTCTCCTCGACGCTGCGCGGCGCGACCATCGGCAGTGGCTCGACATCGGTGCGCAGCCTTGCGACCTCGACCGACCCGCACACGCGCGCGAGGCGCGCTTCGAGCTGCTCGAGCGTGCTCACCGCGGTCGTTCCGTTCCGCGCATCTCGCGGCAGACGTGGACGGGGATCAACTTGCCGGGATTGAGCCGACCGTCTGGATCCCACGCGCGGCGCACGTCGCACATGGCGCGCAGGTCCCCGTCGGAGAAGACCAGCGACATGAATTCCTGCTTCTCGAGTCCGATTCCGTGCTCGCCGCTCAACGAGCCACCGGCCGCGACGACACAGCGCACGATCTCGTCGCTCGCCTCGAGCACGCGCCGCACTTCGTCCGCATCGCGTCGGTCGTAGCTGATGTTCGGGTGCAGGTTGCCGTCGCCGGCGTGGAAGACGTTGGCGAGCTTGACCTGCTTGTCGTTCGCGATGCGCGTCGCCGCGGCGACGAGCTCGCGCAGCTTCGTGCGCGGGACGACCACGTCGGCGACGTAGAGATCGGGCGCGATGCGTCCCATGGCTCCAAAGGCGCCCTTGCGGCCGGCCCAGAGTTGCTTGCGCTCAGCCGCCGAGCGCGCGCGGCGAATGTCGATCGCCCCGCGCTTGTGCGCGATGGCGCGCAGCGGGGCGAGCGTGGCCTCGACCTCGACCTCGCTGCCCTCCGCCTCGACGAGCAGGACGGCATCGGCTTGCTTGGGATAGCCCGCCGCGAACACGCTCGCTTCGACGGCCTGAATCGTCAGCCGGTCGAGGATCTCGAGCGCCGAGGGCTCGAGGCGGGCGGCGATGGCATCGCTCACGGCATCGCAGGCGGAGTCGAGATCCGTGAAGATGGCGAGCAGGGTCTCGGTCACCTGTGGCACCGGGACGAGCCGCACGGTGATCTCCGTGGCGAGCCCGAACATGCCCTCGCTGCCGACGAAGAGCCCGACGAGGTCGTAGCCGAGCGGATCGGCGCTCGGCAGCGAGAGATCGAGAATGCTGCCGTCGTCGCGCACGATGACGAGGCCGAGGATGTGGCGGGTCGTCGCGCCATGCTTGAAGCAGTGGGGGCCGCCGGAGTTCTCGCCGACGTTGCCACCGATCGTGCACGCGGCCTGGCTCGATGGATCCGGCGCGTAGAACAGCCCGTGTTTTTCGGCCGCCAACGTCAGATCGATGTTGACGACGCCGGCTTGCACGCGCGCGTATCGTTCCGCGGCGTTGACCTCGAGCACGTCGCGCATGCGGGCGAACCCGACCAGCGCGCAGCCCTCGACGGGTGTCGCACCTCCGGAGAGCCCGGTGCCAGCGCCGCGGCCGACGACGGGGAGCCGTTCGCGGTGCAGGATGCGCATGGCGCGCGCGCACTCCTCCGTGCTGCGCGGCAGCAGCACGACCGCGGGGCGCTGTCGCAGCAGGGCGAGGCCGTCGCACTCGTACGCGAGCAGGCGCGCGGGCTCGTGGATCACGCCCGCGGGCCCGAGCACCGCGAGCAACTCGTCGATCAACTCGCGACGCATCGCTAGAAGTCGATCCGCCGCAGCTTCCACAGGCCCAGAGCGAGTACGACCGCGACGAACGCGAGCGTCGTGCCGAGCGAGAACCACGCGTTGAACTGCCAAGGTCCGCCCCAGCCGAACTTGCGCTCGTAGCTCACGGCGCCCATGTGGCGCAGCTCCTCGCTCTCGATCGAGATCCCCGCCAAGAAGGCCGTCGCCGCCGTCTCGCGCTCGTCGGCGCGTGCCCAGGTGGATTCGGCGTCGTAGTCGAGCGTCACGATTCGATCGCCGACTTGCAGGATCCAGCGCCGACGCAGGCGCTTCTCGCCACCGCGATCCTCGACCCACTCGAAGCGATCCGCATAGCGGCCGGAGATGTCGCTGCGAACCGGATCCGTGCCGAGCTCCTTGCGCTGCTTCTTCACCAACGCGCTGCGCGGGCCCGTGTCTTGGAGCGCCTGCGAGCGCAGCGTCCAACTGGCTTCTCCCGCGCCGTCGGGATGCGCCGCGAGCCACGCCAGCCCCTCGCGCGCGAACGAGCTGCGGGGTTCGCGGCGGAACTCGCGCGGGGCCTGTGCGACGACGAGACCCAGCTCGCTGTCTTGGAACTCCGGCTGGGTCTCGAGACTGCGTCGCCACGTGCGCGCCATGCGCATCGCGTCGCCGGTCTTGGGCGCGACGACGTGGTACGCGGTCAGTCCGGTCTTGAGGAACTCGAAGGCGCCTGACTGCGGCTCCTCTGCGCTGGCCTCGCGACCTGCGACGGCCTGCTCGAGCGTCACCAAGTTCTCCCAGCCCAGATGCAGCCCGCAGTTGATCGGCATGAACACGAGGGTGAGCAGGATCGCGCCGATGGTGTTGCGCGTGAACACTCCGATCGTGCACGAAATCGCATGGAAGATCGCGAAGCCGTACATCAGCGCCAGCACGCTCCACAACAATCCGCTGTCGAACCAGCCGGAGCTCGTGACGAGGCCGAGCGTGATGCCGCCGACGAGGAACGCGGAGAGGATGCCCACGAACAGCAATCCGCCGATGTAGCGCGATAGGAACAGCGAGCTGCGCGATACGGGCTTGCTGAAGATCACGTCCGCGGCGCCCTTCTCCAGCATCTGCGGCACGAAGAACGAGATCGCGGCGATGCCGAACACCAACCCGAACCGATCGGCGCCCCACTCGATCACGACGTCGACCAGGCCCTGCAGCAGGGACTCGCGCACGTTGGCGAGCATCTCCGCGCGCGCCGCCGCGTCGAGGCCCGAGGACGCCGTGGCGCTGCGCAGGAACTCGGCGTAGTCCCACTCCCAGCACCAAAAGAACGCGATGCTCGTTTCGCGGAAGCTGACCACGAACGACAGCAGCACCGGGACGAGGAACAGGCAGAACAGAATGCGGAACCCGAGGTTGTCGAGCACCTGATAGAGCGCGTCCAGAAACAGGCCGCGCAGCGTGGGGCGGTTCATCGCGCCTCCTTGTTCACGAGCTGGATGAAGGCCTGCTCGAGGTTCATGCGGCGCGCGGTGATGCCGCGGATCGAGATGCCGCCCGCGCGCAGTCGGTCGACGCACGCGTCGAGCTCCGCGTCGGAGAGCTGCACCTCGAAGCCGCCGGTCGCGGGCTCGAAGTTGGAGCCGAGTTCGCCGACCAGCCTCGCCAGCGTGAGTTCCACACACGGCGCGACTTCGAAGCGATAGCGACCCGAGCGCGGCGTGAGCTCCGCGATCGAGCCCTCGCGCAGGATCTTGCCGCGCGCCATGATCACCACGCGGTCGCAGACCAGCTCGACTTCCTGCAGCAGGTGCGAGTTGATGAACACGGTCGTGCCGCGATCCTTCAGGCCCTGCACGAGCGCGCGCACGGCGGCGCGGCCGACGGGATCGACGCCGTCGGTGGGCTCGTCGAGAATCACGAGCTCGGGCTCGTGAACCATCGCCTGCGCCAGACCGATGCGCTGCGTCATGCCCTTGCTGTACTCGCGGATCTTGCGGTGCGCGGAGTCGCGCATGCCGACTTGCTCGAGCAGCTCGGGAATCCGGCGGCGCAGGTAGTGGCGATCGCGGCCGCACATCTGGCCGAACAGCTCGAGCATCTGAACGCCGGTCAGGTAGCCCGGAAAACGGTGGCCCTCGGGCAGGTAGCCGACGCGCGTGCGCGCGCGCGGATCGCCGACGGGCTGCCCGAAGATCCGCGCGTCGCCGCCGCTGCGCCGCGCGAGCCCGAGCAGGATCTTGACCAGCGTCGTCTTGCCGGCGCCATTGGGGCCGAGCAGGCCGAAGACCTGTCCGCGGCCGACCTCGAGGCTCACGCCGTCGAGGGCGCGGAAGCCGCCCCTGCCGAACAGCCCGCCGCCGTAGACCTTGGTCACGTCGCGGACCGAGACGATCGATTCTTGCGCGCTCATCGTGGGGAGGTGGAGACTAGCGACAGGTCGGCCGCAATCGCGACGCGGGCCGCGCCGATCCAGCCCGCGGCGGGTCCGAGCGTGGCGCGCAGCAGTCGCACGGCCGCGGCGCGACCGCCGAAGCTGCGCTCGTCGAGACCTTCTCGGATGCCGCTCTCGAGCACGTCGAGCGCGAGCGAGAAACCGCCGCCGAAGATGTACAGGCGCAGGTCGAGCAAGCACAGCGCGGGCCCCAGCCCGCGCCCGAGGTCGCGGCCGATCTCGCGCAGGAGTTCGCGCTCCGGCCCGTGGCCCGCGCGCGCGCGCTGGGCGAGCGCCACGAGATCGCCGGGGTTTTCCGTCGGCAGTCCGGCCTCGAGCGCGCGGCGCCGCGCCGCCGTGGCCGAGGCGAGCGCCTCGACGCAGCCTTGCTTGCCGCAACCGCAGCGCGGTCCGCGCGGATCGACCACGACGTGCCCGATCTCGCCACCGAGTCCCTCGCCGGCGTGCAGCTTGCCGTCGAGGATCAGCCCACCGCCGATGCCCGTGCCGAGCGTCACGACGAGCGCGTCGCGCTCTCCGCGACCCGCGCCGAGCCACAGCTCGCCGACCGCCGCCGCGTTGGCGTCGTTTTCGACGTGCACGCGCTCGGGCGCGAGCCCCGTGCGCCGAGCGAGGCCGCTCTTCACGTCGAGGCCCGAAAAGCCCTTCAAATTGGGGCTCGAAAGCACGATGCCGCGTTCGCGATCGAGCAGGCCGGGCACGCCGATGCCCAGTGCGTCGCCGCCGCCGAGCTCGCGAAACAACTCCGCCAACTGATCGAGCACGCGCTCGGCGCCGTCCGCGAAGCCGGGCTCGATGGACTTCTCCGCGAGGATCTCGCCCGCGTGCGTGATGCGGCCGGACTTCGCCGCCGTGCCGCCGAGGTCGATTCCGACTTGGGTGGAACTCATGGGCCGAGCAGTCTAGCGCCAGCGCATGCGGGCGTGGCGGCGACCGACCTTCAGGGCCGCTCGACGCGCGCGAAGGCGTAGTTGCCCGATGCGGTGCGCTCGAGCACGAGCGCGAAGTCGCCGAGCGCGCTCTCCGCGACCACGCGCAGCTCGTTCGGCGCTCCGTCGAGGGCCTTGCCGACCGAGTCGAAGCGCAGGCGCAGCTTGCCGCCTTCGAGACGGCTGCGCGCGCCCTTGCCCGCGGCCTCGTCGAAGCGCTCGCCGCCGATGTCGAGCCGGAACAGCGGGCCGAGCAGCACGAGCTCGCGCGGCAGCTCGAGCTCGAAATCGTCGCTCGAGAGCAGGTTCTCCACGCGTCGCGCCGCGACGGAATCGGGCGCGAGCAGCGAGATGACCTCGCGCACGCGCTCGCCGAGCCCGCCCTGCGGCTGCTGCGCGGGCGCGTCGCGCCGCGCGAGCTCGCCCTTGTACTCGATGCTGTCGATCCAGAACACGCCTTCGTCGGCGATGACGACCGCTCGCACGGGACGGATCACGTCCTCGTAGCGCTTGCGCGTTCCGAGCGCGTCGTGCACGAGCTCGACGTCCCCGAACGCCGTCTTTTCCAGCGGCGGCACCGCCGCCATCGTCTTGCCCACCGTGAAGGCCTCGTACTCGCCCTCCACCATGTCGGTGAAGCGCACGGCGAGCACCAGTGCCGCGTTGCGCAGGGCGCGATCGCTGCGATTGTCGATTCCCACCGCGACGGCCTCGCGAAACGCGCGCTGCTCGAGCACGAGATCGAGGTAGCTCCGCTCGGGGAAGTAATCGCGATACCGCTCGCCGAGCAATTCCTCGCAGAACTCGAGGTCGTAGAGCACGAGGTCCCACTGGCCCTGCGCGCGCCGTCGCGCGAAGTGATCCTTGACGCGCGCGAGTGCGTTGCTCGTCTCG
>Ga0194120_10003298_pt1 | contig 26496 bp, 26 predicted proteins | sample TA2MahCa65mmetaG_FD_148642 | JGI IMG/M metagenome (GOLD analysis project Ga0194120, IMG submission 148642) | Freshwater microbial communities from Lake Tanganyika, Tanzania - TA2015019 Mahale Deep Cast 65m | ecosystem: Environmental > Aquatic > Freshwater > Lake | place: Tanzania: Lake... | reverse complement strand
GAATCGCGGTCGATGTGGTATGTTCCTGCATGGCGTTGCTTCCTTTCGTGGAATCAGCACCCCGAGCCTAACGGCTCAAGGCGAGCAACGCCGCTCCTCCTTTTTCAACAATGATCGGGACATCCCCCACTATTTAGCAACACTCTGTTACAATCAGAAACAATGCTTGGAAGCCTTCCATATTATGCCATTGCCGTAATTGACAGTTTTCAAAGATAAATTTTAACCATTGCCTAGTCGCGTTTCGCGCGGAGAGGCAGACATGATTCAGAAACAATCCCAGACGCTCTTGTCCCGTCCTGCGGCGATTGACCGGATGAAAGGCGCGGCTTCAGTCGGCGCCCTAACTCTTGCCGCAGCGCTGACGCCCGCGCTTCCCGCTCTCGCGCAAACCCAGTCCGGGCCCTTGCCCGCGGTGCGGGTAGATGCGCCGCCGGAAAAGCCCCGCGCCGTCGCCCCGGCGAAGCCGAAGCATGTCGCCTCGCAAGCGCGCGCCACGAGCGGCGCCCAACATTTGCCGCCCATCGACGTTGGCGGCGCACGACGCGGCGCTCGAGTCGCGCCCGCGCGCTCCGCATTGGTTACAGCGTCGACTGCTTCTGGCGAGACTGGCGGCGTGGCCTCGACCGGGGCTGGCAGCGCGGCCTTCGCGGCGGCTGTCGCCAATGTCGGCCGCAATCCGACCGACGTTCATGGCTACTTCGCTGGGAGAATTTCAACCGCGACGAAGACCAACACGCCGATCCTCGACATACCGCAGTCGGTCACCGTTCTGACGCGACAGCAACTCGACGATCGCAACAGTCTCGCGCTTGAAAATGCCCTGGCCTACGTCCCCGGCGTCACCGTGGCGCAGGGCGAGCGGAACCGCGACCAGATCACGATTCGCGGGCAGAACACGACAGCGGATTTCTATATCGACGGCATCCGCGACGATGCGGCATACTATCGCGATCTCTACAACATCCAAGCTGTTGAAGTGCTTAAGGGTCCGAGCGCGCTGATCTTCGGCCGCGGCGGCGGCGGCGGCGTGGTCAACCGCGTCACCAAGAAGGCCGACGGCGAAACGATAAACGATCTTCGGTTCGTCACCGGCAGCTTCGGCCGCAAGCGCGTCACCGCCGACTTCGGGCGGGCGGTCACCGACACGATCGCCGTGCGTCTTAACGCCCTCTATGAACATTCCTACGGCTATCGCGACTTCGACAAGCTCGAGCGCTGGGGCGTCAATCCGGCGCTGTCATGGAAGCCGTTTGAGAACACTTTCGTGCTGTTCAATTACGAGCATTTCCGCGATCGGCGAACGTTGGATCGCGGGGTGCCGTCATTCGGCGGCTTCCAGTTCCTCGGCGAGAACATTTATCCCGGTTATCCGCTGCCAACCCCACGGTCGGCTTTCTTCGGCGTCGGCAATCCGTCCGTGCGTGACGTGAACTACGCCAGGATCAACATGGACCGCGCCGCCCTCGTGATCGATCACACGACCGAATTCGGGTTGAACATCCGTAATCAGCTCGCTTGGGCGAATTATGACAAGCTATCTCAGAACACATTCCCAAATCAGACGCTGGGACAGTTGTCGCAACAGCTCAATCCCGCGCTGACCGGGCTTAGCCCCATCACCATTACGCCGGTGGGAGTCGCCAGACTTGACGGTTACCTCGCGCCGACGCCGCGACGCAATATCTTCAACCAGATGGACTTGACGTACAAATTCGCCATGACTCCCGACATCCGTCACACCCTGCTCGTAGGGACGGAATTCGGCAATCAATGGACTTTCACGGGAAGAGACATCTCGCGTTTCAACAATCCCCTCAACGGGCCGCGAAGGCTGACGACTCCGTTCTGGGTCCCCACCGTTTACGCGCCGGTCTTCTTCACCAACTATTTTGATGCGGCGACGCGGCGCTGGAACACGAACCTGGACAGCGGCTCTGGCTACGTTCAGGACCAAGTCGAAGTAACGAAATATTTCGATGTTCTCGCGGGCGTAAGGTTCGACAGCTTCCACATTAGGTTCAACGATAGCATCACGTTCGAAAATCAGAGCCGCCTCGACAACAAATGGTCGCCGAGATTCGCTCTGATTTTCAAACCAGCGGAGATCATCTCTTTCTACGGGACCTATTCGCGATCGTTTCTGCCGCAGGCGGGCGATCAGTTCAATCAGCTGCCGAGGAGGGCCGCGAGCCTGGCGCCGCAAGGCTTCGAAAATATCGAATTCGGCTTCAAGGCGCAGCTTCTACCTACGCTGCTGTTCACTGGCGCAATCTACCAACTGAACCGTTCGAACCAGGCGCTGACGCTGACTGCGCTGACCTCTGTTCTCGCCAATACGCGCACAAAAGGCGCCGAACTCGGTCTCGTCGGCAACGTGACCGATCAATGGCAGGTCTCGCTCGGATATGGATACCAGGACGCGCGCGTCGTATCGACCGACGCCGCCTTCAATCCGCGACAGCCCTTTCTCACGGATGTCGACAAGGTCAATCCATCCGTTCCGAGGAACACTTTCTCTCTCTGGAATCGCTACGACTTGTCTTCGTTCGTCGCCGCGAGTCCCGGCGTTCTCGGAGTTGGCGCCGGCGTGGTCTACGCCTCTAGCTTCTTTCCGTCGCTCGATAACAGGGTCATCGTTCCCGGCTATGCGCGCGTCGACGGCGCGCTTTTTGTCAAGCTGACGGACAATATTTCCGGCCAGCTCAACGTCGAGAACCTGACCGGCGCCTACTATTACGCCTCCGCGCACAACAACAACAACATCATGCCTGGCGCGCCGCGCTCGGCCTATGTGACGCTTAACGCGCGATTCTAGCTGCGCACGGTTTTGAGGTTCGCGGACGGGCGCGACGCCGATTTTCGTGCAAAGCGCGCTAGGCTTTAGAAATCGATCACGTAAATTGCACTTGGGCGATTCCGCCCAAGTGCAGATAGCGTGATCTAGGACGCCGTGACCCGCAAACCCGACGAAGTATCCGCCGATCTCATGCAGCCGCTGGCGACTCTGCCGGTGTTCTACGCGCTAGCCGGGCGGCGCGTGGTGGTGATCGGCGGCGGCGAAGCCGCGGCTTGGAAGGTCGATCTGGCGGCGGCGACGGGCGCGAAGGTCGACGTTTTCGCGGCCGAGCCCTGCGACAAGCTTCGCGAGATCGCGCGCGCACGGGACAATGTGGCCATTCACGCCCGCGACGTCGGGCCTGAAGATTTCGCCGGGGCGGCGATGGCGCTCGGGGCGACCGAGGACGACGCTCTTGCTCGACAGGCGCATGAATGGGCGCGCGCGGCCGGCGCGCCGCTCAATCTTGCCGACCGCCCGGCGCAGAGCGATTTCATCATGGGCGCCATCGTCAATCGCTCGCCGCTGGTGATCGGCGTCTCGACCGGCGGGGCGTCGCCGGTATTCGCGCAAGCCGTCCGCGGCCGGATCGAGACGCTGGTGCCGGCGACCTTCCAGGCCTGGGCGCGGGCGGCGCAGGTCTGGCGGCCGCTGGTGCGCGCCTCCGGACTGGACTTTCTCGCGCGCCGCGATTTCTGGCGCCGGTTCACGCGGCTCGCCTTCCGCGAAATTGAACGAAGGCCGCTGGACGAAGACCGCGTGGCGTTGATCGAAGAGGCGCGCGCCGGCGCCGAGGCCACGGCGCGCGGACGCGTCACGCTCGTCGGGGCGGGGCCCGGCGATCCCGAACTCCTCACCTTGAAAGGCATGCGCGCGCTCGCCGGCGCCGACGTCGTGCTGTTCGACGATCTGGTTCCTGCGAGCATTCTCGATCTCGCCCGTCGCGAGGCGACGCGGATCAATGTCGGCAAGCGGGGCTATGCGCCCTCCGTGCGCCAGGAAGAGATCAGCGCGCTGCTCGTCGAGCTGGCGCGCGAGGGCAAGAATGTCGTGCGCCTCAAAGGCGGAGACCCCCTCATCTTCGGCCGCGCCAATGAAGAGATCGCCGCGTTGCGCGACGCGGGGTTTTCGATCGAGATCGTTCCCGGCGTGACCGCTGCCTGCGCCGGCGCCGCCGCGATCGGCGCGTCGCTGACCAGCCGAGAAACGGCGCGGCGCCTGCAATTCATCACCGCGCACACCAAGGACGGCGAATTTCCCGAGGACTTCGATTGGGGCGCGCTCGCCGACGAACGCGCCACCACGGCGGTCTATATGGGCAACCGCACGCTGCCGGAATTGTCGCGCCGCCTGCTGCAGGAGGGCATGTCGCATGATACGCCCGCCTTCCTGATCGAGCGCGCGTCGACGCCGCAGGAGCGCATCGTGAAAGGCACGATCGCGGATCTGCCTTCGAAAGTCGCGGGACAGGCCATCGTCGGGCCGGTCATGGTGCTGATCGGCTGGGCGCTGGCGGAGAAGTGATTCAGCGCTATTGTTGCAAGAAGGCGCGAGCGGAGAAGCAATATGCCCTTCACGAGACGATCCGCTCTGCTTGCATCGGGACTGGGCTTGCTGGCGCCGGCGGCCTTCGCCAAGGCGAAGCCGCAATCGACGCCTGGCCGCGAACTGACCGAGAAGCATCTTACTGCGTTGAACGCCCTCGTCGTCGACGTCATGAAAAAGACCGGCGTGCCGGGAATGTCGGTCGCCGTCGTCTCGCCCGACCGCGTGCTCTTTTTGAAAGGATTCGGCCTGCGCCGGGTCGACGCGGCGGATCGCGTCGATCCCGACACGGTCTTTCAGCTCGCGTCGCTGTCCAAGCCTCTTTCTACCACCGTCGTCGCGGGCCTCGTCGGAGACGGCGTCGTCTCATGGGATCAACCGATCGAGCGTAGCCTGCCTGGCTTTGCGATGAGCGATCCCTGGGTGACGCGCGAAATCACGCTGCGCGACATGTTCTGTCATCGCAGCGGACTTCCCGATCATGCCGGCGATCTCGCCGAAGACATCGGCTACGGTCGAGACGCGATCATGCATCGGCTGCGATTCATCAGGCCAAACACGAGCTTTCGCACCCATTACGCATACAACAACATGGGGTTCTCGGCGGCGGGCTTCGCGGCGGCGGAGGCGGCAGGAAAATCCTGGGAGGACGTGTGCGACCAGCGTCTGTATCGGCCGCTGGAGATGACAAGCGCCAGTTCGCGGCACGCCGATTTCATCGCGCAAAAAAATCGCGCCTTCGGACATGTGCGGCGTGGCGGTGGCTGGGTGGTCGGTCGCGAGCAGCGAAACGCCGACGCACAGGCGCCGGCGGGCGGCGCGTCGGCGTCGGCGCGCGACATGGCGACATGGGTACGCATGCAGCTCGGCGGCGGCGCTCTCGACGGCCGCGACATCATAAAGTCCGCGGCGCTTGCTGAAACGCATTTCCCGCTTATCGCCACCGGCCCGGCGCATGATCCGATGCGCGGGCCGACCTTCTACGGGCTCGGCTGGGACATCGACTATGGCGGTCCGGCGCGCCAGCGCTGGAGCCATTCGGGCGGGTTTGCGCTCGGCGCCGCGACCTGCGCCTATGTCATGCCGGCTGAACGGTTCGGCATCGTCGTGCTGACCAATTCGGCGCCGGTCGGCGCGCCGGAAACGATTTGCCGCAGCTTCCTCGATCTGGTCCTGACGGGAAAGATCGAACGGGACTGGCTCGCGCTGTTTGGCGGAGCCTTCGCGCAAATGGCGGTTCCGACTTATGGTCGGGACGCCGACTATGCGAAGCCGCCCGCGGGGGCCTCGCCATCCGCGCCGCGTTCAATTTACGTCGGCGATTACCGTAATGATCTTTACGGCCCTATCGGCGTTATCGAAACCACCGAAGGGATTTCGCTCACGCTCGGTCCGGCGCCGACGTCCTATACGCTTCATCATTATTCGGGCGACATTTTCACGTTTCAGCCGACGGGAGAAAACGCCGCCGGCGTCAGTCCGGTAAGATTTTCGCGAAGCGGCGACGAGAAAGCGCGCTCCGTTCTGATCGATTATTTCAACGAGAATGATCAGGGCGTATTTGTACGCGGCTGATATGAGAGAACCACTACAGCATTTTCCGCCGAAGTGGATGCCGGTTCGGCGTAGAAAATGTGTCGATTCAATAAACTAGATCGCATTCATGAATCGAAGATTCGTGAATGCGATCTAGTGCGCTGCGCCAGGGTTCGTCGCCCATTCGATATAAAGCGCTCGAAGCAGGCGACTCCTCGCGCCCGGCGCGCCTGACCCTATGGGACGGCCGTCGATCGAGACGACCGGCAGGACGAGATTGGAGGCGCTGGTGAGAAAGGCCTCCTTCGCGTCATAGGCCTCAGCGACCGAGAAGCTGCGCTCCTCGAGCGTCAGTCCTTCGCGCGCTGCGAGCGATTGCACGGCTTTGCGCGTGCAGCCGGGGAGAATCGCAGTTGAATTCGGACGGGTCACGAGCGCGTCAGACTTGGTGAGGATGAAGGCGGTCGAGGACGAACCTTCGGTCACGAAGCCGTCGTCATCGACCATCCAGGCTTCCTGACAATCGGCGTCGAGCGCCGATTGCTTTGCCAGCACCTGGGCGAGCAGCGCGATCGATTTGATGTCGCGCCGCGCCCAGCGCATGTCGGGGACGGTGAGGACCTTCACGCCGGTCTCGGCGGCGGACGAGGCAAGGATGCTCTTCTTCGTCGCGAAGGCGATGAATGTCGGCGTCGCTCCGCTCGGAAAACCGAAGTCGCGATCGCCGGCGGCGCCTCTGGTGATCTGCAGATAGACGAGGCCTTCATTCAAGCCGTTTCGTGCGACGAGTTCGGCCTCAACCTCCGCAATCGTGTGCATCGGAGCGGCAATCTCGATACCCAATTGGCGCAACGAATTCTCAAGCCGCGACAGATGCGCCTCATTGTCGATCAGCCTTCCGCCGATGACGGCGGCGACTTCATAGACGCCGTCGGCGAACAGGAAGCCGCGATCCAAAATCGATATGCGCGCCTCGGCAAGAGGCAGGTAGACGCCATTCACATATGCGATATCAGGCAAAGGTCGGCTCCGGACGAAGGCGTGCAAATCTACCGCAGCGCTTGCCGCTTGTCTCGCCGCTTCCGGCTTTATCGATAAGGCCGACGGACTACATTAGAACAATCCGCGGCGGATCGGTCTTGGGCGTCTTAAGAAGACGGTCGCGCTACGCCGCTGCGCACATGGCCGGAGGGAGAAGCTTTGGGCGAAGAAATCAAGACGACGGGCTTCACCCCGGCCGACAAGGCGCGCTTCGCCAGCCGGCTTGCGCAGGAAACTGTTCTCGCCCGGACGCTCCATGAGCACGGTAAATTCTCGCGCGACGACCATATGGTGGGGTTCGAGATCGAAACATGGATCGTCGATCACAATTATGCGCCGTCCTCGATCAATCAGAATGTGCTCGAAGTCCTCGATCACCCGCTTGTCGTGCCAGAACTGTCGCGGTTTAACCTCGAGCTGAATTGCGCGCCGTTCCACCTTGCCGGCGACGCGCTGACGCAAGCGCATGAAGCGCTGACGCGGCTCTGGGCGACATGCAATGACGTGGCTCACCGGCTCGACGCCAATCTCGTGCTGATCGGCACGCTGCCGACAATCCGCGACTCCGATCTGACTTTGGCCAATATGTCGCCGCTCAACCGCTACTACGCGCTGAACGAGGAGGTGCTGCGGCTTCGCGGCGGCGCGCCGCTGCATGTCAATATCGCCGGCCGCGACCGTCTCGCCTCGGTCCACCAGGATGTGATGCTCGAGGCGGCGACGACCTCGTTTCAGATCCATCTCAAGGCGCCGGCCGATCTGGCGCATCTCTATTACAACGCCTCGATCGCAGCTTCCGGGCCGATTCTCGCGGCCTGCGGCAACGCGCCCTTCCTGTTCGGCAAGGCGCTGTGGGAGGAAACGCGCATCCCGCTGTTTGAACAGGCGGTGAAGGCGCCGGGCCCGGCCAGGGTCTCGATGGGCTCGGGCTATGCGACGCGATCGCTGATCGAAATCTTCGAGGAGAATTTGCGCGACTATGACGCACTTCTCCCGATGGCGTTCGACGATCCGCCGGAGGCGATGCGGCATCTGCGCCTGCATAATGGCGTCATCTGGCGCTGGAATCGCCCGCTGATCGGCTTCGACGAGAGCGGCGCGCCGCATTTGCGCATCGAGCACCGCATCCTGCCGGCGGGGCCAACCTTTATCGACATGATGGCGAACGCGGCGCTTTATCTCGGCCTCGCGCGCGCGCTCGCGATGGCTGGCGACAGTGGAGCAGGGGGCCTCGCCTTCAACGACGCCAAACGCAACTTCTATTCCGCGGCGCGCTTTGGCCTCGATGCGCGGCTCGATTGGCCGGGGGAGGGGCAAATCGCAGCGGATCGACTGCTGCTCGAGCGCCTGATTCCCGACGCCCGGGCGGGACTTCGCGACCTCGGCGTCGCCGAAGGCGACTTCCTCGATATCGTCGAGGCGCGGGTGCGAACGCGACAAACGGGCGCGGCCTGGCAGCGAAAAGCGCTTGAGGCGCGCGACGGCGATCTTTATGCCCTGATGGCGGCCTATTGCGAGCGCCAGCGGAGCGGCGCGCCGGTCCATCAATGGGAAACATGAGAAGCAAAGTGACTGACGCGCCCTGCGCCCTGCTCGACCGGCTGCCTGACGGATTTCTCGACTGCCCCGCCAACCGCCTCAAGGAGATCCTGCCTCGACCAACCCTGTTCGATCTTCCAGGCCGGAATCCGCAACCGCTGTTCGTCTCGACCCTGCTGCATGGAAATGAAACCAGCGGGCTTGCCGCGGTGCAGGAGACGCTGCGCCGGCACGCCGAGCGCGGATTGAACCGGTCGCTGATCCTGTTCATCGGCAATGTGGACGCCGCGGCGGAAAATGTGCGGACGCTGCCGGGTCAGCGCGACTTCAACCGGGTGTGGCCGGGCACGGCGTTTCCCGACGATCCGCTCGCGCATATGGCGCGCTGGATTTACGATTACGTCGGCAGTCGCGCCGCTTTCGCCGCCGTCGACATCCATAACAACACCGGCTTCAATCCGCATTACAGCTGCATCAGCAGGCTCGACGTGAAATATGTCGCGCTCGCGCAGCTGTTTTCTCGCATCGTGGTGCTGTTTCAGCGCCCGCGCGGCACTTGCGCGGCGGCCTTTGCCGAGCTTTGCCCGGCGATCACTGTTGAATGCGGCAAATCGGAACTGGAGGCGGGCGCTCAGCATGCCGTCGAATTGCTGGACGCCTGCCTGTCGATCGCGCAACTTCCCTGCCATCCGCCGGCGCCGCATGACGTGGACTTGCTGCGCACGCACGCCATCGTGAAACCGCCCGCCGGCGCGAGCTTCTCCTTTGACGGAACGCCGGCCGATTTTCTCTTCCGTCCGGACATCGACCATCTCAATTTCAGCGAATTGGACGCCGGCGCCTCATTCGGCGCGCTCGGCGACGAAGCCGCGCGGCTCGACGTGCTGCCGGGCGACGGTTTTGACACGCAGCCGATCGACTATTTCGATTACGCCGGCGGCGAAATCAGACTCGCGCGTCCGGCGATCCCCGCGATGCTGACGGTCGACCGGCGCGCGGTTCAGCAGGATTGCCTGTGCTATCTGATGCATCGCATCGGCGTGGATGGCGCCGGCGAATGATACGCGCGCAGCGGGCTCACGGCTTCTCGGGCTGAACATCCTCGATGACGTAGAGGCCTTTTTCGTCGCGGCTGATCGTGAATTTGATCTTCATGCCCTTTGAAAGGCTGGAAAGATCGACATTGGGCGCGACGTGGAACGCCATCGTCATGGGCGACATTTCCAGGGGTCCCGCGACCGGACCATGGGTGATCATGATCCGCCGCTCTTCAGCGTCGACGGCCCTGACGACTCCTTCGCCCTGACCGGAGACCTTGCCCGCCGTCGCGGCAGCCTGCCAGCCCGGCGCTTTCGACGCGGCCGAATTGGCCGGCTCCTTGGCCGAATTCTTGGCCGCGACGCCGCCGATTCCGCAGGAAACGGCGGCGCCGACCGCGACGAGCCAACAGGTGAAGCGCATGTTCTTCATCATGGCTAGCAGCGTCAGCACTATGCCTTACGGCACTCTTCGGCGCATTTCTGGCACGCCTTGCCGCAGGCCACGCATTCGGCGATCTTGGGAAACTTGTCGCATTCCTTCTTGCAGTCCTCGCACATCGTCGCGACCACTTTCGCCAGCGCGGGGACGTGCGAAGAATTGACCGCCGCGAGCGTCGCGAGCGCGTTGCATGCGGCGACAAGCTGAAGCGAAGAATCCGCACATTCCGTCATGCTCGTGTCTTTCATCGCGAACATGCCGAGACAATGCCGAAGGCACTCATTGCCGGTCGAGACGCATTCGATCGCGGCCTTCTCCAGCGCCTTGTATAGAGCGGGATGCATATCTTCCATTTTGGCGCCGGCGGTTTCGGCGAATGCTTGAGTGGCGAAGGCTTGAGTGGCGGACGCGACGGCGGCGGCGGATCCGACAGCGATAAATTCACGACGTTGCATGGTGTGTCTCCAGGTGGCTACTCTTCAGGTTTCACTGACGCTGACTCTTACGCCGATAGCGCTGCTGAGCTCCATCGGAATGGTTGCGCTCACGCCGCTGCCGCGCTGCGGCGAAAGATGACGCTGAGATTATTGGCCGGCATTTCCACGATATGAGGGTCTCCAAATCCTTTCCCGCGCGCGACTTCTGCAACCGCTTCCAGCTCACGTACGCCCCAGTTGGCGTTGCGCGCGCGAAGGCTGGCGTCGAACGCGGCGTTGCTTGGCGCGGTATGCGCCCCGCCCCGCCTGTATGGACCATATAAATAGAGTGGCGCTTTTTTCAGGCAAGGTCCTGCGCGCGCCTTCGAACAAGGTTTCCGTCGCGCTCCAAGGCGAAATGTGGATCATATTGATGCAAATCATGGCGTCGGCGGCGCCGATAGGCCAGGGAATTCTTTCGACGTCGAGGTCGAGCGGCGCATGGACATTGGCGACTCCGGCAGCCGCGATCCATGCCGCAATGCTTTCGCGCGCTTCGGCGCTCGGGTCGGATGGGCAAAATGTCACATGGGGGAACGCCGCCGCGAAAAATACGACGTGCTCGCCGGCGCCGCTTGCGATTTCGAGCGCCAGCCCCTTTGCGGGCAGAATATCGCGCAAGACGTCGAGAATCGGCGCTCGATTGCGGGCCGTCGATGAGGCGAAGAGGCGCTTGTCGTTCACTTTGCTCTCTAACTGGCGCGTTCCGCGCTGACTGTCGACGTTTGAGCGCCGCCCGATCACAAGCTCGTGACGTGAGGACAGTTGAACGTCTTGACGCCACGCCGAGGGCCAAAAGGAGCCCATTCAAGAAAGGCGCCGCTCAAGAGGAAACGCGCCCGATCCGCCTCATCCGCTTGATCAAGCAAGCGCCAACGCCGACGGACACTCGCTTTGGTTGAGAAATTGCGTTCGTGCACGCGTCGATGGTCGTGGCGCGATCTATTTTGCGACAAGCTCGAATGTGGCGACGACTGGCGCGTGAAGCGACGCGTCGACGAATTCTTCCGCATAGACCTCATCCTGGAGCCGCCGGTTCAAAATTGTGGTTTCGCGCCAGGCGGCGGCGAGCGCGGGCGAAGCGAGCAGGTGGTCGATCAGCGTCGGGCGGCCGGCGTGGATGACGGTGAAGCGCCTTGACGGCTCGACGCGCTCTTCGAGGGGCGCGAGAATGCGCGACCCTCCCGCGCCTTCATCTTGCCCGCCGCGAAGCAGTCGCGTCGGCGCGTCATGCGCGTCGGCGTTGAAGTCGCCGGCGACGGCGATGAGCGCATTCGGCTCCGCGTCGAACAGCGTCTCGGCGAACAGCCGCGCTTCCAGCGCCTGGCCCTCGCGCTTGAGCGCCGCCACGAACTGCCCCTCGATCTGCGCCCGGCTAGACCCCAGCCCGCGCGCCGTCGCCACGGGAATGGCGCGCGGCGCGCGCAGATGCAGATTGACGACATGGAGCGCGAGGCCGTTGGGAAGTTCGATCGACGCATAGAGCAGCGGCCTGTCCCAGACGATCTCCACCGGCTCGGATTGCGAGCCGTCCGCCTCGCGCGGCGGCGGCCAGTCCCACCGCGCGACAATGTCGTGATGAATCTGGCGGCGCGCGCGCATCGGCCATCGCGAAAGGATCGCGAGATTATGCACGTCGGCGGGGGCGTCGGCGCCGGGCCTCACGGTCGTCGCCCGATGAAAGGCCGCATATCGCGTGGTCGCGAGCAACTGGTCGAGCGCGACATATTGCCGTGCGTCGCGCTTGTGAATGCGCTGCGCGTGGATTTCCTGCAGGCACAGTATATCGGCGTCGAGCGCCTCCAATAGCGGGCGCAGCGCGCCGGTACGGCGCGCGAAAGCATCCGGCTTGGTCGCGGACCAATCGAGATTTTCGAGATTGAACGTCGCGAGCCGAAGCGCTTGCATGGGCGATCATTGCCCGAACCTCCCCCAAGCGCCAGCAGATTGCGCCTCGACGGCATCGACGTTTACCGGCAATATCGGCGACAATTTCCAATCCGGGAGCGCGATGTGTCCCTTTTTGACGGGATCCCTTTTTTTGTCGGCCTCAGCCCCGCTCGCGGCGAACAGCTTGCGCGCCATTGCGCGCGCAGGCGTTACGCCGAGCAGGAACTGGTCCTCGACTTCGACGATCCATCGACCGATGTCTATTTCATCGTCAGCGGCGACGTTCGGGTGCTCATTCGCACCGCCGCCGGCAAGGAAATGATCTTCGGCGACTTCGGACCGGGAAAATTCTTCGGCGAGATGGCGGCGATCGACGGGGCGAAGCGCTCCGCCAACGTCACGGCGCTCACCAATGCCGAACTCTTGCTGGTGCCGCCCTCGGTGTTCAAGGAGATCGTGTTCGGCGAGCCGGAAATATGCGAGCGGCTGCTGCGTCTGCTGACCTTGCGCGTGCGCGAGCTGAATACGCGCCTCTTCGAGCGCTCGGTGCTCGACCTCAAGCATCGGCTTTATTCCGAATTGTTGCGGATGTCGGCGCCGCGCAAAGGCGCGACCGACCAGTCAATCGTTTCGCCGCCGCCCTTTCAGCACGATCTCGCCGCCCGCATCGGCTGCCGGCGCGAGCAGGTCAGCCGTGAACTTTCGGCGATGATCGATGAAGGCCTCGCCGAAAAAATCCGCGGCGGGCTCGTTCTCTTGCGGCCTACGGTTCTGGAAAGGCGCGTTCAGGAGGCGCTTAACGAAGCCGAATGAGCCGTGTGCGTTCTCGCACAAACAGACGATGCGCGGCGCGCTACGGTCGCTATGTTGCCGATAAGAGGCGAAGAACCCACGGCAAAGCAAGCGATTGGGAGAAGCCGAATGATTCCAGAACTGATGCCGATCAGGCGTTGCGCGGAGTTGGCAGGTCTGCGCAGTCACGAGCTTGTCTTGGGCGTGAGCCCGAGCGACGAACACGAGCGCATGCTGGCGCGCTACCGCCGCGCCGTCTCGCTCGATGCGGCGAGAGGGCGAGTCGTCGCCGACATCCGCAGCGCGGTGAAGCGCGGCGCGGCGCGGCGAGCCGCCGACCTGCTGATCGTGCTGCGCTGTCTGTTTGCCCCGCAAGCGTCTCTCGACGAGTCGCAGCCGATGGCGCGCCCGCGCCGCCGCGTCTGTTCGGCTCGCCTGCGCCGAGCGGTTGACCCGTCGGCGCTCGCGCAGGAGTCCTCGAAGCGAGGCGGCGAAGTCGTCCTTCTCTTCGATCGCGGGCGGCGGCGCCGCTAACCGCGCCGTCGCCGCCTGTGCTTTTGGCGCAACACCAGACAATTTGTTTCATCCGCCGCTTAGGCGCAAAGGATGCCGGATAAAGTGATAAGTCTTTGCGTCATAGAGGAATCCGCGGCATACGCGGCGCGCCGTCCCGGTCTGGGAATAAAGGCGTGGACCTCGCGGCGGCTTGCCGCGCCGGGCGACTTGAGTCAGCGTCCGGTAGAGTTGACGGTCAGCCTGCTTGAGCCGCTATTCCATACTTTCAGGGGTTTGCCTTTCATGTCCGTACGTAGAGTGGCGACGAGGCTTGTTGGCGCTTTGCTTGCCGGCTTCGCGCTTTTGGGTTCGGCGATTGCGCAGGACGATCCGCGCGCCGAACAGGCGCGTCTCGCCGCCCATATTCAGCTTAATCCGACCGACTATGAGGCGACCTATCGTTACGTCCTGCTTTCCACCGCGCTGCGTGACTATGAGGCGGGGATCGGCGCGCTTGAACGCATCCTCATGTTCAACCCCAATCTCGCCCGCGCCCGAAAGGAACTTGGTTTCCTCTACGCGCGGCTGGGGTCCTATGAGCTTTCCGCCCAGCATTTGCGCAAGGCGCTCGCCGAAGGCGGTCTCGATCCGGTCCAGGTCGCGCAGATCGAGGCGCAGCTGCCCGACATCGAAAAACGCACCCAGGCCAACCAGCTTTATCTGAGGATACACACCGGTCTGCGGGCGCAAACAAACGCCAATTTCTTTCCGACCAACAATCTGTTCCAGGTCGGCGGCGTCGGCGTCGCGTCGGCCGCCTCGCGCAAGTCCGACGTCAACAGCTTCCAGTTGGTGCAGGCGGCGCATGATTTCGATTTTCAAAATGCGCGCGGCGACAAGCTCGAGACGCGGCTCACGGGCTATGCGACCGAGCAGTTTCGTCTGCCGCAATACAGCGTCGCGCTGTTCGCCGGCTCGATCGGTCCGCGCATCCACATTGCGCCAGATCTATATCCCGGCCTGTCGATCAAGCCTTACCTGACCGGCGCCTTGTCCATGCTCGGCGGGACCAATTATCTGAACGCCGGCGGCGCGGGCATGAGTTTCGGGGCCGAGCTCAACCCCGATATCTGGTTCGAGCCGGGCGCCGAATGGCGGTCGATCTGGGTCGATCCCGCGCCGGGCTACCTAAACTATCTGGGCGGGTCGCCTTACCAGACCGTGTCGACATTGGCGACGGGCGACGTCGTGACCGGCTATGTGAGCGGGTCATACAGGCTGACCAACGATTTGCGGTTCGAGAGTCGCGTCGGCTATTCCCGCGCCTTCGCGGGCAATCCGCAACAGTCGTCAAATCAGGTTGACGTTCAGGCGATGCTGCGGTTCGAGTTTGATCCGCCGTTCGAGATCATCCCGCGCCGATGGACCGTGGCGCCCTATGGCCGCTTCACGCATCTCGCCTTCGACGCCGCCAATCCGGTGATCAATCCGTTCACCGCGCGTCGCGACAATGTCTGGATCGGCGGCCTGCTGGTCGACCTGCCGGTCTCGCCGACTTTCGGTTTCGCCGGCAACATCGAATTCGCCCGCAATGATTCGAATATACAGAATTTCAAGACTGAGAACTTGTCGATCAGCTTCGGACCGACGGCGAAATTCTGACGGAGACGATAGATGAACAAGCTCTCCCTGGCAGCAACATCCGTGCTGGCGCTGGTCGCCGCCCCGGCGCTTGCCGAGAAGGTCGGCAATGTTGGCGCCGTGAATCAAAGCGCGCATGGCACGCCGCCGGGCGCCGCGAAGCGCTCGCTGTCGGTGGGCCTTGGCGTGCAGCGGCGCGAACGCATCGAGACGAGTCCCGAAGGCAGCGCCCAGATCGTCTTTGGCGACACGTCGACGATGACGGTCGGGCGCAACAGCGCCGTCACCATCGATGATTTCGTCTATTCCGGCGGGCGCGGCCAGCAGGGCGTGTCGATGGCGAAGGGCGTGTTGCGCTTCGTCGGCGGCGGCGTCAGTCATGAGGGCGGGACAAAGCTACGGACCCCGACAGCGGCGATCGGCTTGCGCGGCGGCTCGGCGCTTGTCCAAATCGGCGGCTCGTGTGGCACGCTGATCGTGCATCAATATGGCTCGATCGACGTCGGCGGGCGGACACTCACGCGCGCGGGCTATGGCGTTTGCGCGCCCAACGGCGGGCCAGTGTCGGAGCCTTTCCTCGTGCCGCCGGAGAAGATCGCGGAAATCATCGCCGCGTTGGAGAGCGGCAGAAGGCAGCGCGGCGGCGCGAGGCGCCAGCCGACGAGCCAAGAGGCGCATCTCGCTCTAGGCAACGATCGTCCGCCGGACGTCGTGAGTTCGCCAGGTTTGGACGCGCTTGGCCCGGTGTGGTTCGGCAATGCGCTGGTGCAGAGCCGCGCCAACGTCGACAATCAGCCTGCGCCGCTGTTGGCGCCGGCGCCCCAAGATGGACATCATGGCGGGCACGGCGGGCACGGCGGACACGGCGGACATGGCCGTTTTGGCGGGCGCGGCGGACATGGCGGACACGACGGCTATGGCGGCGGCGGCCAATACGGCGGCAATGGCGGCGGCCAGTTCGGCGGCGGCCTGTGGGGCGACTAACGCGGCGATCCTGACCGGAGTCGAGAGGGACATGGCGGGGACGGCGCGACCGTAATGCGAGGTGCGGATGTTGAAGCGGCGTCGCGCCTATCTTCTCGCGCTTTTCGCCGTTGCGGCGCTCATTTTCCCATGGGGCCTAACTCAGCCTCGGGCGCTCGACGATCTGCGCAATTTCGTCTTCGACACGTTTCAGCGTCTCGCGCCGCGCGCCTATGATCCGCAGGCGCCGACGCGCGTCGTCGGCATCGACGAAAGAAGCTTGAAGGCGTACGGGCAATGGCCTTGGCCGCGGGCGCGGCTGGCCGAACTCGTCGACCGGCTGCGCGAACTTGGTGCGGCGTCGATCGCTTTCGACTTCATCTTCGCCGAGCCGGATCGCACCGGCGCGACACAGATTCTGGATGCGATCCTCGACGCGCGCGCCCGCGCCGAGGTGGCGAAGCTCGTCGCCAAGGCGCCGAGCGGCGACCAGATTTTCGCCGAGGCGCTGTCTCGGGCGCCGGCGACGCTCGGCGTCACGCTTACGGATGCTGTCGTCGCGCCGCTGCCGGCGAAGTCGGGACTGGCGACCGCCGGCGACGATCCCGCGCCCTTCCTCGTCTCATTTGCCGGCGCGGTCGGCCCCGAGCGGCGGCTGGCGGACGCGGCTCAGGGGCTCGGCGCGACGAATTGGCTGGCGGATCACGACCAGATCGTGCGCCGGGTGCCGCTGGTCACCCGCGCCGGCGAGTTTCTCATGCCTTCCCTGGCGCTCGAAGCGTTGCGCGTCGCGCAGGGCGAGTCGGCGATCGTGATCCGCTCGTCAAACGCCAGCGGACAAACGGCTTTCGGCAGTAAAACTGGCGTCAATGCGATCAAGGTCGGCGCCTTCGAGATCGACACCGGGCCCAATGCAGAGGTTCGGCCGCGCTATTCGCATCGCGCCGCCGCGCGAGACATTTCGGCAAAGGACGTTCTCGACGGTCGCGTGGGGCGCGATGACATCGAGGGACGCATCATCTTTATCGGCGCGCTGGCGACGGGTCTCGGCGACATACGATCGACGCCTTTGGATCCGGTGGCCCCCGGCGTGGACGTGCATGCGCAGATCGTCGAATCGATCGCCGCTGGCGCGCTGCTGTCGCGACCGGACTGGGCGCCTGGACTGGAGTTCGTCGTCGCCGTCTTCGCATTCCTGCTGATCATGGGCCTGCTCTATGTCGCGCCGCCGCTCGTCTCGGCGGCGGCGCCGCCGCTCATGGTCGTCTGGCTTTTCGCGGGCGCGTTTTATCTTTTCGATCGTCACGGCGTGCTTCTCGATCCTGCCTATCCGAGTTTCGCGATCGTCGGGGGCTATCTCTTTGGCGCCGTCACGCTGTGGCGCGCCGAAACATCCGCCCGCCGACATGTGCGTCAGGCCTTCGGCAAATTCGTCTCCCCCGCCGTCGTCGACCGACTCGCGGAACATCCTGATCGCCTGGTGCTCGGCGGCGAGACGCGCGAACTGACCGTGCTGTTTTCGGACCTGCGCAATTTTTCCCGCATTTCGGAGGGGATGAGCGCGCGCGAACTCACGCAGTTCATGAACGATTATTTGACGCCGATGACCGACGCCATCCTCGAGGAGGAAGGGACGGTCGACAAATATATGGGCGATGCGGTGCTCGCCTTCTGGAACGCGCCGCTCGACACCGACGACCATCCGCGCAAGGCGGTTCGGGCCGCGCTGATGATGCGCGACGCTCTCATCGGTCTCAACGAGCGGCGCGCCGCGGCCGCCGCTGCGTCTGGCCATGACGCTCAGCCGGCGGCGATGGGGCTCGGCCTGCATCTTGGACCGTGCAGCGTCGGCAATATGGGATCAATCCGCCGCTTCGACTATTCGATCCTCGGCGACACGGTGAACCTCGCCTCAAGGCTGGAAGGCGCGAGCAAGGCCTTTCAGACCGACATTATCGCGTCGGGCGCCGTGCGCGACGCTGCGCCGGATTTCGCCTGGATCGATCTGGGGCGCGTTCGCGTGGTCGGGAAAAGCGAGGCGACGGAAGTTTTTGCGATCGCCGGAGACCGCGAACTGGCGGTTTCGGACTCGTATGTGCGCTGGCGCAACTCGCACGATCTCATGCGCGAAGAGTATGAGTTGGGCCGATTCGAGGCCGCCGCCGAGCGCGCTTCGGCGTTGGCGCAATCGGTTCCCGAGCCCTGGCCGGCGCTCTATGCCGCCTTGGAGGAGCGATATCGGTTGCTGGCGCGGGAGGGAATGCAGGCTAACTGGTCTTCGGTATGGACACTTTCGAGCAAGTGACGTTTTCGTCGGAGCGCGACAGCCGTCCGCCGCGTGTCCGCACGCGTTACGTCTTCTCTCAGGATCGCTACTCGCGCATGACTTCAAATCCGGTACAGACTTATTGGGACCTGATCGCACCGCGTCACGATGCGACCGCCTTCGCGGCGCTCGACGCCGCCTATCGCGAACCGCAACGCGCATACCATGATTGGGGCCATATCGGCGATTTGCTGGCGAAGCTTGACGAATTCAAGTCGCTGGCGGCGCGGCCCGATCTGATCGCGGCGGCCATCTTCTGGCATGACGCTGTTTACGTCACGCGCGACAGCGACGGCCTGCTTCGACCCGATGCGGAAAATGTTCGCGCCAGCGCCGAGCTGTTCGAGCGCCATTCCAGATTCGATCCGATCGAATCCGCCGCCATTCGCGATCTGGTCATGGCGACGGCCAATCACCTCACCGCGCGCGCATCGACCGAACACTATCCCGGCTTCGCCCGCGACCTCGATCTGTTCCTCGATCTCGATCTCTCCTCGCTCGGCGCGCCCTGGCCGATATTCGCGCGAAATCTCGAACAGCTTCGCTTCGAATACGACTGGGTGCCCGAGCCGCTGTTTTGCCTCGGTCGACTGGAGATGATCGATACATTCGCCGCGCGCGGCGACGCGCTCTACAGGCGCGACGAGACGCGAAAGCTCTGGAGCCGGCGGGCGCACGAAAATCTAACGCGCGCGCAGGACGAGTTGCGCCGGCAGGTGGCGCGTCTCGCTTCTTCCGCCTAGATCACGCCGCAATTGGGCGATTCCGCCCAAATGCTACTTGATCGGCTCCAAATGTTTAGAGCGCGCTCCACGCGAAAAACCGGCTCCCACTTTTTCGTGAGCCGCGCCCCGCGGAGCGACATAGTGAGTCTCGATCTCCTTTGACCGCTTACAGCGCCTTGCGGCAATCGACGCGACTGGTCCGACCGTGCGCGGCTACGACGGTCTCGACAGCGACGCCGTGACAGTCCTGCATGGGAACGGACTGGGCGACAGTCGTCGACTCGCTCCAGTCGATCGGAAGGATGAAGGGCTTGACCGGCGACCCGTCGGCGACGACGCGCACGGCTTGCGGTTCCGGGGCCTTGACGAGAAGCGCCTTGGCGGCGGCGAAGCCGACATTGACGGCAAGAATCGCGAAAGCGATCTTCATCGCGAGAGCGACGCGCACCGGTCGCGAGGCGAAGCCGGGTTTGGCGAAGCCGTTCGTCGTGCGGTTCATGCGAATTCCCCGATTTGTTTTGGCGCTGGGCCGGTCCGCCCGTTCAGCGGACGATCGGACCCTAGGCCGCCCGCGCGGGGGGCGCGGTGCGCTGGCGCACAGGGCGCCAGATACGAGAACTCCCGGCCTTGTGTGGCCGGGAGCCCGATCTCGCTACACGTCGAAGCCGCCGTCGCCGCCGCTGTCGAAGCCGCCGTCAAACCCGCCGCCATCGTCGTAGCCGGGGTCGAAGTCGGCGTTCTGCGCGCCCGAGCTGTCGTCAGAACCAGCGTCGTAGCCGGCGTCGGTCGCGCCCGACTGGTCGCCATAGTAGTTGTTGATGATCGTGTCGCCGCCGGCCGGCGTAAAACCGGAGCCGATGCCGAGATTCGCCATGCCGCCATAGCCGGCGCCATGGGTGAACAGGCTGCGGATGCCGTCGGCAAGCAGCACGCCGCCCGCGACGCCAGCGGCCGTGCCGAGCGCGCCCCTCAGAAAGCCGCCGCCTTCAGAGACGGGCGGCTGCTGCTGTCCCCAGCCTTGCGGGGCGTAGCCGCCGGATGCGGGATTCATGCCCTGCTGCTGGCCCCAGGGGCCGGTCGGACCGGCCTGCTGCTGCGCCGGGCGCTGCGGCGCCGGACGGGGACCGCCGAACAGGCCGCCAAGGAAGCCCCCGGCGGGCTTCGACTCAAGCTCCTGCACGCGCGCTTGGAGCTCTTCGATGCGCGCATTGGCGCCTTGCAGCGCCTGTTCCTGCACGATCACGGTCTGCGCCAGAAGATAGGGCGCGGCCGGCTGGGCCTTGATCTGATCGTAGATGAAAGCTTCCGCCTCCTGGTCGCGCGGGGCCGAGGCGGCGCTCTTCGTGCGCTCGAACAGACCAGCGATAAGTTGGCGTTCTTCCGGTGACATGGGTTTCTCCATCGTGGCCGCCCGTTAAGGCGCGGCGCAGATCATATGGCCCCGCTGAGAAAGTCCGCCAAGTCCCAGGCGCGAGCGCGGCCGATTAAACTTTCGACATTTCTCCGGTTCGCAACTCATCGGGGCGGGGGAAACGGAAGCCGCCAAGGGCTTCCGTTTCCAGTCGCGCTAAGACGCCAATCGTGCAGCGGTTTCAGGTTTGGGGACGCGCGCGGAACTTGACCAGAAGCGCGCGCCGGCATTGACCATCTGCTGCGCGTCGGTGAACAGGCGGCGCGTATCCTCTGTCGTCAGTTCGACGTGTTTGCTCGTCCAATCCTGCAACGCGGTCGTGGTGTCGGCGAGCGAGCGCGACGCCGTCAGCTTCGAGGCAAGCTCGGCGGTCAGGGCCGCTTCCTGCTGCATGCGCGCCAGCCAGACGCGATTGGCGTCCTGCAGACAATCCCAGATTTCTTCCCGCGCCTCGGTGAAATCTTCCAGTCGCCGCAGGCCGTCCGCCGCTTCGGCCGTTGCGCCGGCCTGCGGGGTTTCAATACGCCGCTCTTCCTGCTGGGTCATGCGCGTCTCTCCGTCTTCGCTTGAAACGCCAGCGCCCCCAGGGGGACTATATACGACGGTCATTCAGAATGTCTGTGACGACCGTCACTTTTCGGCGCGCCTCCGGCTGGCTCGACAAGCCGCGGCCTTTCCGCTATGGACCGGGCCTCAACTAGAACAGCGTCCCGAAACGCTCGTCGGCCAAAAGGCCAAGACGAAACGGCAGGAGTTTTTGCGATGAACATTATCGAGCAGCTCGAGGCGGAACATGCCGCCAAACTCATCGATGGCAAGAAAATCCCGGAGTTTCGTCCGGGCGATACGGTCATCGTCAACGTCAAGGTGAAGGAAGGCGAGCGCTCGCGCGTGCAAGCCTATGAAGGCGTCGTCATCTCCCGCCAGGGCGGCGGGCTGAACGAGAGTTTCACCGTCCGCAAGATTTCCTATGGCGAGGGCGTCGAGCGCGTGTTCCCGCTTCACGGCCCGCTGATCGACTCGGTCAAGCTCGTGCGCCGCGGCAAGGTGCGCCGCGCCAAGCTCTATTATCTCCGCGACCGCCGGGGCAAGTCCGCCCGCATCGCCGAGCGCGTTGAGACCAAGAAAGCCTAGCGAGAATAAAGCCAGCGATCTGGACGGCGAGCCGCTCGCAGCCGCAAGGTTTCGGGCGGTTCTTGCGTTCAGCTCTCCAGCGGGGCGTTAAGAATCCAGCGGTGGCCGAAGGGGTCGCGCAGAGAGGCGTAGCGCGTCCCCCAGAAGGTGTTCGTCGGCGCCGTCTCGATCTTACCGCCGAGCCTGGTCACGCGGGAACAGATGTCGTCGACCTCCTGCGCCTTGTCATATTCGAGGCTGACGGAGATGGTCGAGTGCTCGCCGGGCATCGGCACGCGGGTCTGGCCGAATTCCGGAAAGACGTCGGCGAGCATCACCGAGCCGCCGTTGATCAGGAGTTCGCAGTGGGCGATGCGCAGCCCGTCGACGGACGGCATGAGGGCGCGCTGCTTGGCGTCGAAAGCGCCGGTATAAAAGGCGATCGCTGCCGCGGCGGGGCTGACGGTCAGATAGGGCGCAACCCTCGGACGTGGCTGTTTCATCAAATCTCCTCCGCCGGGGCGCGCAGCGGATCGCCCCAATCCTTTCTTCGAATCTTTTCGTAGCGCGGCTTGTCGCGCTTGGGAATGAATGTCTCGCGGAATGCTTTATCGGCGCACAGCCTGAGCGAAATTCCCGCCTTGCCGGCGCGCGGCGGCCCGATGATGCGCGCCGAAGGCGGAGAGGCCGCTCCAAACCGTCCGACGGCGAGATAGGCGAACTTCTCGTCCTCGAAGGGCGCGTCCGCGCCTTTGATCAGACGGTGCGCGCGCCGTCGGGCCAGGCGGACCGAGAAATGGCACCAGTCGTCCGCCGGCAGAGGGCAGGGCGCCTGGTGGGGACAGGGCGCGATGATCGTCGCGCCAAGCGCGACGAGCCTGGCTCGAACGCCCATCAGCCGGGCATGGTCGCGCGGCGTTCCCGGCTCGACGATGACCAGCGCGCCGGAGGTTTGCGACCAAAGCCGGTCGGCGACGGCCGGCAGCTCGGAGTCGGCGATTTCGGTGAGGGCATAGCCGGCGACGACCAGATCGAAGGGAGCGGCTTCGATGGCGCCCGTCGTTGCGAAGTCGGCATCGATCGTCTCGATCGCGGCGGCCGCGCCGCTCTCCTTCATCAGGCTGGCCGCGAAGCGTAGCAACAGCGCGCTGCTGTCGAGGAGAGAGATTTCGGCGACGCTCGGCCAAAGCGTCGCAGCGGCGCAGGCGGCGGCGCCAAGCCCGCAGCCGACGTCGATCATGCGCCTGGGAACGAAATCCGGACATTCTTCCTCAAGCCGTCCGAGCGCCGTTACGATCGCGGCATAGGTCGCCGGCATCCGCGTCGCCGCATAGGCCAAGGCGTCGGTCTCGTCGCGGATCGCCTCCCGCGTCGGCTGGCGCGACCGATAGCGCTCCGAGAGCCGCCGGGCGCTTTCGCGCAGCGTGGCTTGCGTGCGGCCCGCGAGCCGCGCCTCGATCGCGGCCGCAAGCGGCGCGGGAAGCTCCGGCGGGGGCAGGCTCACCAGGGCCTCGGACAGGGACGCTCTTCCATGGCGCTTGCGTTACGGATAGAAAACCCTCAATTCAATAGGAATGAATCTCGCCTCCCGCTCGAAGGGGAGGTCGCGCGGCGAAGCGGCGCGGGAGGGGTTAACGCCCCCGAGATCGTAAAAGTTCATCGCACCCCGCATTGCCCGGCAATGCGACCCCCTCCCTGAAAGGGAGGGCAGGGACATGAGGCAGCAGAAGACTTATGGCATCGAACGCCGCGCCCCGCACGCTCTATGACAAAATCTGGGACGACCATGTCGTCGACCGCCAGGACGACGGCGCGTGCCTGCTCTATATCGATCGGCATCTCGTTCATGAGGTGACGAGCCCGCAGGCGTTCGAAGGCCTGCGCATGACTGGCCGCACGGTGCGCGCGCCGCAAAAGACGCTCGCCGTCGTCGATCACAACGTGCCGACCACCGACCGTTCGCTGCCGATCGAAGACCTGGAGAGCAAGGCGCAGGTCGAGCAGCTCGCGATCAACGCCAAGGAATTCGGCGTCGAATATTTCAACGAGCACGACAAGCGTCAGGGCGTGGTTCATATCATCGGGCCGGAGCAGGGCTTCACGCTGCCGGGCATGACGATCGTCTGCGGCGACAGCCACACGTCGACGCATGGCGCCTTTGGCGCGCTCGCCCATGGCATCGGCACGTCGGAAGTCGAGCATGTGCTCGCAACGCAGACGCTGATCCAGAACAAGGCCGCCAATATGCTCGTGCAGGTCGACGGCAGGCTCGCCGACGGCGCCACGGCGAAGGACATCATCCTCGCCATCATCGGCGAGATCGGCACGGCCGGCGGCACCGGACATGTCATCGAATATGCCGGCGAAGCGATCAGCGACCTTTCCATGGAAGGCCGCATGACCGTTTGCAACATGTCGATCGAAGGCGGCGCGCGGGCCGGCCTTGTCGCCCCGGACGAGAAGACCTTCGCCTATCTCAAGGACCGTCCCAAGGGGCCAAAAGGTGCGATCTTCGACGAGGCGCTGCGCTATTGGGAGACGCTGTTCTCTGACGAGGGCGCGCATTTCGACAAAATCATCAGGCTCGACGCGAGCAGACTGCCGCCGATCGTGACCTGGGGAACGTCGCCTGAAGACGTGGCGACGGTCGACGGCTTCGTGCCCAAGCCCGAGAGCGCCAAATCGCCGCAAAAGCGCGCGGCGATCGAACGCGCGCTGGAATATATGGGCCTCAAGGGCGGCGAGCGGATGACCGACATCGAAATCGACCGCGTCTTCATCGGCTCCTGCACCAATGGCCGTATCGAAGATCTGCGCGCGGCGGCGAAGGTGGTGGAAGGCAAGAAGGTCGCCGAGCGGGTCAATGCGATGGTGGTGCCGGGCTCGGGCCTCGTTAAGGCGCAGGCCGAAGCCGAAGGCCTCGACAGAATTTTCACCGCCGCCGGCTTCGAATGGCGGGAGCCGGGCTGCTCAATGTGTCTGGCGATGAATCCCGATCGCTTGGCGCCGGGCGAGCGCTGCGCCTCGACCTCGAACCGCAATTTCGAAGGGCGCCAGGGTTTCAAGGGCCGCACCCATCTCGTTTCGCCGGCGATGGCGGCGGCGGCGGCGATCGCCGGCCGCTTCGTCGACGTGCGAAGCTGGCGGTAGATTGGCGGCTCGAACGCAACGGAAAATCAGTCCTCGTCCGGACCTGGCCCTTTTTCGTCCCAATCGGGATTGCGGCGCCATTCGTCGTCGCTCCACGGACGCGAATCGCGCCAGGAGGGACCGCCGCGACCCCACCAGTCGGCCTGGGGCTCCAGATTGCCGCGATCGGCATCCTGGTCCGGCCGGCGATCGTCCGCCTTCTGCACGACGCCCTCGGAGTGCGGCGCGAGCCGGCCCAGGGCTGGAGCTGAAGTTGCGGAGGTCACGAAGGCGATCGCGCCAAGCGCGAGCGCCCCGATCAATAGCTTGTTCATGAGCGTCTCCTCTCATAATGATCCCTTGCCTGAACATTGCATCCCGCCGATTGTTCCGGCGCGGCCGCCGCCGTTCGCGCGCAATGTGATGGGACGATGACTCGACAGGAATGGAGCCGCTTAAGACCGCCGGCGCTTGCCGACATCGAAACGCTCGCCGATGCGGCCTATGCCGCTTTGCCGCAGCGCTTCACGCGGCTCTGTCAGGGACTCGTCATCCGCGTCGAGGATTTCCCTGACGAGGAAACGCTCGACGACATGCAATGCGAAAGCGAGTTCGATCTCTTAGGTCTCTTCCGCGGGCGCGGCCTGACGCAGGGCGCGCATCTTTCCGAGACCGGCGAGCAGCCGAACATGATCTGGCTCTATCGCCGGCCGATCCTCGACTATTGGGCCGATAGCGAAGACACGCTCGAAGCGATCGTCACCCATGTGCTCGTGCATGAGATCGGCCATCATTTCGGATTGACCGACGACGATATGGAGGAGATCGAACGGCGCGCCGAATAGGGATCAGGGCGCGGGTTCGGCGAGCAGCGTTCCGATGATGGCGCCGAGCGCCATGTCGTCTTCCTGCCCGAAGCCGTGGTGACGAATGGTTCCGTCGCGGCCGATGAGGATCGCGGTCGGCGTGCCGCGCATTTCATAACGCGCCATGGTGACGGGGATGGGGCTATTCTCGCCGGGCTGATCGACGCCGATCGGGAAGTTCAGCCGATATTCATGGATGAAGGCGGCAAGCGACACCGGCGTCATCGCCGCGTGATGTTCGAACACCGTGTGCAGCCCGATGACGGCGAGACCGGAATTGCGGAACAACGCATGGGCGCGCTGCGCCTGCGGCGTGCCATGAGCGACGCAGCCGGGACAGAGCATCTGAAAGGCGTGCAGCAAGACGACGCGTCCGCGCAAGCCTGCCAGCGTGAGCGGCGCCGGCGTATTGAACCATTGCGACACGGCGAGTTCCGGCGCTTGCAATGATGCCTCCTGAAACGCGCGCGTCATTCCCCCAGCCTGCGGGGGATGACAGACCCAGCGAACGGATCAACACAAGTTCATATCATACCACTACCGTTTGAACTGCTCGGATGTCATATGTGGACGGCCCCGCTTGGCAAGCGGTTTTTTCTCGGCGCGGAGAACCTGGGTGGCGGGTTTCGGTCATATGTCCGGCCTTTTGGCGCGGCGCTTATGTCCGCTGGCCCTGATGAAGTTCGACTG
>Ga0194120_10003297_pt1 | contig 26504 bp, 23 predicted proteins | sample TA2MahCa65mmetaG_FD_148642 | JGI IMG/M metagenome (GOLD analysis project Ga0194120, IMG submission 148642) | Freshwater microbial communities from Lake Tanganyika, Tanzania - TA2015019 Mahale Deep Cast 65m | ecosystem: Environmental > Aquatic > Freshwater > Lake | place: Tanzania: Lake... | reverse complement strand
CGGCGCCTGCCTGGCCGGGACCTGGCCGCACCTGATGCCATCGCGCGGCGGCGAGCCGCGCGATCCGGAGCGCGCTCCGGTCGCGGACGACGCGGCGGCCGCCGCGGCGCGCACGCGCTTCGCGCTCGATCAGCTCGCGCTGCCGCAGCGACTGTTCGCGCCGTCGGAGGCGGCGCGCGCCACCTACGAGCGGGCCGGCGTGCCCAGCGGTCGCATTCGCGTGGTCGAGAACGGCATCGATTGCGGCGCGCTGACGAGCGCCGTGCGCGCCGCGCGTGAACGGAACGCGCGCGCCGATGCGCTCGTGCACCTGGGCTTCCTGGGCACCGCGCTGCCTTCCAAGGGGGCGCTCGAGCTGGCCGAGGCGCTGCTGGAGGCCGCTGTGCCGGGACTGGTGCTCGACGTACACGCCGCATTGCCGCCGTATCACGGTGATGCGCGTTACGTGCAGGCGCTGCAGGCGCTGGCCGCGCGCGATGCGCGCATCCGGCTGCACGGTCCGTACGCGCGCAGCGAACTGCCGCGCATCCTGGCCGGGCTCGACGGCGTCGCCGCGCCATCGCGCTGGCACGAGGTGTACGGCCTGACCGTGCGCGAAGCGCGGGCCGCCGGGTTGCCGGTGCTGGTCAGCGACCGCGGGGATCTGGCGCGCGTCGCCGAGGGCGGGGAGGCCGGACTGGTGGTGCCGGCCGACGATCGCGCGGCCTGGGTGGCGGCCTTGCGCCGCTTCGGCACGGATGCCGCCGCGCGCGCGCGCTGGTCGCAGCGCGCGAGCACGCTGCGCGACGTCGAGTCGATGACCTTGGAGCTGGAGCGCGAGTACGTGGCCGCGATCGTCGAAGTGACCGGCCGCATGCCCAGCCTGCTCCATCCGATCGACGTGCCTCCCGCGTCCGCGCCGCCGGAGCCGCCGCGCCGCGGCTTCCTGCGCCGGCTCTTCGGCGCCTGATCAGCGCGCGCCGGCGACGCTGCGCCAGAAGCCGACCAGCTCGCGCGCCAGCGCGGGCCAGGTGTAGAGCTGCTCGACGCGCGCGCGGCCGGCGGCTCCCAGCGCCCGCGCCGCGCGTGGATCGTCCAGCAGGCGCTCGATCGCCACGGCCATGTCCGCGGGCGAATCCGCCAGCAGCAAGTGCTCGCCGTGCACGAGCTCGAGGCCCTCGGCGCCGATCGAGGTGCTGACCACCGGCGCGCCGGTCGCCATGGCCTCGGGGATCTTGAGGCGCGTGCCGCCGCCGATGCGCAGCGGCACGACGCAGATCGCGCAGCGCTGCAGGTGCGGGCGCACGTCCGGCACGTCGGCGTGCAGTTCGACGTGCGGGCCGACCAGCGCGCGCAAGGCCGCTCCCGGCGCGCGGCCCACGATCTCGAAGACCAACCGCGGCCGGCGCGCGATCAGTCGCGGCAGCACGTCCTCGACGAACCGCACGCAGGCATTGACGTTGGGCTCGTACGAAAGGCTGCCCACGAACACCAGTCGCTCGCGTTCGCGCTCGACCGCGCGCGCCTCGAAGTAGGCCGGGTCGTAGCCGTTGGCGATGACGGCCGCGCGCGTCGGTCCATTGCGCACCTCGAAGGCGGCGCGGTCCTCGCGGCTGCAGAAGACGTGATCGAGCGAGCGCCGCGCCGCGGCTCGCTCGAGCCGGCGCAGTTTCCACAAGTCGAAATGGCGCTGCGGCCCGCGGCCGCTGGTCGTGCGTTCGAACAGATCCGCGTCGAGCTTGTGGTGGTGCTGCACGATCGGGATCGCCGCGTGGCGCGGGATCGCGCGCGCGAGCAGCGGTTCGTCGACGTGCAGCACGTGGTAGCGTCCGCTCGCGCACTCCTCGCGCAGCCGGTCCCGCAGCGGCCGCGAATGGAACCAGCGCTCGATCTTGGCGCGGCCCAGGCGCAGCAGCGGGCCCGGAGTGCTGCGCTCGAAGACCTCGATCGACGCGCACCAGGGTTCGAAGGGTGCCAGCGACCCGGCGCCCTGGCCGGGCGCGAGCACGCAGCGCAGATGCACGCGGCACTCGCGCGCCGCATTGCGCGCGAGCTGGTAGGTGCGGATGCGACCCCCGGAATCCAGAGGCCAGGGCAGCACCGGGCTGACGAAGAGGACGTCCATCGCGAGCGTCTCAGAGCGGGGCGGCGAGCGGACGCGGATCGACCACGTTGGCGCGTGACAGCGCCCAGCCGTGAGTGGAGCGAGCCAGCAGGATGCCGCGCGCGGGATCGAGGCGCAGCGCGAACGAGCGCGCGGGCGGGATTCCCAGCGCGGCCGCCGCCAGCACGCGCGCGACATTGTAGTGCGTGACCAGCACGACCGGGTGCGCCCGGGCGCGCAGCGCCGCGCGCTCGAGCACGGGCCAGGCGCGCGCGTGGAGGTCCGCGTCGGTCTCGCCCGCATGCCCGCGGAAGCCCCACGGGTCCGCGTGATACGCGCGCACCGCCGCGCTCTCGTCGCGTTCGAGCTCGGCGCGTTCGCGTCCCTGCCAGCGTCCGCGATCCAGTTCCCGCAACGCCGGTTCGAGCTCCAGCGGCAACCCGGCCGCGCTCGCCACGGCCTCGGCCAGCGTGCGCGCGCGCACGAGAGGCGAACTCACCACGCCCGCGCAACCCAGGCCGCCATACCACGCGCCGACCTCGCGCGCCGCGAGCAGGCCCTGCTCCGAGAGCGGCACGTCGAGGTTGCCATAGGCGCGTCCGCTCCAGTCGGCGCGAACCTCGGGATGGCGCAACAGCCAGACCTCGGCGCGCGGTCCGCCCGAGCGTCCGGTGGCGGGAGAGGGGGTCGGCAAGCAGCGCCCAAGGTAGTTCGGCGCGAGCGCGGGCGGAAGCGCGCTGGCGCGAACCGGCTCCTGGCTCTACATTCCTGCCTCTCACGCGCGTCCGTGCCCTCCACATGCCCACAGTGAAAACTCTCGTCGACGGCAAGACCTACGAGGTCGCCGCCGGTACCAAGTTCCTCGACCTCTGCCAGAAGCAGAAGGTCAAGCACGATTTCGGCTGCACCGTCGGCAGCTACGGCGTGTGTCGGCTCGAGGTGGTCGAGGGCGCGGCGCATGTCGACCCGATCACCGCTGACGAGCAGGACACGGTGGCGATGAGCACCGATCACGCCGGCGCGCGCCTGGGCTGCCAGCTCGTGATCCGGGGCGACATCGCGGTGCGACCGGTCGCGTGAACCGGTTCTCGCGCGGCGCCGCTCTCGCGTCGTTCGCGCTCGTGCTGCTCGCGGAGCTCGCGAACGCCGCGCAGGCGGGCGTTGCGGCGCTGACCGACGTGCGCGTGGAGCGCGCGTTCCCCCAGCAGCCGCGCTGGAAGCGCCCGCTGTGGTTCGGCGCAGTCCCGGGGCCGGCGGCCGCGGCCGGCGCGCGCCTGCACGCGTTGGCCGAACAGCACGGCGTGGTGCACGCTTTCGAGCTGGACGAACGCGGCACGGCCGGACCTTCGCGCGTGCTGCTCGACATCGCCGCGCGCACCAGCCGCATCGGCAACGAGGAGGGCTTGCTGGGGCTCGCCTTCCACCCGCGCGTGCGCGAGAACGGGCGCGTCTTCGTGCACTACTCGGTGCGCGGCGCGCAGCGGGGCCGGCTCTCGGAATTCCGCTGGCCGGATCCAGAGGGTCCGATCGAGGGGGGCAGCGAGCGCGTGCTCGCCGAGATCGAGCAGCCGTGGCGCAACCACAATGGCGGCGAGATCGTCTTCGGCCCGGACGGTTGCCTCTACTGGGGGCTCGGTGACGGCGGTTCGGCCGGCGATCCGCAGCAGAACGCGCAGTCCCTCTCCAATTGGCTCGGCAAGATCCTGCGCCTGGACGTGGGGCCGGACACGCGCGGGCCTGAGTCGGCACCCTTCGGCGTGCCGGACGACAACCCGTTCGCCACGACCGCCGGTGCGCGCCCGGAGATCTGGGCGCTGGGGCTGCGCAATCCGTGGCGCTTTTCGTTCGACGCCGCGACCGGCGCCCTGTGGTGCGGCGATGTCGGGCAGAACGCGGAAGAGGAGATCGACCTGATCGTGCGCGGCGGCAACTACGGTTGGCGGCCGCGCGAGGGGCGGCGCGCGTACGACGCCGCGGCGCGCCGCGGTCCGGGCGAGTTCATCGAGCCCGTCGTCACCTATCCGCGCGACCAGGGCTGGAGCGTGACCGGCGGCTTCGTCTACCGCGGCACGCGCGTGGCCGCTCTGCGCGGACACTACGTGTACGGAGATTACGTCAGCGGACGGCAGTGGGCCTGGCCGGTCGACGTGCAGGACGCCGCGCGCGTTCCGCTCGTGCTGCCCAACGTCGACTCTCCGGCGAGCTACGGGCTCGATGCGTGGGGGGAGCTGTACGTGTGCAGCTTCGACGGCCGCCTGTACCGCTTCGTCTCCGCTCCCGGGAAGTGAACGGCGTGCGCCGGCTCGCCCTCATCGCACTCGCGCTCGCGCTGTCCGTGGGGCTGGCCTCCTGCATCGCGCTGCGCATGCCGGGTCCGCGCGCAAGCGGCGCGCTGCCGGCGGCGACGCCGCGCGAACTCGTGCTCGAAGGCCGACTGCGCATGCACGTCGAAGAACTCGCCGGTCGCATTGGTCCGCGCCACCGCGCGCGCGCCGGCAGCCGCGAGGAGGCGCGCGACTACATCGAGTGGGTCTGGCGCGGCCAGGGGCGCGTCGTGCGGCGCGAGGCCTATGCGAGCGAGCTCGGCGCAGGCGTCAACTTGTGGACCGAGCTCGGCCCGTCCGACGGACCGCTGTGGGTCGTGTCCGCGCACTACGACACGGTCGAGCACAGCCCCGGCGCCGACGACGACGCCAGCGGCGTGGCCGTGCTGCTCGAGCTCGGCGCGCTGCTCGGAGCGGAGTTCGCGGCGCATCCGGGCTCCTATCAGCGCCTGAGACTGGTCGCCTTCGACGACGAGGAAACGTCCGCGCCCCTCATGGGCAGCGGTTTCCACGCGCGCGGCCTGGCTCGGGCCGGCGCGCGCGTGCGAGGCATGCTGTCGCTGGAGATGCTGGGCTGCTACAGCGACGCGCCCGGTTCGCAGCGCTTTCCGTTCGCCCCGCTCGCGCTGTGGTACCCGACGCGCGGGGATTACCTGGCCTTCGTCGGCGATTGGGACTCGCGCGAGCTGGTGCGGCGCTGCGTGGGCGCGTTCCGCGCCCTCTCCCCGCTGCCCTGCGAGGGCCTGGCCGCTCCGCGCGCGCTGCGCGACATCGCCCGCTCGGACCACAGTCAGTTCTGGGCGATCGGCGTGCCGGCGCTGATGGTCACCGACACCAGCGAATTCCGCTACCCGCATTACCACCGGCCCACGGACACTCCCGACCGGTTGGACTACAGACGACTGACGCTGGCCGCCGATGGAGTGGCGGGCTTGCTGCGAGTCTTGTGCTCGCGCGCGCCGCATCCATGACGCTGCAGAAGGTCACGATCAAGTTGGGACTGTGGGTCGCTGTCGGCGGACTGGCGGGGTGGGGGGGATTGAAGGTCAGCACCAGGCTTCCCGAGGGCGCCGTGGGCCCCAGCTCGGCCACCTCCGGTGATGAAGAGCCGGCGGTCGAGGCGACGCTGCAGCGCCACGTGAAGCGGCTCGCCGCGAACATCGGCGAGCGCAACGATCACCATCCGATCGAGCTGCAGTCGGCCTGTGACTACGTCCAGGAGCAGTTCCTGCGCGCAGGCCTGCGCACGAGCATCGATCGCTACGCGATCGGCGGCTCGCTGGGCAACGTGATCGCCGAAATCGACGAGCCGCGCCGGGGCCGCGAGATCCTGTTGATCAGCGCGGCTTACGACTCGCCGGTCGGCTCGCCCGGCGCGCAGCAATCGGCCACGGCCGTCGCCGCCGCGCTCGAGCTCGCGCGCCTGCTGGCGAACGGCGGACATCCGCGCGCGGTGCGCTTCCTCGTTCACGCCTACGGGCATCAGCCGATGGAAGACGGCTCCAGCGGACGGCGTTTCTCGCTGCGCCGCATGGAGAGCCGCGGCGATCCGATCCAGCTCGAATTGCAGTTGGACACGCTCGGCGCATGGAGGGGCGGGTATCCGCAGAACCTGCCTTTCCCGTGGAACACGATCCTGCCCGCGCGCTCGGACTACCTGTTCCTGTGCGGCGGGTTCGACGCGCGCGAACCGCTGCTCGATCTGGCCAACCGGCTGCGCAGCGGCGGTCGCGTGCCGGTCGAGGGGATCGCCGGACCGGCCTTCTGGCCGGGCATCGGCTTCTCCGATCGCGTCGCGCTGCTCGACCAGGGCGCGCCGATCATCGTGGTGGGGGACACCGGGCACTGGCGCCATGCGGCGGCGGGCGGGCCCCAGGACGAGCCGGAATCGATCGACTATGCCGGCATGGCGCGCGCGGTCGTCGCGCTCGCCGAGGCGATCGGCCCGCGCCTGGAACTGTGAGCGGCGCGCGCGGCGCACTATGCTCTCGCCGCCCTCGCCGTGGAATCAGCGCTCCCCCCGTCCGCCGCCCTCGTCGTCGTCGGCCTCTCGAAGAACTACGAGAGCGGAGGCGCGCAGGGCACGCAGGCGCTGACCGACCTGTCGCTGCAGGTGGCCCCCGGGGAGATCCTCGGCTTGGTCGGCCCCAACGGCGCCGGCAAGACCACGGCCCTGCGCACGATCGCGGGCATCCTGCCGATCCAGCGCGGCACGATCCACGTGTGCGGTCACGATCTCGCGCGCGAGGAGCGCCAGGCCAAGCGCTGCCTGGCCTGGGTCAGCGACGATCCGCAGCCGTTCGAGACGCTGACGGTCGATGAGCACCTCGAGTTCACCGCCGCCCTGTACGGAGTGCGCGACTGGCGTGAACGGGCCGACCAGTTGCTCGCCGACGCGGAACTCCTGTCCAAGCGCGACGCGCTCGGCGGGGAGCTGTCGCGCGGCATGCGCCAGAAGCTCGCCTTGTGCTGCGCGTGGCTGCCGCGGCCGGCACTGGTCCTGCTCGACGAGCCGCTGACCGGGCTCGATCCGCGCGGCATCCAGCGCGCCAAGGACTCGATCCGCGCGCGCGCCGCCGAGGGCTCCGCGGTGATCCTCTCCAGCCACCTGCTGGAGCTGGTGGAAGAACTCGCGCAGCGCATCCTGATCCTCGATCGCGGGCGCAGCGTCTTCCTCGGCACGCTGCGCGAGGCGCGCGAAACGCTCGCGCCCGGCTCGCAGGAAGGCGCGCCGAGCTCGCTGCGCGACGTGTTCTTCGCGGCCACCTCCGACACGGAGCCCGGGGCCGACGCATGATCGTGCCGCCCGCGCCGCTGCGCCTGCTGGCGCGGCGCAAGTTCCGCGGCTGGTTCCGCAAGCAGTTGCGCCGCGCGCGCACGCCGGGCGGCGTCGTGCTCGCGCTGATCGGACTGCTGGTCATCGGCGCGTGGGTGGCCTGGCTGCTCGCCAGCCTCGTGCTCGCGCGCGGCCTGGGCTCGATCGGCGCGGACGTGTCGAACGCGGCGCGCGGCGTCGGTTTCTTCGCGGCGCTCTTCGCGACCATCAACGCGCTCTCGATGCGCGGCCTGTACATCCCGCGCGAGGAGATCGAGCTCCTCTTCAGTACTCCGCTGGCGCGGGCGGACCTGGTGCGACACCGCCTGTGGGTGTCCGGCATGCGCTCGTCGATCGGCGGCCTGTTCATGGGACTGTTCATCGCGATCGAGGCGCCGGTGGCGACCTACGCGGTGCTGGCCGCCGTGTTCGGGTTGTGGACGCTGGCCGCGTGGTCGCAGGGCATCGCCATCCTGGCCGGAGCGCTCGAACGGCGCCTGCTCGATCGCCTCACGCGAGTGACCCGCTGGCTCGGCGTCGCGCTGTTCGCAGGCCTGGTGCTGGGACTGCTGGCCTGGGCGACGGCCGACGAATCGAACTGGCTGACGGCGCTGCGCCAGCGCGCGCAGGCCGGGCTGCCCGGCGGCCGCCTCTCGGGCCTGCTGGAATTGGAACCGCTGCGCACCCTGGTCCTGCCGGTGGAGCCCTGGGCGCGCCTGGCCGCGGCGCCGAGCCTGGCGGCCGGGCTGCCCTGGCTGCTCTTGTGCCTGGCGCTGTGGGCGCTGGCGATCGAAGTCGTCGCGCGCCTGCCGATCGACTTCCGCGAGCTGTCGTTGGAAACCTCGTCCAATGTCGCCGAGCGCATCCGGCGCTCGCGCCGCTCCGGCGGCGCGGTCAGCGCCGGCAAGGTCAGTCCGAGCGGCGCGCTGCGGCGCGTGCCGTGGTTCTTCGGCCGCTCTGCGCTGGGCGCGATCGCCTGGCGCAAGAGCGCGGGAGTCGTGCGCCGCGCGCGCGGCACGCTGTTCATGAGCCTGCTGATGATCCTGCTCTTGTCGTTCCTCGTGCGCGGCATGGGTGGCGACGACGAGCGGGCCGCGCTCGTGCGTTCGATCTTCTTCGCCGTGTTGGGGACGCTGTACCTCTGCAACGGGCTGCGCTTCGACTTCCGCGAGGACCTCGGGCGCATGGCGGCGATGAAGTCCTGGCCGGTCGGCTCGTGGGGTCTGTTCTGCGCGACGCTGCTGCCGGAATGGACGCTGGTGTCGCTGCTCTTGTGCGGCGCGCTGTTCGTGTTGAACCTGAGCTACGGCGGCCTGTCCCTCGAACTCGCGCCGGTCTTCCTGGCCGTGCCGATGCTGGTCGCCTACTGGATCACGGTGGACAACATCGTGTTCCTGCTCGCGCCATTCCGCACGACTCCCGGCCAGGACGGCGTGCTGCAGAACGCGGGACGAGCGCTGTTGATGGGGCTGGTGCGCATGCTCGTCTATGCGCTGTTCGCGGGCACGATCGGGCTGGCCTTCGTCGGCACGTGGACGCTCCTGCCGTTGCTGGGCGTCGACGAACGCAGTGCCTTCGCGCTCGCCACGCTGGCCGGCGGCGGCGTCGGCTGCGTCGGCGCGGCCGCGCTGACCTGGATCGGCGGGCGCGCGCTCGCGCGCTTCGACGTCGCGCGCGAGGGGACTTGAGCGTTAGCCTTTCCCGAGCGCCCGCCATGAGCTCCCGACCGCGCGACCCGCGACTCCCGCCCAACCAGCACGCCACGCGCGGTTGGCCGGTGCTGCACATCGGCACGCCGCCGTCGCTGGATGCCTCGAACTGGCGGCTGCGCGTGCACGGGCACGTCGAGCAGCCGTTCGAGCTCGACGCCGCCGGGCTGGACCGCCTCCCGCGGACGGAGATCGAATGCGACTGGCACTGCGTGACCGGCTGGTCGATCCTGGGCTCGCGCTGGAGCGGCGTGCTGATGCTGCTCGTGGCGCGCAAGGCGGTCCTGAAGGCCGGCTGCACGCACGTGCGCTTCGCGGACCCGAGCGGTTACGACACGAGCGCGCCGCTGGAGCACGCGCTGTCGCCCGAGGCGCTGCTCGCGACGCACAAGGACGGCGAGCCGATCCCGGCCATCCACGGCGGCCCGGTGCGCGGTTTCGTGCCCTCGCTGTACGCGTGGAAGTCGTGCAAGTGGCTGACCGAGATCGAGTTCATGGCCGGTGATCGGCTCGGCTACTGGGAACAGCGCGGCTACCACAACGGCGCGGATCCCTGGCGGGAAGAGCGGCTGGTCTGATCAGACCGGCGGATCGAAGGCGAGTTCCGCGTCGGGCACGGCGGCGTCGAAGGCGCCGTAGAAGACCGTCGAACTCTCCGCGTCGAACGTCGTGGCCGTCGCTTCGAAGTGCTCGGCCGCGCGCGCATGGGCACCGAGCTCCGCTCCCGGTCGTCCGGCCGCGCGCAGCTCCTGCAGCCGCCGCTGCAGTGCCCCCGCGGTCTTGGCGGGATCGCGTCGCGTGCGCCGCACGATGCGTGCGAGCAGCCCGCTGTGGCGCTCGATCCACAGCTCGACCTCGTGGCCGCTGGCGGTCGTGCCGCACAGGTGGTCGCAGTCGCGCCCCTCGACGAGCTCGCGACCGGCGTGGCGCGGCTCGCCCAGGTTGCGGCGCGCGAAATCGTCGACGTCGGCGTACAGGCCTCCCCACAGCGCGGGAGCCAGCACCGCCGCCGTGCCGGAAGGACCCGCCAGCGCGCCCAGCGCCTCGTGGGCGCTCGAGAAGCGCTGCGCACCGTCGTGCGTCGTCCACGCGCGCGCCGCCTGCGCGTCGATCGCGAGCAGCGCGCGCGGCCATTCGGTGCGCGGCCCGACGCCCAGCTCGGCGAACGCGAAGCGCAGCCGGTGGGGGCGGCGCGCCGCCGTCGAGATCTCCAACAGCTTCGTGCGGCGCTGCCAGGGCTTGCTGCCCGCAACGAAGACCGTCGTCTGCAGCGCGCGGTCGCGGTAGCTGTCGCAGCGGCGGTACGCTTCGAGCAGCGCGCTGAGGCAGCTTCGCGCCTGCGGATCCATCGACACTCGATGATGCGCGGCCGGCCGCCGGCTTGCAATGCAGTTTCCTTGACAGCCGCTGGGACTCGTGCGATTCTCCACCCTGTCCTCGGTGCAAGGGAAGGTGGTGCGAAACCACCGCGGTCCCGCCGCTGTAAGTGGGGACGTCCGGCGCGCGATCCACTGCGCCCGACTGCGACGACTGATCACGCGACGACTCGTCATGGGACGACTCGTCACGGGACCACGCGTCGCGGCCGGCGCGGGAAGGGGCTCCGGGCGGTCGATCCACGAGCCAGAAAACCTTGCCGGGGTTTCTTCCTCACCGGGTCCTCGTGGAAAGGGATTGGTGGGCGGTTCGCCCCGCTTCAGCGGGCGAGGCGCTCTCCGGGACCATGCCATGCGGCCCCATTCGTCGAATCAACGAATTGGAGTCCTCGTGTTCCCCGCCAAGCTCTCTCGCGCCGCCCTGGCGCTCGCATCGCTTTCCCTGCCCGCCTCCCTCACCGCCCAGGACCTGCCCGGCGCGGGGTTCGCGCTGGCGCCGCTGCCCTACCCGGGGCTCGTGCAGACTGCGACGCTCGCCAACGGCGACGTGATCGTCTGGGACGGAGCGGCGCTGGCGCGCCACGCCGCCGACGGCACGTTGCTGGTCACCTACGCCAGCTTCCTGGTCCCGGTCTACCCGAGCTTCATCGCACTCGATGCGAGCGAGAGCTACGCACTGTTCGGCGAGTCGACCAACCACTCGATCGCCCGCCTCGATCTCGGCAATGGCGCCATGACCGGCGTCGCGACGCTGGTCTTCAATTACGACGCGGTCCAGCGCAGCGGCACGAGCTGGATCGTCAGCGCCGCCACCTGCGGCGGATTCGCGTGCGGGAACAAGCTCTATTCGGTCGACGCGAACGGCGGTTCGACGGTCGAGGAGGCCGATCTTTCGGGGCCCTCCGGCCCGGTCGAGGTCGATGCGGCCGGCAATGTCTATTACGCGAACCAGTTCACGACGTCGTCGGGTCCCGCGTCGGTCGTGCGGCTGTTCCTCGCGGCGCAGATCGACGGACCGACCGTGCTCGGCGATGCCGACGGCTTCGTGATCGGCAGCGGCTACGCGGGCAGCAGTGACCTCTTGCACGACGCCGAGACCAACCGGCTGTACATGGCCGAGAACGACTACCTGAGCGGCGCGAACCGCGTTCGCATCGTCACGCCCAGCGAGGTCAACGCGCCGATCGTGGTGGAGGGAGCAACCTTCGGCTGGATCACCGGTCTCGAGCTGATCCCCGGCTCCGATGCGGCCGTCTTCGCCGCCTTCCAGCCTGTCAGCGGCGGACGACTGCTGTACAACACGACGGACTTCTGGAGCAGCTGGGCGCGCAACGAGGTGCGGCCGGCGCGCCCGCAACTGGCGCTGTCCGGCCCCGGCGCGAGCGGCCCCGGGCTGCTCACGATCGGGCTGAGCGGAGCTCCCGCGCAAGGCCTGGCCTTGCTGGCGGCGACGCCGACGAGCGCGCTGATGACCGGGGAACTGCCGCTGCCGCTGTTGTCCTCGCTGCCGGTGCTCTCCCCGTTCGATCTCGCGCAGGCGATCGTGTTGCCGGTTTCGCTCGCCATCGACGCGCAGGGCGGCGCGCAGCTCTCGGTGTTGCACCAGGGAGACCTGCTCGGGCAGATCGCGGTGCAGGCGCTCGCCATCTCGCCGGACCTGTCACTGCTCGCGACGAGCACCGTCGCGCTGCTCTGAGCGGCCGCGCGCCGCCACAGGCACCTGACTTGAAAATCGCCAGCCTGCTGCCCGCCGCGACCGAGATCGCATGCGCTCTCGGCGCCGGGCAGCAGCTGGTGGCGCGCTCGCACGAGTGCGATCACCCGGCCGAGGTCGCGGGCATTCCGGTCGTCACGCGTACGCGCCTGACGGGCCTGGGCGGTTCGGCCGAGATCGATCGCGATCTGCGCGAACTGCTCGCGCATGCGCTGTCGATCTACGAACTCGACGTGGATGCGTTGAGCAGAGCCGCGCCGGACGTGATCCTGACCCAGGACCTGTGCGATGTGTGCGCGCTGCCGTACGAGCTCGTGCGCAAGGCCGCGGCGCAGCTGCTGCCGCGCGCGCAGCTGGTGCGACTCTCGCCGCTGTGCCTGACCGATGTCTGGCAGGACTTCCAGCGCGTCGGAGCGGCGCTGGGACGCGCTCGCGAGGCTGCGGCGCTGGTCGCGAGCTCGCACTCGCGCCTGCGGGACCTGCGCACGCGCGCGAGCGCCGCCGCGCGCGTGCCGCAGGTGTTGACGATCGAGTGGCTCGCTCCGGTCATGATCGGCGCGACCTGGATGCCCGAGCTCGTCGAACTCGCGGGCGGGCATGCGTTGGTCGGCGTGCGCGGCGCGAAGGCCCCGACGCTGGGCCTGCCCGAACTCGCGGCCCTGCGGCCGGACGTCGTGCTGGTGAAGCCGTGCGGGTTCTCGCTCGAGCGCGCGCGCGCGGAGTCGGCGTTGCTGGCCGAGCTGTTGCGCGGCCTGGACTGGCCCGCGCTGCGCGAAGGCAACGTCTGGCTCGCCGACGGCAATGCGTACTTCAATCGGCCCGGTCCGCGCCTGGTCGATTCGGCCGAGCTGCTGGCCGGCTGCCTGCACCCGCGGCTCTTTCCCGAACTGCGGGAGCGCTACGCGGCGAGCTCGGAACGCTGGACGCCGGGCTAGCGGCGCGCGCCTGCGCGGCAGCCGCGCGCCAGCTCCGCCGCTACCAGCGGGCCGGCAACGCGCGCGATGCGCGGGTTCGCGTACCCGGCGAAGGAAACCGGCGTCGTCGCATCCAGCGGGAAGTCGAGCGGACTCCCGTCGGGCGCCTGCACGACGCAGCCCGCCGCGCTCGCGACCGCCAGCGCGGCGGCGACGTCATAGGGCTTGGAGCTGGTGCCCTGCGGGCCGCCCCGCGCGCTGACGTGCGCGCGCGCGTCGACGATCATCCGGTAGGTGCCCAGCGCCAGCAGCGCGAGCTGCCCGGCATTGCTGATGTACTGGTCGTCGAAGGCGTGGCGCAGCGCGAGCCCGTGCTCGCGCTCCATGCGCTCGAAGAAGCGCGCCTCGACGGCCGCCAGCAGCGGCCGCTGCGCGCTCGTGTAACGGAAGAAGCTCCAGTAGCCGGGCGCTGCCGGGTCGAAACCGCGCGGCGTGGCCAGCACGGCACGCCGCAGGCGACGAGCGGCGGCGCGCGCGCGACCGAGCTCGTGCAGCTCGCGCGTCGGCCGCGCTCCGAGGCTCGACAGGCGCCGCCAGCGCGACATCAGCGCGGTGGGGAGCTCCGAGAGCAGTCCCGCCACGACGTCGCGCTGGCGCGGCGGGCGGGACACGGGCGGCACCAGCGCGATCGCGGTCCAGGCGCTGCGCAGGCCGGAGGCCAGATTGCGCGTGCCGTCGATCGGGTCGATCACGACGCACCAGCCGCCGTGGTCGAAGTCGCGCAGTTCGCGCACGCCGCGCCGGCCCGGCCCCAGGTGCGTCCAACCGCGCTCCTCGGTCAGGAGCGAGAGCGGGGCGCGGCGCGCCAGCTCGCGCTGCCAGCGCTCCAACGCGCGTTCGCACGGCACGTCGAGCGCGAAGCTCGTGTCACCCACGCCCTGAGCGGCGATCGCGAGCAGCTCGCGTTCGTCGCGGCGTTCGACGTCGCGCCGGACCAGCCGGCGCAACTCGTCGCACAGCTCCTCCAGCGAGCGCGCGAGCGCGACGGGGACCGCTGGCCGCTGCCTCATAGCGGCTGGCGGTTGGCGAAACCCTCGTCGACGTGGTGCCAGTGCGTGATGCGGCGCTCGCCCTTGGTCCAGCACCAGTAGATCAGGCGCCGGCCGCGCACGCCCAGGAAGTCCACCAGCGGCGGCTCGCCGCCCTTGACCTCGCCGCCCAGCGCCTGGATGCGCTCGCTGCACGACTCCAGCGCTTCCTTGGCGCGCTGCATCTCCGCGATGTGGGCCTGGAACTCGGCGTGGTCGGGATTCTGCTCGTCTTGCAGCGCCGCGCCCCAGATCAGCTCCAGCGCGTTCGCGCGCACCGACAGCTGCTTGAGTTGACGCTTGTGGCGCTCGATCTCGTGTACCAAAGGCTCGAGCTGCGGGATCAGCGCGTCGACCTCGTCGACTTCGAAGACACGTGGGCCGACCATGGAACGGGGTGCGCAACTGTAGCGCCGCGGCCGCCCGCATGGCTAAGCTCGCGCGCCGATTCCGGCACTTCACCGACCCTTTCCCCGCATGAGCTCCCTCCGCGAAGTCGTCATCATCGGTTCCGGCCCGGCCGGCTACACGGCCGCGATCTATGCGTCGCGCGCCAACCTGAAACCCCTGCTGGTCGAAGGCGAGCCGCGTCCGGAAGCTCCCGACCTCGTGCCCGGCGGCCAGCTGATGCTGACCACCGACGTCGAGAACTACCCCGGCTTCCCCAAGGGTGTCGCGGGTCACGAGCTGATGGCGCTGTTCCGCGAGCAGGCCGAGCGCTTCGGCACCGAGATCGCGATGGCGATGGTCGAGGACGTCGATTTCTCCGGGCCGGTCAAGCGCCTGAAGTGCTCCGACGGCACGAGCTTCGAGTCGCGCGCGGTGATCGTCGCGACCGGCGCCTCGGCCAAGTGGCTGGGGCTTCCCAACGAGACCGCGCTGCGCAATCGTGGCGTCTCGGCCTGCGCGACCTGCGACGGTGCCTTCTTCAAGAACAAGGCGCTGGCCGTCGTCGGCGGCGGCGACACGGCGATGGAGGAGGCGAACTTCCTGACGCGCTATGCGTCGCAGGTCACGGTGGTCCACCGGCGCGACAAGCTGCGCGCCAGCAAGGTCATGCAGGACCGCGCGCTCGCCAATCCGAAGATCAAGTTCCATTGGAACGCCGAGGTCGCCGACGTGCTCGACGTCAAGGCCGGCAAGGTGACCGGGCTCGCCTTGCGCGACACGCGCGACGGCAAGCTCTCGCAGCATCCGTTCGACGGGCTGTTCCTCGCCATCGGGCACGATCCGAACACGAAGTTCCTGCGCGGCAAGCTCGACATGGACGAGGTCGGCTACCTGAAGGTGCACGACGGCACGTACACGAGCGCGCGCGGCGTGTTCGCGTGCGGCGACTGCACCGACAAGGTCTACCGGCAGGCGATCACCGCGGCCGGCACCGGCTGCATGGCCGCGATCGACGCCGAGCGCTGGCTCGAGGCGCAGGGGCACTGAGCATGGCCGCCCGGACTTCGGCCGCGGGCTCCGCCGCTTCCGCGCGCGCGCCGCACGTGTTCGTGACCGGCGCGGGCAGTGGCATCGGACGCGCGATCGCGCTGCGGCTGGCGCGCGACGGCTGCCGGCTCACGCTGGCCGCGCGCACGAAGGCGCGGCTGGACGAGACGGCCCGCGCGATCAGCGCGGGCGGCGGCGCCAAATCGCTCGTGCTGGCGCTCGACATCCGCAATCCGGCCGCGGTCGAGCGCGCCTTCGCGGCATCGGCGAAGCAGCTCGGACCGCTGCACGCGCTCGTCGCCAATGCCGGCATCGGCGGGCCGAACGTCGCAGGCAAGCAGGATCGTTTCGCCGATCTCGTCGCGACGAACCTGTCGGGTACCTATCACTGCCTGCGCGCGGCGGAGCAGCACCTGGCTCCCGGCCCCGATGCGCGCCACCTCGTGGTGGTCGCCTCGGTGCTCGCGCGCATCGGCGTGGCCGGCTACACCGGCTACTGCGCCAGCAAGACAGGTCTGTTGGGACTGGTGCGCGCGCTGGCCATGGAGCTGGCGCCGCGCAACGTGCAGGTCAACGCGGTCTGCCCCGGATGGGTCGACACCGAGATGGCGCGCGAAGGGCTGGCGGGGATGGCGAAGGCGCTGCGGACCGACGTCGCCGGCGCGAGGAAGATCGCCATGCAGGCGGTGCCGCTGGGCCGGATGAGCGAGCCACAGGACGTGGCCGGGATGATCGCGTGGCTCTTGTCGAAGGATGCGCGCGGCGTGACCGGGCAGGCGCTCGACATGAACGGCGGCGCGTTCATGATCTGAGCCGGCGCTTCCAGTTCTTCGCGAACAGCGCCGCCTTGCCGAGCGCGCTGTCGCGGCGCAGCACGAACACCAGCGGCGCGCGGTCGCCCTCGGCCGGCGCGGGCGGCGGCGGCTTGCCTTCGAGCTCGGCAATGCGTTCCTCCAGGTGCCGGATGTGCGCGTGCATGCCGTTGGCCCACTCCTCGACACGCGCATACTGCGCGTAGTGACGCCGCAGCGTGGCCAGCAGATCGGGCGCGAAGGGCGGAGTGAAGGACCGCGGTCCGCGCGCGACCAGCGTGCGATAGCGTTCGTCGAGCGCGTCGAGGTGCGCTTCCTTGCCGAAGGCCGAGAGCGCGGCGCGCGCCGCAGTCGCGCAGCGTTCCCACTGTGCGCGGTCCGTGAGCAGTCGCTCGAGCGCGCGCGCGAGATCCTCTGCATCGCGCGGCCGCGCCAGCAGTCCCGCGCCCGTGTCGCGCACCATCGCCGGAAGCCCGGCGATGTCGCTGGCCACGATCGGCAGCCCGGCCTGGAAGCTCTCGTAGGTCGTGAGCGGCGAGTTCTCGCTCCAGATCGACGGCAGCGCCTGCACCAGCGCCGAGCGCAACAGCTGCTGCACCTCGGCATGCGGCACCTTGCCGCGAAACACCAGCGCGTCGCCGAGTCCGAGCTGGGCCGCCAGCTCGCGCAACGCCGGTTCCGCGGGGCCGCCGCCGACGATCTCGACGCGCGCCGCGGGCACGCGCTTCCTGAGCGGCGCCAGCGCGCGCACCAGATACTCGACGCCCTTCTCGGGCACCAGACGGCCGACGTAGACGATCGTGCCGGGCCGGCGCGCGTCGTATCCGGGGGCCGCGAGCTCGCGCTGCGGCGCATCGGCCCACAGCGGCAAGCCGCGCGCATCCGGGAAGCCCTGCTCGGACAGCAGCCGCGCCAGGTAGTGCGAAGGCGCGACGAAGGCATCCAGGCTCGCGCGCACCAATTCGAAGCGCACGCGCGCCAGGTGGACCTGGCGCTCGTCGTACGGCCAGTTCTTCTGGCAATCGTGCTGGAAGCACTGCGCGCCCGGGCCGCCGGCGCAGGGCGTGCCGTCGCCGCGCACGCACCAGGAGTTCGGGCACAGCACCGAGAAGTCGTGCACGGTCTGCAGGATCGGCACGCGCAGCTCGCGCAGCGCCAGCGCGAAGTCGGCGGCGAAGGCCCACAGGTTGTGCACGTGCAGCACGTCCGGCCGGAACTCCCGGCCGAATTCGAGGAAGGCGGCCTCGAGCTCCGGATCGCTGCACAGCACGCGCGGATCCCATTCGCGGCGCGCGACCACGCTCTCCTCTGCGCTGCGCGCCGAGCGCGTCTCCGATCCGGCGAACAGGCCGATCTCGTGCCCGCGCGCGCGCTGGGCTTCGATCAGCTTGTGCAGGTAGATCTCGGCGCCGCCGACCTTCTCGTGGAAGACATTGACGTGCAGGACGCGCATGCGATCGTGGCGCGAATTCTATTCTCCGATCTCGACCGATACACTAAGCCGCACGCATGCGAGTCTGCCTGGTCACGCACGGACTGCCTCCGTACGAGCTGACGGGCGTCGAGAACTACACGCTGGCGCTGGCGCGCGGATTGGCGGCGGCCGGTCACCAGGTCGAGGTCTTCGCTGCCCGCCGCGCGCCCGAGCTGCCGGATCGTTCGTTGCGGCGCGAAGCGCGCGACGGTTGGGCCGTCACCTGGGTCAGCGCGAACAGCGCGCCGCGCGATCCGAGCGAGGCGCTCGACCCGCCCGGCATCGTGGATGCCTTCGCGCGCTTCCTGGATCGCGAGCGTCCGGAGCTGGTGCACTTCCAGCACGTGATCAAGCTCGGCCTGGGCCTGATCGAGGCGGCCCAGGCGCGCGGGCTGCCGACCGTCTACACCGCGCACGACTACTACCCGGTTTGTCATCGCATCACGCTGATGCGCCCCGACCTGTCGCGCTGCTCGACGCTGGCCGATTCCAGCGCGTGCACGCGCTGCGATCTCGCGCTGTCGCTGCTCGACCGGCAGCCGAACCTGGGGGATTATCAGATCGGCGCGTTGCCCGAGCAGCTCGAGCCCGCCGCGCGCGATCAATTGGGCCTGCTGCTGTCCGGCGACGAGGCCGGCGCGGGCGTGCACCCGGACGAACTGCGCGCCGCGCGCGAGCGACGGGTCGCGCTCGACGCGCGCAGGCGCGAAGTGCTCGCGCGGCTCGACCGCGTGCTCGCGCCGACCGAGTTCCTGGCGCTCCAGCTGGTCGCGGGCGGCGTCGAGGGCGCGCGCGTGCGTCGGCTCGACTACGGCATCGACGCGCGCGACCTGCTGCCGCTGCGCCGCGCCGCGCCCGCCGCGGCGGGTCGCCTGCGCATCGGTTACCTCGGCGGGCACTCCAAGCACAAGGGCGTGCACGTGCTGCTGGAGGCCTGGCGGCGCCTGGCCGCCGACGCGGCGCCGAACGCCGAACTCTCGATCTGGGGCGGCTCCAGCGATGCGCAGTACGTTGCACAGCTCGTTGCGTCGGCGCGGACCGGCGGCGCCCGTTGGCGCGGCCCGTATGCGCGCGCCGAGCTGCCTGCGATCCTGCGCGAGCTCGACCTCTTGGTCGTGCCCTCGATCTGGGTCGAGAACCAACCCTTCGTGATCCGCGAGGCGTTGGCGGCCGGGCGGCCGGTGCTCGCCAGCCGGGTCGGTGCGTTGCCCGAGAACGTGCGCGAAGGCGTCGACGGCTGGTTGTTCGAGCCGGGAGACGCGCTCGATCTGGAGCGACAGTTGCGCCGGCTGATTGCGTCGCCGGAGCTCGTGCGCGAGCTCGCCGCGCGCCTCGAGCCGGTCAAGGATCTCGCGACGCACGTGCGCGAGCTCGAGGCGCACTACCAGGAACTCGCCTCGGCGCGGCCCGTCGACGCGCAGTCGGCGCAACTGCCCGAGCACGTGCGCGAGCCTTACGCGCGGCACGCCGAGCTCGCCGCGCTGCCGACGCGCGAGTTGTACGAGCACGTGCTCGCCGGCCTGGAAGGATTGGCGCCGCGCCTGGGGGCGCGCACGCCGAGCCTGTCGCGACTGCTCGCCGACGCGTTCGGACCGCGCTCGCGCGCGCAGGAGTTCATCGACGACGGTCGCGGCGAACACGCCTGGCGCGAACAGCAGCATGCCGTCGATGCGAGCGGCCTGCGCGCGCTCAACGAACGGCTGAGCTGGCGTGAGTCCCTGCTCGCCGAGCGTGAGGCCGAGCTGAGCTGGCTGCGCACGAGCGAGCAGGGGCTGCAGGCGGAGCGGACCTGGTTGCGCGAGACCATCGACGCGTTGGAGCGCGAGCGCAACTGGCTGCGCGACGAGCATGCGGCTCAGCGCAAGGAGCTGGACTGGCGCGTCGAGCAGGTTGGCGGGCAGGAGCAGGAGCTGAACTGGCGCCGCGAGCAGCAGGCAGGCCTCGAGAAGGAGCGCGACTGGCTGCGGGAAGAAGTTCGCGGGCGCGACTTCGAGCTGGGCTGGTTGCGCGGAGACCTCAGCGCGGAGGCGCGGCGTCTGGACGAAGCGCGCGGCGCATTGGAAGCCCGACTGGCTCGTTGCGATGCGCTCTCGCGCGAGGGACGCGCGCTGTTGGACGCGAACCCGATCGAACGCTCGACGCTGGTGCGCGCGCGTGACTTGCTCACCGAGCAGGCGCGCGAACTGAACGGGGCGGTCGCGAGCTTCCTGGCCGCGCTGCCTCGCGCACCGGCCAAGCAGGAGCAGGGGCCGTGAGCCGCGCACCTGTTGCCGGCAGCGCGGTTTCGATCGTGATGCCGTGCCTCGACGACGTGGACCTGCTCGAGCGGCACCTGCCGGCGCTGCTGGCCGAGTTCGAGCGGCGGGGTTGCGACGATGAACTGGTGGTGATCGACGATACCGGTCGAGACGTGCTGAAGAGCTGGGTCGCCGAGCGCTTCCCGGGCGTGCGCGTCGTCGCGCAGCCGTTCAACAGCGGCTTCGCGCAGGCGCTGCTGGCCGGCGTGCGGCTGGCGCGCCACGAGCTCGTGTTCTGCATGAACCCCGACGTGCTCGTGCACGCGGGCTTCCTCGAGCCGCTGGTCGACTGCCTGGCGGACCCGGCCGTCCATTCGGCCGCGCCGCGCGTGCTGCTGCAAGGGGATCCACAGCGCATCGAGTCGGTCACCGAGGTCGCGTGGGTTGAAGGGGTGCTGCGCGTCGTGCAGCCGGCCCTGGACGGCGGCGTGGAGCCCTATCAGAGCGGCCGGCGCAACGTTGCCTACGCGATCGGCGGCACCTGCCTGCTGCGTCGCTCGGAGTTTCTTGCGAGCGGCGGTTTCGATCCGCTCTACGAGCCGTTCTATCTCGAGGACACCGACCTCGGGCTGGTCGCGCTGCGCGCCGGCAGGCGCGTCGTGTACGAGCCGGCCAGCGTCGTCGAGCACCACCACCGCGGCACGATCGGCAAGCGCATCCCGCGGCCGTTCGTCGTGGCGATGATCGAGCGCAATCGCCTGCTCCTGCAGTGGAAGTTGATCGACGATCCCGCGCGCGCAGAGGCGCACGTCGCGTCGCTCGTGCGCGTCGCGACCGACGCGCTCTTGTGCGACGAGCGCGAAGCGCTGATCTGGCTTGCGTTGGCACTCGACCGGTTCGACGCGCTCGAACGCTCGCGGCGCGCGCTCGCTCCCGCGGTCGTCGGGCTCGAGGAGCTGGCGCGGGGCAAGGCCGTTCCAGCCGGCTGAGCCGCCGACGCGTCCCGCTCAGCTCCCGATCGACATCAGGAACTGCCCGTTGACCTGCGTGCGGCGCACCTTCTGGATCAGCGTCTCCATCGACTCGACCGGATCCATCTCGTTCAGCACCTTGTGCAGCATGTAGATGCGCGGCATCTCCTCCTTCGTGAAGAGGAGCTCCTCCTTGCGCGTGCCCGAGCGATTGATGTCGATGGCCGGGAAGATCCGTCGGTCGGACAGGCGCCGGTCGAGCACGAGCTCGGAATTGCCGGTGCCCTTGAACTCCTCGAAGATCACCTCGTCCATCTTAGAGCCGGTCTCGATCAGCGCCGTGCCCAGGATCGTCAGCGAGCCGCCGTCCTCGATGTTGCGCGCCGAGCCGAAGAAGCGCTTGGGGAACTGCAGCGCGGTTGCCTCGATGCCGCCCGAGAGCAGCTTGCCGTTGGCCGGCGCCTCGTTGTTCGCCGCGCGCGCCAGGCGCGTGATCGAGTCGAGCAGGATCGCGACGTGGTGCCCGGCCTCGACCAGGCAGCGCGCCTTCTGGATCACCATGTCGGCGACCTTCAGGTGCCGCGCCGCCGGCTCGTCGAAGGTCGAGGAGACGACCTCGCGCTTGGTGCCGGGGATCGTGCGCTCCATGTCGGTGACTTCCTCGGGCCGCTCGTCGACCAGCAGGATGATCAGGTGCACGTCGGGCGCGTTGGCCACGATCGAGCGCGCGATCTGCTGCAGGAGCACCGTCTTGCCCGTGCGCGGCGGCGCGACGATCAGCGCGCGCTGGCCGCGCCCGATCGGCGCGACGAGGTCCATGATGCGCATCTCGATCGGATTGTCGGGTGAGCCCTCCAAGGTCAGGCGCTGCGTCGGGTACAGCGGCACGAGCTCGCGGAACGGCGTGCGCGTGGCGGCCTGCTCGGGCGGGCGGTGGTCGAGCGACGCGATCGAGTGCAGGCAGAAGACGCGCTCGCTGTCGCGCGGCGGGCGCAGCTCGCCCTCGACCGTCATGCCGGTGCGCATCCCATAGCGCTGCACGAGCGAGGGCGGCACGAACACGTCCTCGGCGCTGGCGAGGTACGAGTTCTTCGCGATGCGCAGGAACGCGTAGCCGTCGCGCTGCACCTCGGCCAATCCGACCGTCGTCATCGCCGCCCGCTCGAGCAGCCGCGCGCGCGCGATCTCGAACACGAGCTCGCCGCGCTTCTTGCCGCTCAGGTTCTCGACCGTCTTGCCGAGCTCCTCCGCTTCGGCGAGTTCGTGCAGTTCCGACAGCGTCAGCGCCTGCAGCTCGTGGAAGGCGCTGGCCTTCTTCTTGCCGCGCTTGGGCGCCGGGGGGAGCTGCGCCTCGAACTCGACCCAGGCCGCCTCGTCCAGGTCGGCCGGCAGCACGGCCGGATCGACGCGCACCTCCTCATAGGTCACCGCCAGCGTCGCGCCGGCGCCGCGCGGGGCCGGATGGAATCCGCCGCCATGGCCGCCGCCGGGCGGACCGCCGGCCCCGCCGTGCGGCTTGTTGAACTTGAAGTGCTTGTGGCGCGGACGGTGGCGCTTGGACATGAGGCAGGGGGGTCGGGGGTCGGGATCGGTGGGCTCAGGGCGCGGCCGGCGCGCGGTCGAGCGCCGCTCGCACGCGCGCGCAGTCGCCGAGGAACGCCTCCAGCGAGCCGCGGTTGTCGAGCGTGAAGCCGGCGCGCGCGCGCTTCTCGGCCTGCGGGAGCTGGGCCGACTCGCGGCGGGCGACCTCGCCGATCGCCCACCCGCGCGCGGCTTGCGCGCGGCGCTCGCGTTCGGCCAGGTCCGATTCGACGTACACGAGCTGGTCGCACAGGCGCGCCAGGCCGTGCTCGGGGTCGTTCTCGAGCAGCAGCGGCACGTCCAGCACCACGCGCGGACAGCGGTCGGCCTGCGCCTGGCGCAAGCGGGCCGAGATCGTCGCACGGACGCGCGGGTGAATCCAGCTCTCGAGCGCTCGGCGCAGCGCCGGATCGCCGAAGGCCAGCGCCCCGATGCGCGTCCGGTCGGGGGTGCCGTCGGCGCCGACGGCGGATGGGCCGAAGTGCTCGATGAGCAGCGGGCGGAGCTCGGGGCCGGCCAGCACCTCGCGCGCCAGCTCGTCGGCGTCGATGACCCGACCCGCCGGCCCGGCCAGCTCGCGCGCGGCGCGGGACTTGCCCGAGGCGATGCCGCCGAGCACGCCGACCAGCTGCGGCCGGGGCCCGGGCGCGAAGGCGGCGTTGGGGGCGGTGCTCATGGAGCCGGAAACCACGGGCGGGCAGTTGGATAGAACGCGCGTGGCCGGGGCAGAGCCTTCCGGATCCCCGTGCTGCTTGCAAGCGCCGGCCGCACCGACCCGCCGGGGCTCGATTTCCCTTGCGCCCGACGCGGTCGTTCCGGTATCAACTTCGACCCTCTGAAATGCTCCCCCGGCGTGCAGGCTGCCCTGCCCGATGGCAGGTCCAGCGGCACACGCCCAGTGGCAATCGCCCTGCGGCGCCCCGCTCGGCCGCTTCGGTGGCTTGGCCCGGCACGCCTGGGCACCCCACCGCCTCCCCAAGACCCTCCATGCCCTCCTCCGCACTCTCTCATCGCCGCGGCGCCGCTCGCGTCAGCGTGATTTGGCTCGTCGCCGTCCTGCTCGTCGCGGGTGTCGCGCTGTACCTCGCCTTCTCGTCGCAGAGCGCCGCGAAGGCGGCCCGCACCGAAGCCGAGCAGGCGCGCAGCGAAGCCAGTGAGGCCAAGAAGGCGATGGCCGTCGAGGCCGAGTTCGCCGCCAAGCTCTCGAAGTCGGTCGGCTGGACCGATCCGAAGTCGGCCAACCCGCGTTCGAGCGTCGACGCGCTGCTCGCCTCCCTCACCGAACTGAAGAAGCAGTTGCCCGATCTGGGCGCGAACGCCGACTCGCTGCAAGCCGCACTGCCGCTGATCGGGCAGGCGCTCAAGGAGCGCGCCGACCAGGTCGCGGCGCTCGAGGAGCGCGCCAACGGGCTCAGCAACGAGCTCGAGTCCGAGAAGACCGCCCACCGCTCGTCCAAGGAAGGCAAGGACGCGGAGATCGCCTCGCTGAACCAGCGCGTGTCCGACGAGGCCGCCAACGCGAAGCAAACGCAGGACGAACTGCAGGCGCGCCTCGACAAGTCCGTCGCCGAGCGTTCGACGCTCGACGAGCAGCGCCGCGCGCTCGAGAAGCAACTCGACGACGCCATGCGCGCGCACCGTTCCCGCATCGATTCCTACGAAGCGCGCCTGCAGCAGATGAAGCAGGTCGTCGCCTTCGCCGAGCCGCCGCTCGCCGACATGCCGGACGCGCGCGTGCTCGCGGTGTCCGACAAGCTGGGTGCGGCCTGGATCGACATCGGCACGAACAACCGCTTGATTCCCGGCACGCGTTTCCGCGTGGAGTCCGGCGGCGCCGGCGCCAAGCGCACCAAGGGCACCGCCGAGGTCGTCGCCGTCGACGCCGAGCAGGCGCAGGTCAAGATCGGCGACCTGGCCGATCGCTTCGACCCGATCGTCCCCGGCGATGTGCTGGTCAACCCGGTCTACGACCCGACCGGCTTGCGCCATGCCGTGCTGATCGGTCGCTTCTCGGGCAACTACGACGAGAAGAACCTGCGCGCGCTGCTCGAGAAGATGAACATCAAGGTTCAGGACAAGCTGAACCTCGAGACGAACTACTTGATCGTCGGCTCGGAGATGTGGACGGATGCCGACGGCCAGGCGCTCGACGCCCCGCTGTCGCCCGCCGAACTGCCGGCCTACAAGGAAGCCGAATCGCTGGGCGTGCAGATCGTGCCGCTGTCGGAGTTCCGCTCCTACTTCAAGATGTAGGCCCGAGGCGGCGTCGGACGGATGCGCGCCGGGCCGGGCTGCCCGGCCGCGACGCGCCTGTGCCTGCTCAACGCGCTCGCGTGCGGCGCCGATTTCACCGGAGGCGCGCGCGTGCTAGTGTCGCGCCGCCGCAGCCCCCATGAGCGCGACCCAGCCCGACGGCGTCGAAGGCACCCGCATGACGCTCGGCGAGCACCTCGACGAGCTGCGCAAGCACTTGTTGCGCAGCGCGCTCGCGCTGCTCGTCACGTTCTCGGTCGGGTACGCGTTCTACGGCGAGATCTCGCGCCTGATCACCTGGCCGTTCCACGAGGCCGTGCGCGAGATCAACGCCGCGACGACCGAGCGGATGCGCGCGCTGGTCGATGCACGACTCGCCGCCGACCCCGAGGCCTGGAAGGCGTACTTCGAGCCCGGCTACCCCGAGACGATCGAGTTGTTGGCCGACCATCGCGTCGAGGACCGCCTCGCCGCGATCGGCCCGCTCGAGGGGTTCCAGTTCACGATGGACATCGCGCTGTACTTCGCGCTGTTCACCGGCGCGCCCTATTGCCTGTGGGAACTGTGGCGCTTCGTCGCGGCCGGCCTGTACGCGAACGAGCGCCGCGCCGTCACGCGCTACGTGCCCTGGAGCGTCGGCCTGTTCGTGGCCGGCATGGTCTTCAGCTTCCGCTGGTGCGTGCCGTGGGTGCTGTACTACCTGGCGACGGCCTTCCCGACCGAGGAGATCAAGCCGCAGTGGCGCGTGTCGGAGTACTTCAGCGTGCTGTCGACGATGTGCCTGGGCATGGGGATCCTGTTCCAACTCCCGGTCGCGATGTCCTTCGTGATGCGCATCGGGCTGGTGCAGCCGTCGACCTTCGCGAAGTACCGCAAGTACTTCTACTTCGCCTCCTTCGTGATCGCGGCGATCCTGTCGCCGCCCGACTGGTTCTCGACGCTCGCGATGTGCGTGCCGATGATGGTGCTGTACGAGCTGGGAATCCTGGTCGGTCGATTCGTCGCGCGGCCGCGCGCGACCCCGCTCGGACCGCGGGGGAACGCATGAGCACGGCCGCGCGTCGTGCCGCGCTGCTGGCGATCGGCGATGAGCTGCTCGAGGGGCGCTACGCCGATACGAACAGCGCCGAACTGGCCCGCGCGCTGGCGGAGCTCGGGCTCGAGGTGTCGCGCGTGGCGGTGGAGGGCGACGACGAGGCGCCGCTGGCCGCGCGCATCGGCGAGCTGTGCGCGGAGCACGACCTGGTGCTCTCGAGCGGCGGGCTCGGACCCACGCTCGACGACCTGACGCGCGAGGCCGCCGCGCGCGCCGCGGGCGTCGAGCTGGTCGAGGACGAGCGCGCGCGCGCCGACCTGCTCGCCTGGTACGAGCGCCGCGGCGCGCCGATGCCGCCGGTCAACCTGCGCCAGATCCGCATCCCGCGCGGCGCGCGCTTGCTGCGCAATCCGATCGGCACCGCGCCGGGCTTCGCGCTGCGCATCGGGCGCGCGCTGTTCGCGGCGCTGCCCGGCCCGCCGCACGAGCTGCGCGCGGTCTGGGAGCAGGGCGTGCGCGAGCTGGTGCGCGCCTCCGTCGGAGCGGTGCAGGCGCCCGGGCGCGCGCGCCTGTTCCTGTACGGGCTCTCCGAGAGCAAGTTCGCCGAGATCGCGGGTGCGCGCATGGCACGCGAGGCCGATCCACAGGTCGGCGTGACCGCCAGCGACGGCCGGCTCTCA
>Ga0194120_10003295_pt1 | contig 26508 bp, 16 predicted proteins | sample TA2MahCa65mmetaG_FD_148642 | JGI IMG/M metagenome (GOLD analysis project Ga0194120, IMG submission 148642) | Freshwater microbial communities from Lake Tanganyika, Tanzania - TA2015019 Mahale Deep Cast 65m | ecosystem: Environmental > Aquatic > Freshwater > Lake | place: Tanzania: Lake... | reverse complement strand
GCGTCTCGATGACGGCAAGCTCGACATTTTCCACCGCTCGGCGCGGCATTCGCCGACCCCCAGCCCCGCTCACTTGGCCGGCTGGGGCTATGGGCTTGCCGAAAACCGTCAGTCGGGTGAAGATAGGTTCAGATCCATTTCCGAAAGCTTCCAGAGCTTACGGCCATCGGTGATCCGATCCTCGAGACGCCTTGTCTGTTCCTCCGGGCTGACCTCGAGCCAGTATTTAAGCAATGTGATCCCGGAGTCCACCATCGCGTGCTCGACCAGCGGCGCGGCGATGAAAAAACCCTCAACGTCCCGCTCGGTGCTAAAACCCATGACGCGTTCGACGCCCACCCGGTTGTACCAGCTGCGGTCGAAGATCACGATTTCCGAAGCGGACGGAAAATGCCGCACATAGCGCTGGAGATACATCTGCGATTTTTCGCGCTCGGTCGGAGCAGGAAGCGCGACCACCCGGAAAGTGCGGGGACTGACGCGTTCGGTGAGCGCCTTGATCACGCCCCCCTTCCCAGCGCCGTCACGGCCTTCGAAAACAATGCAGATTTTCTTCTTCTCGCGCCTGACCCAATCTTGAAGCTGCACGAGTTCGACGTGAATGCATTCGAGCTGCTTCTCATATGCCTTGCGCGCCAACTCCTGCGGAGCGGTCACATTGTCGGGCTTCGCCTTTTTGGATTTTTCGCTCTTCTTTTTTCCCATGGCTCCCTCCCATCGATTGCGGCGCGAGCCTGAGAAGAATAGCGCGGTTGTTCATTTGTCGCAGGGCAAAAAATAGCCGGGCGAGATTGGTCTGCATCTTTGAGGGCGTGCTAGAAATCGACGCGCTCAGCGGGCGCGACGCCATTGTCTTTACGGGCGGAATCGACAAGAATGATTCTGCGACTCGCGCCCAAGCCGCCACAGACCGCGCAGGGATCGGCGTCAGACTTGACGAGGAGGCGAATCGCCGCGGCGAAACGCAGATCGCAACAGCGGAATCCCGCGTCGGGGCCCTCGTCATCCTGACAAATGAAGAGTTTGAGATCGCGAGACGCACTTGGGACATCGCATGCGTCCGTTGAGTTCACCAGTCCTTCGAGTGATCTCTCCTGTGTTGAAGAGGCCTACCGGCCGTGCTTTGGCCAAGCGGGAGTGCTATGTTCCCGCAACGCTCAAGCAATTATGTTTTTGGGGCGTCTCTCCGACATGATCGCTCCCCAGCGGGAATGGCTCCGATGTCTAGAAAAACGCTGCTGATAATTGTCGCGGCCGCGCTCGCGGTCGGCGGCTATTTCGGTTATCAATATTGGCGCAGTAAGCAAGACGCCTTGCCGCTCGGCATTGCGTCAGGAAATGGACGCCTCGAAGCCAAGCTCGTCGACATCGCGCCAAAGGAATCCTTGCGCGTCAAGGAGATCTTCTTCGTCGAGGGCGATCTCGTCAAGCCGGGCGATATTTGCGTCATTATGGACACGAATACGCTTCAGGCTGAACTTGAGGAAGCCAAGCTGGGCGTCGCCGCCACTCAAGAGAAAGAGGCGGGCGCAAAAGCGACGATCACCCGCAGCAAGGCGCAGATCCAACTCGCCAAGGTCGAGGTCGCGCGCAGTAAGAATCTCGTCGCGCAGCGCGCCGGCTCGCAGCGCGAACTCGATGTCCGCAATACGGAATTGAAGACGACGAGCGCGGCGCTCCAGGAAGAAGAAGCCAAGCTGCGCACCATTCAGCAGGAGATCAATGTCGCGAAGGCGAAGGTCGTGACGATACAGACGCGCATCGACGACGCAACCCTTCGATCGCCGGTGCTCGGCCGCGTCCTCTACAAGCTGGCCGAAGTGGGCGAGGTTCTGGCGGCCGGCGGCAAGGCGATGACCCTGGTCAATCTCGAAGACATCTATATGGAGATCTACCTTCCCAGCGCCGACGCCATGAAAGTGAAGCTCGGCGCCGAGGCGCGCATCGCTTTCGATGTTTTGCCGGGCCGGGGCGTTCCCGGCTACGTCAGCTTTGTCTCGCCCGAAGCGCAGTTTACGCCAAAACAAGTCGAGACGCGCAGCGAGCGCGAAAAGCTCATGTTCCGGGTGAAGATCAAAATCCCCGAAAAAATTGTCGTGAACGCCATCGACGTCGTCAAGACCGGCGTGCGCGGCGTTGGCTATGTCAAATATGACGAAGCCGCGCAATGGCCGTCATGGCTGAATCCGATCGAAAGGCCCCCAACCAACGGCAAGCCGGCCGCCAAGGAAAGCGGCGAGTGAGGCGGCGCAGCAGCGCCGGCGCAGCAAGCGCGCAAGAAGCATGGGGACCATGAGCATAGAGCCGCTGGCGACGACAAAGACAGAGACGCCCGACGCCGCACAGCGACGTGGTCCCGTCCTGTCCATCAGAGGCGTCACCCATCGTTATGGCAAGACGCTCGCCATCGATGATCTGACGCTCGATGTCCCGAGCGGAATCATGGTCGGCATCATCGGTCCCGATGGCGTCGGCAAATCGACGCTGATGGCCTTGGCCGCCGGCTCAAAGCGAATCCAGCAAGGCAAGGTGATCGCGCTCGACGGCGACATGGCCGATGCGCGCCATCGCCGCGACGCCTGTCCGCGCATCGCCTACATGCCGCAGGGGCTCGGTAAGAATCTCTATCTGGAGCTGAGCGTCCAGGAGAACGTCGACTTCATGGCGCGGCTCTTCGGCCTTTCGGCGCAGGAGCGTCCCAGGAAAATAAAAGAGCTTCTGGACGCCACGGGGCTCGGCCCATTCCCCGACCGCCCGGCCGGCAAACTCTCCGGCGGCATGAAGCAGAAAGTGGGCTTGTGCGGCGCGCTGGTCCATGAACCCGATCTGCTCATTCTCGATGAGCCGACGACGGGCGTCGACCCCCTGTCGCGCCGCCAGTTCTGGTCGCTCATCGACGATATACGGGCCGGTCGGCCAAGCATGAGCGTGATCATCTCGACCGCCTATATGGACGAAGCCCAGCAATGGGACTGGATCGTCGCCATGGACGCCGGCAAGGTGCTCGCGACCGGCACGCCAGCCGAGCTGATGGCGCGCACCGGCACGAGCGATCTGGAAAAATGCTTCATCCAGCTTTTGCCGGAGGAAAAGCGCACGGGCCATGTCGAACTGACAATCCCGCCGCGCCCCGAGGGTAAGAAGGAAATTGCGATCGACGCGAAAGGATTGACGCGCCGTTTCGGCGATTTCGTCGCCGTCGACCATGTGACGCTGACCATCGAACGCGGTGAAATCTTTGGCTTCCTCGGCTCCAACGGCTGCGGCAAGTCGACGACGATGAAAATGCTCACCGGCTTGCTGCCGCCGACGGAAGGAACGGCCACGCTCTTCGGCCAGTCGGTCGACGCCGGCAGCCTCGAGGTGCGCAACAACATCGGCTATATGACGCAGGCCTTTTCGCTCTATGGCGAACTGACCGTGCGTCAAAACTTCTGGCTCGACGCGAAGCTTTACCATATCCCGGACGACAAGGCCCGGGCGCGCATCGACGAGCTCGTCGAGAAATTCGGCCTCGGCCCTTATATGGATGTGCTCGCCAGCGACCTGCCGATGGGCCTGCGCCAGCGCCTCTCGCTCGCGGTCGCCGTTCTGCACGAACCACCGCTCCTCATTCTCGACGAACCGACCTCCGGCGTCGATCCGGTCGCGCGCGACAGTTTCTGGGAATTGCTGATCGACCTGTCGCGCAATCAGGGCGTGACCATTTTTGTCACCACGCATTTCATGAACGAGGCGATGCGCTGCGACCGCATCTCGCTGATGAACGCCGGCAAGGTGCTCGCCTGCGACGCGCCGCCAAAGCTCATCGAAGCGCGCGGCGCCGCGACGCTGGAACAAGCCTTCATCGGCTATATGGAGGACGCGATCGGCGCGGTCGCCGCCGAAACAAGCAAAGCGGCCGCTGAGTCCATGGGAGAAAGCCAGGCTGAGAAGGCGCCGGCGCCTCTCACGAGCATTGCGCTGCCAATCGGACGCATGCTCGCCTATACCGCCAATGAGACCATGCAAATCCTGCGCGACCCTGTTCGCTTGGCATTTGCTTTCGTCGGGTCCGCTGTGCTCATGCTGGTCTTCGGCTATGGCATCACCACCGATGTCGAGCATATCCGCTATGCGACCTTTGACCATGACCAATCATACGAAAGCCGCGCCTATCTCGAACTCTTCCGGGGAACGCCGCGCTATTTCACCGAAACCCCGCCGGTCGACTCGGCGGCGGACGGGCTGCATCGGCTTCAATCAGACGACATATCGCTGCTCTTAGAAATTCCGCCGCGTTTCGGGCATGACCTGCGCAAGGGCGTGTCGCCGGAGGTCTCGGCCGATGTCGACGGCGCCAATACGTTTCGCGGCGAGACGGTCTCGCAATATGTGCAGGGCGTGCAGCTGAACGCCCTGCGCGATCCGGCGAACAGCTTGGGTTTGGAACCCCCGAAATATTTCGCCAATTTTGAGGATCGTTACATGTACAATCCGACGTTCGAGAGCGTCTATGCGATGGTCCCGAGCGTCCCGCCGATGTTGCTGGTGCTGATCCCCTCGATCCTCATGGCGATCGCTGTCGTTCGGGAGAAGGAACTGGGCTCGATCATCAATTTCTATGTCACGCCCACCGGACGGTTCGAATATCTGCTGGGCAAGCAGCTTCCCTACATCGCCATCGGCATGATCAATTATTTCATCCTGATCGCCATGGCGATCATTGTCTTCGGCGTTCCGATCAAGGGGAGCTTCCTGATGCTCACCGTGATCACAGTGCTTTATGTGACCACAACGACCGGCATCGGCCTCGTCGTCTCTACTTTCGTCAGCAGTCAGGTCGCGGCCGTCTTCATCACCTCCATTCTCACGCTCGTGCCGACAGTCCAATTTTCCGGCCTCACGCAGCCGGTCTCGACGCTCGCCGGCAACGCCAAGTTCATTGGCACGATATGGCCGACGACCTATTATATGCATGCAAGCAAGGGCGTCTTCACCAAGGGGCTTGGTCCCGACCTTCTCATGCACGACGTAATTTTCCTCGCGTGCTGCATTCCGGTTCTCTGGATCGTCAGCACGATCGCGCTGGCGAAGCAGGAGAAGTAGCGATGAAGTCGCTGCTCAACATTCTCTGGCTGGGACTGAAAGAGCTTCGCAGCCTGGCGAGCGACGCCGTGATGCTCGTCTTCGTCGTCTACGCCTTCTCGGCCATGATCTACATCCAGGCGACGGGCACATCGAGCGAAGTCAACAATGCCTCCATCGCTTTCGTCGACGAGGATCAATCGACGCTTGCGAAGGAGCTGATTAACGCCTTTTATCCGCCGAGGTTCCAGGAGCCGAAACTGATTTCCGCCGATATGGTGGAAACAGCGATGGACGAAGGCCGATTTATGTTCGTGGTGACGATTCCGCCGCGCTTTGAATCGGACCTGAGCAAAGGCCGCCATCCCGACCTCCAGCTTAGCATCGACGCCACGGCCATGCTGCAAGCGTCGATCGGGGCGGGCTATATCAAGAACATCGTCACCGACCGCGTCGCCTCCTTCTTCAGCCGCGCGAGCGGCGCGCACCCTCAACCCATCAATCTGGTCATTCGCCGCTTGTTCAACCCTAATGGCGTGACGGCCTGGTTCGTGAGCATCGTCGCGATCATCAATCAGATATCGCTGCTGACCATCGTTCTCACCGGGGCGGCGGTGATCCGCGAACGCGAGCATGGGACGCTGGAGCATCTCCTGGTCATGCCGCTGACCGCCTTCGAGATCGCCATGGCGAAAGTCTGGGCGAACAGTCTCGTGATTCTGTGCGCCACGGCGGCGTCGCTGTATTTCATCGTAATGATGGCGCTGCAGGTTCCCTTTGCCGGCTCGATCCCTTTGTGGTTTTGCGGCGTCATTCTCTATCTCTTCTTCGCCACCGCGCTCGGCATATTCCTGGGCACGATCTCGCGCTCAATGGCGCAATTCGCGCTGCTCATCATTCTCGTGGTCGTCGTGCTGCAATTGCTTTCGGGCGGCACCACGCCCGTTGAGAGCCAGCCGGTCTGGCTGCAATATATGACCATCCTGCTGCCGTCGCGGCACTTCGTCAGCTTCTCGCAGAAGATCATCTATCGCGGCGGCGACATCAGCGCCGTCTGGCCGCAGTTTTTGATGGTCGCCGCCATTGGCCTCGGTTTCTTCGTCTACAGCCTGTCGCTGTTTAGGAAATCCATCGCGGTAACGAAATAAATGCGCGCTCATGTTGAACATTGATCCCAAGCGAAGGGTCTGAACGTGACCAAGTTTACGATCTGTGTGAGCGGTCGCCGGCGCCTGTCGCGGACGGCAAGCAAGGGAAACCTGCCGCTGCTCTGCCTGGCGCTGGCCATGACCGGCTGCGCAGTCGGCCCGGACTTCCTGCCGCCGGAAGCGCCCGTTCAGGACAATTGGATCGAGACCGGCGACAAGCGCGTCTCGACCAAGGAGATCAAGAGCCACTGGTGGAGAGTGTTCAGGGATCCGACGCTTAACCGTTTGGTTGATCTTGCCTCCGAGCAGAACCTGCCGGTACAGGTCGCCGGACTGAGAATCCTGGAGGCGCGCGCACAGCTGGGAATCGCCATCGGTCTGCTTTTCCCGCAGCAGCAGGAAGCCACGGGCGCCGGCACATGGAACAAGATTAGCGAACGCGCCGCCAACCAGGCGCTTCTGCCGAAGCATGCGTTCAGCGATTTTGCGGTTGGATTCGACGCAACTTGGGAGATCGATTTCTGGGGACGTTACCGCCGGAACATCGAAGCCGCTGACGCGATAATGTTGGGCGCGATCGCCGATTACGACAATGCGCTCGTGTCGCTCACCGCTGACGTCGCGCGCACCTATACGACGATCCGCACATTCGAAGTGTTGCTCGAAATTGCGCGCGAAAACGTCAAACTTCAAAGAGAGGGGCTGCAGCTCGCGGAGGCGCGCTTCAACAGCGGCGCGACGTCGGAACTCGACGTCGCCCAGCAGAAGGCGTTGTTGGAGAGCACTCTCGCCTCCATCCCCGAATTGCAGACGGGGCTGCAGCGCGCGAAGAACGCCTTGAGCGTGCTCTTGGGTCAGCCGCCGGGCGGCGTTGACCCGCTGTTGCGCGGCCCTCAACAAATCCCGTCGGCATCCTATCGAGTGGCCGTCGGCCTGCCGGCCGAATTGCTTCGGCGGCGCCCGGACGTTCGCGCGGCGGAAATGAAGGCCGCGGCCGAGAGCGCCCGCATCGGGCTGGCCGAGTCCGAACTCTATCCGCGTTTCTTCCTCTTCGGAGAGATTGGAGTCGAAGCGGCGAACGCCGCCAAACTTTTCGCGCCCGGCAGCATGTTCCTGACCGCCGGCCCCGGCTTCAGATGGTCGATCCTCAATTACGGCCGCATCGCGAATAATGTCCGCTCTCAGGATGCGCGCTTCCAGCAGGCGTTGGTCAATTACGAGGACGTTGTGCTGAGGGCGGCGCGGGAAGTTGAAGACGCGCTGATTGGCTTCCTGAAGGCGCAGCAACGCGCCGCTAGTCTGCAGAGGTCGGTCAACGCCGCCGAGCGCGCGGTGGAGCTATCGTTCATCCAATACCGAGAAGGCGCCGAGAACTTCCAACGCCCGCTCGACGCACAGACCAGGCTCCTGACGGAGCGCAACAGGCTGGCCGAGACGCGCTCGACAATCGCGACCAATCTGATCGCGCTATACAAAGCGCTGGGCGGCGGATGGGAAATCCGTAACGGCAAACCGATCGTGCCGGAAGAGATGCAAGCGCAGATGGCTACCCGCACCGATTGGGGCAAGCTGCTGCCCGCGCCCGCCCCCCCGCCACCCGATCAGCTGCAACTGCCGCCTCCGGCCGGAGCTCAGCCAATCCTCCAGCGTCCGGACGACGAACCCGCCTTCCCCGGCACGCCCTTGCCGCCGGGCAGGCCGGCGAACTAAAGCCGTTACGTCGAGGCTCAAAGGGATCGTGCGCAGATAAAAAGCCGAGCGCGCCTTCCGCTCGCGATGCATGAGCCCTAGTTTGCTCCGCGCTCCCGCCGCGCTTTCTTAAAACCGCTCACTGCTGCCCCTTCGCGTGACCTTGAGGAGATGATCGGGATGCTGTCGCGTCGATCCGCCCTGCTCTCCACTTTCGCCGCCTGCGTCGTGGGTCCTCGTTCCTGGGCGCAGCCGGCGCCCGCGGCCACTGGGGACGGCGCGGCGCCCGTAACAGTTCTCCGAGTTCAACGGCGTATCCTTGAGGTGAATGGAAAGCCCGCGCCAGTTCTCGGCATTGGCCAACCGAATGGCGTCCGTGGCCTTACCACCGAAGTGGGACAGCAGTTCCGGGTTCGCGTGGTCAATGATCTCGATACGCCGACGCTTATTCATTGGCATGGTTTAGCGCCTCCCTGGCGGCAGGACGGCGTTCCGGGCATTTCAGGGCCGCCTATCTCGCCAGGCGCCGGCGCCGATTACGACTTCCCGCTGCGCTTTGGCGGCACCTTCTGGATGCATTCGCACGAAGGCTTACAGGAGCAATTGCTGCTCGCGGCCCCACTCATCATTCGCGATGCGCGCGACTCGGCGGCTCAGCAGGAAGCGGTGATCACATTGGCCGACTTCAGCTTCACACCGCCCGAGGAGATTTACGAAGGACTGCGGAGAGGAAGCCGCAAGCCGCGCGAGACGCCAACCGCCCCCGACTTGAACGATGTGAACTACGACGCCTTCCTCGCGAACGACCGCACGCTCTCCGACCCCGAGACGATTCGCGTCGAGCCCGGCGAAACGATGCTGCTGCGCGTCATCAATGCCTCCGCGATGAGCGCCTATCACATCGATCTTGGCGATCTTCTTGGCGCGCTTGTCGCCGTTGACGGGTCCAGCGTCCATCCAATTGCCGGACGGCGCTTTCCCATCGCGGTCGCTCAGCGGCTTGACATCCTTATCGCAATTCCGAAAAGGCCAGCGCCTCATCCCGTGCTCGCGATCTTGGAAGGCGAGCGTCGGCAGACCGGCGTCATCCTTGTTGCGGGAAAGGCGCCGGTCGCCCGCCTTCCAGAACTCGCGCCAGTCGCGTCATCGGCGCTCAACCTCGATTTGGAGCGGCGGCTGCGCGCGACGGAGCCGCTTGCAACGCGCGCGCCGGACCGGCTTCTCCACGTCGACCTGACCGGCGAGATGAGCGGCTACATATGGTCGATTAACAGCGTCGTCTGGAACAAGGACGTCCCGCCGCTGACTGTTGCACAGGGGGAGCGGGTCGAGATGGAGATCACAAACAGAACGCTGATGCCTCACCCGATGCATCTCCACGGGCATCGGTTTCAAGTGGTCGAGATCGACGGCGAACGCTTTTCCGGAGCCGTGCGCGATACCGTGCTGGCGCCGCCCGGGAAGCGCGTTGTCATCGCATTCGACGCCAACAATCCGGGCTGGTGGGCTTTCCACTGCCACCTCCTGTATCACCAGGCGGCCGGCATGTTTACAACTTTGAAATACATCTGAATCTTACAGCCTGCGCGCGCATCCCGCATGTCCATGGCGGGCGATGATAATATCGCTGACCGCTCACGACGCTTCGGTCGACGTCGTTTGCGTCAGCTGCGACGCCAAAGCCGCCGCCACAAGACGCGCGCGCCGATCCGGCGCTAAGCCGCGAGCGTCGCACCGCCGTCGACGACGAGATCCTGAAGCGTGATGTGGCTCGCAAGATCTGACGCAAGAAACACGACGGCGCTGGCGATCTCCTCCGGGGCGGCGATCTTTCCGAGCGGAATGCCCAATTTGAATGATTCCGGATCGCCGGCGATGACTTGCCTGGCGCCGTCGGCCGAGCGCCACATCGCGCGTTGCATGGCGGTGTCGGTCGAACCTGGAGAAACGAGATTGCATCTCACGCTGTAAGGCGCGAGCTCCAGGCCGACGCAATGGGTCAGACTTCTCAGCGCCGCCTTTGACGCGCAATAGGCGCTCATCGACATGCGCGGCGTGCGCGCGGCGTTGGAGGCGATGCTGACAATCGCGCCCGAACGCTGACGTTTGAACTGCGGAATCACCTGCTGAAAAAGGTGGAATGGACCGGAAGCGTTGACGTTCAGGCACACCGTCCAATCATCGAAGCTCAATTCTTCCGTCAAACCGAGACGCAGGACTCCGGCGGCGCTGACCAGCACGTCCAATCGCGGACGCTCTTTCAGCAAGGCGTGGCAGACGCTTTGCACGTGTTCGCGTTCGGCGACGTCGAGCAGCGCCGTGGCGAAAGGATAGTCCGACGCGGAAAAGCTCTTGTCCAATCCCACGACGTCGCCGCCGAGCGCCGCGAATTGGGCCGCCGTCTCATAGCCAATGCCCTGGCCTGCGCCCGTCACCCAGATCCGCTTTCCTGAAAAATCCATCGGCGGTCGCCCGGCGCTCATGCCGAAGCGTCCGCAGCGAGCCGCCGCTCGATGATGTCCCACCAGCCGTTGAAAGTTGGTCTTTTCGCCAGTTCGTCGAAGCCGACTTCCATGCCGAGCCTGCGCCACTCGGTGACCAGCATCATCACCCGCACCGAATCGAGTCCGTAGTCGATCAGATTTTCGTCAGCGTCGAATTCGTCTTCCTCGACGTCGAGCGCCGCCAAAAGCTGCTTCTTGAAGTCCTCTCTGGTCAGCAAAGCGGAAGATGTTCTTGACGCATGGAGCACGTCCTCGACGCCGATCACCTTGCCGCAGCGCCCGGCGACATAGTTGAGAGTCATGAGATGATCTTCGAGCGAAAAGTCGCCGATGGCGTCGCCGATCACGAAAGGCTTGATGTCATGCATGAAGGCGTCGAGAGCCGTGGTCAGGCAGCCGATATGGCCATAGACGCCGCAGATCGCCAGCTGGTCTCTGCCCATCTCCTTCATCATCTTAGCCAGTGACGAGCGCTTGAATGCGCTGTAGCGCCATTTGGTCAACACAATGTCCGCCGCTTCCGGCGAAAGCGGTTCGACAATCCGGTGAAGATGCGGATGGGCGTTCAGCCCCGGTCCCCACATGTCGTTCAGCAGGCCACGGTCTTCGTCGCTCTGCTCGATCGGCTGCGCCGTATAAATCACCGGCGCGCCATGCGCTTTGAAACTGGCGCGCAGACGTCGAATATTTGAAACGAGCCGATCGACCAGCGGACTCTTCTCGCCGTAGAAACCGACGAAATAGTCTTGCATGTCATGGATGAGCAGCGCCGCGCGTTCGGGGGCGAAACGCCAATCGACCTTGTTGACCCGGAAGGATTCCGGACTCGGCATGACGTAAGGCGCAAGGGATTGTATGGCCATGGTCCGTCCTGTTCGGGTTAGACGTTGAGCTTTGCGTGGATGTCGCTGCGCAGAATTTGCTTGTCGACCTTTCCGAAAGCCGTGAGCGGCAGCCGATCGACGAATTCGAAACGATCAGGAAGCTTGAATTCGGCGACTCCCTGGCTGCGCAGATGCTTCCGCAAGGCGATCGGGCGCAGCGCCGCGTCGCTCGCGACAATGTAAGCGCAACTTTTTTCGCCCATCACGGCGTCGGGCATCGAAATCAGAGCGGCGTGCACGACGGCTTCGTGGCGCAGCAGCAAATTCTCGATCTCTTCCGCGGCGATTTTCTCGCCGCCGCGGTTGATCTGATCCTTCTTGCGGCCCACGACCTTCAAATATCCGTCCGTCGTCATCTCGACGAGATCGCCCGTGCGATAGAAGCCCTCATCATCGAAGGCGCGCGCGTTATGTTCCGGACAGCGATAATAGCCGCGGATCGTATAGGGACCGCGAGTCAGAAGTTCGCCGATTTCGCCTGCAACGACTTCGCCGCCATTCGCGTCGACGACTTTCAGCTCGTCGTCGGGACTCATCGGTCGGCCTTGCGTCGCGAAAATGCGTTCGGGAGCGTCATCGAGACCCGTGTAGTTCACGAGGCCCTCCGCCATGCCGAAAACCTGCTGCAGCCGACAGCCGAAGACCGCGACCAGTCGGCGGGCGACGGCCTCGTTGAGCCGCGCGCCGCCGACCTGGATCATTGCGAGATTCGGCGCTTCGTAAGCGCCGCCAGCGGCGGCGTCGAGCCATAGCGAAGCGATGGTCGGCACGATCGCCGTGAAATTGACTCTGTGGCGTCGAATGAGGTCAAAGCAGAGGTCGGCGCTCGGGTTCTGCGCCATCGCCACCGCTCCGCCGGCGTGAAACACGCCGAGCGCGCCGGGCGAACTCAAAGGAAAATTATGCGCGGCCGGAAGCGCGCAGAGATAACGGCTTTCGGGCGTCAGACGGCAGATCTCCGCGCTTCGCCGCACGCTATAGTAATAGTCGTCATGCGTGCGCGGAATGAGCTTGGGGACCCCGGTGCTGCCGCCCGATAACTGGAAAAACGCCACCTGGTCCGGCGCAGTAGGGCGCGCTTCATCCGCCGCGCAGCTTGACTCGCCTTCCCACAGCGATTCGAGCTCTTCGGCGTAATCGTTTCGGCCGTGAATCGCGACGACGCTCAGTTCCGGCGTGAAGCCCTGCAAACGTTTCACATAGGCGCCATCAGCGAAGAGAGGATGTTCAGCCGACGCGATCAGAAGCTTCGGCTGAAGCTGTTCGGCATAAGCCGTCAGTTCCAGCCTGTCGTGGTTGAACAGCGCATTGACCGGCGCCACGCCCATCTTGAGCAGCGAGAAGAAGACGATGTAGAATTCGGCGATGTTTTGAAGCTGCACGAGCGCCGTGTCGCCAGACCGCAGTCCGCGCTGCTGAAGACTCGACGCAAGTCGTGACGCTTTGGCGTCCAGCTCCGCATATGTGAACTGTCGATCCCGGCAGATCAGCGCGACGGCGTCGGGATGACGCCGGCGCGCGGAGTGCAAAATTTCAGTAAGCGGCGCCCCGCGCCAATAGCCCTTTTCGCGATATTTGCGGGCGAAGGCTTCTGGCCAGGGCGTGAACGCTATTGGCATGCGAGGCGCTCCCCGGCTTCTATGCCGAACGCGCGCAGCATCGTGCCGAGCTTCGCCTCGGTCTCCGCCCATTCGGATTCCGGATCGGAGGCCGCGACGATGCCGGCGCCGGCAAAGAGTCTGATCGTCCTGTCGCGAACCGTGCCGCACCGTATCGCGACCGCCCATTCGCCATTGCCCTCAGAATCGCACCAGCCGACCGCGCCGCTGAAAACGCCGCGATCGAACGGCTCCAGGTCGCCGATAAGCGATCGCGACTCCGCGGTCGGATAGCCGCAAACCGCGGGCGTCGGATGCAATCGACAGGCGAGTTGCAGCGCCGACGTCTGACGGTTCTCAAGCTCGCCGGTGATCAGCGTCGAAAGATGCCACATCGTGGATGTGTTCATGAGCGCTGGCTCGGCGGGCGTCGACAAAGCCTTGCAGACCGGCGCCAGAGCTTCCTGTATTTCGTCCACGACGAGCCTGTGTTCGAAATTGTCCTTGTTCGACTGCAACAATTTGCGGCTCGCCAGCCGATCTTCGTCTGGATCCGATCGGCGTTTTGTCGAGCCCGCCAGAGGATTGGAGCGGATCGAGGCGCCGTCTTTTCGGATCAGCAGTTCGGGACTGGCGCCGAGCAATATGGCGCCGTCGTGCAAGGGCGCTTTGAAATGATAGCCGCTTGGATTTTGCCGCGCCAAAGCGGACAAGATCGCCGCAACGTCGACCGGTTGGGCGAGTTCGATTTCGAGGATGCGCGACAGGACCGCCTTCGACATTTTCCCGGCGCGAAAGACAGCAATTGCGCGCGCGACCGCGTCCTTGAAGCCATCCTTGTCGGGAAGGCTGCGCATCCCGAGCACGGTGGGCGCGTTCTCACACCATCGCTCTTCGACGATCAGCGACTCCCTTGCGAAAGCCGTGTAGCTCTCCGGCACGAACAGCGAGCAGGGCTGCCGTATGTCGAAAGGAATGGCGCCCGCTATGATGGCATTCGCCTGTCCCGCCTGACGCGCTCGATCGATCGCATCCTGCACGGCCGTCTGCAGGAAACTGTCCGAATGCGCCGCGCCGCATGCCGAAAGGCAGATTTTTTCGGCGACGCCATACGCCCTGATGCTTCGATGGGGCGAGGTGAACAGGAACGTGGGATTGGCGTCAATGGCGACGCCTGCTGGAGCAAGATTAATCGCATTCATGCCGCACCTCTGACGCTGTCGATAAATTTCTTCCCTCATAGGCGCCCGCTTGTGCGAAGCGCGTCATGTCTTTTCGCTAGCGGAGCGTCACGGATGCCTGTCAGCGACCGGCGCCGGCGCGTCTTCGCTTCGATCGACCGAGTGGAAACGCAGGAAGCGAAATGCAATCGACATCGTCCCGCTCGAAAGAAGCGCGAAACAGCTAAAGGCAAGCACTGCCGACGATGGCGGAAGCGCGCGACTGAGCATGCCGAGCGCAAGCGCGCCGAAGGCGTCGCCGGTGACCGCCTGAGCGGCCCACAGGCCATTGACGCGCCCGAGCAGCTGATCCGGCGTATGGCGTTGGACGAGCGTGAATTGCAGAAGCGATGCGATCGAACTCAGATAGCCAAAACCAGCGAGAGCGGCAAAGGCGATAAAGAGATCGCTGGTTAATCCCAGCGCGCCAAGGGCGATGAAGGCCGCAGCGGCGCTTGCGAGCAGCAGCGCGCCGGAGCGAGCAAAACCGCCGAGCCAACCGCTCGTCAGGGCGGCGAGCGTCGCGCCGAGCGGCGCGGCCGAATACATGAAGCCCACCGCCGACGGTCCGACGCGATAGACGTCTTCCGCAAGCGCCGGCAAAAGAATGCGAACGCCGGCGCCAAGACTGACAAGCGCGCCCACTGCGATGACGGCGCCGACAAGCCGATTGACGAAAAGATATCCTATGCCCTCCTTGAGAGCATGCAGCGGATGCTGCGTCGCGCATTTGGCGGGAGGCATCGGCGGCAGCCGGATGAGCTGAGTGACGGTGATCAGCGTGCCGACGGTCGCCGCGACATAAGCCCAGCCGACGCCGTAGGACGCAATCACAATACCGCCGATCGCGGGCGAAACAATGCCGCCCAGGCGCACCGTCAGCATGTTGAAGGCGCCCGCGGCGGCGAGATTTTCGCGGCCGACGAGGAAAGGCGTTGCGGCGAGCAGCGCTGTGACGCCGAGCGCGCTGAAAAATCCGTCCCACAGCGCCAGCACATACATCGCCGACAATGAAGGCGAAGAGACGAAGCCATTGATCGCCAAGGCGGTGAAGCCAAGACCGCAGACAGAGCGCGCAAAGAGAATGAGTTTGCGCCTGTCCAACCTGTCGGCAAGCACGCCGCCCGCCATCAGCCCGGCGAAGGCGCCGCCGCCGCCAAGCGCCATGGCCAGGCCGACTTGCATCGGCGCGCCGGTCATGTCCTGGATTTGAACCGGCGCCGCCACCGTCAGCATGCCCAGCGAAAACACCGACAATGTTCGCGCGATCACAATAGTGCGGAACGCCGCGTTGTCGCGCAGCAGGCTGAAGTCCATCATTAGCGAGGATTTGCTCTTGCTGGCGGCATCGGCCGGCTCGCGAACGGGTCCGTGTGAAGCGTCGTGGCCCTCATCGCGGGTCTCCTGCGCCGAGACTTCCGGGGCGTGTTGAGAGTCCATCGCTACCCCCTCGCCTCAGCGTCGCGCAGCAGGTCATTGAGGATCGGTCCCAAAGCCTGCAAGGAGCGCGGAGAGACAATGTCCGTGTGGGCGCAGTCCAATTCAACGACGTGGAGCTGGCCCACATAGGGACGCCAGGTTTCCTGGACGTCCATTCCGGGCGGCAAGGTCCGCTTCGCTACGAATAGCGTTGCCGCGCCGGGATAACGCGCCGTTCGCGCCGTGGCGAGAAGACGCACTGAATCTTCGTAGTTCCTCATGATATGGCCGAACATTTCGGCCTTCTCCTTCGCCAACGCCGAGTCGAGAGCGTCTTTGGAAGCGTTCATGAACAGCGCCCGCTCCTTCTCGATCTCGCGCTCTTCCTCCTCCGTCGGCGGTCTGCTCCAGTCCTGAATTTCGGGCGGATAGGTGTCGAGCAATCCGAGAAATTCGACCGCGTCGCCTGCTTCGACGAGTCGCGCAGCGATCGCCTGCGCCACCACGCCGCCGAGCGAATAGCCGAGCAGCCGGTAAGGTCCGTGAGGTTGAATATTTCGGATCGTCTGCAGATGCTTCGCGCAAACCTCGTCCATGGAGGCGCAAACCGCGATCACGCCATTGGGGCGCGGCGATTGAAGACCGATCACCGGACTGTCGTCTTCGAGATAGCGGGTAAGGACGCTGAACTGCCAGGAGAAGCCGGACGCGGGATGAATGCAGATCAGCGGCGCGCCGGCGCCCGAGCGCAACTGCAGCGCTTCGCCGAAGCCAGCTTTTCGTTCTTCGCCGGTCTGTTCGTCGAAAAGCGTGCGCGCGAGCCGCTCGACGCTCGAATTGACGATGACTTCGCCGACCGAAACAGGCGTCTTGAATTCTCTCTCCAACTCGGCGGCAAGCTGCATGGCGAGCAAGGAATGTCCGCCGAGCGCGAAGAAATCGTCGTCGGCGTTGACCTCATCGACGCCGAGCACGCGCGCGAAGATTTCGCACAGGGTCGTTTCGATTCCTGGCGCCGGCGTACGGCCTTGACGGTTTCGCAACTCTCCGGGCGCCGGCAACGCCTTCCTGTCCAATTTGCCGCTGGCGTTGAGCGGAAATTCGCTCATGCAGATAATGGCTGCTGGAGTCATGTGGCCCGGCAGAAGACGCGAAAGCGCGTTGCGCAACGCCGCGCCGTCGAGTTCCAACTCTCCTGAGGGAACGACATAGCCGATCAACTGACGCTCATCGGCGCCGCCGCCAACTCGTTCGCTCGTCTCCCTTGCGACGACGACGGCCTGCGCGACGCCTGGCTGGTCCAGCAGCGCGCTTTCGATCTCGCCCAATTCGATCCGCTGACCGCGAATCTTGATCTGGTCGTCGGCGCGGCCAAGATATTCCACCGTTCCATTCGCCAGCCAGCGGACGATGTCGCCGGTTCGATACATTCTTTCGCCGTCGGCAAAAGGATCGGCGACAAAGCGACTGGCGGTCAGCGAAGGCCGATTGAGATAGTAGTCGGCGAGTTGGACGCCACAAAGATAGAGCTCGCCCGGCGCGCCGATCGGCGCTGGCCTCAGCCAGGGGTCGAGCACCCGCAAGGCGGTGTTCCAAACGGGTCTGCCGATCGGAACGCTCGCCGCTTCCGCTGCCTCGTCAACGCCAGGTCCGCTGGCCGGTTGATAGGTGACGTCGACGGCCGCCTCGGTCGGACCGTAAAGATTGTGCAAGGGCGCATCGAATAGCGTTTCATAAGTCCGGGCCAATTCCTTCGACAGGGCTTCGCCGCTGCAAAAGACCAGACGCAGGCTGCTCGCGTCCGCCGCACGCCCCAATTCCGATTGCGCTGTCGAAACGAAGGTCGCGAGCATTGACGGAACGAAATGGGTGACGGTGACCCGTTGATCCTGAATGAGCCGTAGCAGTTCACGCGGATCGCGATGCGCGTCCGGCGGCGCGACGACAAGACGGGCGCCGGCGATCAGCGGCCAAAAGAATTCCCATACAGAAACGTCGAAGCTGCTCGGCGTCTTCTGCAAAACCACGTCATCGGCGGTCAGTCGATATTCATGCTGCATCCAACGCAGACGATTGACGATCGCCTTATGCGAAATCGTCACGCCCTTGGGGCGGCCGGTGGAGCCGGAAGTATAAATGACATAGGCCGGATCTTCCGGGCTCGGACGGGCGGCGGTTTCAGCTATTTCTTCGTTCGGATCGTCGAACAGCTCATCATAAATGAGCAATGCGCCCAAGTCCTCAAACCGCTCCAGCAGTTCGCGCGTGGTGACGATCAGGCGAGGTCGCGCGTCCTGCACCATGTAGGCAAGCCGCTCTTCGGGATAGCTCACGTCCAGCGGCAGATAGGCGGCGCCTGCCTCTTGCGCCGCGATGAGCGCGATGACGAGGCGAACTGAGCGCGGCAGCGCAATCGCCACGATATCGCCGGTCGCAACGCCCGTCGCGGCGAATTTTCGCGCGAGCGCCGACGCTTGCCGCCGAACTTCGCGATAGGACAGGGCATGGTCGGCGTCGAGGAGCGCGATCGCCTCCGGCCTGCGCTGCGCCTGCTCTTCGAGCAGCTCGCATAGAGTGCTCGGATGCTGCGCCGCTTTCGTATCGTTGACGCTCGCGACAAGATCGCGCTCGTCAGGGAGCAGCAAGTCCATCGCCGAGAGCGGCGCGTCGGGTCGGTCGACGATCTGTTCGAGCAGTTTCGCGATACGGCAAGCGATCCGCTCGGGCCCGCTTACCCCTTCGCGATATTCGAGCCGCAACTCCAGCCCGCCGCGTCCCGGCAGAACCATCAGCGTCAAGGGATAATGCGTATAGCCGCGATTGCGCGCGCCGACGCAGCGCAGACCGCCGAAGTCCGTCGCGAACAGGCGCGCGTCTTCCGGATAATTCTCCACTACCAGCAAGGTGTCGAACAATGTCGAAACGCCGCACTGTCTTTGGATGTCGCCGAGGCCAATCCCATCATGCTCCAGCAGGCTGATTTGTCGCTGCTGGACATTGGCAAGCTGCACGAGAAGCGGCTGATCGAGCGAAAGAAGCAGACGGACCGGCAGCGTATTGGTGAACAGGCCTATATGCGCGTCGACGCCTTCGACGGCCCCTGAGCGCCCGGACATCGGCGATCCGAACACGACGTCATTGCGGCCGGTCATTGTTGCAAGGAACGCGCCCCATACGCCTTGCATCAGCGTGTTGAGAGTCAGGCCGCGACTGCGGCGCAGCCCTTCCAGTTGTTCGATGAGTCCAGGCCGAATATTGAGCGACAACTCATGAATGGCGCCGAAGTCCTTGGCGCTTTCGAACAGCAGCGTCGGCGCCGCGCCATGCAGCGCCTCTCGCCAGGCGAGCCGCGCTGGCGCCGGGTCGCGACTGGCGAGACGACGCACGACTGTCGGATAGTCTGGCGTGAGCGCCGGCAGCGCATTTCCGGCATAGGCGCCGAGCAGTTCTCGCAGCATGATGGTCGACGACCAGCCATCGCCGATCAAATGATGCGAGCAGACGAGCAGCGCATGCCTGTCGGCGGCAAGGCGCACGAGCGTCGCTTGCGCCATCATCCGCCCCTTCGCCGGGCCGTCGAGGAAATCGCGATCGAGCTCGGCGCGTTCGAGGCGATCGAGTTCGGCGGCCTGCTCTTCTGCGTCGCATGCGGCGAGATTGCATTGCTTCCAAGGCCAGCGAGGAGCTTGGGATCGCTCATCGATCGCCGGCAGTATCTGCAATGGCGCGCCTTGTCGAACATCGAAGATCGCGGCCAGTTGAGGGTGACGGCGGAGCAGCGTCTCCAGCGCGCCCCTCAGTTTCTCGACATCAAGGCGGCCTTCCAAATCAAAGCGCGAAATGGCGTTGTAGCGGCTCGCCTGCTTGCCGAGCCGCGCATGAAACAGCAGACCTTCCTGCAAGGGCAATGCAGGCAATATGGCGGCGATCGGGCCATGGCGTTCCTGCAGCGCGTTGAACTCGGCGTCGCTGATGATCGCCGCTTCGAGAATTGCCGCAGGCGCCGTGTCGGAGCGCGATTCGAGCGCCTTCGCCATGCGTGCGACGCTGCGGCATTCGAAAATGTCTCGCGGCCGCAATGAATAGCCGCGCCGACGCAGCGCCGCGCACAGCCCTATCGCGGAAATGCTGTCGCCGCCGAGAAAGAAGAAGTCGTCGTCGGCGCCGATCTCGTCGACGCGCAAGATGCTGGCGATATTCTCAGCCAGCATCGTCTCTGCGCCAGGAAGCGGCCGGCGGCCTTTCGAGGGCGCCGCTTCGGCAGGACCGGGCAAGGCTTTTCGATCGAGCTTGCCGTTGGCGCTCAGCGGAAATTCTTCCAACGCGACGATCGCGACGGGCGTCATATAGGCGGGAAGACGTTTTCCCAGCGCCGCCCGCAGCGCTTCCCCGTCGAGCGCGTCGCCGCGCGCTGCGGGCATGACATAGCCGATCAGTTGGCGCGCATCGGAGCCGAGCGCCGACGCATCGCCGGAACCGAGCGTTCGCGCGATGACGGCCGCCTGGCCCACGCCGGGCTGATCCCGCAGCGCGCTTTCGATTTCGCCAAGCTCGATTCGCTGGCCGCGAATCTTGAGCTGATCGTCGCTACGGCCAAGATAATCGACGGCGCCATTGGGCAGCCAGCGGGCGATGTCGCCGGTGCGATACATGCGTTCGCCGTCGGCCTCCGGGTCTGCGACGAATCGGCTCGCGGTGAGCGAAGCGCGCCGCCAATAGCCTTGCGCAAGTTGCGCGCCCGTCAGATAGAGATCGCCGGCGACGCCGATCGGAGTCGGACGCAGGCGCGCGTCCAGGATGCGCAAGCCGGTGTTCCACAATGGCCGGCCGATCGGCACGCCCGGCCCACGCGCCGAGGCGAGCGCTTTTCCGAATGCAGGCTGATAAGTGACCTCGACCGTGGCTTCCGTCGGTCCGTAGACATTATGCAACGGCGCGTGAAACAGGTTTTCGAAAGCCTGCGCCAGCTCCTTCGACAGGGCCTCGCCAATGCAAAACACCGCGCGCAGGCTCGCGGCGTCGCGCGCCGCGTTTTCCGTCGTCCGAACGCCGGCGACAAAGGCGGCGAGCAGCGAGGGCACGAAGTTCAACGTCGTTACGCGATAAGCGCGAATGGCTTGCAGCAGGCCTTCCGGATCGCGGTCCACTTCTTCCGGCGCCATGACCAGCCGCGCGCCGCATGTCAAAGGCCAGAAAAACTCGCCGACCGACACGTCGAAGCTGCAGGGCGTCTTCTGCAGAACCACGTCATCGGCGTTCAGCGCATATTCGGCTTGAAGCCAATATAGGAGATTGACCGTCGCGCCGTGAGAGACCACGACTCCCTTCGGCTTTCCGGTCGAGCCGGAGGTATAGATGATATAGGCCGGATGATCGGGCGTCGGCGCTGCCTTCGGCGTGAAGGAGCGATCTTCGACACCCGGCGCGAGATCGTCGAAGATCAGAACCGGTCCCATTTTTTCGAACCGTTTTCGAAAAGTCTCGCTGGTAATGATCAGTCGCGGCGCGGCGTCTTCGACCATATAGGCCAGTCGCTCGTCGGGATAATTGATGTCGAGGGGCAGATAGGCGGCGCCTGTCTCCAGCACCGCCATGATCGCGAGACTCAAGTGAACCGTGCGCGGAAGCGCGACCGCGACATGATCCCCGCACGCCACGCCCGCGCCTGCAAGCAATTGCGCAAGTCGAGACACATTGCGCCGGACCTCGCGATAGGTCAGCGCATGTTCTCTATCGACGAGCGCGATCGCATCCGGCGTCTTGGCGGCCTGGACGGGGAGCATGTCACATAAGGTCTGCCGCGGAACGTCCTTCGCCGTATCGTTTGCCGCCGCGATCAGCGCGCGTTCCCCTGCGGTCAGCAGCGGCGCCGCGCCGATGGCGATTTTTGGCTCCTCCGCAAAGCGCTCCACGAGACAGGCGAGCCTGTGCGCATGACGCATCAGCTCTTCTTCGTCATAACGGTCGCAATTCGCGACGAGATCGATCGTCAGCCTGCCGTCGTCGACATAAAGGTCGAATTCGATGTCTTCCACGGGTCCCGAGGCCAGTTGATGCGTCACGCCCGCGACGCCGTCGAAATCGAGTCGATAGTCGAATATTTTGAGATTGAGCATCGGCCCATAGAGCGATCGATCTGAGCCGACCAATCCAAGATCGCGCCGCAGCTGCTCGGCTTCGTAACGCTGGCGCCGCCGCACCGCCTTCAGCTCCGCGGCAAGCGCCGCCGCCAGTTGCGACAGCGACATCGAAGGCTCGACACTGAGCTGGACGGGCAGAACATTGACGACAGGGCCGACCGCGAACAGCGCGATCGATCCCATGCGTCGCATGAAAGGCATGCCGACCGACACTCGCGTCGCGCCGCTCATCCGATGCAGATAGGCGAAGACGGCCGCCATCGCCATGTCGACGCCGGAGACGCGAGACGAAGCGCCTTGCGCCTCAAAGGCCGCCATAATGCTTGGTCGAAGGGATATTCTACGGCGCAGCGGCAACGATATTTCAGCGGCATGCGAGGTCTTTGCGCTAGGCTGCGACAGCGCGATCGGCGCTGGAAGATTTCGGGCGTGGTCCAGCCAAAACAGCCGGTCCGCCTCCTGCGCCTGCGAATCCTCGTAGGACTGATATTCTTCGACCACCTCGGCGAAGGAGGCGAAGGGCGAATCGCCGATAGGCTTTCGGCGTCTAAGCGCCGTATAGACTTCGGCGATGCGACGCGCGATGGCGGTAAAGCTGAATCCATCGACCATCAGATGATGGTAGCGCTGATACCAGAACCAACGCGCGCCGTTCGATGTTTCGCCGACGCGAATCAGCGCGTGGCGATAAAGCGGCCGATCGCCGTCAAGCGGCAGGAACGCCGCGAGATCGGCGCGCATGTAAGCGCGCGCGGCGGCTTCCGGATCCGGCTCATTGCTGACGTCTACGACATCCGGTTCGAGCAAATCGGCGGCGTTACGGCGCAGCGGGAGAATTTGCGATAGTCGTCCCTCGTTCTCGACAAACCGTGCGTGAACCGTATCCGTTTCCGAGAGGCCGATACGAATGGCCTGGCGCAGAAGTTCGGCGTCGACATCGCCGTTCAGCGCGACATATTGCGCGACGATGAACGCGTTTCGCGTCGCCGACAGCTGGTCGCCCATCCAGATGCCGGGCTGCGCCGCGATGAGCGGAAGCTCAAGCTCGGTCGGCGAGGATGGCCGCAAAGGCGGAGCAAGAAGCACTGTCGTTCCCTTCGAAATCAGCGCGGATGAGAAGCGTCTCGGAGCGACTTCGGACGCATGTCGGTCCAATGTTCGTCGACAAATTTGAGGCAGGCGCCGCGGTCGCTCGGGCCGAATAATTGTCGCCAGCCTGCGGGCTCCGGCGCGAATGTCGGCCAAAGACTGTGCTGCCCTTGAGAATTGACCAGAACGAGAAACGTCAGGCTGTCGTCGTCGAATGGATTTGGCTGAGCGTCATTCATGAATCCACTCCATCGCGTTTGAATCCCTCAACGCCGAAAGGTCCGGCCGGGACGCCGTCGCGCCATCGGACGTCGCGCGACGATCGGCGAGCAGAAGGGCTAGTCCGTCGAGCAATCCGCCGCGCCAGCAGAGCGGATCGTGACCGCCCGAATAGACGCGGTAGCAGGCGTCATGCCCAGCGTTGGCGAGCGCTCGATGGATGCGATCGCTCTCTGGCCGAATTATTTTTTCAAAGCTTCCGGCCTCGAGGAAAACGCGAATGCGAGATGTCGCGTGCTTGCTGTTCTCGATCATGGCGGCGAGAACGTCCGGCCCGCCGCCTCGAATATCGGGCGTCTGAGACCGCGATTCTGCCTGCGCGTAGTTTTTCGGCCACCAGAACGAGCCAGACTGCGCGAGCACGCAACCAAAATGCTCGGGCGCGCGCAGACCGGCGAAAAGCGCCGCCAGTCCGCCGAAGCTCTGTCCTGCGATCACGGTCTTACGCGGATCGGCGGCGCATGGCGCGACACGCGTCGCCAGCGGCAACAACTCCTGCTGAAGCGCTTCGAGAAACGCCTCGTCACAGGCGAGTTCGCGCGTCCTGGTCCTTTCGTCGAGCGAGTCGATGAGCACATAGACGCTCGGCGGCAGCAAAGCTGCCTGCGTGTCATGATCCAGGGCCGAAAAGACCGGCATGGCGTCGGCCCAATATTGCCCGTCGAGGAGCACGACGAGTGGAAGTTCTCGATCTTGGACGGCGCCGACTTGGTAGATCCACACGCGGCGGACGTTGCGCAGCCGAGCGCTGTCCCATGAGATTTGTCGCAAACGGCTTTGATCCGCGGCGATGCGGTTTTTCCGATCGGCGTCTCGCCACGCCGCCTGGAATGGGGCCTGGGGGAGATGAGCCGGCGAGAACTTCTGTCCGCGCAGTCCGACATGACAAACGCCTGGATTGAGCGGATCGGTCTGCGCGCGCTTTAGCGCCGAGCGCCACCAGTCCCTCATCGCGCCTTCGCCGTCGCCGCCAAGGGGGCTCGGCGGAAGATGCTTGTCGTCGACAGGAATGAAGCTATAGCTCCCGCGCCAGTCGGCTTCTACTTCGAACGACCAGCGCCAGACATCCGTTCCGGCGATTCGCTCGAGCGAGGCGGGATCGCCGACATGATGGTCCGTGACCGAGCAGATATCGATATAGACGCGTCGCGTTGTCGATCTCGTCGCGTCGCCTTCAGGGTCGCGCCACAGGAACGAGACGCGCGCGCGATTTCCTCCTATCGCTGAAACAACCGGACAGCCTTCGACGGCGACTCGGCGCCACCAGCGATCGGATCCCACGTCTTCGCCGAAACGCGCCTTCAACAATTGATCGCGTGGCGCCGCGATCGCTCCGCCTCCCGCTTTTGATCGATGAGACGCGGCCCAGACGCTGTCGGGCGGTCCATATTTTGCGCGACGCGACGCGGCCCGCGCCATCCAGACAAAGGACAAAGCGAAGCTAAGCGAGACGAAATCGACGCCGAGCGCCGCCATGCTCGCCGAGGCGTGCATCCCGAGCGCAGGGAAGCTCCAACCTGCCAGCGTCGTGAGGGGAATTGCCGCCGTCGCCAGCGCGGCGAGCCGGAGAAGCTCGACGCTCGCCGCGGCGGCGCCCCTGAAGAACGACCAGAGGACGCTCGCAACGAACACCGAGTAATAAACGCCGTTGCGCCAAACATCGATATTCGCGACGCGGCCGTCCAGCCATTTCGCCGCAACGATCGTCATCGAGATCGCGCATATTGCGCCGAGGCAGACGCCGACCGTGGCGGCGGACATCAGACTCGTCGATCGCTTCTGAACGACGGGCCCGCCATTTCGCCGCTCGGTCCGCCGGCGCGATTCAATCCAGAGCAGATTGCCGGAGTAGAAGAGGAAGGCGCCCGCAATGCCGAGAAGAAAGTAACAGATGCGCACCACATCGCCGCCGAAGCTGGCGAAATGCAGGGCGAAGAACGTCGCCACGAGGCCCGTCCACGTTCCAACGCTGCCGGGAAAATAGTCGGTGTTGGCGATCTCGCCGGTGACCGGGCTGACGACGGCGAATCCCTTGCCTCTCGTCATATAGCGCGGGTCATGTCCCCAAATCTGAACCGACGCGCCACGAGTCCCGGCGTTGCGATAGCGCATCTCGACGGGGGCGAAACTTGGCGACGCCGCTTTCACCCGGTCCAGCAGCGCATTGACGGGCAGCATCGGCGCAGGCCGTTCGTCCTTCTTGATCGCGGTGAAAGGATTGCTCGCGGCCATGATCGGCTTCAGACCGCCGTCATAGACCACATAGTCGAGCGCGTCATAGAGCTGGTCGTGCAGGCAGAAGACGACGGCCGTCAGCGCGATGACGATGTGAAACGGCAGGCTGACGACGCCAACCACATTATGCGCGTCAAGCCACATGCGCTTAAGGTTCGGACCGATGCGGAGCGCGAAGAGATCCTTCACAAGCGACGGCAGAACGATGATCAATCCTGAGACGAGCGCGACGGCATAGACGGCGCTCACGACGCCCATGACGGTTTCGCCGATGTCATTGGCGCCGGGAATGCCGGCAGTGCGATGAATATTGTCGACGAAGTCGGCGAGACTCGAGCGATTGGACTGCGCGAGGCGCAAGTCGCCTTGGGCGGAGAGATCCGCAGACCAGGCCGCCTTGTCATCCTTGCCCTTACGCCATGTGAGACGCGCCCAGATATCTTCCGTCTCCCCCAAGTGGAGCGTGAAATCCTTGGCTGCGTCAGGGCGCGCGGCAAGCGTGCGCGCGATCAATTCATCCGCCTGCGCCAGCGCGGTGAGACCGATCGAGGCCGGCGAAGAAACCCATCGTGCGAGCGGCTCCGCGAACACCGTGATGGCGCCGGCGTAGAAGGCGATGAACAGAAACATCCCGGCGGTGATGCCGGTCCAGGTATGAACGGTCTTATAGAGTCGAACAACATCGCTGCGCATCGTGCGTTGTCCCGACTAACGAAAGAAATGTCGACAGGCGAAGAGACCGGCATAGGCGATGAGATTCGCGCCGCCGAGCCAGAGCCAGGCGCGCATGCCGCTATAAAAGAGAAAGCAAAGGCTCAGCGCCGTCAGCCAGATCGGCGCGATCAGCCACATCACGAGCTGAAATTTGTTTGGAGCGGCCAATCCCCCGGGCGCCAGCCAGGCGAACAGCCCGGCAAGCGCGACTGCAAGCGTGAAGCCGAGAATGACGCCGGCCGACGTCTTGCTGATCCAGTCGCGTCTGATCTGACTCATCGGGCGTTTCCAACGATGGTTCGCAGCGCCCCCAAGCACGGAAAAACAATCAAGAGAAGCATGGTCAGGACGAGCGTCGCGAATATCGCAGTTGAGAGCTGAACCGCCCCGCTCCCTAGAGCGTTTTGCATTTAGCTATCTGCATATCCTGCGTTTACGAGGTAGTTGGCGCACTCATCTGGCGTGAAGGTGGTCAGGATTTGGGCGATTGCGTCGCTGACGGCGTCGATTGATCGCGCGCAG
>Ga0194120_10003292_pt1 | contig 26518 bp, 30 predicted proteins | sample TA2MahCa65mmetaG_FD_148642 | JGI IMG/M metagenome (GOLD analysis project Ga0194120, IMG submission 148642) | Freshwater microbial communities from Lake Tanganyika, Tanzania - TA2015019 Mahale Deep Cast 65m | ecosystem: Environmental > Aquatic > Freshwater > Lake | place: Tanzania: Lake... | reverse complement strand
CAGCGTATCATCTTGCTGAAATCGTTCGACAGATTGACCCGGAAATGTCGAAAACGCTTTCGTCAATTTATTATCCTCCCGTTGCAGAAGTATTTTTCGGATTCAAGAACTCACAAATTAAACGTGAACTCGATGGATTCGGATTTTTAATTCCTGAAAAAGAAAAACGAAAAATACTTGGAACTATTTGGTCATCGGCATTATTTCCCAATCGCGCACCGAATGGTTACCAAGCGCTCACAACATTTGTCGGCGGTTCGCGTCAACCAAGAATGTGTGAACTTGACGATAACGAATTACAAACTGTTGTGTTGAACGAACTCAATTCCATTATGCGCGTAGAAGGCAAACCGCATTTCATAAAAATCAATCGCTGGCAAAAAGCAATTCCGCAATACGAACTTGGTTATTACAAAACGGAACAAGCAATGGATAAGTTTGAACAAAATTTTCGCGGAGCATTTCTCTGCGCAAATTTTCGCGGAGGAATTTCGGTGGGAGATTGTGTGAAGAATGGAGAAGTGATGGCGAGGAGGATTGTGGAGAATAAATTTTTATTTTAACTTTTTATGATTTTATGAAAACGAATTTTAAAGTTGACGATATAATTTCTTATAGTGAGATTGTGGCAACGGAAGGACAAAATATTCAACGTGGAATGAATTTCAATGTAAATCCAAAATATTCTGTGTTCTTTATGTCTGTGAGAAGAAATGCTCCCTATGCTGACGAAATTGATAAAGCAACAAATACAATTATTTACGAAGGTCACGATGCGCAAAAGAATCACACCGAAAAACCTAAATCAGTTGACCAGCCAATGTTTACTCCAAAAGGTTCATTAACAGAAAACGGAAAGTTCTTTACTGTTGCTCATGCATATAAACTTGGAACGATAAAAGAACCTCACAAAATAAAAGTGTACGAAAAAATACAGGATGGGGTTTGGTGTTACAAAGGATTTTTCAATCTTGTTGATGCAAAAGTTATCAATGACGGCACAAGAAATCTTTTCAAGTTTTATTTACTTCCAATTGAAGTAAAATCATTTCGCTACAATGAAATAATTCCTTTCAGTCGTTTGATTCCTACAGAAGTAAAAATAGAAGTTTGGAATCGAGATAACGGGAGATGTGTTAAGTGTGGTGTAACTGAAAATTTACATTACGACCACGATTTACCATTTTCAAAAGGAGGAACAAGTTATAGTTCTAAAAATGTGAGAATACTTTGTATCAAGTGTAATCTTCAAAAATCAGATAAGATAATGGCATTGATTCCATTTTTTATTTCCTAATAAAACAATCACAATTTTTTCTCTGACTTTTTTTCTTCCATTAATATTTGAAGTTCGTTTCCTTCATCATTAAATATCCCAACGTACTTTTCAAAATAATTTTTCGTTATCGGTTGAAGTATAATATTTTCTCCTACTTCAATAAAAACGTATTTAGTTCCTTTCTTCATTCCATATTTTTTTCTCAGTCGTGCTGGAACAGTTATATATCCATTTGCTGAAAGTTTTGATGTTTCCATAGTGTGAAATTTTTGTTGATGAATAAACTAAAAGTATAAGAGAAGAGAAAATCAGATTTTACTTTACATTTTTATTTCCTCTCCCCTTCTCCGTATTTTTGTCCATGAAAAAATTGTGCCTTCGTGTCTTCGTGGTTAAGAAATAAAACCACAAAGGCACAAGGACACAAAGAAAACAACTAACGTAACTTATGAATAATACTTATCTTCCCTTCCAACGTCTCCGCAGAACGCGAATGACGGAAACACTACGCTCGATGGTTCGCGAAACAGAACTTTCTACGAACGATTTTATTTATCCGCTGTTTGTTTGTCCCGGAACAAAAGTGAAAAAAGAAGTTTCATCAATGCCCGGCGTGTATCAAATGTCGGCGGATGAAATCGTGAACGAATGTAAAGAAATTGAATCACTCGGAATTCCTGCAGTGATTCTCTTCGGTATTCCCGAACACAAAGACGAAATTGGCAGCGAAGCGTATAATGAAAACGGTGTTGTGCAGCAAGCAATTCGCGCAATCAAAAAAAACGTACCGAAACTTTACGTGATTACCGATGTGTGTATGTGTGAATATACATCACACGGACATTGCGGAATTGTTCGAGGCAATGAAATTGTGAACGATGAATCGCTTGAACTTCTCACGAACGAAGCGCTCACACACGCACAAGCGGGATGCGATATGGTTGCTCCTTCCGATATGTTTGACGGACGAGTGAAAGCGATTCGCGCAATTCTCGATGAACATAAATTTCAAAACATTCCTATAATGTCGTACGCGGCGAAATATGCATCGGGATTTTACGGACCATTTCGCGAAGCCGCAGAATCAACTCCGAAATTCGGCGATAGAAGAAGTCATCAAATGGACCCGGCAAACTCGAACGAAGCATTACGCGAAGTCGAAGCAGATATTGCAGAAGGCGCAGATATTGTGATGGTAAAACCCGCAATGCCATATCTCGATATTATTCGCCGCGTGAAAGACAAATTTCAAATGCCGACAGCAGCGTATAATGTCAGCGGAGAATATTCAATGGTGAAAGCGGCGGCGCAACTTGGCTGGATAGATGAGCAACGCGTAATGCTCGAAATGTTGACGGGAATAAAACGTGCCGGAGCAGATTTGATTCTTACGTATTTCGCAAAAGATGCGGCGAAGGTGCTCAAAAAATAATTTTAAAAAGTATGAAAACAATAAAAAGTACATTTCTCTTTTCCAAAGCGCAACAACATATTCCCGGGGGAGTTAACTCTCCTGTTCGTGCGTTTAAATCTGTCGGTAGAAATCCTCTCTTTATTTCCAAAGCAAACGGCGCGTATATTTTCGATGCTGACGGAAATAAATTTATTGATTACGTAATGTCGTGGGGACCGATGATTTTGGGACACGCGCATCGCGAAGTTCTTTCTACAATCAGCAAGGCGATGAAGAATGGTACAAGTTACGGCGCACCAACAGAACTCGAAATGCAAATGGCGGAACAAATAAAAAAAATGTTTCCTTCGATTGAACTTGTGCGAATGGTGAACTCAGGAACAGAAGCAACGATGAGCGCTATTCGGGTTGCTCGTGCGTTCACAAAGAAAAATAAAATCATAAAATTTGAGGGATGTTATCACGGACACGGCGACAGTTTTTTGGTGAAAGCAGGTTCGGGCGCGCTTACGTTTGGTGTTCCAAGTTCTCCCGGAGTTCCGACTGAAATTGCGTCGCTTACTTTAAATGCAACATACAATAACATTCAATCTGTTGAAAAACTTATTCGCGAAAATAAAAACGACGTTGCAGCAATCATTGTCGAACCGATTGTTGGAAATATGGGTGTGCTTTTACCAAAACAAAACTTTTTGAAACAACTTCGTACTCTGTGCGATAAAGAAAAAATCGTTTTGATTTTTGACGAGGTAATTACCGGATTTCGGCTTGCACAAGGGGGTGCGCAGGAATACTTCAACATCAAAGCAGATTTGACAACACTCGGAAAAATTATCGGCGGAGGATTACCGGTTGGTGCATACGGAGGAAGAAAAGAAATTATGGAACTTGTTGCGCCGCTTGGTCCGGTCTATCAAGCAGGAACACTTTCTGGAAATCCGCTTGCAATGAGTGCGGGGTTAACGTTGCTCAGAATTCTTTCAAAGAAAAAAATATTATACAAAGAGTTAGAAAAGAAAGGGAAATTTCTTGCCGAAAATTTTAGAGCAATTGCGAAAGAAAAAGGAATTCCGATTACAGTAAATCATATCGGTTCGGTGCTTACTGTTTTCTTTACGGAACAAGAAGTGTACGATTACCATACTGCTGTTTCTTGTGATACAAAAACCTTTACAAAATATTTTAACGCAATGCTCGAACAAGGAATTTATCTTCCTCCATCACAATTTGAAGCAATGTTTCTTTCCGCGGCACACACACACAGCGATTTAGAAAAAACTGTAGCCGCATTTCGGAAAGCACTTTCTAAACTGCACTAAATTATGTCAAGACGAAAGAAAAGAATTTCAACGAAAACCGGACTTGCCCCAGGTTCACTTGTGTACATTGGCGAAAATGAGGGCGAGGAAATGAAATTTTTTCTCTTTGATTACGATGAAACAAACCTCATTGAAAGGGAAACGACCAATGTTTCTGACTGTATTGCTTTAAAAGAAAAACCAACAATTACCTGGATAAACATTGATGGAATCAATCGTCCTGATGTTTTAGAAAAACTTGGAAATTCGTACGGACTTCATCCCTTGGTGATGGAGGATATACTCAACACCGAGCAGCGACCGAAATTAGAAAGCTATAACGACTATTTATATATCGTCCTGAAAATGTTGACATACAGCGAAACTTCGAAAGAAATAATACCTGAACAAGTAAGTATCGTACTTGGAAAGAATTTTGTGTTGTCTTTTCAAGAAGGAATTGAAGGAGACGTATTTAATCCGGTTCGCGAAAGAATTCGTATGGGAAAGGGAATCATTAGAAAACAGAATGCAGACTTTCTCGTTTATGCTCTACTCGATATCATCGTAGATAATTATTTTATTATTCTCGAAAAATTGGAAGAACAAATCGAGATTCTCGAAGAAGAACTAACGGAAAATCCTACCCCGACTACCCTAAGCACGATCCATCGCTTGCGGAGAAATATGATTTACTTATTGAAAAATATTTGGCCCCTTCGTGAAGTGATTAACAATATGCAACGAGAGGAATCATCTCTCATTAAAACATCCACGAGCATATATCTTCGGGATGTGTATGACCATACGATTCGTGTTGTGGAAAGCATAGAATCATTCCGAGAAATTTTAACTGGTATGTTGGACATTTATCTTTCGAGTATCAACAATAAAATGAATGCAGTAATGAAGGTTCTCACAATAATTACAACGATTTTTATGCCGCTTTCGTTTATTGCTGGTGTGTACGGTATGAATTTCAAATTTATGCCGGAACTCGAATGGCAATGGGGATACATTACTGTTTTAAGTGTGATGCTGAGTATCGGCGGAATGATGCTTCTGTATTTCAGAAAAAAAGATTGGCTGTAAATATTTTAGGTTTTACATTTGAAATTGAAACAACTTTTTCGCCACGTTATTTGGTTTTTTCTGTACTATGGTTGGCTGAAACATTATTTTAAATTTAACACGACAACATCACTTCTTGGGTTTTCTTTTACAATATTCCCTTCCGTTTTTCATCCAAAATTTTCATTCAGCAGTAAAATTTTTGCAACGTTTATTTCCCAACTTGATTTAAAATACAAAACTGTTCTTGATATGGGAACAGGTTCGGGAATTATTGGAATCGTTTCCGCGTCGAAAGAAGCAATGGTAACTGCAATAGATATTAATGAAAATGCCATTAACTGTGCAAAAGAAAATGCAAGTAGAAACAAAGTTGAAAAAAATATTTCCTTCAATGTCGGAAATCTTTTTTCCCCGATTTCACATTCAACCAAATTCGATTACATTTTTTTTAATCCGCCGTTTTATCCACGAGAAGTATTTACAGTTGCGCAACATGCTTGGAATGCAGGAGAAAATTTTTATACGATTCAACGTTTTGCGAGTGAATCAAACAAATATTTGAACGAAAACGGGAAAATATTTTTCATTATTTCTTCCGATGTTGATACAGAAAAAATCTGTTCATTCTTTCACAAAAATAATTTCAACACAAATCTCGTCTTCGCAAAGAAACTTCTCTTTGAGGAATTTTTTATTTATGAAGTTCATTTGTAAGTAAAAATTACTCCAAACTTTTCGCTATATTTTTCGCCGTTAATATGAAAAATAATTACAAACAACTTACGGAAGAAGCGAAGAGCGCAAAGCAGTTTTCTCATTCGCCGTATTCGCATTTTCGTGTCGGAGCTGCAGTTCTCACAAAAAGCGGAAAAATATTCTCCGGAACGAATGTCGAAAATAGTTCTTATTCTCTTACAATTTGCGCGGAACGAACTGCTCTCTTCAAAGCGATTTCTGAAGGAGAAAAAAAATTTTCTGCCATTGCAATCTCCACTGACCAAAAAGAATTCATATCTCCCTGCGGCGCGTGTCGCCAGGTGATTATGGATTTAGCGGGAAACATTGACGTGATTCTTTCAAACAATAACGGCAAAACAAAGTCACTTAAAATGAAAGAACTTCTTCCGCATGCATTCGGAGAAAAATATCTTAAAAAAGTAGTTGAGTAATTGAGATGATGAGAAGGTGAGTATTTGAAAATTTTGACAAATACGCTCTTTGCTTTCCAATCTAAATTGTAAAATCTAAAATCTAAAATCAAATAATGGAAGTTTCAAAACATTATACCCCAAAACAAATCGGTTGGATAGAAGTCGTTGCCGGTTGTATGTATAGCGGAAAAACGGAAGAACTGATTCGCAGATTACGCCGCGCACAAATTGCTAAACAATTGGTTGAAATATACAAGCCGCGTATTGATAATCGGTACAGCGCTACGCATATAGTTTCGCACAGCGACATTTCGTTTCCTTCAACCGTCGTGGATGATGCGTATGAAATTCTTCACCTTGCTAAAAATGCGCATGTTGTTGGAATAGATGAAGCACAATTTTTCAAAATGAATATCGTTGATGTTTGTGAACAACTTGCGAATCAGGGAAAGCGGGTTATTGTAGCCGGACTTGACCAAGATTACCGAGGCAAACCTTTTGAACCAATGCCTCAACTTTTATGCGTTGCTGAATACATCACGAAAACTTTGGCGATTTGCGTCGTGTGTGGAAATCCTGCCGACAGAACTCAAAGAGTTTCAGATTCAAAAGAACGCGTTCTCGTCGGCGCAAAAGATTTGTACGAAGCGCGTTGCAGACATTGCTTTGTTCCGCCGAAAGAGTGAATCAGTTAGCATGAACTCACTTTCTGACATAACTTCTTTTCTTCAAACACACAAAGAAGAACTTCACGAAAAATTTAAAGTGAAAGAGATTGGTGTATTCGGTTCATTCGTAAAAGGAAAACAACAACCTAACAGCGACATTGATTTTCTTGTTGAATTTGAGCACGGACAAAAAACTTTCGACAATCTAATGGACTTAAAGTTTTTCCTTGAAGATAATTTGAAAAACGAAATAGACTTAGTTTTGAAATCCGCTGTACGAAAAGAATTACGAAATAAAATTTTTTCTGAAGCAATCTATGTCTGAAGAAAGAGATTTCGTTTTATTTCTTCAAGATATCGTTGATTCGTCTGAAAAAGTTATTCGATATATCGGTAAGAGAACTCTTGACGAGTTTGTTTCGGACGAAATGATTGTAGATGCCGTTGTCAGAAATTTTCAAATCATTGGTGAAGCATCGAAAAACATTCCGGATAGAATAAAGTCTAAATACCATAACGTTGAGTGGAGAAAAATCCAAAACTTTCGTAACGTTTTAATTCACGATTACTTCGGAATAGATTACGAAACGCTATGGCAAATCGCAGAAGAAAAGCTTCCTATGCTCATTCCTCAAATTAAAACCATTATTTCTTTAGAGCAAAAATAAACTTTTATTTATGGATTCTCTCTCCGTTCTTCGCGGCGTACTTGGCGTTGCTGTTATTCTTGGCATTGCATTCGCATTTTCTAACAACAAAAAAAATGTGAATTGGAAATTAGTTGGAATGGGACTTATCATTCAACTTATCTTCGCAATTTTTATTTTATGGAGCGAACCATTGAAAAACATTTTCTTCGTTCTCGGTTGGCCCAAAGCAATTATTGAAGGAATCGGTTCCGGCGTTGTTGCACTTCTCGGATTCACGAGTGAAGGCGCAAAATTTGTTTTCGGAAGTCTCGCAATCTCTCCGGGAATGACAAACTCACTCGGTTTCTTTTTTGCTTTTCAAGTATTGCCGACAATTATTTTCGTTTCGTCGCTCACGTCCGTTTTGTATTACTTAGGAATTTTGCAACGCGTTGTAAAAGCAATGGCGTGGGTTATGGCTCGATTGATGGGAACGAGCGGTGCAGAATCACTTTCCAACACGGCAAATATTTTTGTCGGACAAACAGAAGCGCCGCTACTCATCCGCCCGTATGTAAAATCAATGACGCAATCTGAACTGCTAACAATTATGATTGGAGGAATGGCAACAATCGCAGGAGGAGTAATGGCAGCATATATTCAAATGCTTGGAAGTTCGTTCGCAGAATACACGCATCAACCGCTCGACGTTGCGCAATTAAAATTTGCCGTACAACTTCTTGCTGCAAGTGTTATGGCAGCGCCTGCATCTCTCGCAATTTCAAAAATTCTTTATCCTGAAATGGATGAACCCGTAACGCGCGGAACAGTAAAACTTGAAGTAGAAAAAAACGCATCCAATTTTGTTGAAGCAGCAGCAGGTGGAGCAAGCGATGGATTGCAACTTGCTCTCAATGTCGGCGGAATGTTGCTTGCGTTCATTGCACTCATTACAATGTTCAATGCAATTCTTACGTGGTTTGGCGGAGTGTTGCATGTCAACGATTATTTTCTACACACATTCGGACAACCGTTGAGTATGCAACTGCTGTTCGGAATGGTGTTTCAATTTGTTGCAGTTGCGATTGGCGTTCCGTGGAATGATGCTCTGCACTTTGGAAGTTTAATCGGAACTAAAATCGTATTGAATGAATTTGTCGCGTATCTTGATTTGGCAAATTTAATTAAGAACGGAATGATTGGAGAAAAAACGTCTATGATGGCAACGTATGCACTCTGTGGTTTTGCAAATTTTTCTTCCATCGCAATTCAGATTGGTGGAATTTCTCCGATGGCTCCCGAACGAAGAAAAGATATTGCCGCTTTGGGTTTGCGCGCTGTTCTCGGCGGTATGTTAGCAACTTTGATGACAGCAACGATTGGTGGAATGCTTTCTTTGTGATTTTAGATTTACAATTTACGAGTTACGATTTTTTTGAAGTATAGAATACTGATGACACGGATTAGACAGATATTCACAGATTTTTATCCGTAAAAAATCCGTTGCATCGGTGTCATCCGTGTTCTATTTTGTTACTTATGAAAAATAATTTTGTAAAAGAATCTTCAGCATTCATCAAATCGAAAACAAAACTTCGACCGACGATTGCAATTATTCTCGGTTCGGGATTGGGAGATTTTGGCGATGGATTGAAAAACAAAACCGTCATTGATACTTCGACCATTCCGCATTATCCCGTTTCAACTGTCGAAGGACATAAAGGAAAACTGATTTTCGGGAAGTTGAAAAATATTCCGTTGCTTGCGTTTCAAGGAAGAATACATTTTTACGAATCGGGAAACCTTGAAAAAGTTTTGTATCCGATTCACATTGCACACGCGCTCGGAATTCAAACGCTCATCGTTACGAATGCTGCCGGTGGAATCAATAAAAATTTTACGCAGGGAAATTTGATGTTACTCACCGACCATATCAATTTGACGTTCTTGAATCCATTACAGCAAAGAGCGAAGAGCTTAGAGCATAGAGCAAGGAGCAAGGAGCAAGGAAACTCACATCTCACATCTCACATCTCGCATCATTCTTTCTACAACGAACATCTTCAGCAACTTGCAAAGAATGTCGCGCTGAAAAATAAAATTCCTTTGCAGCAAGGAGTGTATTGCGGTTTGCAAGGACCAACGTATGAAACTGTGGCGGAAATTCAGTTCTTGAAAAAAATCGGCGCGGATGCAGTGGGAATGTCAACAGTCAATGAAGTTACGCTCGCCGCACATTACGGAATGAATGTTGTCGGATTTTCGTGCATCACGAATTTAGGAACAGGAATTTCTCCTACAAAACTTTCGCACGCCGAAGTTACCGAAACAGGAAACCGTGTGAAGAAACAATTTGCACAACTGATTTCGCTGTTGATTGAAAAGATTGCGAAAGAGTAGTTTTTATTGCGGTTAAGTGGTATGTGCAATTTTTGAACATACTGAACCACGGTTTCCTTCCGTTTGAACTTGTGCAATTTTTGCACAAGTTGCTTCTTTATTCAATTCGCCTTCTGAATAGATATTTAAAAGATGCTTGGTTACAACACTCCTTTCTACGCCAAACAACTCGGCAATTTTTTGTTGCGTAAGCCAAATGGTTTCATTCTGTAAATAGATTTCTACTTTTAAATTGCCGTTGGGCGTTGTGTAAAGCAGCACTTCATTGAAACTTTCGTTCGGTGTTATGTTTTTCTTCTTACTCATCTTTTGTCCATTTCACTTCCCCGATTTTCTCCTGTTATCTTCTTTGCAAAGGAGCTGACAATTTTTTGCTTCTGTTTTTCCGCCTTCGTGCCAAGGGGTAATGTGGTCGGCTTCCATTTCTTCTATCTTATATTTCTTTTTGCAAACAGGGCAAACAGTTTTTTGTCTTTCATAAGCTTCTCTTTTTTGTTTGTCATTAAATGAACGAATGTTCAGAAACTTTTCTTTTCCATTCAGCACATAGGAATAAATTCCTTTTTTGTTTGTTACATCTTCGTCCTCCATCAATTTTGCAATTTCCTTTTCTATTTTTTTCGTATCAAGTTTTTTATTCTTGAACTCGTTGTAAAGAATTCCGAATGGAACTCCTTTCATTTCCTTACGATAGTTTGTAAAAACCGAATTGAGCCAATTAATCACGCCTTCAAAGTAGTTCCATAAAGGTTGCGCATCCTTGTCGTGCTGATGCCGGGACATATATTCTTCTATGGTTTCTTCCTTTTTTTTAATCCAATCAATTACCGTTTCTAAATATTCCTGACGGTTTGCAGTGCCATTCAGATAATTGTGTGCAATATTAAAAGCCACACAACCATTCTTACTGAAATATCTTTTTGCATCGGAAACCCACGAACCCGCATAAACAGCATTTCGCAATTCCTGGTCGGTCAATTTTTCGCCTGCAATATTTATTGTCCTGAACCATTCTAATTTTTCACTGTCTTTTCCCGAACAATGATAAATCATTAAACGGTAATTTAAAATTTGTTCTTGCTTATCTTTTTGGAGATTATGAAAAGCCAATCCGTCTATTGAATACACTCCTTTTACATATTGACAAAGTGAAATTGTTCTTTGTTGCCCGTCTATCACTTCATAGTTTCCGTCTTCACGAACTGCCCAATACATTACATTGAGAGGAAAATCTTTTGTAACGGTATTGATTACGGCATCACGCTGTTTGTCTTTGTAAATAAATTCTCTTTGGTAGGGCGGGCGAATATCCAATTTGCCTCCGAAGCCGACAACACCGCCTTCAGCGTTATCCCTGTAACCGTCTGCTAATTCACGAACAGTAATTTCTTTCAGTTCTATTTTCATTTTACTTTTTTTTGATTAAAATTCTAAAATAGGGATACTTACCATTTATGGATAAATCTTTATCATCATCACCTTTCCTAAATTTTATAATTTCAAACTGCTCCGGATTATATTTATCCATAAAAGTAATCGGAACACCCATCACACCCGAATAATCCTTAGGAATATCTTTTGTCTTATCTACATTTATTGCATCATAGTTGTCATAAGTCGGAAATTCTTTTTTGTTGTATGTTTTGTAAAGGATTAAATTTTCGTGACGCTTTTTAATGTCAAGATTTGTAAACCAAGTAACATTGCGGAATTTAACAAGCCGTGTTACAGGATCATAAACACCTTTAGCGAAATTTTTAATTAAATGAGAAGGAATCTCAAAATAAGCGTTCCCATTGCTGAAACCATATCCTAACCAAATTTTATTTTCTTTAATCAGTTTAAAAATTTCCTTGTAGGTTATAGCATTGTAACTTCCGATGATTACAAATTTCTTTTTGTATTCAATTAACTGTGCAACATATTCCCGGAATAAAGAAAAGGGCGGATTGGTTACAACAATGTCGGCTTCTTTTAAAAGTTCAATACATTCCTTGCTGCGAAAATCTCCATCGCCTTTTAAATGCTTGATTCCAATTTCTGCCTTATCAGGAATATTATTTTTGTTTTTATCGCCTGTGTATTCCAAATAAATCGCCCTTTCAGATTTGTTGTCGCTGAACAATTCGGTATTAGGATTTTTGTAACAGGTGGCAATAAGTTTTTTAAGTTTTAACTGCTCAAAATTGTAGGAAAAAAAATGGAAGAAATTACTTACACGAGGGTCATCGCAATTACAAAGAACCGTCTTGCCTTTGAAATGTTCTCTGTAATGCCAGAGTTCTTTTTCAATGTCGGATAGTTGAGTGTAGAATTCATCTTTTTTAGATGACTTCGCACCGTGTAAATTTTTATTTGCAAAATTCTTTTTCATTATCTCACCACCCTAAAATTAAAATTCGGTGATTGAAATTTTCCATACAAGCGAATCCACATCGGCAAGAGCATTTCAAGAGCGCGGGCATTGGTAATATCTCCCAAATCAATCACGGATTTCCAACCAAACCACGTTTGTAAAATTTCCAACACTTTCGCGTTTGCTTTCACCCACGCGCTCGCTTTTTCATTCATAACCGTGCGTGAACACGTTCGTACGCTGTGTCCAAGTTGAATAAGTTTTGTTCCGATTGCGTTTCCCACTATTCCTGTTCCGAGAATTGCGATGTTCATAGTATTTTATTACTGGTTATGATTTTGAAAAAATTGTGGAAGAATATACGTTTGAAGTATTTGGTAACAAAAAACCCGATTCCATTTTTTTGAAATCGGGTTTTGAATTTTTACAGTTGAAGAATTACGGTAATTGTTTTCCCAAATTCCATAAGTAATCGCGGATTGCTATCATTTGTTTATGCGCATCTCCATCCAAATATTCCGTATAAATAGCCGAAGGATTTCCTTTTTCATCAAACGGAAAAAATTGCGGCATACGAGTTCCCGGCTGAATCGCTTCGGGATTTTTTAACCAGTCAATAATCCATTCTGGCTTCAATCGTTCGTGCGCAAGTGCAAGATTTGGCGCAAGGTCTCCCGGTGATTTTCCTTCCGGAATGGTTGAACTTGTTGTATGGCAACTCAAACACTGATTATCATCGAATAAATTTTTCCCGGCAGAAAGCAATTCTTGCGATGGTTGCAGAGATGCATAATCGCGCACTTCAAGTTCTTTTTTGGAAAGCGCAAGAAAATATTTCGTTATCGTATTTATTTCCGCTCCCGAAAATTCAAACGTTGGCATACGGAGTTTTAGCCAAGGACGAATCGGCGATGGTTTATTTAAAAAATTATGGAGCCACATTTCCTGAACTTTTGCACCTTCACCCGTAATCGGCGGAGGAGCCATTCCTTCGTCTTCAAACAGCGCTTTGACATAACCTCCTTGTTCTTCTAACGTATGACAACCAATACAATTTAATTTTGTGGTAAGTTTTCTTCCCGCTTGCAGTGCTTGAATGCGCGCATTGTTCGTTTCCTGATATTGCGCCTCTGCTGTATCCTTAACAAAGCCGCGCAATTGCGAACGAATCATAACAATTTCAGAATCGGCAAACGTAAATACGGGCATTTTGGAAATGATGCGTTCGGTCGTGTACATTCGCGCATTGTTCAATTTTCCTTCTACCCATAAATCCCACGTTTGCTCGTGATGAGTAAATTTTGTGTCGCCGAAATCAAGTTCGTCAACGCGTTTTCTTCCAAAGTTGGAAAGCGAAACGGAAACACGCCCCTCTTTTTCCATTCCGCGAATATCGTGACATCCGTGACAACCATATTCGCGTACAAGTTTTTCTCCGAATGTTATTTTTTCTTTCGAAGTTAAATCCAGTTGACGAAACTCAAACTGTCTCTTGTCATTCAGAGTTTGTAAGTACGCAACAATATCTTTTGCTTCTTGTTCCGTTAAACGCAGGTTCGGCATTTGCGCATCGGCACGAAATTGTTTCGGATTCCGAATCCATTCATAGAGCCATTGTGGAGTTGTTTTACTTCCGATGCGAGATAATTCAGGAGCGATGTCATAACTTTTTCCTCGAAGATTCCGAACACGTTCATCACCGTCAATCACGTGACAACCTTTGCATCCAACTTCGTCAACGAGTTGTTTTCCGCGTTCCATATTTCCACCAAAAACGTTTTGAGTATTTGGCAACGCTACATTTTTCGATAAATCCCAAAGAAACGCCGCAATTGCTTCTGCGGAGTCATTTCCAAATTGAAAATTCGGCATTCGAGTATGCGGATTGAAATCTTTTGGATTTCGCACCCAACGAAATAACCATTCGGGAGTTGTTTTCGCAGAAAGTTGATTGAGTTCGGGACCAATTTTCGGAACATCGGCGTACGTTTTTATTTCGTGGCAACCGAAACATCCCGCTTCTAAAATCAATTGGCGTCCTTTGTTAAAATATTCTGCGTTCTTTAGTTGCAGTTGAGTTGAATGGCAGGAATTACATGATGCATACGTTTCTTTCCCGTGCAGTAAGGATTTTTCCCAATAGTGATCGCCGTTCGGGTCGCCATGCCTACTGTGTGCAAATCCAGTTTCCAAAGCAGGACCTTGTCCGTTATGACACGAGGTGCATCCAACATTTTCCGGATTATGTTTTTCCAGCAATTCGGGAAATGGATGCGCGGTGAATGGTTGTGGTGCATCATTGAACGCTTCATATTCGCGCCATCCGAGATGACACGTTTGACATCGGTCTATGCGCGCTTTTATTGTTCCGAAATTAGTTCGTTCAAAATCGTTTAGAATTACTTGTTTGATTTCAAGCGGTGCATCGTTCGCCCGTTCAATTTTGTCATTCCACGTATTGATGTCTGCGAAAAACGATTCATACTTTGCCTGCGCAGATTTTACTTCCAAATCCACGACGGCAATAAATTTTCTCAGCGCATCTTTTTGTCGTTCCATTCGCGACGTAATTTCGCCGAGCATTGCCATTTCCCGTTCGAGTTCGCGCAAATGTTTTTCCTCTTTTTCAAAATTCGGTCCTTCTTTCTTTGCACGTTGATAAAAGTAATACGCTTCATCCGCTACACTTTTTGCAAACGTAAAATTTCTGCTTGCATCAACCAAAGAATCTTTGATGAGTGCAAAACTCTGTACGGCATTTATATATTCTCTCGATTGAAGTTTTTTTTCTGTTTCCCGAAAAGACGCAAACGCTTCAACATATCCAACAGAATCGAACGCGGCAATCGCATCATCACGCAATTGCGTAAATCGTTGAACCGCTACTCTTCGGTATTCATTTTGATATTCTTTCCACGGACGCCGAACGGTAACTTCGTCAACAACAGACCACATTGTTCCGAGAAATAATATTGTAGAAAGAACAAAATACACGGTGCTGTAATTGCGAACTTCAATAGGTGTATTGTATCGTTTTTTGAAAAAGGAAAACACGGATGCTCTTGTTTATTGTTGAAGAAACGATTAGAAGGAAAACCACGGCGTATCAAACGTTGTTTCAATTCCTACGCGAATTTCCCGCGGAGCGTGAGGATAAAAAACAGTCGTTTGGTCTGCAGGTAATTGAAATGCAAGGTCGCTGTATGTTGCGTTGAACATATTATCTACGTCAATATATAAGCGATAAATTTTTTGTGTGTACGAAAGCCGCACGTTGATTTCATTGGACGAAGCAAGGGAAATCGTATTGCCATCATCTATGTACCGCTTGCCAAAATAATTCCACGTCAATGTTCCTGCAATATTACTCAAATGTTTGTACGTAATTCCTGCTGAAGCCGTATGTTTCGGAATAGAGCGTAATTGTTTTCCGGAATTCGTTCCTCCGTCAAATGTAACAGAAGTATAAGTATAATTTGCAAAGGTAACGACATTCGGCAACCAATGAAGTTTCAATCCGTTTTCGATACCGAAATGTTTTGTTTGAGAAATATTGTCGTACTTAAATTTAGCCGCATCATAATCAATTTCGTCTTTCATTTGTTGTTGATACGCAGACGTATGCAATTCGCCGTATAAAACATTATCAACAATTTTTCCGCGTTGATACAATCCGATTTCATAATTCCATCCGTATTGCGGCTTGAGATTCAAATTAGAAATAGTAACGCTTGAAGGTCCGAAGGGATTCGGATTCGGATATGGACGTTCATCGAAAAGTTGGTCAAGTGTTGGTACTTTGAATGCGCGTGAAGCATTGATGTACACGTTTCCCGAATACGCATGCACTCCGTTTTCCGTAACGTTTGCGTACAAATAATTCAAACCGATTTTCGGACTATATGCGCTGTTCGTTGTTGATTGCGAAAGAACTTCATATTTGTCGGAAAAATTATCGAAACGAAAACCGACATTCATTTTTAATGAAGAAGAAAAAGAAAGTTCATCGTGCGCATATATTCCAAAATGCGTTCTGTTTCCTTTCCCTTTTGTACGTTGAACTCCTTTCGTGTTTGTTTCTCTTTTGAAATCAAAATATCTGCTTTGCAATTCACCGCGTTCTATTTCTCCACCTGCAATAAGTTTGTTCTGTATCGTTCCGATTTCCTGTTCAAACATTGCAGAAACATCGCCGCCAAAAACTGAACTTGTTACATTTCGTTGTTTCGTATCAACAAACGGCATCGAATATGTAAATGGAATCGTTCGAACAATATCGGCTGTTCTGTTTTGAAAATAGATATGTGTTTTTACATCTACCGCGGAAGAAATTTCATTGGAATACGTTACGCTTCCGTTCAATCGTTTTTCATTTCTACCATCGGAAAGAAAATAAGCGTTTGCAGATTCTCTATCGTTATCCATTTCTTCTTGTGTTAACGGACCCGCGTCATCGTAATCAATCGAGCGATGGGAAAACGACCATATCAGTTTTGAATTTTCTGAAAGCGGAGTATTCAATTCTGCGCCCGATGAGGTTCCTGTATATTCATTATGTTTTCTGAAACCTCCCGATTGCGCATTTCTAAAATATAAATGAAACGGATTATTCTGCAGCGCGCCGTTTGTTTGAATACCAAAATTTTTATTTCCAAAACTTCCGATAGACACATTGGCGTTGCTTGTTGCATCGGAATGAATATTCGTAACAATATTCACAATTCCACTCGCGGCAATGTCGCCGTACAATGCAGAAGTAGGACCGCGAACGATTTCAATTTTATTGATTTCATCGGGAGAAATCGTATTCCAATCGACAAGACCTGTTTCCAAATCATTGATGCGAACACCATTTTTAAACACAAGAATATATTCCGCTTCTCCGCCGCCGTAAAATCCGCGCGTGGAAACTATTGCATCGCGTCCCATTCCATCTTTTTTGAAAATTAAAAATCCAGGAACCGCATTGAAAACATCGGAAAATTTATTGGTAGGAATTTGCTGTATATCATTTGCAAGAAGCAAAGAAGACGACGACGTTGTATTGGCAAGTTTGTTTTCCATACGTTCAGCAGTTACAACTAATTGCGTCCATTGTGTAATCCGGAAGTTTTGTGGTTTCGTTTGTCCGAAGCGAATCCGCTGTAATGCTCTTCGCCTGATGTATAACAATAAATATCAATATGAAAAAGAAAACAGAAAGTAAATATTGTTTCATAATGCAAGTGATAAATAATGAGTTAAAAAAAAACTAAATATTAAACCAAGGAGTTACCCAAACATACTTAATGTTCAACGAAAGCCGCAGAATCATTTTAATTGGAAGCGCCATCATTGATAAAAACAGAAAAGCGAGAATACTGTACCGAAGCAAACCTAAATTCTGAATAACCTCGGTATGTTTTTTCCAGCGATAATACATCACGCCAAGAAAAAAATAACCGTGAACAACAATCGCGCCGAAAGCCGTTGCCGCAAGCGATAAATTCCCGTCTGCATCGTATGTATGAATTCCGAATACTTCGGATAAATCAATATTGGTCAACGCAACAACGAGGTGCGTATCCCAATATTCCCAAGGCCAGAAGAAATTCCAACCAGGACCGCGAAGAAATGTTCCGAGAATAATCAATGCAACCCAGAGAATAATAAAACCGAAATTGAAAATAATTATTGCAAATTTTCTTTCTTTGAACGTATAATATCCATTTCCTTTTTCGTTGTTGTCAATGTACGGAATAACAATCAAACCTATGATAATAAGCGTTGGAAGAATTACTCCCGCAATCCACGGATCAAAATAGACGAGCATTTCCTGCAAACCGAGAAAATACCATGGTGCTTTTGATGGATTCGGCGTCAGTGTCGGATTTGCGGGTTCTTCAAGAGGCGCATCAATAAAGATTGACCAAAACATCAGAAGTACCATAATAACAATGGTTGTAATAAATTCTACTTTGACCAAATTTGGCCAAACCTGAATTTTATCGCTCAATTTTGCTTCTTCGGTAATTTCCTGTTGATCATTGCGCCTCATTTTTGAAAATGAATACCACGTATATCCAACGACAGTAAGCAAAAGAATAATAATCGGAACGTTATCGGGCTTTGAAACGATGAGCCAAAAATTTTCCATAGGTGTTTTCTTGAACTAAAATTTATTTTCTATTTGAAATGAATTTACATTTTATATTTAACATTGAACATTGAGAAGGAATACTTGTTTTCAATATAAAATATTCAATGTCAAAATGTAAAATGACTAAAACTCTTTCTTCGTAGTATCAGGTCCAGAAATACCGCCATCTTTTCGAATGCGCCAAAAATGTACAGCCATAAAAATTGCGGCAACGATTGGCAAAAAAATACAATGTCCTACATAGAACCTTAGTAATGTTGGAGGTCCAACTTGTGTACCTCCAAGAAGAATAAAACGAATGTCATTATTAATTTGCATACCAAGTTCCGGACCAAATGGACCTTCGTGACCAAGTAACGGAGTTGCACGCGCCATATTTGTTCCTACGGTTACTGCCCAAATTGCAAGTTGGTCCCACGGAAGCAAATATCCCGTAAATGAAAGAAGAAACGTTAGTACAAGTAAAATTACACCAACGCCCCAATTGAATTGACGCGGAGGTTTATACGAACCGGTGAGAAACACACGGAACATATGCAGCATAACGGTAATAACCATTGCGTGCGCTCCCCAACGGTGCATATTGCGCATCAACGGACCAAACGGAACATCGTTCATCAGATATTTCATATCCTCGTACGCATATTCAGCGGCGGGGCGATAATAGAACATCAGAATTACGCCGGTAATTGTAAGCACAAGAAAAAGGAGAAACGTAATTCCTCCCATTCCCCACGTATAACCGACATTAGTTGCATGTCTTGAAATTCGTACAGGATGCAAATGCAAAAAGACATTATCAAGAATTTGCAATGCGCGGTTACGCGAAGTATCTTGATACGAATGTCGAAAAATGGATTTGTAAACTTCAGTTTGCTGAAATTTCTCTTTTAATTTTCCCATAAATACTATTCAATAAAAAAATAGACTGAATTATCCTCGCTTCAACAATGCTTCCGGTTTGGTCCAATCTCCCAACTCGTATCGGAACTTGATATTTCTGTCCACAAGTATTTGTCCATCCTCAGCGAGAGAAATTTTTAATCGTTCGAGCGGGCGAGGCGCGGGACCTTCAAAATTTATTCCGAAATCAGGGTCGCTGCGAAATCCGCTTCCGTGACAAGGACATTTGAATTTATTTTCCGACGCGAGATAACGAGGTGTGCATCCCAAATGCGTACATATTGCAGAAAGTGCAATAAATCCTTCTGCATTACGAATTATCCATACGCGATATTGGTCTTTATATTTTTCACTGACTTCACCGATAATGTAATCTTCGGGATAACCTGCTTTAAATGTTGATGGCGGTTCGTAGGTTACTCGGGGGAACATAAAACGTAATGCGCCAAGTGTGGAAGTGAATAAAAAAATAAAAAACGCAATCCAACCGGAAAGTGAAAGAAAATTTCTGCGATTTAATTTCCACGTTCCGCGGTCATCATCCGGCGGACGGTCTTGTTTTGGTTTCCGAATTGTCGGTTGCGAAGATGATTGTTTCGGAGTAACATCAGAAGTTTCCGAAACTTTCATTTCTTGATTTGTTTCCATAAAAGAAGTGAAACTAATGCAAATTTATAGTTACAATAAAAATCAGACTATAATAGTCTTAATTTTGGAGGCGAAATATAGAAAAATTTGTAAAGAGGAAAAACGTATTTGAAAATTTTTAATAACAAAAAAAGGCATCGCTCCTTCTTTGCAGTAACGATGCCTTTAAGCTATATAATTGTCAATTACAATTTTATTTTATTAGCAAAAGTTTCCTTGTTTCACTGTAACGCAAGATTCCATCTTGCGAAACTTGCAACCGATAAAAATACACGCCGCTTGTTAATCCACTTGCATCAAAAGTAATTTCGTGTTCTCCGATTTCCATTTCTTCATTATTCAAAAGCGTTGCTACTTCTTGTCCAAGAATGTTGTAAATTTTCAACGTTGTTTGTAGGGGCAATTCATGAATTGCCCCTACGGGAATTTCAAATCGAATCGTTGTCGTCGGATTGAACGGATTCGGATAATTCTGTGCAAGAGAAAATTGTGAAAAATTGTTTTGAAATTCAGGAACACTTACCAATTCATCAGGAGGAACAAAACCATATTGCGATGTGCGATAACGGTCGTGTTGAAACATTGGCCATTGTAAATTTTCTTGCGAAGAAGATGAATAAGGAAATGTCCACGCATACAAATATACAATTGCAGGATTGATTCCCTGTTCTGTAACCGTTATTAATTCTATCTTCCCATCTCTGTTTACATCAGCAAAAATATTTTTACCCATAGGGAATCCAGGCACACGTAAAGGAGACCACGAAAGAGAACTTCCGTCACTATTGTATGCGTAAATAAATCCCGAATCATTCAGAGCAGTATTTGAATTGGATAGTATATTCATAGAATGTTCTTGCGTAAGTTTTGCAACGATAGGAAAATTTCCATGCATTATCTGTGTGGGAATTGTAAATCCATCCAAAGAAGAAACAAGCAGTCCGCTTGGATACCAAACACGAGTTATAACTTCTGGTATATTATCTCTTGTCAAATCAGCAAGCACTACACTGGTGGAAACAGCATCGCGTAGTTTCCATTGTTTTAATAACATACCATTTGCCTGAAATACCAACATTTTACTTGATTCGATTTGCGTGAGGATACATTGTATCATTGACAGAAACAGGAAATCCCGGCATTATGATGCCATCTGTATTGAAAACATAAAGCGAATCGCCTATTCCGCAAAGTTCCATTGTTCCGTTTCCATCCACATCCCCCGCAGCAATTGCAACGGAAACATCACTGGAAAAAGATTTCGGCCAACCGTCAAGATATGTTCCGTCATATTTAATGATATGAATTTTATTTTTGGCAGGCGGAGGAAATCTTGTTGCAATAACAATTTCTGGATAACCATCGCGATTAAAATCGGCAGTTAATGGAGCTCGCAGCCCACCTGAACCGAAAAAACCAGAATCAAGGATGATAGGAAAGCCATTTAATAGAATTGGCTCATCGGGTGTTTGAGAAAACATTCTGGAATGAAGAAAAAAGAGGCAGAGAAAAATAAGTATGTTCATTGTAAAAATCGAAATTGGCTATCTACTTATTATTAAGTAGATAGCCATAGTTATTAGTATATAGAAGATTGACTAAGTTTTATTGTTGGTACGAGTGTTGGTGCATTTTGAAAATTGACATAAGCAACACCTGCCATTGCAGCAATGAGCGAGAGTAAATATATTTTTTTCATTCGCATAAGACTTATTAGAAAAAGTTTTCGCGTGAAAGTTACATTGTTTTTTCATAAAAGTAAACCGAAGAGCGGCCTACTTTCATTTTGCATTCAAGCGGTAATTACTAAAGTAATGGCTTGTATTGATAATTGCTTAGTGGGTTTTTGAATTTTATATTGGCATTGGTTCTTTGGGCTTTGGAATTTTTCTCACAAAGTTGTATTTGCATAAAGCAAGTTAATAAATTTCTAAATATTTATCAATCTCCCACGGCGTTACGTTCATTCGGTATTCATCCCATTCGTGCAGTTTTAAATTACGAAAACGATTGTACGTAAATTCGCCAAGCGTTTCGCGAATTACCGAATCGCGCTCCAAATTATCCAACGATTCCAGTAAATCGCGCGAAAGCACCCCGATGTTTCTTTTTTCTGCTTCTTCATTCGTGAACTCATAAATATTTTCTTCAACAGGCGAAGGCGGAATCATTTTCTTTTCTATACCATCAAGACCTGCAGCGAGCATAACAGCAAATGCGAGATATGGATTCGCCGTAGGATCGGGACAACGCAATTCTGCGCGCACTGCTTTTTCGCGACCGGGAGTATAACGAGGAATACGAATTAAAGCAGAACGATTTCGTTGACCCCACGCAATATACACGGGCGCTTCATAACCAACAACTAATCGCTTGTATGAGTTGATAGTGGGATTTAATATTGCATTCATCGCTTTAATATGAAGTAATTGTCCTTGAACAAACGATTTTGCAAGCGACGATAAATGGTAATCGTCTTTCTTATCGAAGAAGAGATTTTTTCCGTCAAGTGAAAATAAACTTTGATGCACGTGCATTCCCGAACCGTTGATTCCGGTAATAGGTTTTGGCATAAACGTTGCGTGAAGATTATGATGCGAGGCAACATATTTCAATGCATATTTCAGCGTTGTTGCTTGGTCGGCAATTTTCAATGCATCGCCGTAACGGAAATCAATTTCGTGTTGACCAACTGCAACTTCGTGATGAAGTGCTTCAACATCAATACCGAAACCGTGCAGCATCATCGTCATTTCTTGACGAATTTCCTGCGCTAAATCTGTTGTCTGGTCAAAGTAACTTGCAGTATCGTGCGGAAGCGGGAGCAGTTTTCCGTTTTCTTTTCTGAACAGAAAAAATTCCAGTTCCGGTCCAACATTATATACGAATCCTAGTTTCCTTGCGCGTTCCAATTGTTTTTTTAAAATGAATCGCGGGTCTCCTTCAAAGGGTGTTCCATCGGGCATAAATACATCACACATAAATCGCGCAACAACACCCTGCAAATTATTTTTCGTCCAAGGGATCACGGCGAATGTATCCACGTCTAATTTCAAATACATATCACTTTCAAAAATACGCGTAAACCCTTCGATGGAAGAACCGTCGAACCACATTCCGTCTTCGAGAACGTCGTGCAGTTTCGTAATAGGAATCGTAATTCCTTTGAGGATTCCGTTTAAGTCCGTGAATTGCAGTTGCACAAATGAAACATTATTTTTTTTTGAAAGTTCTAAGATTGTTTTGTTTGTACGTTTTAGTGATGATGCTGTTTTTGTCATTTTTAAAAAAATAAAGATGTGTGTGAATAAAAAAAATCGTTATGAGATTCGATGCACAATGGTTGCCATTTCGTGAACTGCCTCGTAAAGACCAACAAATGCTGCGCGTGCAATAATTGCGTGACCGATACTTATTTCCTCAATATCCTTGATTTTCAAGAAAGGAAAAATATTGGTGTAATTCAATCCATGTCCAGCATTGACAATTAAACCAAGGGAATGAGCGAATGATGCGGCGTTTTGAAGTCGTTGTAAATGATAGACGCGTTTTGATGCTGTAAACGCATTTGCGAAATCACCGGTATGCAGTTCAATCATTTCTGCGCCAAGTTCTTTTGACAATTCTATCTGCTCGTGAATCGGGTCAACAAACAAACTAACGGCAATTCCTTTTTCGTGCATTCTGTGAATTGCATTTTTGATTCGCTTTTTGTTTCGTAGAACATCTAATCCACCTTCGGTTGTTAGTTCTTGCCTGTGTTCGGGAACAAATGTCGCAATTTCGGGAACGATAAATTCTGCAAACGTAATAATCTCTTCGGCTACGGACATTTCTAGATCGAGTTTTGTTTTGACTGTTGCGCGTAATACCTTAACATCGTCATCGCGAATGTGTCTTCTGTCTTCGCGAAGATGGCACACGATTCCTTCTGCACCAGCAAGTTCTGCAATGTGTGCGGCTGTAACGGGATCCGGTTCTTTTCCTCCTCGCGCATTTCGCAATGTTGCAATATGGTCAATGTTCACCGATAGTCGCATTGAATATGTAAGATTTCGGTTTTCGGTTTTAGATTATGATTGGGAATGAACTGATTGAAGAATCGCAGAAGTGCAATGAATTTTTTCTGAGTACATTCTTTTATGGAAATGTTATCCGAAGTATTTCTTTAACAAGTTCCTCGCGATGAGAAATAGAAATTACTCTGCCGGAAATGGAAAGTCCTTCAAGTGTGCGCGTATATTTTCGTAATTCGTGGACAGTCATTTCTTCAAGTTGCGAAAGAAAATGTTCTTTGTTTGCTACATCCAAGTAAGAAAAATGATGATGTTCTATTCTTTCGTTCTTTTCAAAAACAAACGAAGTAGGTTGGTGATAAATCAACGTACTCATATTTTCAGATGGTCGCGGAATGACGTGAGAAGAAACTAATTGTCCAACTCTCGCCGCTGCTGCGCTTCCTGCATCAACAGCGGAACGAACTGCCGCAACATCACCAACAATTTTGATAGTAATGAGTCCAGCATCTGCTTTGTCTTTCCCAACAAGTGTAACCTCTGCGGCTTTAGTCATTGCGTCAGCGGCTTCAATCGCTGCAACAAGTCCACGGGTTTCAACAAGCCCAAGCGCGAGTTCTGACATACTGGTTGTTTATTTATTGTTATTTGCTATTGGAAAATTACAAGTATCGAAACTTAGTATTTCCATTAACAAACAATGGTGAGAAGAATTTACTTCGCCGCAGGTCGCTTCGGAAGTATCAATTCCACATCGCTATGAGGACGCGGAATGACGTGAACTGAAACAAGTTCACCAACACGTTGCGCAGCGGCGGCTCCTGCATCTGTAGCGGCTTTAACTGCGCCTACATCGCCGCGAACCATCACGGTTACATAACCGCCTCCGATTTGTTCTTTACCAATGAGAGTAACTTTTGCGGCTTTTACCATTGCGTCAGCGGCTTCTATCGAACCGACTAATCCTTTGGTTTCTACCATTCCCAATGCATCAAGTGAAATATCAGACATGTTTTTTCTCGAATAAATTTACAAAATAGTTGAAAAGACGGCTTGAATATACTAATCGAAAAAGATATGGGCAAAAACTTGCAAATGAAACCTCGGAAAAAATTCTTTCTCACTGATTTCGATGGAGTATCACGTATGAAACATACCGAAAACATGGATTAAAAATATTCTCTATGATTTTTTCGGTTGTTCAAATATATTTCAGTGCAAATCTTAAGAGTTTGTAAACGAATAAAGAAAACAAATACAAAATTAAAATTGTTGTATCCTCGATTTATTTATTGTTCAAATAATTTCACTTGAAATATTTTAAAACTATTCTCCCGCAACAAATACATTTCCTATATTTTTGCCGTATTTTATTTTCGAATGAAAACAACTTTCCCGCGTAAATACAAACGATTACTCGGCGGCGGTATTGCTCTTGTGCTGTTACTCCTCATCGGAACATTTGGTTATTACCAACTCACCGGAAGACAACATTCGCTCGTTGATTGTTTTTATATGACATTCATTACCGTTGCAACTATTGGCTACGGTGAAATTATTGATTTATCCAATAATCCTGCGGGAAGATTATTTACGATTTTTATTGCATTGTTCGGAATCGGAACACTCACGTACAGCGTTTCGATGTTCACCGCCATCGTCGTTGAAGGCGATTTACAAGAAACTTTTACAAAACGAAAAATGGAAAAACTTGTTCGAAAAATTGAAGACCACTTTATCATTTGCGGACTTGGAAGAGTCGGCACACACATAGTGAAACAATTACATTTCGCAAAACGCCCAAATCTTGTTGTGGATGTTAACGAAAAAAAAAATTGACCTCGTCACATCAATGTTTCCCAATCAAATTTACGTCAACGGCGATGCAACCGATGAAGACGTATTAGTTGAAGCAGGAATTCATCGCGCCAAAGGTCTTTTTGCGGCTACAGAAGATGACAACAGAAATTTAGTAATTTGTTTAACGGCAAAACATCTCAATCCGAAAGTGCGTGTAGTTGTGCGTTGCAACGAACCAAGCCATCGGGAAAAAATGCAAAAAGCCGGCGCTGATGCTACAACTCTTCCCGCACACATGGGAGGTTTCCGTATGCTCACTGAGATGATTCGTCCGAACACCGTTGCATTCTTTGATTCACTTTTAAAAGATGACGAAAGCGGATTACATATCGAGGAAATGCATATTACGGAAAAACTGTCCGGCAAAAATATCTCTGCACTCCAATTGCAAAACTTTCCCAATACCATTCTCCTCGCTATCAAAAAAGGCAACGCTATCATTTATAAACCTTCTGCCGAATCATTGATGGAAAAAGGCACTGTTTTACTTTTTCTCACGACAGCAGAAGAGTGCAGAAAACTTGAAAGCAATGCTTGAGTACATTATTATGAGAAAAACCCGTTGTGTGAATTAAAATTGCCACGAACTTTAGTTCGTGGTTAAAATTTCTATTGTTTATGGCTTTAGCCGAACAATAACAATTTGTTTTTGACTAAAGTCAGTTTTAATCTGTACCGTACTC
>Ga0194120_10003291_pt1 | contig 26531 bp, 20 predicted proteins | sample TA2MahCa65mmetaG_FD_148642 | JGI IMG/M metagenome (GOLD analysis project Ga0194120, IMG submission 148642) | Freshwater microbial communities from Lake Tanganyika, Tanzania - TA2015019 Mahale Deep Cast 65m | ecosystem: Environmental > Aquatic > Freshwater > Lake | place: Tanzania: Lake... | reverse complement strand
CCGTAAATGGGATGGCGGCCTCGTTTGCCCGGAGCCCGTTCTTCGGGAAGATCGAACAGGGCGGCGTCTTTGCGCAAGCGGCTCACGACCACGACGCTCCATCGGCCCATCGCGCGCAGGAACGGGCGGGCCGCGTAGGCGCCGTCGACGGCCAGCCAGATCGCGCATCGCAGGCCCATGCCTCGCGCCGTCTCCACGAACCAAGCGACGAGATCGATGAGCTGTTCATGTTTGGTGCGGAATTCCCAGCCGTATTTCTCCGTCCATTTGGGGCAATTCGCGGCGCGAACGTAGAGCATCGATCGCAGGGGCAGAGCGATCACGCCCCACAACGAGTGCTTGACGACCATGGCAAGGCTGACCCAGTTGTGCCCGTAGAACCGGTCCCAATCGTCTTGGACGCCTCCGGCGACGAACCAAGCCGCCGCCACGCGCCGCTCGCCGGCCAGCACTATTCCCGCCATGATGATTGCCAAACGGAACCCCATCCGCGCGTCGAGCAGGCCGCCCATCGACGCCGCCATGGCGGCAAGACCGCCGCTCAACGGCACCCTCGCCCGCACCGTCTTCTTGCGGTTGGGATTGGGCGTGGCGAGCCTTCGCCGCTTGTCGAACTGCGATGGACCGAGTTTTCGCTTGTGCCGAGGTTGCGGGCGCCGCGAGTTTTCTTTACGCTTGGCCATCCGTGGCTCCTTCCCTGTCGTGGTTGTTTTGTACCACCCACAGCATGGTCGAGAGCCACGTTTCTTCAAAGATCGATTCCGCCTCGGAACCGGTCTATCCGCAACCGTCTCCGTGTAGGCGTTTTGCCTAAAGAGCGGTTCGTAAAGGCGCACGGCGTCCTTCGTGAACCGTTCGAGCGCGCATCGTTGAACGCGCGGTGGCGGCATGATAAGCTGCGGGGCGTGCAAGGGTTGATTCTTGCCGCGAATCGGTGTTGCTGACCGCGATGAGGACCGAAGATGATCGGACGATCGATTGCCTCGCTCTGTTTGTGTGTGTCCGCCTTCGCCCCCGCGAACGCCGAGCCGCCCGAGGATCTTGGTTTTGTATCCCTGTTCGACGGCAAGTCGCTCGCCGGTTGGGAACAAATGAACGGAAGCAAGTTCACCGCGGAGAACGGCGTCATCAAGCACGGACAGGGTATGGGCTGGCTGCGCACGACTGAGCAATACGACAACTTCATCCTGAAGCTCGAAGTTCGCTGGCTCAAGGATCGGCAAGACAGCGGCGTGTTCCTCCGCTCCGGAATCGAAGGCAAGAATTGGCCCGACCGGAAGTACGAAGTGCAATGCGAGAACAGCGAACGAATCGTCCATATTTTTGGAACCGATTGCCGGCGGGACCCCGCGAAGGCCCAGGCGCTCCTCAAGCCCACCGGGGAATGGAACACGATCGAAATCCTCTGCGACGGACGGCGATGCGAAGTGCGATTGAACGGCACGCTCGCGAGTTCCGCGAACGATCTCGAACCGCGCAAAGGCTATCTTGGCCTGCAAGGCGAGAACGGCGAGCTCGAATTCCGCAATCCGCGCCTGAAGAAAACGGCAAGCGCCGAATCGACGCAATGAGGTCGATCCGCGGATGCGAAAGGGGGAAGGGCCTCAGTCCCCGATCGTCCGGCCCGGGTCCAGGGTCCGCGGCATCGGCGGCAGGTCGTATTTCAGCCCCGACGCGCAATTGAAGAGGACGACATTTTCCGACGAGCGGACTCGGCCGTCGGCGATCGCCCGTCGGTACGCGGCATAGGTGGCCGCCCCCTCCGGACACAGCAGGAGCCCCTCGCGCCGAGCCGCCTCGTCGCGCGCCGCGAGGATCGACGCATCGTCCACGGCGATTGCGAAACCGTTGCTTTCCCGCACGGCGCGCAGGATCAGGAAGTCACCGATCGCCGCCGGCACCCGGATCCCGAAGGCGACCGTGTGCGCGCTCGGCCACAGCTCGGCCTGCTCGGAGCCCTCCTCAAACGCCTTCACGATCGGAGCGCATCCCGACGCCTGCACGGCGACCATCCGAGGCAGTTTTCCTTCCAGCCAACCGATGGCGTCCAGTTCCTGGAACGCTTTCCACATGCCAATCAGGCCCGTCCCGCCGCCCGTCGGATAGAAGATCGCATCGGGCAAGCTCCAGCCGCATTGATCGGCGAGTTCCAGCCCCATCGTCTTCTTGCCTTCGATGCGATAGGGCTCTTTGAGCGTCGAGAAGTCGAACCAACCTTCGGCTTCCTTTCCCGCGCCCACAATGCGCCCGCAGTCGTGAATCAGGCCGTTGACTCGCCATACATGCGCTCCCTGCGCGGCGATCTCGCGGACATTGATTTCCGGAGTATCCGCCGGACAGAAGACATACGATTCGATGCCGGCCCGGCTCGCGTACGCCGCGAGCGCGGCTCCCGCGTTGCCGTTGGTCGGCATGGCGACGCGGCGGATTCCCAGTTCCTTCGCCATCGAGACGGCCAAACAGAGTCCGCGGGCCTTGAACGAACCGGTCGGCAGTCGACTCTCGTCCTTGACGACAAGTTCACCGGACCCGGCCCGAAGTCTCGACATGCGGATGAGGGGCGTCCGGCATTCGCCGAGACTCACGATATTTTCGGCGTGCCGCACGGGAAGGAACTCGCGGTACCGCCACAGGTCGGCGGGCCGCTGTGCCATCGTGTTGCGATCGACGGCGTCGCGAAGCCCGTTCAGGTCGTAGCGCACGAGCAGAGGTTTGGCCAACCGCGACAATCCGTGCACGCGGTCACACGCGTACCGCTCGCCGCTCAGTCCGCATTCCAAGTGCGTCACAAACGTCGGCCGTTCGAGGATTTCCATGCCTTCCCTCATCCTTCCGCCTCCTCCGTCCCCGTTTCGAGCCCATTCACCGTACCCAGGACGAAAGCGATTGAACAGCCGACGCTTACGTCATGGAGAAGTCACCCCGATCGGCTCGCTCCCGTCGGCCTTCGAGCGCCCCTAGACCCCGCGCGGGCCCGCCTTTACGATGAACGCAGCTGAGGCGGGCCGTGTGGACGCCGCCTCGGCGGAGATCGGCGGAGCATCGCACGCCACCCCCCAGACGGCGGGACGCATCGCGGGAAGGTGGATTGGTTGGAGCTTCGATTTGATGGAACGGAACGTGTCGGACGGCGGAAGCAGGCAGGGCCCGGATTCCGTTCTGGGGTACCTGAACTATTCCTCCGGCGCCCATGACCCGTCCTTCTTCGCGCGATGGAACGCCTTATGGGAGTCGGCGGAGACCGAGGCTCCCGACGATCCGCTTGGCTGGGTCCTGGATTGGCTGACGGCGACCCTCGATCGGTCGGAAGGATCCACGCCCGCGTTCGCCGACTTGACTCAAGCCCGGTCCGTTGTCGGACTGGTGCGCGACGCGTGCTTACCGGCGTATGTCGAGTTCCACCGGGACCTGTTGTTCCATCACACGCGGGCGACCTTGTTCCAGCCGTTCCTGGTCGGCCGGATTTTTGAAGCGGTCCTGCAGGCGGGAGCGCCGTGGTCCGAACGCGATCGGATCGTCAGCTCGGTGATCGATCGACTGAATGATTTTGTTGGCCATCGTCCGGTGGCGACGCTCGAGACCCAGAAACACGAACCGTACGCGCACGAGTGGGTTCGGCCCATTCCGGTTCATATTCGGGGCGCGGGCACGGCGGTGGGCCCCTACCGGAACATCATCGAGCGCGCGCTCGAGTTGCTCGCGGACGCGCCCGAGTCGATCCTCGCGCAGGCGCGATTCGATCTGTCGCTTCTGGACGAATTGGCGATCGATCCGCGGGCGTACGACTTCGATCATCCGGCGAACCAGCGGCCGAACCATCATTTCGGCCAATGGGATCCGCATCAGATCGACGGTCAGGGGCATTACCGGCGATTCGTTCTGCAGGACGTGACGCTCGGCTCGCTGAAGAAGCGGGTCGACGAATCGCAGCGGCTCGGCAAGGGGGAGTTGGAACTGGAAGCGGCCGTTGTGCTCGGCGGCACGATGTTGATGGCGTCGGGGATCAGTGGAGACGGCCCGAACGCGTTCGAGTCGACGCTCTCGTTGGCCGACCTCTTGACGGGGATCGCATCGTTTCGGGACGCCTACTACGACGCGATACTCGAGAAGATCCCCGGCAGGCAGGGTGATCGGCTTCGTCGCGAAGCCGTTCGAAGGCGGCAAGCGTTCGGCGGCGCGCGGCAGCACTTGAACGCCGAGCTGGCGCGGCGCCGCGCCGCGCAGCTCGCCCACCTGCAGCTCGCGCGCATCTACTCGAACATGGGGTATCCGTCGGCGGCCGCGAAGCAGGCCGAAGTCGTGCAGGCGGCGTCGGCGCGGATCCATTGCCGGATCGAATGTTCGTTGACCGAGGGCCTGAGGCTCGTGCGCGCGGGACAGCTCGATGTCGCGGCCGACCAACTGCCCCGGATCCACGATCTGGTCCGGCGGGGCATCGAGTGCGGCGCGATCGTCGATCCGTGGAACATCCTGGGTTTCGACGCGCATTTCACGCTGTTCGCATCGTCCGAAAGCAGCATCCACGACCACCGGATCGAGGAGTTGCTGCAACTGATGGAGAGTTGGTTCGCGTTCTGCGCGAATCTTTGGAGCGAAGCGGCGGCGCGGAGCGATTCGGATGTTGCGGAGCGGGTCGAGCGGGCGTTTCGGGAAGTCGTCGCGTGGTGGCGGCGATTCGCGGCGCATGCGTGTTCGAGCGTCCGATCTCCGGACCCCGAACACGTTTTCCGCTCCGCGCAGCTCGTCGCCGAAGCGCTCGGCGCGTGGCATCAGGGCGGCGCGGCGGCGGGCGACGTCGCGTATTGGGCTCCGCACGCGAAGCTGTTCCCCTCGCCCGAAGCCTACGCCCTCGTGGTCGAATCGCTCCTCGCGCGCCACGATTTCATCGCGTCGATGGCCCTGCTGATGCATTGGCTCTCGGAGTCCGATCGGATTCCCCTCATGCAGGGCGAAGCGTCGTTCCTCCGCCTCGCGACCTCCTGGCTCGGAAGGCTGGCCGAGAAGGACGAGCCGGGCCCCGGCGCCGCGGAGGCACGGTGGCGAGCCGCGCGCCGATTCTTCGATTTCCTCGAAGCGAACGCCGAACAGCATTGGCGCGTGCCTCGGTTCGAACTGGGAACCTCGCGGAGATCGTCCGCGAGCGACCGGGCGAAGGCCGAATCGGTCGGCGATGGCGACGATCCGGACAATGACGCGGACGGACTGTTCGGGGCGGCCTACGAGGAGATGGTCTACATCGATCAGACCGACGACGGGATCGACGCGCCGATCTACGAATCCGAGTCGAAAGTCTCGGAGGACGAATTCGATCGGGAGGCGAATCGACTGGTCGAGCGTCTGTCGTTCCTGCGATGCGTCGCGCGCCTTTGGAAGACGGCCGCGATCCACGTCGGGTTCCGAGTGGAGCGCCGCGAGGATTTGGACGTGAAGGCCGAGTATCTCGCGCGATGGAGCGATCAGGCGGCGGCCAACCGCGAGGAACTGATCGCCCTGCTCGACGTCGTCGGCGGATACCGGTTGCCCGCGACATCGGGCGACCATGAATCGATGGTGCAATACGACCGGCGCCGAACGACGCGGGATACGCTGTTGGAACACGCGATCGCGGCGGCGGTCGACATGGGAGACGCCGCGCTGTGGCTCCGAGCCGCCGCCGAGCCCGCTCCCGTGTCGAGGATCGCCTCGGCGGACTCGACCGGCGCGGGCCATCCCGAATCGATGGACGAATCCCGGGCGGTCCAGGACGCGCTCCGCGCGCTGTTGAGGGGCGACGAGACCGAATTCCGGAAATGGTGGCATGCCGTCGAGATCGCGTTCCAAAACAAGTCGCTCTTGTACGTGCCGGTGACCAAGGGCGGTGATCCGCGCCGCATCGTCGCCGCGCGGGCCCGCCGCCGCATGATCCAGGACCTGCTCATTTGGCTTCCGCGGGCCGGATTCCTCCTCGAAAGCTGCCGGCTCATCGAAACCGCACGCACGATGGACCGGGTCAACACGGTGGGCGCGGGAGCCGTCACGGAATACGACGAGCTCTTCACGCTCGGTTTCCGGTCGCTGGTCGACAGCGTGCTGGCCTCGTTCGGCCGGGCGACGCGCGAGGACGCCGGACAAAAATCGGCCCGCTCCGAACGGATCATGGAGTGCCTCGAATCACTCACCGAATCAATGCTCATGAGTTGGCTCGCGCACAGCCAGATGCTCCGCCTGTCGGCGCTCGAGTACCTGTACGACGATCAAGCGTGGCGCGACGTCTTGCAGTTCATCAAGCGGCACGGACGCGAACTCTTCACGCAACGGTTTTTTGGACTCGGCAACATCCGGGCCATCCTGCACGAAGGCGCCGGGGAGTGGCTCGAACAACTCGCGCGGAATCCGAACGTCCGCCTGTCCCTGCTCGACGACCTGGACATCGGGATCCCGCGCGACAAGGTCGTGCGTTATCTCACGTTGATCCTGGACGCGGTCGTTGAGAATTACGCCGAGTATCGCGACTACAACAGTACGACGACGCAGTCCGATCGGGGCGACATGCTTTACGTGCTGCTCGACTTCCTCCGTTTGCTGTCGCGTTACGAACGCATCAGTTGGAACATGCGGCCCGTCGTATTGGCCCACGAACGGCTTGTTCGGCGCGGGTTCCACCACGTCGCGCGGAAGTGGCGGGGCGAATTGACTCGGCGCATCGGAGACAAGGCGGGCGAGTTCGTAACCGAACTGCGGAAAATGCAGCGCAGGTACGCGATCCAGATGCCGACGGTCGCCGACCGCATTCATGAGCGATTCACGCAACCGCTGATGATCGACCGGATCCGCGCGCTCGTGGAACCGGCCATCCAGCAGGCGCATTTGAACGATCCGTCCCGGCAGATCGCGTTCGCCCTGCTCGAACACGACGCCGCGATGATGGCGAAGGAACCGAGCGGCGCGGGACTCGATGTCCCCGTGTGGATCGAGGCGATCCAGGACGAGGTCGACCATGTCCGCCGCCCACCGCACGCCCGCGACGACGACGAGAGACTCGGCGGTATGCTCCCCAGACGGGACCTGAGCCCCGATCAGATTCTGGGGCAACTCCGCGCGTGGTCCGAGGAGCTTGGAAGGGCGAACACGACACTCCGCCTGCGCTGGTCCGAATGATCGCCCGTCATGCCCGCCCTTTTCACTTGGACACCGACATGAGGACCCACCGCGTGAACCGACCCGATCCGGCGATCGAGCTGCCCGTCCTCGACGCGCCTCGACAGGGCTCGAGCGACCCGCCCGCGGCGCGGCTGCCGCGATGGCTGAAGCGCGAGGTTCCCAAAGGCAACGCGAACCACTACACGGCGAACCTCGTCGCCGAACTGAACCTCGAAACGGTGTGCGACCACGCGCGGTGCCCGAACCGCATGGAATGCTATGCGCAAAAGACGGCGACGTTCATGATTCTGGGAAACGTCTGTTCGCGGCCGTGCGGATTCTGCTCGGTCGCGCGGGGCCGACCCGAGCCGGTCGACGCGGGCGAGCCCGAACGCGTCGCCGAAGCGGCGAGCCGGCTTGGATTGAGGCATGTCGTCATCACGTCCGTTACGCGCGACGATCTGCCGGACGGCGGCGCCGGACATTTCCGTCGCTGCGTTCTGGCCGTGCGATCGAGGACCGGCGCGTCGGTCGAGGTATTGACGCCCGATTTCCGAGGGAACGCCGATGCCCTTCGCCAAGTCGTCGACGCGGTTCCCGAGGTATTCAACCACAACATGGAAACCGTGCCTCGGCTGTTCCGGTCGGTCCGAGGCCCGCGATCGTCCTATGCCTGGACGCTCGACATGCTGCGGCTCGTCAAACAATGGGATCCGCGCATCGGAACCAAGAGCGGCTTGATGCTGGGGCTCGGGGAATCCCGCGACGAATTGCTCGCCGTCCTATCCGACCTGCGCGAGGCCGGCTGCGAACGCCTCACGCTCGGCCAATATCTGCGGCCGGGTGAAGGCTACTTGCCGGTCACGCGGTATGTGACTCCCGAGGAATTCGAGGAACTCGGCGCGCTCGCGCGCGGGATCGGTTTCACGAAGGTCGCGAGCGGTCCGTTTGTGCGGAGCAGCTACCACGCGCGGGACATGGCGTGATTTTCTTTCGGTCCCGATCCGCGCGCCGCGCGGCCGAAGCGGCGGAATCGACAAGGCCCGGCAAGCCGTCCGATCGAACAGGAGCACGAAGATGATCGATCTGAAAGGACACGCGGCGCTGATTACCGGCGGGACGAAGGGAGTCGGAGCCGCGATCGCCAAGGCGATGTCGGCCGCCGGCGCGCGGATCGTCATCCAGGGCCGGCACGACAACGACGAAGCACGCGCCGCGCTCGATGCCTGCTCGCGGAACGGCGCCGACGCCAGGCTCATACTCGGCGATCTCGCGGGCCCGACGGAGGCGTGCGTCGACGGGGTCGTCGAGGCGGCGATCGCGGCGGACCCGGAGATCGACATCCTCGTCAGCAACGCGGGAACGTACGATGAACGGCCGTTCCTCGAAATCGACCATGCGACGTTCGAACGCACCATGCGGCTCAATGTCTTCTCCCATTTCTTCATGGCGCAGCGGTTCGCGCGTCGATGGCGCGTGGCGGGCACGCGGGGACGCATCCTCTTGATCGGATCGATCAACGGGCGGCTCGCCGAACCCAATCACGCGGCGTACGACACGTCGAAAGGCGCGATCGACGCCATGGTTCGAACGCTGTGCGTCGCCCTCGCGCCGTTTGGAATCCGCGTGAACGGGTTGGCGCCGGGACTCGTCGAGACACCTCTGACGGCCCCCGCGCTGCGCCAAGCGTCGTTCCGCCGCTGGATGGAGTTGCATACTCCGAACGGCCAGGTTCCTCCCGCCGACGTCTGCGGTCCGGGCGCCGTTTTTTTGGTGAGCGACGCGGCCGAACACGTTCACGGCCAGATGCTGCTCGTCGACGGCGGCATGAGCGTGTGGCAGCAACCGGACCCGCCGTCGTCGTACGGGTGAAACCGGAGAGGCGCGGCCTACCGCCGAGCCGCCTCGTGCCGCAAGGGCAACCAGGCTCCGTTCTGCTTGCTGCTTTCCACCGACTGCTGGATGAAGTACATCCCTTCCACGCCGTCGTAGACATTGGGATAGACCGTGTTCCGCCGTTCGATCGTTTGACCGGCCGCGCAACGCGCCATGTCGTCATAGGCCGACCGATAGACGTTCGCGAACGCCTCGAAGAACGCCTCGGGATGCCCGCTTGGAAGGCGGCACGCGCCCTTTCCGGAGTCGTTCAAATAGGGCGCGTTGGGATCGCGCGAGTAGATCGCATGCGGCTGCCCGTTGCGCCGCACGATCATTCGGTTCGGTTCCTCCTGCCTCCACTGCAGCGCGCCCTTCGTTCCGTCGATCTCGATGAACAGGTCGTTTTCGCGCCCGTGGCTGATTTGGGAGGCGGTCACCGTTCCGATCGCGCCGTTTTCGAATCGGAGGATGGCCGTTCCGTAGTCGTCGAGCACGCGGCCCGGTTCGAACGTCTTGAGATGCGCGCTGATTTCGGAAGGCGGAAGGCCCGTCATATACCGGGCGAGATTGTACGCGTGGGTCGCTATGTCGCCGAAACAGCCCGCCGCGCCGCTGCGCGCCGGATCGGTGCGCCACGACGCCTGCTTCTGTTCGGACAGTTCAAGCCGCGTGCGGAGCCAGCCCTGGATATAGGCCGAACGAACCGCCTGGATCTCGCCAAGCTCCCCGGAGAGGATCATCTCGCGGGCGTGGCGCACGAGCGGGTAGCCGGTGTAGTTGTGCGTGAGCGCGAACACGACGTTGCTCGATTCGACCACCCGCGCCAAGTCCTCGGCCTGCGCCAGATCGAACGTCATCGGCTTGTCGCAAAGGACATGGAAACCGGCCTCGACCGCCGCCTTGGCCAGTTCGTAGTGCGTATGGTTGGGCGTCGCGACGGTGACAAAGTCGATGCGTTCGCCCGCGGGAAGTTGCTTCTCGCCGGCGACGAGTTCGGCCATCGAACCGTAGGCGCGGCCGGGCGCGATGTCGTAGTCGGGAGCGGACGCCTTGGCCTTCTCGGGATCCGACGAAAGCGCGCCGGCGACCAGCGTCGCTCGGTTGTCGAGGATAGCGGCCGTCGCGTGCACGCGCCCGATGAACGCTCCGCGGCCTCCGCCCACCAGTGCCATGCGCAACTTGCGATTCAGACCGCCGTTGGTCGACATGCCGCGTACTCCTGATCAAAACCGTGTGATAAGACCTTCTTGGGGGCTGCTTGCCGTCGCGTAGAGCCGTTTGGGGATGCGGCCCGCGCGATAGGCGAGCCTGCCGGACTCGACGGCGAGCCGCATGGCGCGGGCCATCGCGACGGGCTCGCGCGCGTGGGCGACACCCGTATTCAACAGAACGCCGTCGGCGCCGAGTTCCATGGCGATCGTCACGTCGCTCGCCGTGCCGACTCCCGCATCCACAATCAGCGGGTAGTCGGGGTTCCCTTCCTTGAGGTACTCGAAACAGATCCGCAGGTTGTTGGCGTTCAGGATTCCCTGACCGGAGCCGATCGGGCTTCCCGCGGGCATGACGGCGGCCGCTCCCGCGCGCTGCAGGCGCCGCGCCATCAGCGGATCGTCGGTCGTGTAGCAAAGGACGTCAAAACCCTCGGCGACCAACGTCTCGGTCGCTTCGAGCGTTCCGATCGGGTCGGGTAAGAGGGTCTTGGCGTCGCCAAGCACTTCGAGCTTGACCCAGTTCGAGCCGGCGTTACCGAGTTCGAGCAGGATTTCGCGGCCGAGCCGCGCGGTGCGGACGGCGTCCTGCGCCGTGAAGCATCCGGCCGTGTTGGGAAGCAGCGTGTAGCGGTTCGGATCGACATAGTCGAGGATACTTCGGCCCGCGGCGTCGAAAAGCCGCTCGCGACGAACGGCCACCGTGACGCAATCGGCGCCCGAGGCGTCGAGCGCCTCGCGCATCAACTCGAACGACGCGTACTTGCCGGTTCCGATGATCAGCCGGCTTCGGAGTTCGCGACGGCCGATCAAGAGCCGACCGGCGGGCTCGGCATCGCCGAGGCCCGCGCCGAACGACTCGGCCGCCCGCGTTTGCGGCGATTCCGGATCGCGACCGTGCACGTTGGCCGTCGATTCCATCGTCGAGTCAGCCTCCCCCCACCAGCGTGACGAGTTCGACAAGATCCCCTTCGCTCAGTTCGACGTCGGCGTGCCGCGCGCGGGGCACGACATGTCCGTTCACTTCGACCGCGACAAAACGGGGCCCGCCGAGTCGCGCAAGGAGCCGCTCGACGTTGGTCGGCTCGGACAGCTCGACATCCCGTCCGTTGACCTGGATCATCACGACGGGATCTCCGCCGAGCCGCTTGCGTTGCGCATGGACCCTCACCGGTCGGCGGGCGCCTATTTCGGCGCGGCCTGTTCGATTTCGAGATTCCGCGCCTTGCCAATGTCCAAGAGAACGAGCGGGCCTTGCTGGGACGCTCCGGTGTTGGCGAGCTGGCGATTCCAGGGAATGGCCCACGCGGCGAAGTTGCCCGTGTTCGCGTCGGCGACATAGACGATGCTCCCCGCAGGCCGCGTGAACGCGGCGCCTTGCCGAAAATCCATCGTCCCCGTCACCATCACGTAGTCGGGTTTCTTGCCCTGTTCCACGCCGAGCACCTGCACGACGTTGGTCGCGAACCGAGCGGTGAACTTGTTCGGTTGACGCCAATTGATGATGAAACAGTTGAGGTTTCCCGTGAGGAAATCGAGGACGAACAGGCCCTCGCTCTCATCGATCATCCCGGTCGCCATCGCCAGCGTCTGACCGCTCGACGAACCACTCGCATGGAGCGGAATTGGCGGGAAGGCATGGCTTGGCGGGGTTCGCCCCGTGAGCCACATGCCCGCGAGGAGCATGACTCCCATGCCGATTCCGACCGCCAATCCGGAAAGCACCGTGGAGTGCATCCGACGCCATCGCCACTTCCTGGTCATGACACGGGGTCCTTGTGCGATCGCCTGGTCGAGCATCGCTCGCCGCAGCCCATACCTTGGCTGTTTCCAATTCGGCCCCTGGTTCCATCGACGCCGACGCGACCCGAATCGCGTCGAGTCGCCTGCGTTCCGACCCGAGGCCGCCGACAGTGTACCGAATCCGACCGTTCCCTGTCCACATGCGGGCATTTGGTTTCGGCCTTGGTTGACCGGCCCCAAGGCCGATCGTAAAGTGGATGGTTCCGGCCGTTGGGTATCCCGGAAACGGCCGGTGCGCATCGGTCTTCTCGGAAGACGGGCGGTTCGAAAACGGGCGATTCGGGCGGGTCGACGAGCGAGGGGCGGTTGCCACCATCATGCTGGCGAATCGGGTCATCCCCTGTCTGGACGTGGACCGAGGGCGAGTCGTCAAGGGGACCAATTTCTTGAACCTGCGCGACGCCGGGGATCCGGTCGAGGTGGCGGCGCGCTACGAGTCCGAAGGCGCCGATGAACTCGTCTTTCTGGATATCACGGCGAGCCACGAGGCTCGGGCAATTATGATGGATGTGGTTCGCCGCACGGCCGAGCAGGTTTTCATGCCGCTCACTGTCGGCGGAGGCGTCCGTACGATCGACGATATCCGGTCCCTGCTCAAGGCGGGTTCCGACAAGGTGTCGATCAATTCGGCCGCGTGCCGCGATCCCGAATTTGTCCGCGAGGCCGCTCGGCGGTTCGGCAGCCAGTGCATTGTCGTGAACATCGATCCGAAACGCGTGATTCGGGACGGGCACGAGGTATGGGAGGTGCATATCCACGGGGGCCGTGTCCCGACCGGACTCGAAGCCGTCGAATGGGCTCGGCGCGTCGAATCGCTCGGCGCCGGCGAGATCGTCTTGACGAGCATGGACCGGGACGGAACGAAGGACGGATACGATTTGGAAATCACGGCGGCGGTAAGCGGAGCGGTCGGGATCCCGGTCGTCGCCAGCGGCGGCGCGGGGCGCCCCGAACACCTCGCCGACGCCATCCGGATCGGTAAGGCGGACGCGGCGCTCGCGGCGAGCATCTTCCATTTCGGGGAATACTCGATCCGAGCCGCCAAGGAGATCATGGCTCGCCAAGGCATCCCCGTTCGCCGGTGAAGGATTCGAATCGGGCGGGCCCGAGCCGACAAGCGCGCGCGGAGACCATCAGGGGTTGACCATCGTAGTGCCCAAGGGGCCGTCGAGGAGGAGTGATTCGGTTATGTCGCATGAAACGCAGCAGGGCGTCGCGGAACAGGTCCACGATATTTCCCACGAGGAACTGGCCGACCGGTTCTTGAAGAAGCGCGAGGCGATCGAGGTCGACAAGTACTTCCGCGCCCTCGTCAAGCTCGAAGGATCCGACCTGCACATGAAAGTGGGGCGGCCGCCGATCGTACGCGTCCACGGCGCGCTCCGCCCGCTCAACCGCGGACCGGTCGATACCGAGGAAATGGTGAACTTGCTGTTTCCGATGATGAACAAGCGGTCGAGGCAGATCTTCGATCGGGACGGGGGATGCGACTTCGCGCACGTGATCGACGTGGACGGCGTGAGTTGGCGGTTCCGCGTGAACATGTTCCAGCAATTGGGCCGGATCGGTCTGGTCGCGCGGCGGATCAACAACTGGATCCCCGATTTCGAGGGCCTCCATCTGCCGCCGATCATCGAGGAACTCTGCAAGTTCGACCAGGGCATGGTCCTGCTCGCCGGAGTCACCGGATCGGGCAAGAGCACGACGATCGCGAGCATGCTCAACTACGTGAACCGCCACTATTCCAAGCACATCCTGACGCTCGAGGATCCGATCGAGTTCGTTTTCACCGAGGAGAATTGCCTCATCAATCAGCGGGAGATCGGCCAGGACGTCAAGGATTTTTCGATCGCCATGAAGCACGCGGTCCGCGAGGATCCGGACGTGATCCTGGTCGGCGAGATGCGCGATCAGGAGACGTTCATGACGGCGATCCACGCGGCGGAGACGGGGCACCTGGTGTTCGGAACGGTCCACGCGTCGAGTTCGCCGAGCACGATCGGCCGTGTTCTGGACTTGTTCCCCGAGGAGCTTCACGGCGCGATCCGGAGCGCGATCGCGTTCAACATGAAGGGGATCATCGCTCAGAAGCTGCTCAAGTCGATCAAGCCGGGCGTCGGACGCGTTCCGACGGTCGAGGTCATGGTATTCAACGCGACGATCCGCAAGTTGATCCTCGAATCCATGGACGAGAAGCTCGCCGACGCCATCCGCATCGGCGCCGAGGAGGGGATGCAGGATTTCACGATGAGCCTCAAGCAGCTCATCGACGAGGAGCTGATCGATCGGCCGACGGCGTTCGCGGTGGCCCCCAACCGCGACGCGCTCAAGATGGCGCTGAAAGGCATCAACGTTCGCGAACCCGGAATCCTCTGATGAGACGCACCTGGATCGCCTGCATCGGCATGCTGGTCTCGCTCGGCGCGCCGGCCCTGGCCTGCGCCGCCGACCCGATCACGCGTGGCCCAGGCTTCTATCTTGCCTGGTGGAAACTGCTCCTCTGGTGGGCCCTGTTCGCCTGGTTCGTGCGGCTGGCCGATTGGCTCAACCGCGATTGCCAGGAGATCGGCGAACGCTACGCGATGGACACCACGAAGTGGAACGCGGTCTTCGTGTTCGTGTTCCTGGGCGTCTTCCTGGTCGCCTGTTTCGCCGTTCCCATTTTCTGGGCCGGTTATCCGATCGCCGTCGTCGGCCTGTTCGTTCCGTTGATGGTCTATATCTCGAACCGCAACCGGCTCGTCATGGAGGACATGCGGGTCCTCACGCCGAAACACATCGCGAATTGGTTCCAGAACCTCGGAAAACGCGACAAGAAGTCGGTCGTCGTGAAGCTGCCGCACGAGATGGGGCCGAACGTCGATTTCATCGCGAAGGGCGCGGCGGACGACGCGGGCAATCAGGTCAACGTGATTTCCGCCAGGCAACTGCCGGGCTACGTGCCCGCCAAGGAACTGATCGCCGATGCGTTCGACGGCCGGGCCGACCGGATCATGGCCGACTTCACGCGCGACGCGGTCACCGTCCGATACGAGATCGACGGGGTCTGGCAGAACGGGCCTCCGCACACACGCGAGCAGGCCGATCAATATCTCGCCGTGTTCAAGAAACTGTGCAACGCGAACCCGGCCGATCGGCGGAACCGCCAGCAGGGCGTCTTCCAATTCACGTATCCCCAACCGAAACCGAAATACGACGTCGAGCTCATCAGCCAGGGAACGCAGACCGGCGAGCGGATGGTGCTGAAGATCGAGCGGGGGCTCACCGGCCTCGAAACGCTCGAAAAGCTCGGCATGCGCGACGCGATGCGCAATACGCTCGCCGGCTATCTCCGTGGCGACCATGGCGGCGCGCTCGTGCTCGTTTCCGCCATGCCCTCGGGCGGCATGACCACTTTATGGACCGCTGTGCTCAAGTCGGCCGACCGGATGCTCCGCGACTTCGTCTGCATCGAAGACGTCCTGCAGCGGACGCCGTACGTCGAGAACGTCGAGGTGCACAAGTACAACGCGGCGGCGGGCGAGACGGCCGACAAACTGCTCCCCAAACTCCTCCTCAAACAGCCCGATGTGTTCGTGCTTCCGGAATTGGGGGACGCCGAGACGGTGCGCATTTTGTGCCGCGAGGTCAACGAGGAGAACCGGCTCGTGATCGCCGGTGTGCGGGCGAAGGACGCGAGCGAGGCGATCATGCGTGTGCTGATGCTCAAGCCTCCCGTCGACGAATTCGCGCAGGCGCTCAAGGCCGTCGTCAACGGGCGGCTGATCCGCAAGCTGAGCACGACGTGCAGGCAGCCCTACCAACCGCCCGCCGGACTCCTGCAGAAGCTGGGCATTCCGGCGGGGCGGGTGAAGGAGTTGTATCGCGAATGGCAGCCCGACCCGACGGGCGAGGCGCAGCGGAAGAAGCTGCCTCCCGGCGCGTGCGAGGTGTGCGGGATCGTGGGGCCGTCGTGTCGAGGCCTGTTTTACCAGGGCCGGACCGGTATTTTTGAGTTGCTGGAGGTCGGTGACGATCTGCGCGACGTGATCGCGCGCGGCCCCACGCTCGACGCGCTCCGCCAAACGGCGCGCAAGGCCGGGCATCGCGGGATTCAGGACGAGGGCCTGCTGCTCGTCGCGCAGGGCGCCACGTCGCTCAATGAACTGCAACGCGTCATGAAACTGTAGGTGGATCGATCATGCTGCTGACGCTCTTCCTCCTGGTTGTCTTCGCCGCCGCCGCGGGCCTCGTCTGGCTCCACGGGCTCTGGAGCAACTGCATCACGCTCGTCAACCTGCTCGTCGCCGCCATGGTCGCGACGTCGTACTACGAACCGATCACGGCGCAGGCCGTCGGCCAGATGCGTCCCTATACCTACCTGCTCGACTTCCTCCTGATCTGGCTCCTCTTCACGATCGTCTTCGGCATCCTCAGGCTCGTGACCGACCTCCTCTCGCGCAAGCGGCTGAGATTCGACCCGCATGTCGAGTTGATCGGGCGGAGCGTGACGGCCGTGGTCATCGGATACGTCGTGATGATGTTCACCTGTTCGACGTTGCACCTCGCGCCGATCGAGTCGAGTCCGTTCAACGGCGCATGGCAATCCGCCGAATCCTCGTCGTTCCTTGGGATGAGCCCCGACAAGCAGTGGTTCGGTTTTGTTCGAGGCCAATCGAAGATGGGGTTGCGGGGCGGCCAGGTATTCGACCCGAACGGCCAGTACCGCGGCAAGCATTTCGAGCGGCGGAAACAGTTCGAGTCGTTGAGCGGGTTTCTGGACGGTTAGGGATTCGGATTGAGTCGCCATGGATAGTCCGCGATCGATGCACGCCGCGCCGCCATCGCCCGTCAATCCACCGCCGGGGTCGTCGGCCCGAGGCCCTGTTTTCACCGACTTCGACGCTCCGTTCGACCCGTCGTATCGGCCGGTGAGCCGGATCGCGTGGTGCTCGGTTCCGACGACGCTCGTTTCCCTGCTCGCCCTTCTGACTCCCGTTCTCTGGTTCGTTCCCCTCATGAGCGCCCTGCTCGCCGCTTGGGCGATCCGGCGCATCGCGCGCAGCGGGGTGGCGATGAGCGGCGGGAAGCTCGCCTGGGTCATGTTCGCGGTCTCGGGCGGACTGCTCGGCTTCGCCCCCGCCCGTTATCTCACGGCCAACGCGCTGGCGGTCGACCAAGCCGTCGCATACGCCGACGCCTGGTTCGAACTCCTCAAGGAAGGAAGGCATTTCGAAGCCCATCAGCTCACGCTGTCGGTCGGCCAGCGGCAACCTCCCGGCGCGGACCTGGGCGAGCATTACCGCGACCGGTTGAGCACCGAAGGGGCGAAGCGGATGGTCATGATGGAGATGGCCGATCCCGCGAATGAACTCCGCATGTTCCTCGACGCGCCGCCCATCAAGCGGATGCGCGGCGCGGGCCGCGGGTTCCGCGCCGAGTACGGCGGAGCCTCGGTTTTCCACTCGATCCAAGTCAATCCGCTGACGGTCGTCGAACTGCGGTACGACATCGTGATCGAATCGGGCGCCGAGACGGGCGCGATCCCGTTGACGGTGACCCTCGAGCGCGAGACGAACTATCGGACGGGCCAATCCCATTGGCGTCTCAAGAATGTGGCCGATCGGAAGTAGCCGCGTCCGAGGAGGACTCGCCGGTGAACGGGCCATCGGAAATCGATTTGGACGCGGGATCGCGCACGATCCGTCAACTGTCGGTCTGTCTCGAGGAACTCCATTGGACGCGATCGACGCCGAGCGTCGGCCGATCGCGTTCCTCATCGGGTACTGCGGCGCGCTGATGCTCGTCGACGCCGCCCGTTTTCTGCGTGAGCTGGCCGAGGACCGGCCCCATTTGAAGGAGAAGCTGAACGAACCTGCGCCCGAGTTCGGCATTCCCTCGGGCGTCTATGATCGTGTTCAGGAATCCCTGCTCAGCGCTCGCCACGCCTGGCACCTCTACCATGCGTTCCGATACGACGAGACGCACCGGGATGAACTGCGGCGGGCGGCGTCGGATCAGCGCGTCGAGGACCTGTTCGACCGGTCGCTCGAAAACTCGGAGGCGTGCTCGTCTCCGATCGGTATCTCCGGCGGAACCACGTGCCCCAACTGCCGCCGCGGATCGTCGATGCCTGCGACAGCGGCTCGAACCGGGCGACATCCTCATCGTGCGTAAGGAATTCGCGATCACGAACTATTTCTTGCCCGGATATTGGCCGCACGTCGCGCTCTATCTGGGAACCGCCGACCGAGTGCGAACGCTGGGCGTGGAGGGATTCCTGGGCGAGAGCGCGATGCCCGCTTGGCGCCGGTTGATGGAACCCTGGGGTGGTCCAACGTGTCCGCCACCAGGGCATCACGCGACTCCAGGATGGAGTTCAAAGAACGCCTACTGGGTCGTCGACTTTGCCGCCGTTCTCCTCTTCCCTTTGGCGTCCCATTCGTGTCTTTCGCGGACCCTCTCCCCATTCCCTTCCGCAAGGGGACCCTCCGTGTTCCCCTCCGTTCGCCCGAAAACCGTCCAACGGCGAATGGGGGTTCTTGCCGTGACCGAGCACTAGCGCCTGGCGGTCCGATCGCGGCGGACGACGCGGTGGAAGTGAAGGCGGACCTCGCCGGCGACGACCCGGCGGACGCCCTCGGCGAGGCACGACGGCTCGTTTTGTTCCTGACCCGTCCGCACAATCGCGTCGAGTTTCGTGCCCGGTGTCACGGTGAACGTCGTCTGGTGGATGATCTGGTTGCCCGCGTCCAGCTCGGGAACGATGAAATGCGTGGTCGCGCCGTAGGTCAACATGCGGCACGCGAAGGCGTCATGATACGGACGGACACCGGGGAAGCTCGGCAAGAGTCCGTGGTGCAGGTTCACGATCCGCCCTCCGGCGAACTCCCAGCAAACCGACGGCGGCAGGACGCGCATGTAGCGCGCGAGAACGATGTAGTCGATCGCGTGTTCGTCGAGCAGCTCGACGAGCCGTTCATGGTCGGGGTTTCCGTCGGCGTCGCCGATCGAATGCCACGGCACGCCGAACGCATCGGCGATCGGTCGACAGGTGTCCCGGTTGCCGACCATGAGCGCCGCTTCGGCGCCGATCCGCCCGTCGCGAATCGCCTCGAGCACGGCCGAAGGCGTTTCCGGCCGATAGGTGGTGCACAGCGCGATCCGAGGTCGGTCCGTTCGCTCGTCGGGCGACCACACGCGGATCGACAGGCGTTTGAGGCGGCCGATTTCCCTCAGCGCGGCGCGGAGCGTCGTCAAGTCGGTCGCCGGCAGGTCGATTCGGATCAGCATGGCGAATATCGCCTGCTCGTCGTGATCGTACATCTGGATCTCGGCGATGTTCGCGCCTTCGCCGGTCACGTAGTGGATGATCGAATCGGCGAGCCGCACGTTGTCGGGCCCGACCGCCGTGATGACCACCTCCATCCGCAATCCTCCGCATATCCACCGGCGGCGGGTCGAGCGTACTGGCCACGCCGCCGGGTGTCTGGTACTGTTGGTGCTTCGGCCCGTGATCGCGATCGATCCGTCGCCGCGCCGTTCGACGCCCGGCCTCGCGGCCCGCGCCGCCCGCGGGCGGGCGCCCTAGCGGTTGTACGTCCCCGTGCGGCGGTCCGCCAGGAGCCGGGAGTCCGGAAACGACTCAAAGATACACGATGGACAGCCCAATCCAAGCCGATCTCCCTCCGGCCCATTCCAAGCCCGATCGGGATTCCGTTCCCGTCGATTCGCTGTGCGACCACTGTACGGCCAAGTGCTGCCGCTACTTCGCGCTCGCGATCGATACGCCGAAGAAACGGGCCGATTTCGATTTCATCCGCTGGTACCTGCTGCACGACCGGGCCACCGTGTTCACCGACAGCGGAACATGGTATCTGCTGGTCCATACGACGTGCGAACACCTGTTGCCCGACCATCGATGCGGGATCTACGCGACGCGTCCGGAAATCTGCCGGGAGTACTCGACGAAGAACTGCGAATACGAGGACAACGCGGTCTACGATCACTATTTCGAGACGCCCGAACAGGTGGAGGAGTACGTCGAGGCGGTATTCGGCAAGGCCGACGACGACATCCGCAGTCGACGGCCCGACCTGCTGCCGGTCCTCGCATGAGGGCGCGCATGGAATCGCGCGTCGCAACGGCTTCCGCAATTCCTTGGAACGAATGCATGTCGCACCCGGAAACGAGTTCATCGGCCGCTCGGATCACGCCCCGCACGCTCAAGGGGTTCCGCGACTACCCGCCCGAGATCATGATCCCGCGCGAGCGGCTGATCGACACGGCCCGCCGCGTCTACCGATCGTTCGGTTTCGCGCCGATCGACACGCCCGCGCTCGAGTACCTCGACGTGCTCACCGGCAAGGGGAGCGACGAGACCGACAAGCAGATGTACCGTTTTGTCGATCACGGGGGGCGCGAGGTCGGCATGCGGTTCGATCTGACCGTGCCCCTCGCGCGGTTCGCGGCGCAGCACATCCAGGAGCTCGGCACGCCGTTCAAGCGATACCACATCGCGACCGTGTGGCGCGGCGAAAACACGCAGCGGGGTCGTTACCGCGAATTCATGCAATGCGACTTCGATACGATCGGCGTCGAAAGCGTGACGGCCGACATCGAAACGGCGCTCGTCATCTTCGAGCTGCTGCATGCGATCGGAATGCCGCGTTTCACGCTGCGACTAAACAACCGAATGGTGCTCAACGGCCTTCTCCAGCGCCTCGACCTGGCGGACCGGGCAAGCGCCGTGCTCCGATCGCTCGACAAGCTCGGCAAGCTCCGCGCGGACGACGTCGCGAAGGAGCTCGAATCGGTCGTCGGCCTGAGCGACGCTCAAGCGCGCGATGTCGTGGGACTCGCGGCCCTCGATGGGGATAATGACGCGATCCTGCGCGACCTCGAGCACAGGACCGAGGGTTCCGAGGTCGGCCAGACGGGCGTCGCGCGCCTGCGCGAGATCGTCGCGGCGTTCGAAGCGGCGACCGGCGAGCCCGGGCAACTCCGCATCGATCCCTCGATCGCGCGCGGGCTCGATTACTACACGGGTCCGATCTACGAGACGTTTCTTGACGAGCTTCCGGCCATCGGCAGCATTTGCTCGGGCGGGCGTTACGATGATCTCGCCGGACTCTTCACGCGCCAACGACTGCCGGGAATCGGCGCGTCGCTCGGTCTTGACCGGCTTCTCGCCGCGCAGGAGGAGCTCGGCCTGATCGAGCGTGTACGAACGCCGACCCCGATTCTCATCGCCTTTTTCGCGGCCGACCGGTACCACGACTATTTGCGGCTCGCCCGGTCCCTTCGCCGCGCGGGTATCGGCTCGGAGCTCTTTCCCGAACCCAGAAAGCTCGGCGCGCAACTGAAATACGCCGACAAGCAAGGCTTCCGCGCCGTGCTGATCCTGGGCGAGGACGAGTTCCAGGCGGGGACCTGCCGGATCAAAGACCTCAAGGTCGGCAGCCAGGAAGTCGTTCACGTCGGCCCCGACGCCGGGCAACTCGTCGACCATCTGCGGGACCTGGTGGCTTGATCGCGCGGCTCGCACGCCGCTCGGCCGTCGACTATACTGCTGGAATCCAAGACGGGGGTGGACCCGTCCGCCGACGCCCTCATCGATGTTGCCGTCGCCCGTCATCGGAGTCGATCATGATCCTGTTCGCCAAGATCTGGGCCATCGGCTACGCGCTGACCTTCCTTGGAATCGCGTTGGGATTGGTCGTCGTCTGCCGCCCATCGGTCCGCAAGCCGCCCAAAAAGCGGATCACCGTCGAGTAGGCGGTGCCGACCCGAATTCCGGGTAATGACCTTCGCCCGGACTTCCTTTCTTACCCGTTCAGCCCGTCCCAACCGTCAAGGTCGTTGGAATCGTTAAAGATTGCCAATCCGGGGACTCGATACGCTTTGTCGGGGGACGATGCGCGGCCTGTCGATCGCAGCGATCGACGCCTTGGGACGCGTATCGGGGCGAGGGACCTTTGGGGGGCTTGGCGCCATGGATGGCCTGGTTCGCACATCGCGCGGTTGGCGCACGATCGTCTCCGTCGCGATGGCCGTCGCCCTCTCGTCGTTCGCGACCGGATGCACGCGCCGGCACTACCGCGCACAGGCGGACTGCGATGCGTCGATCGTCGTCGCGGAGAAATCGAGCGACGCGCGCTGGGGCCTGCCTCCCGGATTCGGAATCGACATGGATCCGCGCAGCCGATACCACGATCCGTACGATCCCGATTGCCCGCCCCTCCCTCCGGACGATCCCGCCTCGCATGCATTCATGCACTTCGCGAACTGCAAGAAAGGGTACCCATACTGGCATCGGTTCGGCGACCGGATCGAACTCGAGAACGAGGACTGGCGCTCGTACCTCGGCCAATACGCCGAGATGACCGACGACGGAAAGATCCTGCTCTCGATCGACTCGGCGCTCACCCTCGCTCGGATCCACTCGCCCGACTTCCAGTCGCAACTCGAAACGCTCTATCTCACCGCGCTCGATGTCACGACCGAACGGTTCCGTTTCGCGACGCAATTCTCGGGTGGTTCCGGCGCGGTTTCGTCGGGTATGACGAGCGGAGGCCAAACGGGCCCGAACGTCGACCAATCGATGCGGACGAGCGCGTCGGCGTCCACGTATCAAACCGATGACGCCTTCCGAGCGCGGACGCGTTTCGGCACGGCCGGCGAGTTGATCGTCGGATTCGCCAATTCGTTCGTCTGGCAATTCTCGGGATCCGACACGAACCACACGACGTCGCTGATGAACTTCTCGCTCGTTCAACCGCTGCTCCGCGCCGCGGGCCGCGACGTCGCCATGGAGCAATTGACGATCGTCGAGCGGACGATGCTCGGGAATCTGCGCGCCTTCCAGCGGTATCGGCACGGTTTCTATACGAACATCGCCATCGGCGAGTCGGGCGTGAGCGGCCCGTCGCGGCGCGGTGGGTTCGCGGGCGGCACGGGACTCACCGGATTCACCGGAACGGGTGCCGGCGGACTCGGCGGTGTCGGCGAGGCGACCGGATTCGGACGTACGGGGTTTGGCGGAGGAGGAGCCGGCGGCGGCGGTGGCGGCGTAACGGGGTTCGCGGGCGGGGGCGCCGGAACGGTCGGCGGGTTCATCGGCCTGCTCCAACAACTCCAGCAAATCCGCAACACGCGCGACACGCTCGATCTGCAAGTCCGGACCCTCGGCCTTCTCGAAGCCAATCTCGAAGCGGGAGTCATCGATCTCACGCAGGTCGACCAGTTCCGGCAGAACATCGAAACCGAACGCGCGAATCTCCTGCAAGCCGAGAACTCGCTCGAAAACGCGCTCGAAAACTACAAGACGGGGACCCTTGGTCTGCCTCCCGATCTGCCCGTCACGCTCGACGACGGGATGATCCGCCAGTTCCAATTCGTCGATCCGAGGGCGACCAGCCTGCAGAACCGGATCTCCGACCTCCAGAACGCGGTGGGGGATCTGGCGGAGCAGCCGCGGGCCGAGGAGATCCGCGCGGTGCTCGAACAAGCGGCGTCCTTACCCGAGGCCATCCGCAGTCAATTCGACCTCATCCGTTCCGATATCGACCAGTTCCGCGAGCAATCCGCGTTTCGCAAGCGGCACATGACCGAACCGGACCAACGCTTGCTTGAAAAGGACGAAGAGTCGCTTCGCGCGGCGCTCGAAGGCATCCGTGAACGGCTCGATAAGAGCGTTGCGGAAATGGAAACCATCCAGTCGGAGTCGGCGACGGCCGAATCCAAGACGACGGCCGGCGCGCTGGTGACGTGGCTTAGCACCGTCTATCGCATGGTTCAGGAGGTGACGCTCGTCCAGGCCCGCGCTCGTCTTGAGGCCGTTTTTGTCGACCCTGTTGAACTCGATTCCGATGAGGCGTTGAACATCGCCCTCCTCCACCGACTCGATCTGATGAACGCGCGAGCGAGCCTTGTCGATAGTTGGCGGCTGATCTCGTTCAACATGGATGCCCTTCAAGCCGGACTGAATGTCGTGTTCAACGGGGACATCCGAACGACGCGGGACAACCCATTCAGTTTCAACAACTCGACGGGCAACCTGCGCGCGGGCATGCAATTCGACGCGCCGCTCACGCGACTCCTCGAACGCAATAACTACCGCCAATCGTTGATCGACTACCAGCGCGATCGGCGGCAGTTCATCCAGACAATCGACGGAACGAACCGGAGTCTGCGGCAGATCCTGCGGCAGATGGAACAACTTCGCGTGAATCTCGAAATCCAGCGGAGGGCCGTGGTGATTTCGATTCGCCGAGTCGACCTGACGCGGGAGAACCTGAATCGGCCCGTCGCGCCGGCGGCGCCGGGACAGCCCGCGAACCAACTCGGCCCGACCGCCGCGCTCAACCTGTTGACCGCGCTCTCCGACCTGCGCAGCACGCAGAACAACTTCATGAGCGTATGGCTGAACTACCACGCCATGCACATGCGGCTCGAACGCGAACTCGGCATCATGCGGCTCGACGACGACGGCCGCTGGATCGAACGATCGCTCGATGCGCTCCGGTTCGAGGACCTCGAAGAGGTGCCCTTGCCTCCCGAGATTCCGTCCGACCTGTTGCGCGCGATACCCGAAGGCGAAGGGGCGGACGACATGCCGCGCGAGGGCGCGAACGGATCGGACGAGGCGGACTCCCCGGCGCCCGTCGTCGTCGAAACGGCTCAAGGCGCGGAAGACTAGTCCGCCCGTCACGGCCCCGGCATCCAAGTCGCGCGCGATTCCGGTGGTTCGCGGAGCGAACCACGACCTTTTCTATCCAGCCGCCGAATCGGGGATCTGGGTCAGATAGAGCTTGCAGGCGGGACAGATCCGCAGTCCGGCCTCGATGTGCGCCAGGCATCGAGGACAGGGATGGCCTCGGTCCGAACGCATCGCGAACGGCTCGACCCGGAGCGATGTGGGACGCAGCGTCTCCGAGGGGTCAAACTCGCCCAAAATGCGAAGTACGGCCGACTCGGTCAGATCTTCTCCTCGCTTCGGTTCCGCGGACGACGCGCCTTCACGGGATATCGGCGCCTCGAAAATCGCCTCGCACCCGCGGCACCGAACTCGTCGACCCTGGTGCTTCTCCGTAACGCGTACGCGATGCCCGTTCGGGCAACGACAAATCAGTTCCGTGCTCATGATCCCGCCTCTTCTCTCTATGCGATCCTGTTCCGGAATGCCTGTTCCTCAAGCTATGCCTCATACTGATTCAACCCCACTCTTGTTCGGTGGGAAGGGGCCGACTATTGCGATGAGCCGTCTTTTTTCCGAGTTCGCCAGTCCTTGCGAGGGGGAGCGGTGTTAAAATAGTCGGACAAGGTGGCCGACAGCGGGGAACGTGCGCGCCGATGCAGCGAACGCCCCCCCAGCGCCCTCAGGTGGGAGACACGAATGACGCGGTTCTTGTTCGCGGTGGTTCTCGGAGCCGTTCTGATCGGGGGCGGAGTCTACGCGGCGAACTACTATTGGCCCAAGGCCAGTTCGGCGCCCGACGATCAAATGAAGCTCTACGACGTCGTTCAGGGCGACATGCTGGTTACGGTAACCGAGGACGGCAACGTCGAGAGCGCGGAAAACGTCGAGATCAAATGCCAGGTAGCCGGGGGAAGCTCGATCCTCTGGATCATCCAGGATGGATCGGAAGTCAAGGAAGGCGACAAGATCGTCGAACTCGACAAGGCTCAGCTCGAGGAACAGATCAATACGCAGCGCATCACGTTCGAGCGCGCGCGATCGGCCGTCACGCAGGCCGAGAAAGACTACTCCGTCGCACAGATCGCCGTCAAGGAATACCTTGAAGGCACGTACAAGAAATCGGTTCAGGACGCCGACGCCACGATCACGATCGCCATGGAGAATCTGCGCAGCGCGCAGAACTCGCTCGACTACTCGAACCGCATGTTCCGCAAGGGCTATGTGAGTTCGCTTGACCTTGAAAGCGCCCAATTCGCCGTGCAGCGCGCCCAGCTTGAACTCGACTCGGCGCGCACCGCCAAAGACGTCCTCGATAAATTCACAAAGGTGAAGATGCTCGAAGATCTCGAAAGCAAAGTGGCGACCGCGCTCGCCAAGATGAACTCGGAGAAGGCCGCGTTCAATCTCGAGGACGGCCGGCTCAAACGGCTCGAAGCCCAAATCGCGAACTGCGCGATCACCGCGCCGGCGGGAGGCATGGTCGTCTTCGCGAACGACGCCTCGCGGTCGCGGATGGGCGGCCAGCAAGGCCCTCAAATCGAGGAAGGAGCCCAGGTCCGCGAACGACAGACGTTGCTTCGGATCCCCAACCTGCAAAAGATGCAAGTCAAGGTGGCCGTGCACGAGACCAAGGTCGAGAGCATCCGGCGCGGCATGCGCGCGCGAATCAAGATCCAAGACCGCGAGGTCCAAGGCACCGTTGAATCGATCGCCAACCAGCCCGAACCCGGTAACTTCTTCTCCTCATCGGTGAAGAAATACGCGACGATCGTCAAGATCGGAGGCGAATCCACGGGGCTCAAGCCGGGCATGACGGCGGAAGTCGAGATCCTCGTCGATCATCT
>Ga0194120_10003285_pt1 | contig 26591 bp, 23 predicted proteins | sample TA2MahCa65mmetaG_FD_148642 | JGI IMG/M metagenome (GOLD analysis project Ga0194120, IMG submission 148642) | Freshwater microbial communities from Lake Tanganyika, Tanzania - TA2015019 Mahale Deep Cast 65m | ecosystem: Environmental > Aquatic > Freshwater > Lake | place: Tanzania: Lake... | reverse complement strand
CCGCCCCTGCCTGGCCTCGGCAAGGTCGTGCCGGCCCCGCCGCCGCTGCCGGGGGTGCCGCCGGTTCCCTCGCTGCCGCAAGCCACCGGTTCGCTGCCGCCGTCCGCCACGGCGCCGCTGGGCACCTCGTCGGTGCGCATCCTCTCGGATTTCGTGCGCTACGACCGGCAGACCAAGCAGGCGCTGGTGAAGGGCAACGTGCGGATCTTCCAGGAAGACACCGTCATCACGACGACCGAGGCGCACTACGACCAGCAGAACAAGATCACCAACATCCGCGTGCCGTTCGAACTCGTGCAGGAGAAGCCGGACGAGCCGCGCACGACGCTCAAGGGCTCCAAGATGACGACCTACCACCAGTCCAAGCACGTCGTGGTAGACGGCAACGTCAGCCTCCTGCGCGAGGGAAAGCCGGACGCCCGCCCCGCCAACACGAGCAAGAAGGAGAAGCTCAAGACCGCGTTCAAGCGCGAGGACACGGTGATCGAGGCCGATCACATGGATTACTGGACTTCGTCCAAGGACGCCAAGTTCGACGGCAATGTCCGGTTCATCCAGAAGGAGAAGAACGCCACCGCCGCCCACGCGTTCATGGACAACAAGAAGAAGAAGGTCTTCATGAACGACAACGTGGTCCTGACCCAGATCAAGGGCGACTGGCTGGTTCGCAACGACCTGGTGGACGCCTCCAAGCCCGATGCGGATCGCGACGAGGCCCTGCGCGAGCGGACCGTGATGACGGGCGACAACCTGGAGGTCGATCAGGACACCAACGACGCCGTGATGACCGGCAAGATCGTGACGGTGACCCAGAAGGGCAAGCGCGCCACGGGCAAGCGCGCCGACTACAGCGACAAGCAGCAACTCATCACGCTCACGCAGGACGTGAAGATCGCCAAGGACGATGGCGGCTACCTGACCGCCGAGAAGGCCGTCTTCCACACCGAGACCGAGAAGTTCGAGGCCTACGGCGCCAAGGGCGCCCAGGTCGAGACCGAGTTCAAGCTCGACGACGAAGAGGACAAGAACAAGAAGAAGACCGGATCGCTCTGATCGCGGGCACGGAGGCCCGCGCCACTGGCGCCGGCACGGAGGCCCGCGCTACCGGCGCCGGCACTGGGCCCGCGCTACCGGCGCCGGCACTGGGCCCGCGCTACTGGCGGGTGATCTGGATCGGCACGGTCCGCGTCAGCGGGACCTTGTAGTCGCCGGCCGAGCTCTCGGTGTTGGTCTTGAGATCCTTGACCGTCAGGGTGATGCGAGCGCTCGCGTTGCCGCCCGTGGTGCCCAGACGGGTGTCGGCCACGTCGACCGCCAGGGTCGTGATCGCGCCGGCCGAGAAAGTCACGGTGCTGGCCGGCACGATGGTGGGCGACGGGGTCTTGGTGACGTCGCCGCCCATCTTGTTGCCCTGCTCGTCGAGGTACTCGATCTTCACCTTCGTCACCTCGGCGGAATTGCCATGCGGGCCGTTGCGCAGGCTGAGCGCCACGATCGAGCCGGCCGTGAACGTGACCTTGGACCCCGTGGCGGTGGCGCTGAGGGCGGACGGCAGGATGTTCACGATGCGGACGCCGTAGGCGCCGTCATCGGGGAGCTTGAGGTCGATGGGGATGTCTCCCTTGTCCAGCAGGCCATACTTCTGACCGTCCGCCGCCGCCTTGGCCAGATTGAAGGAGGCGGTGCTGGCCGGCTTCATCTGGAACGGGAAGGTCTGGTCGTCGTACTGGACCGTGACCACGGTGTTCTGCAGGGGCAGATTCTCGAGGACGAACTCGCCGGGATCCAGGGTCTTGCGGTGCTTGGCCTGCTCGGACTTCGCGACCAGCGAGAAGAACGGGTCGGTCCGCGGGATGGGCCCCGTGAGGGTCGAGGAGCCGCCGGCGAAGACCTTGGCGCCCTCGACGGGCAAACCCGCGCTGTCCACGATGCGGCCGACGACCCCGCCCACGTGGTCGGTCGTGAGCGGGAAAGCCACCGACTCGCAGCGCTTCTCGGGGACGACGAGCGCGAGAAACGTGTAGGGTTCGCCGGCGGGTCCGGTGGGACCCTGCTCGCAGGTCGAGGTGTCCACCAGGCCGCAGCCCGCAACGACGCAGGCAAGCGCCGCCGCGCCCAGGACTCCTGCCAGGATCGTGCCCTGACCCGGGAGTGACCCACTCAATTTCATGGCCATTCTCTAATTCGAAGCCGAGGCGATCGTCGTGAAGCGGAGCGTGAAGTACGCCTGGGTGTTTTCCAGCGGGTTGCCGTTATCGTCCCGCCCCGAGAAGGTCACGCGCCCGGTGAGGAACTGCGACCACGCGTCCGTGCGCTCCACGAACGTGTTCTTGGCGGGATCGAAGCGGAAGCCGTTCTGGCGGCCGAAGTCCACGACGGGATTGGTGACGACCGGGATCTGCAGGCTCTTCGACGTCGTGCCCCCGCCGCCGCCGGCCGCGCCGGCGGCACCGCCGCCGCTGCCGCGCTCCAGGTAGAGGCCCACACCCTGGGTCCGTGGCGGGATGATCTGCTTGTCTATCTGCACGCCGTTCATGTCGAACCACTCGATCTTGTAGGCGTTGACGTGCACGCCCGGCGTGATGTCGTTGGGGTACGGGCGCAGGGTGAACTTCATCTGCTCGGGTTCGATGGTCTGCTTGAAGACCCCCGAACTCACCTGCTCGAGCTTGACCTTGGTCTCGGCATCGTCGGCGATCGCCAGCAACCGGGCTCGCGGAAGGAACGGATTGCCGTTGAAGGGATTCATCGCGGGGCAACCGGTGGCGACCACGACGAGCCCCGCAGCCACTGCGTAACGCACTGGATGCATCGCCAGATCGCCCATCCTGTCTAGCCTCCGGATTGCTCGGACCTATAAAGTCGAATGGGTTATACCCAAGCGTCCGACCTTATATCCCCGAGAGCGGGGCGCCCCTGGGCGCGCCGGCGCGTGGGCGGCCGGGAGAGCGCCCACCCGGCAAATTGCCCGGAATCGCGCTCTCCGGGGTTATGTTTCGCCGTGAGGTGCATCACGAGTCCTTCGCGGGGAATATCAACAGTGTGCATCGGTTACTTACGCGCACCGCAGGAGTCTGTATGATCAACGCCAGCAAGACGACAGCAGGTCCGAATAGGCAACTCTAGCCCGGAAACGCCGACTGCCGGCGTGACAAGGTCACAAGGAAGGGTCACACATGAGGAGACGCCCCAAGCCTCTGCCGGCTCCCAAGGACTACCGCGAGCCACCGGCGCGGCAGACCGCCATCGAGGAGGACGACGAGGAGTACACCCAGCGGGCGACCTTCTACTTCTCCGAGCAGCAGTTGCTGGAACTCGAGGTCGTCATGCTCAAGCTCCGCACCGAGCAGAAGCTGCGCGTCGGCAAGTCCGAGATCATGCGGGCCGCCCTGGACTTCATCCTCGAGGACTACAACATCAACAAGGACAGCTGCTGGCTCGTCCGCCGCATGACGGGCCGCGCCTGATCTCCGAAGCCTTGCAGGGGCGCCATCCGGCGCCCCTCTTTCATTTGGGCCGCCAGTCTTGCTCGCCTGGCGACGGGGCGCTATCCTGGCACCGCTCTAAGCATCTACTCAGAAAGGACCGGCTCTCTCCATGCTCAAGCGATTGCTGCTTGCTTCCCTCGTCGCATTCTCCCTGTCCGCCGTCGCCGGTTGCGAAGGCGAGGAGGAGCCCAAGGAAACGGGCGCGGCGACCGAATCGGTGACCACCGAGGAAGCGACGGGCGCGGCCGCGGCCGAGGCGACCGGCTCGGAAGATGCCTCGCCCTCCGAGGATGCCTCGCCGTCCGAGGAGGCCACCACCGAGGAAGCGACCCACTAGGCCTGCGCAAGCCTTCGCGAGAACCCGGCTCCGGCCGGGTTCTCGCCATTGGAGGGCCCTTCCGGTTAAGTCGGGTTAAGAGGAGACCTGCCATGCCGCCCTGCACCGCCCCCGACCTCGCCCGCCCGGCGGATCTGCCCCGCGAGGCCGCCGCCGGCTGGGAAGCCCCCGGCCAACTGGGGCATCTCATCGCCCTGGCCGGCCTCGAAAGCGTCGGACCCGCGCGAGCCAGGGCCGCGGTCGCGGCCCTGGGTTCGCCCCGGGCCGTGCTCCGGGCGCGCCCGGAGGCCCTGGCGAGCGTTCCGGGGTTCACACCCGCCTGCGTCGCGCTCGTCATGCGAGCCGGGCGAGCGCTGGATGACGCGGCGGAAGTCGCGGCCGTCCGCGACGCGGGCCTGGAGGCGCTCACCTGGGCCGACCCGGCGTATCCCGAGCGACTGCGCCACATCTACGATCCGCCGCTGCTGCTCTTCCGCCAGGGCCCGGTGCCGGCCTGGGAGCGCGTCGTGGCGGTCGTCGGTACCCGCCGCTCCTCCCACTACGGGGAGACCCAGGCCTATCGCCTCGGGCGGGACCTGGCCGCCGCCGGCGTCCTGGTCGTCTCGGGGCTGGCGCGCGGCATCGACGCCGCCGCGCATCGCGGCGCCATGGACGCCGGCGGGCGCACGGCGGCGTTCCTGGGCGGCTCCCAGACAGAGTTCTGGCCTCCCGAGAACCGGCCGCTGCGCGATCGCATGCTTGCCGCCGGCATGTCCATCCTCTCCGAGTACCCGCCGGGGACGCCGCCGCGGCAGTGGAGATTTCCCGCCCGCAACCGCCTCGTCGCCGCCGTCGCCCACGCGGTCGTCGTCGTCGAGGCCCCCGGCCGCAGCGGCGCGCTCATCACGGCGAAGCACGCGGCGGACTATGCCACCGAGGTGATGGTGATGCCCGGTCCGGCCGACAGCGACCGCTTCGCCGGCGGACATGGCTTGCTCCGGGACGGGGCGCGGTTGGTCCGCCACGCGGATGACGTCCTGGCCGACCTCGGCTGGGCGCACGGCTCCCCGGTGCAGCTTCCGCTGCCGTTCCGGCCCCCGGCCGACCTGACCGCGGATGAGGGCCGCGTCTTCGCGGCACTCTCGGGGGCGGGCGATCGGCCCGACGAGCTCTCCATTCGCCTGGCCATGCCCGTATCAGCGGTCATGGCGGCCCTTTGCGGCCTGCAGCTGAAGGAATGCGCAACCAGGCGAGCCGGCCCTACCTTTTTTCCGCGGTAGTGAGGTATAGTTCCCGCCATGGCCAAAAACCTGGTTATCGTCGAGTCTCCAGCCAAAGCCAAGACCATCGGGAAGATCCTGGGCAAGGACTTCACGGTGAAGGCCTCGGCCGGGCACGTCCGCGACCTGCCCAAGAAGGGCCTCGGGGTTGACGTGAAAAAGCGCTTCGCCCCGCAGTACGTCGTGCTCGAGGAGAAGGAGAAGGTCGTCAAGGACCTCCAGGATGCGGCCGAGGACGCCAAGGAGATTTACCTGGCGCCCGACCCCGACCGCGAGGGCGAGGCCATCGCGTGGCATCTGTCGACCTTGCTCGCAGCCGCCAAGAAGCCCGTGCGGCGCATCGAGTTCAACGAGATCACCAAGGACGCCATCCTGCGGGCGGTGAAAAACCCGCGGGACATCGACATGCAGCGCGTCAACGCCCAGCAGGCCCGCCGGGTGCTCGATCGCCTGGTCGGCTACAAGATCTCCCCCCTGCTCTGGCAGAAGGTCAAGCGCGGCCTCTCGGCCGGGCGGGTGCAGAGCGTCGCCGTGCGCCTGATCTGCGACCGCGAGAAGGAGATTCAGGCGTTCGTCGCGCAGGAGTACTGGACCATCTCGGCCGAACTCCTGAAGGAAAAGTTCGCCTTCGTCGCCGACCTGGCCAAGTGGCAGGGAAAGAAGCCCGAGATCACCGGCGAGCAGGAGGCCATGCGCATCAAGGACGCGCTGGCCAAGGCCACCTACAAGGTGGCCAAGCTCCAGACCCGCGAGTCCAAGCGCCGGCCGTCCGCGCCGTTCACCACCTCCTCGCTGCAGCAGGAGTGCTCGCGTCGCTTCGGCTTCACGGTCAAGCGCACGATGGCCCTGGCGCAGCAACTCTACGAAGGCATGGAAATCGGCGAGGAGGGCGCGGTAGGCCTCATCACCTACATGCGTACCGACTCGGTGCGCGTCGCCGCCGAAGCCCAGGAAGAGGCCGAGAAGTTCATCGTGGCGCGCTTCGGCAAGGAGTACAAGCCCGAGGAGCGCCGGGTCTACGCGAGCAAGAAGGGGGCGCAGGAAGCGCACGAGGCGATCCGCCCGACTTCGATCCTCCGCACGCCCGACCAGCTCAAGAAACAACTCACGCCCGATCAGGCCAAGCTCTACAAGGTCGTCTGGGAGCGCTTCTGCGCCTCGCAGATGGCGGACGCCCGCCTCTCCGTCACGTCGGTCGAGATCGCGGCGGCCGAAGGCGTCTTCCGCGCCTCGGACACGCTCGTCGTCTTCCCGGGCTACCAGGCCGCCTACCAGGAGACGGCCGAGGAAGACGCCGCCGAGGAGGAAAAGCAGGTCAAGCTGCCGCCCCTCAAGGAGGGCGAGGTTCTCGGCCTCAAGCAACTGCTTCCCAAGCAGCATTTCACGCAGGCGCCGCCCCGCTTCACCGAGGCCACGCTGGTGCGCACGCTCGAAGAACTGGGGATCGGCCGGCCGTCGACCTACGCCCCGACGATCGCCACCGTTCAGGAGCGAGGCTACGTCGAGCGCGACGCGAAGGCGCTCAAGCCCACGGATCTGGGCCTGGCGGTCAACGATCAGCTGGTCAGCCACTTCCCGGACATCGTGGACGTCGCCTTCACCAGCCGCATGGAGCAAAACCTCGACGACATCGAGGATGGCGGGCAGCAGTGGGAGGTGCTCATCGAGGGCTTCTACGGCCCCTTCCAGCAGACGCTCAAGAAGGCCGAGCAGGAGATGCAGGCCATCGCCCTGCCCTCGGGCGAGTCCTGCGTCAACTGCGGCAAGCAGATGATGATCCGCTCGGGCCGCTTCGGCGACTACCTGGCCTGCGAGGACTACCCCACCTGCAAGACGACCAAGCCCATCGTCAAGAAGCTCGACATGAAGTGCAAGAAGGACTCCTGCGAGGGCGAAATCGTCATCAAGCGCACGCGTACCGGCAAGACGTTCTACGGCTGCAACAAGTACCCGGAATGCAACTGGACGTCCTGGGACGAGCCCACCATGCACCTGTGCCAGAAGTGCAACACGTACATGGTCAAGAAGTTCTCCCGCGCCAAGGGCCGGCCCTTCCTGCTTTGCTCCAACCAGGAGTGCAAGCACATCCAGAACATGCCTTCGCAAAAGAAGGCCAAGGAGGGCGAGGAGCCGGCTGAGGAACTGGCCGAGGCCTGACGCGGTCCGCGAGAAATGCGCCGGGGCAACCCGGCATTTCTGCGCCTTCTGGGCTGCCCCGCGCTCGCGATGATAGGCTTGTTTCGGCACGCGCTTATCCGGGATCTTTCGGGATATTCAAGCGAGTGAGAGCACACGTCGTCGGCGGGGGCCTCGCGGGGAGCGAAGCGGCCTGGCAACTGGCGCGCGCCGGTGTGGACGTGACGCTTTGCGAGATGCGGCCGGCCGCCAGCACCCCGGCGCACCGGACCGACCAACTGGCCGAACTGGTCTGCTCCAACTCGCTCGGCTCGGACACGCCCGGCTCGGCCCCGGCGTTGCTCAAGGCCGAGATGCGGCGCTTCGGCTCGCTGGTGCTGGAAGCGGCCGAGGCGGCGCGGGTGCCTGCCGGGTCGGCCCTCGCCGTGGATCGCGACATCTTCGCCGCCAACGTCACCCGGCGCCTGGCCGAGCACCCGCGCATCGCGGTCGTCCGCGCCGAGATCGGCGAACTCCCCGATCCGGCGGTCGTCGCGACCGGCCCGCTGACCTCACCGGGGTTCGCCGCCACGCTGCAACGCGAGATAGGCGCCGCGCACCTTCACTTCTTCGACGCCGCCGCGCCCGTCGTGACGCGGGAATCGCTCGACGAGGCGAAGCTCTTCGCGGCGTCCCGGTATGGCAAGGGCGACGGCGTGTACCTCAACGCGCCGCTGACGCGCGACGAGTACGAGGCCTTCCACGCGGCGCTGTGCGCGGCCGAGAACACGGTGCTGCACCTGGCCGAGGAACAGGACGTGCGCTTCTTCGAGGGCTGCCTGCCGGTCGAAGTGCTGGCCCGCCGCGGCCACGACACCTTGCGGTACGGGCCCATGAAGCCGGTCGGGCTGCGCGATCCCCGGACGGGACACCGGCCGCACGCGGTTGTGCAGTTGCGGCAGGACAACGTCGCCGGCGACCTGTTCAACCTCGTGGGATTCCAGACCCAGCTCAAGTGGGGGGAGCAGAAGCGGGTGTTCTCGCTGATCCCGGGCCTCGAGCAAGCCGAGTTCGTGCGTCTGGGGGTCATGCACAAGAACACGTACCTGGCCGCGCCGGCATTCCTGGCCCCCACGCTTGCGCACCGGGAGCGACCCGGCTGGTTCTTCGCCGGCACTTTGATCGGCGTGGAGGGTTACACCGAGGCCGCCGCCACCGGCCTGCTCGCCGGATTCAATCTGGCGCGGACGCTGCGCGGGGATGCTCCGCTGGAACTGCCTACCACGACGATGCTGGGCGCCCTGGCGCGCTACGTGTCCACCTGCGAGGTCAAGCACTTCCAGCCCATCAATAGCAACTGGGGCATCGTGGATCCTCTTGCGTCTCGCGTCCGCGACAAGCAGGAGCGGCACCGGCTCCAGCACGAGCGCTCCCTGGCCGACCTCGATCGCCTCCTGGCGGGCTCCGGCGTACTTGCCTCCGGTTGACGGGCCCGCCCTCGCCCGCGACGACCGCAAGCGGGCCGGCGCCTGGTACACGCCCGCCGACCTGGCGCGCCGGATCATGGCGCGCGCGCTGGACCTGGCCAGTGGGCCCGTCCGCCAGGTCCTCGACCCTTTCTGCGGGGCCGGCGCGATTCTCGCGGCAGCCGGCGGGCGGGGGCTGGAACTGGTCGGCGTCGACCGGGATCCCGTCGCGGCCGCGGCGTGCCGGGCGGCCGTCCCCGGGGCGCGAGTTGTGGTCGGGGACGCCCTGCTCGCCCCGGAGTTCGGCGGCGTGGACTGGCGGGACCTGGCCGGCGAGTCGGGCGCATGCGCCGCGGCCGCCGGGGGCGCCGGCGCATTCGACGTGGTCGCGAGCAACCCGCCGTGGGAGGTGATCGAGCGGAGCCGGCACGCCCCGCACCCGGGGCCCGACTACGCCGACCGGTTGCGCCGATCCGGTTATCGGCTCCTGGCGCCCGGCGGCAAGCTCAACCTCTACCGCCTGGCCCTCGAACGCGGCCTCTCGGTGCTCCGCCCCGGCGGCGTCCTGGCCTTCGTGGTGCCGGCGGGCTTCCTGCGCGATACGGGCAGCGCGCCGCTCCGGAGACACTTCCTGGAAGCCGCGCAATTCGAGGAGGTCTGGGAACTCGCCTCGGGGCGGGACCTCTTCCCTTCGGCCCACCGCGATCTGCCCGTCTGCGCGGTCTTCGTCCGCCGCGGAGGGATCACGCGGCAGATCCGGCTGGGAGGGGGCCTCCTGTCCCGCGAAGCGTTGCGCCGCTTCTCGCCCGACCTGCACGCCATTCCGGCACTTGCCCGGCCGGGAGATGCGGAGCTGCTCGAATCGCTGTCACCCCGGCCGCCGCTACGCGACCAGGTTCCGGGCCTCCGCAAGGGCGACCTCAACCTGGCGACCGACCGCGCGCTCTTCCGGGCCGGCCCCACGCCCCTCGCCCTGCGGACGGGCAAGGAAATCTCCCCGGCGGGCGCGCGGGCCGCTGCGCTGGGTGGATCCGGCGCCGCTGATCGCGCGGCCGGCCCAGCCCTGGCGCCACCCGCGCGTGGTGTGGCGGGATATCGCGGACGTGACGCTCAGGAAGCGCATGTGCGCCTGCATTCTCCCCGCCGGGACGGTCCTGGGGGATACCCTCAACTTCGTCGTGCCGCCGCAGGCGCCGGACGAAGCCGCCTACTGGCGCGCCGTCCTCAACAGCCATGCTTTCGAGTGGCTAGTCCGGATCCGGTCGGCTCACAATCACCTGGGCCTGACCGTGGTCGGAGCATGCGCCGCGCCGCCCTGGGACGCGGGCGATCCCGAGTGCCGGGCCATCGCCAGGGCCGACGTACCCCTGGCCGAAGCCCTGCTGGCAAGGCGCTATGGCCTCGACGCGGAGCGGTTCGAAGCCGTCCTGGCGGCCTTCCCCAAACAGCCGGAGGCCCTCAAGACGGCGCTCCTGGCGCGCGTCCGGGGCCTCCCGGCCAGCCTCGCACAGACCCGTTTCAGGTTGACCTGAATGCCAGACGCGCCCACAGCCCGCAGGTCGCAGCGTACCGATCGTACGTGAGACCTGCGGGCGCGGACGCAAGCGGCAGTCAGGTCGAGATGGAACGGGTCTGATAGCGGCGCTCAAATGACCTGGCGCCTATCGGACGCAGGCACGGAGGCCTGCGCCACCGATGCAACGGGTGGGGCCGGCCTCCGTGCCGGCCGCGATGCCGGAGCGAAGTCATCAGAGCCGCGCTATGACTAGAGCTTGCCGCCCTTTGCCGTGTACTGCTTGGCCAGCGGCGTCACGTCACCGAAGACCTTCTCGGGCAGGATCGTGTTGAGGCCCTTGTTGACAAGGAAGCGCATGCCTTTCTCCAGGAAGCTCGGCACGTACTTGAAGTCGAGCTTCACGAGCTTGATCTGGCCCATGCACGCCCGCGCCTTCTCGACCTGGCCGGGGTCCGCGCCGGTCGTGACCTTGGCCGTCACCGGGGATTCCAGCGCCAGCTTGCCCGAGATGTCGGGCAACCACTTGATCTTGCGCTTGATTCCCGTCGAAAGCGAGAGCTTCATGTCGGGACACTTCATGTTGATGGACTTGGGCGGCGTGATCACGTACTTCTTGTACTTCTTCGGGAAGAGGTCCAGCAGCGGTTTGGTGATGAGGGTCTTCAGCTGCTCGGCCGACGCGAACTTGCATGGGTCCACGCTGAGCACTGCCTGAATCTGCCGGCCGGCAGCGGGTTCCGCCGACTCCTCATCCTTCTTGCCCACTTCGTCCGCTTCGTCGGCCTCCTCTTCCTCGACCTCTGAGCGGATCTCCTCCTCGACCTTCTTGCGCGCCTCCTCGCCCATCTCCTCCTTGACTTCGGCCTTCGCCCTGTCTTCCTGCTCCACCCCTTGCGCCCCTTCGTGCGCGACCTGGGTCGCCAGCGGCGGGGGCGCGGTTGCGCGCCCACAAGCCGCGACGGCGACGCAAAGGCCCAGACCGGCGATCGCAGCCGGAACTCTTGTCATGTGGCTACCTCCTACCGATACCCCCACCGGATCAGCGCGGAGATTGGCTCCGTCGCGCCAGCATTCATCGGCGCGCGACACGACAAACCTTGGCGAGGAATGGACCGATACGCCCGTGCCACGCCCGCGACGGCGGCATCCCACCTTTCTGGATGGCGCCTTGCCGGGGATTGACGCATCCGAGATCCCGCCTAGACTCCGGCGCGACTCGCACGACTGGAGGTCGGGATGGAAAGGCGCGGGCTCACTCTTGGCGCGGTGCTTGCCGGGTCCTGGCTCCTACTGGCCGGCTGCGGCATCTCGCAGCCCCTGGCCAGCCTGGGCGACCGCGCGATCGCCCAGGCTGGCCAGGAGGAGGAAGAGGAAGAGGATGCCAAGCCTCCGGCTGGCGGAACCCAGAAGCCGCCGGCGGGTGATGCGGCGGAAGAGGAGGACGAAGCCAAACCGCCGGCCCCGGGTACGGCACCGCCGCCCGTCGCGCCCGGCACCGGCGGCGGCGGAGTGACGGTCGGACCCCTGCGGCCCCCGATGGGCCCGATCCGCGTCGGCGGCGCATGCAGGAAGCTCGGGGCCGCGCTCGCCACGCCGCTGGATCCCCGGGGACGCCAGCACATCACCGGCGCCATGCGCCTCCTGGGGTGCCCGCTGGTGGCGGGTTCACCGCTGCTGCTGCGCCCGGGCCTACCCGGTATGCCGCTGGGCGGCCGCCTCCGCGGCGGCACGCGCGATCATCGCCGCCGCTGAAGAGCGGGGCTCGAATGACCTGGCGCCTGTCGGACGCAGGCACGGAGGCCTGCGCCACCGAGCCTGCGCCACCGATGAAGCAGGTGGGGGCGGCCGGCGCCGGGCCCGGCGTCAGCCGGCGGCGTTGGCGGCGCGCTGCAGGCTCAGCAGGCGGCGCACCGCCATGTCGCAGGCCGAGCGGACGACCACGCCAGGAAACGTCTTGGCTGCTTCCTGCAGGGTCGGGATGGCGGCCGGATCGCCTATCTTCAAGAGGGCCTCGGCCGCGGCCTTGCACAGGCTGGGATCGGCGCCGTTGCGAAACAAGCCGCAAAGCGCCTCGACGGCTGCGGCCGCCTTCAAGCGGCCGAGCGACGAGACGGCCGAGGACTGGACGACCGGGGACTCGTCGTAGAGCCGCGCCGAGATCGCCTGGATGGCCTCGTCCCCCCCGATCTGCGACAAAAGGAAGACCGAGCGGCGCCGCACGACCGGTTCCTCGTGCTCGACCAGCGGCAAGAACAGGCTCGCGCCTGGCAACTGGTTCTCCTTGAGGACCTCCGAGACGCGATTGGTGAACTCCTCGTCGGTGTCGTCGAGAATGGCGTCCAGCAGGACCTGGCGGATGTCCTCGGGCGGCTTCTTCGATGCGGCGAAGCTTCCGGGCAGCGGGTCGGACATGGATTGATTGTACCCTCGTGCCTATGTCCGGGCTTCGTGAACCGGAGTCTGGGGACGGGTGCCGTTGATCGGCGCCTCGTCGCTGTCGATGGTCGCCCAGCGGAAGCCGTCGCGGTCCCGCCGCGCCAGGCGGCCGGCTTCCATCAGCAGATCGTCGCCGGTGAAATCCCGCCCCTCGGAGAAGGCCCGCAGCATGGCCTCGTCGACCAGGCGCCGCAGGTCGGCCCCCGTGTAGCCCTTGGTGTTGGCGGCCACGAGGTCCGAGGGGAAGGTAGCCCATTCCCGCGGGCGGACCCGCTTGAGGATGAGGTCGAGGATCTCGCGGCGTTCGCGCGTCGTCGGCGGCGTCACCTGGAACAGCTCGTCGACCAGGTTGCGACGCACCAGGTCGAGCGGTGCCTGGCTGGCGTCCCGCGCGGTCGCGACCACCATCACCGGCGCCGCCCGGTGTTGCAGCCAGCCGGCGATGGCCGACCACGCCCGCCGCGACGAACCGCCGTCGTCGGGCAGGCCCCCGCCGGCGCCGAACGCCACGTCCACGTCGTCGAGCAGCAGCACGCACGGGGCCATCGCCTCGGCGACACCTGCCAGCTGGTGGACCCGTGCCTCCGGGTCCGTCCCGTAGCCGCGGCCGGGGGGCAACACCAGCAGGGGGACTTGCCAGAAGCCGGCCATGGCCTTGGCCATCAAGGTCTTGCCGGTACCGGCCGGCCCGAGGAGCGCGATACCGCGCGGCGGAGCGATCCCGAATTGCCGCGCGGCCGCCGTGAATGCCGCCTTTCGGTCGGTCAGGTAGTTCTTGACGGCGAGCAGGCCGCCCACGTCGCCGATGCCCACCGAGTCCTCGGGCAGGTCGGCCACGCCCGAGACCGCCAGGGCGTGGCGCTTCGCCTCCAGGAGAATCTCGATCGCCCTGCCGTCCAGGGTCCCGTGCGCGGCGACGGCGCGCATGAGCGCGCTGCGCATCCGGCCCACCGACAGCCCGCGGCCGGCCTGGACCAGGCTCTCGACCTCGGCCGGGGCGAGCGCATGCGGCACGCTCCCGACAACGTGCTGCACCTCGGCGGCCACCTCGTTCCAGCTAGGCAGCGGCACCTCCAGGAGGGCGATGTCGTCGACCAGTTCCGGCGGCACTTCCGAGCGCGCCCCGAGCATGATGATCGTGCGCTTCTGCTTGGCCAGCGTCGCCTTGAGGTTCTTGAGCTTGCGCAGGATCAGGTCGTCGTTCCAGGCCCGGTGGAAATCGCGCAGGACATAGATGGACTGGTTGTCGCTGCGGCCCGCGCCGATGGCCTCGAGCGCCTGGTGGTAGTCCTTGAGGCCCGAATGGTTGCCGATGTAGCCCTCGATGAGGTCCCAGCACCAGTACGGGCGGGGCGGGTTGAAGCTGTTGGCGATGGCCTGGATGGTCGCCTCGATGCGCTCCTCTTCGACCGTCGGAATGTAGATCAGGGAATGGCGGGACTGGATCAGCAGAGCCAGTTCTCGGGCGAAATCCACGTCGGCGGCCGTCGGCGGGCTACAGCGCGCTCAAGTCGAGTCGGCAAGCGCCCGCCGACCCGGCGCAATAGCGCCCCAACCCCTTTCGGCGCCGGGCACACAACAAAACCTTCCTCATCCAACCCCTTGTACCCGCTATCATGAGGCTTCCCGTCAAGCAATGTGACGCGCACGCGCGTCTAGCAGGAGTCCAGATGCCAGGCTTCTATGCACCCCCGTTCCATTCCGGCTGGATCGAGGTCGTCTGCGGCAGCATGTACTGCGGCAAGACCGAGGAGCTGATCCGGCGGGTCCGGCGCGCCGAGATCGCGCGCCAGCAGGTCCAGGCGTTCAAGCCCATCATCGACACCCGGTACTACAAGGAGGACATTTCCTCGCACACGGGCTTGCGCTACCGGGCCGTCCGCGCCGAGGGCTCCGCGGAGATCTGCGGGCTGATCGACCCCGACACCCAGGTGGTGGCCGTCGACGAGATCCAGTTCTTCGACGCCGGCATCCTCGAGGTCGTGCGGCAGCTTGCCGACTCGGGCCGCCGGGTGATCTGCGCCGGGCTGGACATGGACTTCCGGGGCGAGCCGTTCGCCGTCATGCCCCGCCTCCTGGCCATGGCCGAACTCGTGGAGAAGCTCACGGCCATCTGCGTGAAATGCGGCGCGCCGGCCACGCGCAGCCAGCGGCTCATCGACGGGCAGCCCGCCAAGTGGGACGATCCGATCGTGCTGGTCGGCTCGTCGGACGCCTACGAGCCCCGGTGCCGCGTGCACCACGACGTGCCGGCCCCGCCGGAGCAACTCGCGCTCCAGTACGGTCCCATGCCGGCGACGGCCATCGTCGCGGAAGCGCGGACGCTCGCCCCCGCCACGTGAACGCGCTAGCCGCCTTCACCTTGCACCTGGAGGTCGAGCGCGACTTCTCGCCCCACACCATCGCCGCCTACCGGCGGGACGTGTCGCATTTCCTGGAGTTCCTGGAAGGCGATCCCCCAGAAACGGCCGACCATGCCCGCCTGCGCCGCTACGTCCAGCACCTGGCTCGGGCCGGCCTGTCCGCCGCGTCGCGGCAGCGCAAGCTCGCCGCCGTCCGGGCGTTCTACCGCTACCTGGCGCGCGAGCGGCTGGTGGCCAAGGATCCCACCAGGGGCCTGGTCGCGCCCAAGCAGGCGCGGCGGCTGCCCAAGTTCCTGGATCCGCCCGAAGTCGCGGCCCTGCTCAATGTCCCGGGAACCGCGAGCCCGCAGGGCCTCCGCGACCGCGCGCTGCTCTACATGCTCTACGCGACGGGCCTGCGGGTTGCCGAGGCGGTCGCGCTCACGGCGGCGGCCGCGGCGACGCTCGAGACCGACGCGGCGGGACTGGCCGAGCTGATCGTGTCGGGCAAGGGCCGCAAGCAGCGCGGCGTCCTGCTCGACCCTCCGGCGCTCGCGGCGCTCGGGGACTACCTCGACCGGGGCCGGCCCGCCCTCGCGGCTCGGTCGGCCGAGCCATGCGGGGCGCTCTTCCTCAACCCCTCCGGCGGCCCGCTGACGGCCAGGGCGATCCAGCAACTGGTCGTGCGCTGCGCGCGCGCCGCGGGGATCGACAAGCCGGTGACGCCGCACGTCCTGCGGCACAGCTTCGCGACGCACCTGCTGGAGGGCGGGGCGGATCTGCGCGCCGTCCAGGAGCTCCTCGGCCACTCCTCGCTCTCCACGACCCAGATCTACACCCACGTCACCTCGGATCGCCTCAAGAGGGTCTACCGCGCCGCGCACCCCCGACCTTGACGAAAGCCTCTCCGAAATCTGCCGCCGGAGGTTTAGACTGGGGCGGATCCCATCCGGGGGGAGGCTTGGAGCACACGCTTACCTCGCTGCTGAAGAATCCGCTGCCTCGCGTCAAGACGCGCACGCTGGTCCTTGCGCAGGTCAGTCTGACCGCGCTCTTCATCGTGCTGCTGGCCGCGGCGAGCGCGTTCGACGCCTACCAGATGAGCCGTAGCGAGGATGCCGAGTACACGCTAGGCCGGAAGGCCATTCAGGTCTCGCACGACCTCCGGAAGGCGCTGCAGCACGAACTCGGCGCGGCCGCCGTCCATGTTCGCGCGCCGGATGCATCGAGCCGGCGCGAGCTTGCCAATAGCGGGGCGGAATACCTGCGGGCGTATCGGGCCGCGGCGGAGGCGGGTATACCGGGCCAGGAAGCCGCGCTCCGGCAGCTGGCGGCCGCCCACGACCGACATTTCCCGGAGATCCTCGCCGCTCCGCCGGATCGCGTTCACGTGTCGATGATCGCGGCTCGCCGCGCCCTCGACGAACCCCTGAATGCCCTGACTCGCAGCACCCTCGTTCACATCGACTCCTTGCATGCGAGCGTCAACCGGCAGGAGCGCGAGATCCTCATCCGCCTGGGCGTCCTCGTTTCGCTGGCCGTCCTGATGGTCGCCGGCCTCGCGATCATCCTGGTCACGCGCGTGACCGCCCCGCTCGGCCGGCTCGAGGCCTGCGCCGAAGCGCTGGCGCAGGGCGATCTCTCGGTGAGGGTGCCGGTGCCCCAGGACGACGAGTTCGGCCGTGTCGCCACATCGTTCAACCGCATGGCCGAGGACATCGAGCAGACCGTGACGCGACTGCGGGAAAGCAACGAAGCGCTCCAGCGGGCCAACGAAGTCAAGGGCCAGTTCCTTTCGATGGTCTCGCATGAACTTCGCACGCCACTGGCCACCATCGTCGGCTATGCGGAGTTCCTGGAAGACGGTCTCGCCGGACACCTGACCGCCCCGCAAGCAGAGTTCCTCGCCGAGATCCAGTCGGGCAGCCAGCGCCTGGCTCTCCTGGTCGACGATCTGCTCGATGTGGCCCGCATCGAGGCGGGCAACTTCAGGATGGAGATTCGCGCCGCCGATCTCGTCGAAAGGATCTCCGATGCCCTGCGGAGCGTTCTCCCGCAAGCGCAGGCCAAGCGGGTAGCCCTGTCCTGCACGCTGCCTGCCGAGGAACTCGTGCTGCCGATGGATCCGGCGCGCATCGACCAGGTCCTGCTCAACCTGGTCGGCAACGCGATCAAGTTCACGCCGCCCGACGGGCGCGTGAGCATCGAGATGGGGCGCAACAACGGCACGGTCGAAGTCGCCATCGAGGACTCCGGAATCGGCATCGCGCCCGAGCACCTCCCGCGGCTTTTCGACAAGTTCTATCAGGTGGACCCAAGCAATACACGCGTCACCGGCGGCACGGGGCTCGGCCTTTACCTCGTCAAGACCATCGTGGAACGCCACGGGGGGCGCGTCGACGTCGCGAGCCAGCCCGGCAGGGGGAGCCGTTTCGCGTTCACCCTGCCGCTCGCCGCGTCCGCCCCGACGTAGGGTACGATAGGGGCATGCCCGCGAAGTCCCCCACCGGGGCCAAGCGTCCCGCGAACCGGACGGCCAAGGCCGCGACCGCGCCGAAAGCCGACCGCGACCTGCTTGCGGGCGTGCGGCAGCAGGCGATCGCGGCGTGGCGCGAGCGCTCGCAGGAGGCCCCGGCCGCGACCATTCTCGGCCGCGCCGAGGCCCTGGCGCGCGAACTCTGCCGCGAACTGGCGCCGCAGGGCCTGGCCGCGCTCGCCGAAGCCTGGGCCGCGGAGACCGAGGAATGCGGCCTGACGCCCTTCGTGATGCTGGGACTGCCGCTGGAGATTGCCGAGCACCTGCGGCATGCCGGGGCCGATCACCTGGCGCGCCAGGCCCAGGAGTTCCTGCTCCTGGCGGCCCAGGTGCGCGCCGACCGCGGCGAGGAGCAGTGGGGCGCCGCGCTGGAGTCGCAACTGGATGCGGTGCGCAGCGCGCATCGGCTGCTCGTCCACGAGTTCGTCGACCCGATGTGGCTGGCCGCGGGCGGCACGCCCGCGCTCGTGGCCATCAGCCTGGCGGAAGCCCTCGCCGAAGCCCGGGCGGCGGCGCTCCCGCTCTTCGAAGCCCGGGGCCAGTCGGCCGAGATCAACTCCCCCCGGGCGCTTCCGCCCGTGCGCGCCGAGCGCACCCGCTTGCGGCGGCTCCTCATCGACCTCCTGGCCAAGGCGTCTGAGTACGCGCCTGACGGCGAGCGTATCGAGATCACGGTCGCCCGCAAGGGGGCCGATCGGCTGGCGGTCGCCATCCGGGGCAGCCAGGCGGGCCTGCGGGCCAGCCTCAAGAAGGCCGGTTGTCCCACCGCCAAGGCCCTGCTGGCCTCGCTCGGCGGCGCCCTCACCCTCGAGGGCGTGCGGGGCGAAGGCGTGACCTTGCTCTTCAGCCTGGCCACCGCCGTCCGGGCCTGACGCGCATGTTCGAGGATCCGGTCTGCAAGCCGGGCGGCTACTGGGTAGAGGGCGGTGCGGGCCTGCCCCTGGTCGATCTGTCGCCCGGAGAGCCGCGAGATCCCCCTCCCGAGCCGCCCGCCGTGAGCCGGGTACTCGCGGGGGACGCGGCCGGGGCCCTGCGATCGGCCCTCGCCCGCAAGGATCCCGAGGACCGCTACCTGGAACTCGTGCTGGTCGCGGCGGCGTGCGCGCGGCGCGGCGAGGACGCCCCCGCCCGTGCCGCCGCCGTGCGGGCGGTCGAGCACTACCGCCCCATCGTCGAGGAAGGCCTGTACCTGCTCTACGCACGCTACCTCGCCGATCTGGCCGGGATCCTGCCCCCCGCGGAGATCGGCGGCTTCGCCGCGGCGATGGAGCCCGAAGTGGCGGCGCTGGGCGCGCTGCCGGCGGCGGCGGACGATCCCCTGCCGTTCCTGGCGCTCTACAACGACCTGCTCCACGCCGCGAGCGGCTGGGAGGCCACTCTCGCCCACGCCCGCCGCCACGCCGCGTCCCACCTGCTGCTCGGGGATCTGGCGCGGCGGGCGCCGTCGGACGCCGAACTCGACGCGGCCCTGGCCGACCTGGCGGCCGAGGCGGCGCGGGAGGCGGCGGCTCTGGCGACCAAGGCCGCAAGGGCCGCGGATCCGTTCACCCGCGATCTCCTCCGGCGCTCGCTCCTCCGGCAGGTCGCGGCGCTGCGGTGCCTCTTCGACCGGGATCCAGACCTGGCTGGCCAGACGCTCTGGCCAGGCGGCGAAACGGCCATCCCTTTCCATGCCCTTGCCGGCCTGCCCCGAGGTCTCCGCCTCGAAGCCCTGCTGCCGCTTTCGGCGGCCCTCGCGCCGCTGCCGGCCGGGGAGCGGGCGGCCCTGTACCCGCATTTCCTGCAAGCCGTCCACCCGCCGGGGGTCGAGACCGGCTCGATGCTGCGGCGGCAAGCGGCCGCGGTGGCCCGCATCACGGTGCCGTTCCTGGATGCCGCTTCCACGGCCGCCGGTGATCTCGCGGGCCTCGTCGCGTGGTTCCTCGCCGAGGAGGCCGAACTCGCCGAAGGCGCCGCGGAGGAATCGGCCCGAAACTTCGCGCAAGCGTTGCTACCGCTCGGCTTGCGTGCGGCCGCCCCGCTCGAGGATCTGCTCGCGTGGGCCGAGGACCACGCCGTGGCCGCCGCCCCGGCGGTGCTCGCCGCCTGGGCGGTCGCCACCGAGGACCTGCCCACCGCCCTCCGGCCCGAGTGCTTCGACACGCCGCAGCGGACGTTCTGGGTGTTGCGGGAAGCGCCGCCCGGGTTCCGGCGGGACTGGGCGGAAGCGGCCTTCGCGTGGGCGGACTGGGATCTGGAGGCGCTGGTACGTTCGGCGGATCTCGACGAGCAGCGCGCGGTGGCCGACCTCCTCACGTACTGCCCCGATCCGCTCGCCGATCCCGCACTGGCCGCCGCGGCCCGGGACGTCATCCTGGGCGAGCGCCATGGGGCGGGGCCTTACGGTCGTACCCTCGCGCTGCTCGGGCCCGAGCCGGAGCCCTATCCCCTGGCGGTCCTGCTCGAAGCGCGGGTCGGCACGCGCGGCAACGCGGCACCGGAACACGACCAGGCGCTGCGGGCGATCGTCGCGTGGGAACTCGCCCGCGACGCCAACGCCGCCCTGCGCCTGGCCGCCGGCTTCGGCACCCGCAATCACGTGAGCTGGCTGCTCGGCACCCTCCTGGCCGAGGGGAGGGCGAGCGCCCTCGACCCCGCGGCCGTCCAGGAGGCGGCTCCCCACCCGTTCCTGCTGGGGGCGTACCTGCTGGAGACAGCTCCGTGATGCGCCCGGCGCGGTACGGCTGCGCCGCCGTGCTGCTCGCGACCGTCGCGAGCCTGGCGCTGTCCCCCGCCGCGGCCCAGGATCTTCCGATCATCGAGGAAGTGGTGCCGCCGCCGGAACTCGGGCGTGGCAGTCCGGTCGACATCGCCCGCATGACCTGGCGGGTGGCCGCCGGGGACGCCGCGGCGATGGCTCGCCCCGAGTTCGACGACTCGTCGTGGGTCGCCCGCGGCGGCGTCTCGCAGGAGTTGCTCCGCAATCCCGTCGCCTGGTACCGGTTCGCATTCCTGGTCGCGCCGGGCACCGAGGCCCTCGGCTCGCAACTGGAACTCGGCGGCGTCGAGGGCAATGTCTCCGTCTACCTGAACGGGACCTTGATCGGCGAGATGCGCGGCGAGACCCTGCCGCCCTACGAACGCCGCGAGACGTTCACGCTGCCCGCGGCCTTGCTCTCGCCCGAGCGAAACGTCCTGGCCCTGCGCCTCGCGGGCTTCGCGGGCCGGGCCAAGGTAGGCATCCTGCGCGGACCGGTGCGGCTCATGCCGCTTTCCCGATCCTACGAGCGTGAGGCTTCGGCCCTGCGGGCCCTGCGGGAGGCCGACCAGGCCGCGGCGCGTCTGGGCGGCATCGCGGCGCGCCTGGAGGAGTTCGGCTACCAGGCCCAGCTGGCGCGCGTGCTGCTGGCGAGCGGCGCCCCCCAGAGCCAGGTCGACGCGGCCTTCTCGGCGCTGGAGGCGGCGCGCAAGGCGTCCTCGGCCGCCCTGGCGGCCACACCCCAGGCTACCGGCTCTTCCGGCCTCCCGTTCGGCCGCTTCGGGCGCGCCCACCAAGAGGGCCTCCTCACCGCCTCCTTGTGGCCGGGCGGCTTTCGCGGCGCGTCGACCGGCGCCGATCCGGAGCCGGTAGGAGGCGAGTTCGGGCGGCCGGCCCCCGGCGGCGATCACGTCGCGCTCGAGGCCATCTCTCCCGAAGGCAAGGTCGTGCGCGTCCGCCAGGCGCGGGGCGATCGGTACCGGCTCTTCTACCCCCTCATGTATCCGGGATTCGCGGTCGAACCGCTGGACGTCACCTTGTCGATCCGCTTCGACCGCCCCCTCGACGCCCTCTGGGTAGATCGCTGGGGCATCGCCACCGCCAGCGCCGCGACCCCCGGCCGCCTCCCGTGGACCGAGCCCTGGGTGCTCTTGCACGACCCGGCCGGAGCGCGGCCGCCGATCCTGGTCGGCCTCGGTTCGCCCCGCCAGGCCTTGCGCCTGGCGCCCTCGGGAGGGGGCTTCACGCTCGAGATACCCGCCGGGCAGATCGCCCGCTTCTGCTGGCCGACCGGCATTGCGCCATGGCAAGGGCCGCCCGACGGCGCGACGATGAAGCGCTTTCGCGCCTGGGCCGATGCGATGGTGCCCTTCACCCGCACGGCGGAAGAGTCGGCCCGGGGCGATCGCCTGGCGGTGCGCGAACGCTTCGGCTACCTCCCGACAGGGCACATCCCCTACGCCCCGCTCCCGCCGGTGTACGGGGCGGTCCTGGCCGGCGGCGGCCCGGTGGTCGCCCCGCGCGCCCGGGATCTCGGGATCCCGACGCTGGCCGGGCCCTTGCGCGGCGACCGCAAGGCCGCCGAACTGGCCTACGAACTGCCCCTGCCCGACACGGGCCACCGCGTCGTGCCGCGCGTGGAGGGCGCGGCGCTGGACGCGTCGCCCGGCCCCCTGCCCGATCCGCAGGCGGGCAACGCGCAGGACCTCGCCCATACGCGCCGCGCCGAGGCACTGGCCCGCTGGCCCATCCTCGCCAGGGGCGCCCGCCAGGCCCTCGAAAGCAGCGGCCAGGCCCAATTGGCGCGAGCGTGGGGGCCCCTGGCGTGGGCCGAGACGCTCGAACCGCTGACCGGCACGCCCTATCGCTGGACCCTGGCCACGATCGCCGGCGACGGGCGCATTCGTGGCGTGACGCGACCCAACGGCCTGGCGCTTTTCGGCACCTCGCTCGCGGCCGCGTTCCCCGGCGACTGGTCGGTGCCGGCCGTGCAGTGGCTGCGGATCAAGCGCGCCTTCGAATGGTTCGGCATGGCCAAGGACTGGGCCTGGCAGGCCCCGGTCGACTCGGACGCCGGCCAGGCGGCCGGGGACGCCCTGGACATCGAAGGCGCCTACCTGGGCGCGATCGGTTTCGCCCGCCTGGCCGAAGGCGTCTCCCCGGACGATGCCGCGGCAGGAGTCGCCATGGCCGCCCGCCTGGGCCCGCTGGTCAATGGCCGCGATCTCGTCGCCCAGCACCTGGCCGCCACAGGTCTCCTGCCTCCCGGCCTCTCCTTCGCGGGCTTCACCGAGACCGGCGTCGCGGCGGCCAGTCCGAGCGCGGCCGCTCCTCCGGCCACCGCGAGCGCGCCGGTACCCGACCCCCCGCCGGCCACCCTCGCAAGCTGGTCGCCCGCCCGCCTCGAAGACCTCGTGTGGAAGCCGCGGACGCGCACCCTCGAAGTCAAGCTCGCGATCAAGCAAGCCACCGATCGCCTTGTGGTGCGGATCGACTGTCCGAAGCCGGCGGACGTGCAGATCAACGGCCAGCCGGGAGACGTGCGGTACGACCTGCGCTCCGGCTCCCTGGTCTACGCGCCGGAGCGGGCCGCGGGGCCGCAAACCCTGGTCGTGCGATTTTGATGGTTGACTAGCCGCCGATTATCCGCTCCAATGGTCCTGGTAAATCTTAACCTTGGGTGAAGAAACGCAAGCACATGCCCTAAGGGAGAGATAAAGAACCTGGTTACGGACGGAGGAGGTGTGCTCATGCACCAAGAACGCCGGCGTCACCCGCGCGCGGCCTGCCACATCCGGGTGGAATATGCCCAACCCGGGGCGAAGCTCGTGGCGCGCGCCGTGGCCACCGACATCTCCTGCTCCGGTCTCCGGGCCCGCGCGTCGCTCCGGCCGGATCTCTCCGACGGGGATCTCGTGCCGATGACGCTCTTCCTCGAGGACGGCCCCGTCAAGGTCCAGGCGCGCATCGTCTACAGCGCCACCGAAGGCTTCGCCGTGGCTTTCCATGGCATCGAGGGCGACGCCGCCGACCGTCTCGGCGACTTCGTGAGCCGCGCCAACGCCTTCCGGCGCTGAGCCTATCGCCGGCGCCCGCGAGGGCGGCGGACTCCTGCGCGGGCGCGCCGCCCCGTAGAATGGGGGCATGCTGCGGCCGCCATTCGTCCTGCGGGATGTCATCCACTCGTACATCGACTTCCCGGACGATCCGCTCGGCACGCTGGCGCTGGACGTGCTGCAGACGCGGCCGTTTCAGCGCCTTCGCCGCCTCCACCAGCTAGGCCTGGGCCGGCTGATCTTCCCTAACGCCGAGCACTCGCGTTTTTCCCACAGCCTCGGGGCCTACCAGCTATGCCGGCGAATCATCGCCGAACTCGACCGCAAGCACCTGATCGACCATGTCGATCCGCTCGATCGCGCAGCCGTGGGCCTGGCGGCCATGCTCCACGACCTCGGTCACGGCATCCTGTCCCACGTCTCCGAGAAGCTGTGGGATTTCCACCACGAAGCCGTGACGGATCGCCTCATCCGCCAGCATCCCGACCTGCGCGCCGTCTGGGAGCGGCACCTGCCGCCGGGCGACGATTTCGCGGATCGCATCGTGCAGTTGCGAGCGGGACATGACCTGGATCCCGAGCGCTTCTTCCTGCACGACCTCGTCTCCAGCCAGGTGGACGTCGATCGCATGGACTACCTGCTCCGCGACGCCTACATGGCCGGCGTGCGGTACGGCGGCTTCGACCTCGACTGGATCGTCCGCCACGTGACGGTGGCGCTGTGGCACGGCAAGCTGCGCCTGGCGATCGAGGAGAAGGCCGACGACGCGCTCTCGCAGTACCTGCTGGCGCGGTTCCACATGTACAAGAAGGTCTACGAGCACCGTACGGTACGCATCTACGACGCCATGCTGCACGGCCTCATGGTGCGCGTCCGCGCCCTGGCGCCCGCTGAGGTGGCCGCGGCCGGCCTCGCATGGCTCTGCGAACCTTTGGCCGACGATCTCGCCAGCTTCGTAGCGCGCGACGACTACGTGATGTGGGAGGCGCTCAAGACCATCGCGGCGGGCGCCATCGCGGATCCACTCGCCAGACGCCTGGCCGACGACCTCCTGCAGGATCGGCGCTGGGACGGCATGGTCTGCGAGGGCGAGGCGGTCGCCGAGGCGGTCTGGGAAGGCGACGTGTTCAGGGCTCCCTACAAGCGGGCAGGATTCTACGACCTGGCTGCCGAGGACGAGGCCCTGGTCGTGGGCTCCAACGGCGTCCGGGCCCTGTCGGAGGATCCCCGGGTGCTGCACCTGGCCTACGCGGAGCCCGCGGCGTACATCCGCATCCGGCCGCCCCATAAGGCCCACCTTCTGGTGTAGACTGGCTTCCGGCCATCCAGAAGGAGATCCTCTCATGGACGATTCCGGCATCGGGCGCCGCGCCCTGCTGCAGCAGGGCCTGGCGGGCACCCTGCTGGCGCTCGGCGGCGTCTTCGTGCCCGAAGCGGCGTGGGCCCGCGGCAAGAAGGACCTGGTCGCGGCGCTTCACCGGGGCGTCGAGCGGGAACTGCGGGCGGCCTGGGCTTACCGCACGGCGGCCGGCACGGGCAAGCTCTCCGACGGGGTGCTGGCGATCGCCAGCACCTTCGGCGGGCAGCACCGGGAGCACGCCGAGGCGCTTTCCACGGCCCTGCGCAAGCTGGGCGCCGATGCCCCGCACGCCCGCAAGACCTACGATCTCTCGGCCTTCGCGCCGGATCTCGCCAACGAGCGCGGAATCGTGATCCTGGCCATCAAGCTGGAGTCGGAGGCCGTCAAGGCGTACCACCACGCGGTGAGCACCCTGAAGGAAGCGGGCCTGCGGTCGCTCGCCGCGAGCATCCTGGCCGACGAAGCCATGCACGTGGCGGTACTCCGCGACGCACTCGGGCTGGATCCCGTGCCGAGCGCGTTCGTGACCGATCCCGCGACCTGGCCGCTCGGCTGATAAGACCCGGAAATCGGGCGTCGCGCTTAGTGGTATCCTGAAAACGCGATGAATCGCACCGCGAAGCCACTGTGGCTCAAGGTCCGGCCGCCGGCCGGGGAACGGTATGCCACGATCAAGCGGCGCGCCGGGCAGTTGCGCCTGGCCACCGTCTGCGAGCAGGCGCGCTGCCCCAACATCGGCGAATGCTGGGGCGGCGGGACCGCCACGTTCATGCTCATGGGGGAAGTGTGCACCCGCGGCTGCCGCTTCTGCCACGTCAAGACCGGGCGCCCGGCGCCCCTCGACGATCTCGAGCCCGAGAACGTCGCGTCCCTGATCGCCGAGATGGGCCTGCACTACGTGGTGCTCACCAGCGTCGACAGAGACGACCTGCCGGACGGCGGCGCCCGCCACTTCGCCCGCACCGTGATCGCCCTCAAGGACCGCGTGCCCGAGATACTCGTGGAGGTGCTGATCCCGGACTTCCGCGGCGACGTGGCGGCATTGCGGGAAATCGTAGCGTCCGGCGCCGACGTCGTCGCTCACAACGTCGAGACGACCGCGGCCCTTACTCTGTACGTGCGCGACCGGCGGGCGACCTACGCGCAGAGCCTGGGCGTGCTCTACGATCTCAAGGCCCTCGGCGCCCGCTACACCAAGACCTCGCTGATGCTGGGCCTGGGCGAGGCGGAAGGCGACGTGCTGGCGACGTTGCGGGATCTGCGGCGGGTCGAATGCGACATCGTCACCTTCGGGCAGTACCTGCAGCCCAGCCCCAGGCACCTGCCGGTGGAGGAGTACGTGACGCCGGAGCGCTTCGAATCGTACCGGCTTGCCGCCGAGGCCATGGGCTTCGCGTTCGTCGCGTCGGGTCCGCTGGTGCGCAGTTCCTACCGCGCCGGCGAACTGTTCGTCACCGGGCAGATCCGGGGCGGTGCCTCGCCCATGGTCGCCCTGCCGGTGGTGTAGCCCGATGGCCATCGACATCCGCCCGCCGTCCGAACCCGAGGGCCTGCCGCGCTCGGTCCTGGCCGAGGACGGCGCCGTGCGCGGCCAGGGGCCGGAAGTGGCTACCGCGGACCTCGTGGACCTCTACCGGCGGATGCGGCTGGCTCGCCGGTTCGATCGGGCGCTGGCCGACCTCCTGCGGCAGGGCCGCATCGGCTTCCACCTGCCGGGCGAGGGCGAGGAGGCGGTCTCGGCTGCGACGGCCTACGCGCTGCGGGCGTCCGACTGGCTCTTCCCGGCGTTCCGCGACCTGCCCGCCTTCCTGGTTCGCGGCGTGCCGCTGGAGACCCTGGCTCACCAGGCTTTCGGCTCCGCGGCCTCGCCCACCCTGGGTCGGCCGCTGCCGCTCTACTTCGCCGATCGCGAGCGCCGCATCGCCACGCCCGGCGCGGGCGGC
>Ga0194120_10003284_pt1 | contig 26599 bp, 17 predicted proteins | sample TA2MahCa65mmetaG_FD_148642 | JGI IMG/M metagenome (GOLD analysis project Ga0194120, IMG submission 148642) | Freshwater microbial communities from Lake Tanganyika, Tanzania - TA2015019 Mahale Deep Cast 65m | ecosystem: Environmental > Aquatic > Freshwater > Lake | place: Tanzania: Lake... | reverse complement strand
AATAGAAATACCCTTCGACTCCGCTCAGGGTGACAATAAAAGTCATCTATGAAAAACATGTCATGCTGAGCGGAGTCGAAGCATATTATAGTATAAAACTTTCGAAAACCAGATGCTTTTAACTATAAATTACATATTAGGCTTTCGGGAACTTTATTCTTTTCTATTATTCCCGTGTAAACGGGAATCTAACGTTAAATAATTAATTAGGTTGGGTTCTTAAAAGACAGAAGCCCAACGACTTTTTCTTTACCCACCCCTACCCCTCCCAAGAGGGGATTTTCATAATTCCCCTCTTGGGAGGGGTAGGGGTGGGTTTATTAATAAAAGATTGCAACCCTAAAGGGTTGCCCTACATGAACAATTTGAAATTCCTTTCATATTAGCCTATAAAATCTAAGCTAATGTGTCAGGATAAAACGGCAATGCCAGCTTAAAGGTTTCTTAATAACAAAGAAAAGTTTGAGTAAAAGCATTGCTGGAATGATACCTTATGGCACATGAACGCAAGATTAATGCGGAATTAATTTTTTGTAATGCTGGAGAAATAAACACACATTTGCCCTCTATAAGTGCAAAATCTCATTTGGTTTCTGATTCCCTTCCTTTTTTGTAAAAAATATAGACTTGCTTTTTCATTTGTTTTGAGATTATTATAGGGTCTGAAAGCAGATAATTTTTATCATAAAAAGCGCTGATTTCTTTTGTCGTCATGATGTGAAAAATGGAATTTGTGATCAAAACTTCTTTTTTTAAAAAACTGTTTTCCGGCATTCTGGTAGTATGGTTTCTCTTGTGCATACTGCCGGGGGATTGTTTATTGCTGGGATGTACGGAAGAAAGTTTATCCCGTTGCACTGAAGATAATTCCGTTATTTTGCCTCATTGTAATGAACACACCTCTGTTGTCCTGGACGATTCTCACTGTTCCGACTGCTGCGTTCTTTGCGCACACAACATTGTTCTGCACATAACTCAGTATTTCCCGTTTACACATATGAATCCTTCCGGCAAGGATATTACTCAACATACAAACCGCTTCAAAAATATCTTCCTGACCATCATATTTCGCCCGCCGCGAATAATCGCATAACTTTTCCGGCAACTACTTATCATTTAAGGGTTTCACACGGACATTATTTTCTCTCCGGGGAAAAGGGCTATGATCCGGCATCATCATGACGGAGAAACTCCGTAAATACCGGCGTTTTTACGTCCACTATAGTTCATAATCCTGTGACAGGCGGTTTTGCATCATCCCCTTTTCATACCTTGATGGTGAGTGGCTGGTTTTTCCTTCGTCAATAACGTGTATTCAAAAATTTATTTTTCAAAAGGTTCTACTATGTCTCCATATTTTTTTAATGCTCATACGTTTCAATTATGCCGTTTGAACCGATTGCTTGTATTTATTTGTCTGCTTATTTATTTTTTTTCTCATAGTGAAACGACCGGAGGAAACGATATGCAGGATTCCGGCAAGGCAATTACTTTGAAAGAAGCAATAAATAGTGCCCTTGGGAAAAATCCGCAATTGCAGTCGATGAGAGATCAGGCAGAGGCAGAAATCGGCTCTCTGAAACAGGCCGGACTCTACCCAAATCCGGTAATTGAACTTCTTGCGGAAGAAATGCCTACCCATGAGATAGGGCTGAATGAAAGCCAAAATCTTGTGTCAATAACCCAGCCAGTCATTACTGCCGGCAAGAGAGGTCTCGAAATAAAGGTACGTGAAAAAGCAAAAGAGAAAAATGAATTGAAACGGGATTCCTTTCTCCTCGAAATTATTGCTGATACAAAAAAGGCTTTTTATAAAGCGTTAGCAGATCAGGAAAGTCAGTCTCTGGCGGAGGAAACGGAAAGGATTTCTCATGATATCTATAACAGTGAAAAGATACGGTTTGAAGCGGGAGAGGTTGCGCTTACGAATGTGCTCAGAGCGGAGGTAGAATTGTCAAAAGCAAGAAATCTCGTTTCTCACGCAAACGGGGAATTGCAAAATTCTCTAAGGGAACTGCAAACGATCATGGGCATCCCTGAGGCAACTGACCTGAAAATTACCGGAAAACTGACAACAGTGCCGGTGGAGTTGTCATTACAGGAGCTTGAGCTGCGTATGAAAAACAATCAGCCGGATCTCAAGGCATCGGAAAAAAACGTAGAAATGGCGGAAGCTCAGTTATTGCTGGAACAAAGACAGGCCATACCGGACATTTCCGTATCGGCAGGTTATAAAAGGCTCTCACAGGAAGACGTTGATACATTTGAATTTGGACTTGAAATACCCGCCCCCTTTTTTAACCGTAATCAGGGAAACATACAAAAAAGCAAGTCCCTTTCAAAAAAAGCGAAAAACGAAAATCTGTCAGTCTATCATCAGATGCTGCTTGAATTAAAAAAGAAGTTTAACTTATACAATGTCGAAAAGAAACGCATGCTCGAATTCAAAGAGAAAATTCTGCCACAGGCGGAAAAAGCCCTTGCCTTAATTACAAAGGGGTATAAGGAAGGAGAATTCGATTATATAGATCTGCTGGATACCCAGAGAATCTGGGCAGATACGAGAATTTCCTATATCGCATCGGTAAAACAGTTAAACATGATAATAGCAGATATCGAAAGACTGGCGGTTGTCAAAATAGGAAAATAATCAATGATCACACGACAATTTTTAAAGGAGAACATTTTGGTTCACTTACTTCATTTACCGTTGCCAGATTCTCCACGTCTCCCAATGCAGGCCATGCTTATTGTTTTCTTTATTGGAATGTTGCCCGCATTAGATACGTTTGCGCAGCAGGAAAATAAGCATGCCTGTGAAAAATTATGTGGAGAAAAGGGCGATTATAATCAGGAACAGATAAGCAAAGCTGAAAATAGTAATAGGCAGGACTATAGTGTTTCACCTTGTGAAAATTTTTCGAACAGCGCTGATTCCGGAAATGAACTTTATGAAAAATTATTGAAAAAACACTGTGAACACGACATATCAATTATCAAATGCGAAGAATGCCGCCATGAAGTTGGTGTGATCAAGGTCGATGCGTCTCTTTTCGGCGAAGTTATTGTTATTGGATATACCATGTACATGGATATAGGCACTACACACGAGACAACCGGAGAGATATACCCCAACCAGGACCTTTTTGTGATTATTTCTCCAAGAATCCCTGGGGTTGTAAAAGAGGTATTTGTTGACTGGGGAGAGAGGGTAAAGAAAGGACAGAAATTGGCGCTTCTTGATAGTATAGAACTGGGACAAGCCAGGGCGGATTATAAAAAGGCGAAGGCTATGTTAAAACTTGCCAAAAAGAATTATCAAAGAGAAAAGTCCCTTTACCGGCAAAACATCTGTTCCAAAAAACAGTTTTTGGAGGCGGAAACTGTTTATGAACAGGCTCAGATAGAACTAAAGGCATTACGGGAGAGACTAAAACTTATGGGATTGCACGAGAGTAGCATGCTCAATGCACCAGAGGGCATGGTGTCTTCGTTATTTACTATTACAGCCCCCTTCGATGGCACGGTAATTGAAAAAAAGATGGCCGTTGGCGAACTCAAGGATGTCTCTGCCCCTATAGCCACTATTTCTGATCTTACAAATCTGTGGGTGTGGTTTGATATTTACGAAAAAGACATTACAAAAGTCAGGCAGGGAAATAAGGTCGTCATATCCGTTGCCTCGTATCCGGCGGAACAATTTGAGGGGCTTGTTACCTATATCGGAGCCACCGTGAATGAAAAGACACGCACGGTAAAGGTTCGGGCGGAAACCGACAATGGCCATGAAAAATTAAAACCCGGCATGTTTGCAAAGGTATTGCTTCAGGTAGAAACAGGAAGCGATTCCCTTATGCTCCCGGAGGAAGCTGTTCAATCAGACGGGCAAAAACACTTTGTCTTTATTCCCTTAAATGAGGAACTTTTTTTTAAACGGGACGTGACACTGGGGGCACGGGTGGATGGTCATGTAAAGGTTATCAGTGGCTTAAACAAAAACGATCGTGTGGTTGTCAAGGGAGGTTTTCTGCTCAAGTCTGAGACCATGAAGGAAAAGTTTGGGGAGGGTTGTGCACACTAAGCTTTTAGCAGCTTCTTTTGGTGGGTTCAGGTTACAAACTTGAACCCGCTATGGGATATGAGACCTGAAAGGCCGAAAGAATATAACAGGGGGGCGTAAGCCCCCTGTCATAAATAATAATAACCCAAGCCCCGGAGGGGCGAAAGGACTCTTACGGAAAGAATTCCTTTCGCCCCTCCGGGGTTAAAACGGTATTCTCCATTTTCAGGAGGCTTCACCCCCTGCTATACACTTTCGACCCTTTGGGGCTATGTGCGGTAATATTCTCCATCAGCTATGCGAAATTGTTTTATATTTCGGTATTCGTATTTCGAATTTGGTTGCGACCAAAGACCGCGCCAGATTTATATCTGTTGGGTTAAGTGTCTTCTACCAATATCTTGTTCCTCAAGGAACAATGGGAGCATTCCCAATTTTTTGTAAAATGTGGAGGTATTATGCGGGGGATAAACCACCCGCGCTACGACACATATTGCATGGTAGCGCCGATCCTTTATGGTCGGCTTTATTTTGATTTACAAAAAATTGGGAATGCTCCCGGAACAATCTGTGGAGACGCATTGCAATGCGTCTCTACAATCTCTACGTTTGACAACTAACCCGAATTTAATCGCCTAAAAACCAATGTATTTTGTGTCGTATTCGTGGCATTTGTTCATTCGTGCCATTTATGTTCCTTTCTTGGTTGCGGCTACGCCGCGCCAGGCAATCTGTGGTTTCATCAGGTTTTTTTAAACTCATTTTGGAGAATTGTTACTACTATGATCAACAGACTTATCGAATATGCATTAAAACAAGGTTTCCTTGTTATTATTGTGATATGCACCATCATAGGACTGTGTTTATATTACATTTTACGGTTGCCGGTTGATGCCGTACCTGATGTTACCACAAATCAGGTACAGATCAATACCGAGGTGCCAGGACTTGGCCCAGTTGAAGTGGAAAAACTCATCACATTTCCCATTGAATTTTCAATGAGTAGTCTGCCGGACGTCGTGGAGGTACGTTCCCTTTCAAAGACAGGGCTTTCCCAGGTTACGGTGGTTTTTGATGAGCAGGTCAACATCTATTTTGCCCGCCAATTGGTACTGGAGCGTTTGCAAACGGCAAAAGAGCAAATACCACGGGTTTTCGGGGCGCAGCCTATGCTGGGGCCAATTAGCACGGGGCTTGGCGAGATATATCAGTACGTGGTTACCGGTGAGGGCAAAGACGCCATGGAACTGAGGACTATCCAGGACTGGCTGATCAGGCCCAGGTTATTGACTACGCCGGGGATTATCGAGGTCAATAGCTTTGGCGGCTTTGTAAAGCAGTACCAGGCGCTGGTTGACCCCAAAAAGCTCATTACTTACGACATCACACTCCGCCAGGTCTTCGATGCCCTGGCTGCCAATAATGCCAATGCGGGCGGACAATATATTGAACATGCCGCTGAACAATATCTCGTAAGGGGAATCGGTCTTATCAATACCATCCAGGATATTGAAAATATTGTCGTCCATGCGACAAAAGAAGGCACTCCCATTTATATTAGAAATGTAGCCGACGTGGTAGTTGGGCCTGAGGTACGTTATGGGGCAGTCACCAGGGACGGAAAAGGAGATGTTGTCACGGGTATTGCCATGATGCTCAAGGGTGAAAATAGCCGCACTGTGGTCGAAAGGGTAAAGCAGAAGGTTGAAGAAATCAGGCAAAGCCTGCCAAAAGGCGTTGACATCGTACCGTTTTATGACCGGGCAGACCTCGTGAGCAACGTCATTCATACGGTTATTACCAACGTTATTTCGGGTGTCGTCCTGATTATCATAGTCCTTACGTTAACGGTAGGGAATTGGCGGGCGTCGCTCCTTATCGCTTTCTCCGTTCCTTTAACGGTCATTTTAACCTTTTCAGGCATGTATTACGCGGGTATCGCCGCCACGGTAATGAGTATCGGTTCCCTGGGATTTGGCAACATTACCGATGGTTCGGTTTGTACGGTGGAAAACATTGTCCAGCGCCTTACCTTAAGAAAAAGTGGTGAGAGTTACAAGGAGACAATAGTGCGCGCGGCTCAGGAAGTGGGGCGTCCCGTCTTCTTCGCCGTAAGCATTATCATTATTATCTACGTGCCGCTCCTGACCCTGCAAGGCGTTGAAGGCAAGATGTTCAGGCCCGTAGCCTTCACGGTAAGCCTTGCCATGCTGAGTTCCCTTTTTGTCGCCCTGTTCATTATGCCTACCCTGAGTTCACTCGTTTTCAGAAAAGGGGGAATAAAGATAACGTCACATAGGGAGGAGGCCGACAACCGGGTTATGCGGTTTTTAAAGAGCCGTTACAAACCGTTTTTACGGAAGGCCGTATTCCACCCCAGGGCGGCCTTGATTATTGCCGTCTCGTGCTTTATTCTGAGCCTTGCGCTTGTACCCTTTTTAGGCTCGGAGTTTATGCCTGAACTGGATGAAGGCTCAATAGCAATTAACGTGCGGCGTCTGCCGGGCGTCTCTTTAAAAGAGTCGGTAGAACTTTCTACGCTGGTAGAGAAAACCCTCATGAAGTATCCGGAGGTAGAGACCGTTGTATCCAAGACCGGGCGGGCTGAGATTGCCACGGACCCTATGGGTCAGGAAATTAGCGATGTATTTGTGATGCTCAAACCCAGGGAGGTGTGGAAAACGGCCAGGACCAAAGAGGGACTCATTGCCCGTATGGAAGAGGAATTGGAAAAGATACCAGGGATGCAGTATAGTTTTTCACAGCCCATCGAGTTAAGGGTTAGTGAATTGATAGCCGGCGTTCGTTCTGACGTCGCTATCAAGCTTTTTGGCGATGATTACGAGATCCTGAAGTCGAAGGCGGATGAGATTGAACGGGTTGTCTCGCGTATCCGGGGGGCGGAAGACGTAAAAGGAGAACAGGTGGCGGGGTTGCCCGTGGTGCAGATAAAAATTGACCGGGGCGCCATTGCCCGTTACGGGGTGAACGTATCGGATATACAGGACGTTATTACCACGGCCATTGGCGGCAAGGCCGCATCCCAGGTACTGGAAGGGCAGATGCGGTTCGACCTCGTAGTGCGTTTTACTGAAGAGGCGAGAAATACTATAGAGGAGATCAGGAATATCCTGATTAGCGCCCCAAGCGGCGTTCGTGTGCCGCTCATCCAACTGGCAGACATTTTTATCGAAGAAGGGCACGCCCAGGTCAGCCGGGAGAACGGACAACGCCGCATCGTAGTGGAATGTAACGTGCGCGGCAGGGATATTGGCAGTTTTGTTGCAGAGGCGCAAAAGACGATACGGGAACGGGTGGATATCCCTGCGGGTTATTACCTGGACTGGGGTGGCCAGTTCGAGAATATGCAGCGGGCAAGGAACCGCCTCGCAATCGTTATCCCCATTTCCATGGGGTTGATTTTCGTACTCCTCTACATGAGTTTCCGTTCCCTGAAAAATGCCGCGCTTATTTACGTAAACGTCCCTTTTGCGGCAACGGGCGGGATTGTGGCGCTGTTCCTGAGGGGCATGCCCCTGAGTATTTCCGCCGGGGTGGGATTTATTTCGCTCTTTGGCCTGTGCGTATTAAACGGGACGGTTATGGTGTCGTTTATCAATGAATTCCTGCAGGAAGGGAAAGAAACGAGAGATACTATCGTAGAGGCGGCTTCGACCCGGCTCAGGCCGGTGCTTATCACGGTTATCACGGATATTATCGGGTTACTGCCTATGACCGTGTCTACAGACGTAGGGGCCGAGGTGCAGAAGCCATTGGCAACGGTGATCGTTGGCGGGGTATGCTTCTCAAGCTTTCTGACCCTTTTCGTGATACCCGCGCTCTACCAGTGGTTCCCTAAAAAAGTGAAACCGGTGTAAATAAAGGAAGAAATCTTTTTTTTCTCACGATGAAAATGACCGGTGCGCATTTTTAATTTCACCTGTAAATACCTCCTATGCCGTCATTCTGAGCGCGAAGCGAAGAATCTCTTTTGACGAGACCCTTCGCCTGTGGCTCAGGGTGACATTTTCATAACCCTTTGTGACCGAAGGTCATGGTGGTTTCATTTTTTTGTTTAGTTTTCTATATCAACTTTACGAAGAATAAAAGTCATATAATTCCGGTTCCCAGTATAATCGCCAACACAAGTAACAATATCCCGACAATTAATTTAACGGCATGCATGGTAATTTTCTTTATCAATCGTGAGCCGATAAATGAACCGGCAAATGCAGTCAAGATTGCGGCAGCAATCAACCCGAGTCCAATCTGTCCCCGGATGATATGGATATTTTGAGAAAAAAAGGTTACTCCATATGCAACAAGCCGTGATACATCCACCACAACCGCGGAAACAACCGTTGTTCCAATAAACGCCTCTTTCTTCAAACCGCTTCGTATCAAAAAGGCGGAGCGCAGCGCCCCCTGATGGCCGGATAACCCGCCAAAAAATCCGGATAACATCCCGCCAGGGGGAATATATCTTGGATGAAAGGTGAGGTTTTCAAAAGAAGGGGTAAGTTCAAGCACTGCAAAAATCGCAATAAGAACGGCAATGATCAGTTTTATCAGGGTAACGGAAAAAGTTTTTCCCGAAAGCACATACTCTGCAATGGGCTGCATGTTGCTAAAATAGCCCAACAATAATGCCCCGACAATCGCCATACCTGATGCAGGAATAGCAAACTTCAGCACAACTTTCATGTCTGCCATTTTTCCGACCAGCGCCAATTTAAATACGTTGTTTGCAAGATGGACTATGGCAGTTGCCCCGATAGCAACCTCAAGGGGAAAAAACAATGCAAAAGCGGGCATGAGTAATGTTCCCAGACCAAAACCGGAAAACAAGGTTAAGGCGGAAACAACAAGCGATACCGTACAAATTACCAGATAAACCATAATTTTCTCCTATGATAAATGTCTACTCTTTTTGTTTTATACTGATTCCTTTATTCTTACCGCCATCCGGAAATTATCACGATAAAGAGTATGCCCAATAACAATAGCGGGGCGCTGATTTTATGATATTTTTTCCGATCAGTCAATCTCGCCTCCCGATATGCAAAATATACTCCGGCAATAACAAGCGCAATACCGGCAAAAGAAATAGCCGATAAGGGTAAAACTTTTCTTTGACAGTTGTAGAGCAAAAAGAGGGGAGAATCGGCATTTGTATCGTGCAAGGTCATTTATTTTCAATTACCATCAGCATACATTTTGAAAAATCAGGAATTGAATTTTTGCAATCTGTAATCTCGATTTTTTCATATGCGCATACTGTCATAGACCAACAATATCGCACATTATATTATGGCTCTGTATGTAGTATTCTCATCATCCACCCACCTTGTGCATTATCACATGCCCTCTGCCGGAATGCATGCGGGGTTTTAAATTTGCGGCGCGGATGAATGCGTCGTAAAGGAGTTCTTCATTGAAATTGTTTCTGAGGATGGATTTTAAATCGACTTCACCTCCCGATAGCAGGCATGAGCGGAGTTTTCCTTCGGAAGTTAACCGGAGCCGGTTGCATGAATCGCAAAAAGGCTGGCTTACCGCAGAAACAAAACCAATAGTGCCGAGGGCTCCTTTCATTTTATATATGCGCGCGGCGCCGCTGCCAAGCGCGGGTTTTGGGAGGGGGATAAGTTCATGGTTTTTCTCTATTGCATGTATGATATCAGCGGAGGGGATAAACATGTCACCTGAGGCAAGAGTGCTTTTATTCATTGCCATATATTCGATGAAACGGACTTCGAGATTGCGTTCGAGGGTGAGTCGTGCAAAATCTTCAAACTCATCGTCATTAATTCCTTTCATGGCAACAACGTTGATCTTTGTATTTTTAAACTTTAATTTGAGGACTTCTTCTATGCCGTCCAGCACGTCTTTTAAATTTCCCCCACGCGTAATCTGTTTGAATTTTTCTTCCTGTATGCTGTCGAGGCTGATATTCAGGCGAAACACGGCAATTTCCCGCAGGATTTTCGCATAGTCTTTGAGATAAATGCCGTTTGTCGTCATGGCAAGATCTTCTATGCCCTCTACCTTTGCAAGCATTCTGATGAATGAGTCGATGCCTCTCCGGACGAGCGGCTCACCGCCGGTCAGCCGGAAACTGGTGATGCCGAGTTTTATGGCGGTTTGTATGATGGTAATTATTTCTTCATAGGTAAGGATGTCCTTGTGTTCCATAAGCGCGATGCCGCTCTCCGGTCTGCAATATGTGCACCGGAGATTGCAAAGCTCTGTTACCGAAATGCGCAACCGGTTTATCTGCCTGAAATAGGAATCCGTAATTTTCATGAAGGTATTTCTCAGCTGTTTTCAATGTTATAATTTGTTTTTGGTATGATGTGGTATTCCTTCATCTTTCTCCACAAGGTGGTGGTGGAAATTCCCAGATTATTTGCCGCCTGTTTGCGGTTTCCCGCGAATTTCCTTAGAGATTCCACAATTGTTTTTCTTTCCTGATGGGCGAGCGCTGCTCTTATGCCGCCGGAATCGTGCAGTGCGTCGATGGAATCGAGAGAAGGGGTTTTTTGTAATGAGAGATCTGCTGCAGTGATGGAGCCGTTTCTTGATAATGTTATGGCCCGTTCAATCACGTTTTCTAATTCCCTGACATTTCCGTACCATGGATAATTTAAAAGCGAATTCATCGCATTTTCGGAAATTTCAGGTGTTTTTTTGTTCAGTTTACGGGTATACAGATTTACAAAGTAATTTACCAGGGCGGGGATATCCTCTTTTCTTTCCCTGAGGGGAGGCACATGAATTCTTATGACATTGAGCCTGTAAAATAAATCCTTTCTAAACGTGCCGTTTTTCGTGGATTCTTCAAGGTCTTTATTTGTTGCGACAATGACGCGCACGTCAAGGTAAACCGGTTTATTATCGCCAACCTTACGGATTTCGCCATTTTGTAAAAACCTCAGGAGTTTCACCTGGGTGGAAAGCGATGCCTCGCCAATTTCGTCTAAAAACAAAGTGCCTTCCTGTGCCTCAAAAAATAACCCTTTTTTATCTTTCACCGCGCCGGTAAATGAGCCCATGACATGCCCAAAAAGTTCGCTTTCCTGTAGATTTTCCGGCAATGCCCCGCAGTTTACCACCACAAACGGTTTGTTGCTTCGGGGACTGTTGTTGTGTATGGAGCGCGCGACCAGTTCTTTTCCCGTGCCGCTTTCTCCGGTGATCAACACGGTGCTTTCGCTGTTGGTCAGTTCTACAAGGATATTCAGGATTCTCATCATGACGGGAGAATTGCCGATCATGCCTTCAAATTTGTACGGTTCCTTTACGCCCTTTTGCAAGTTACTGACTTTTTCAGACAAACGTTTCTTCTCTAATGCACGTTCAATGACAGAAAGCATATTGGGCAGCTGGAAGGGTTTCGTGATATAATCGTAAGCCCCGTCTCTCATTGCCTGGATAGCGCTGTTGATGGTGCCAAATGCGGTCATGACGATGACCTCCGTGGAAGGGTTGATTTTTTTCACTTTCGATAATACTTCGAGGCCGTCCATGGTTTCCATTTTCAGGTCAACAATGATTAAATCATAGCCGGTTTCCTGTTGTTGTTTTATTGCCGTTTCGCCATTGTCAACACCGGAAACCTTGTAACCCGCCCTTTTCAGGGCAATCACAAGGGATTCTCTCATGTTTTTCTGATCTTCAACAATAAGAATATTAAACATAATTTTTAAAAATCTTAAACGGAGGTTGTTTTTGGTTTCTTGTTATGTATCGGCAATCGTATCGTAAATATGGTGCCTCTGTTTTGTATGCTTTTTACGTCTATCGTGCCGCCATGATTATCTAAAACACGATGTACGATGGAAAGCCCTAATCCGGTGCCTCTCGATTTTTTTGTCGTAAAAAAAGGTTCAAAAATCTTTTTTACGATCTCCGGCGGTATACCAATGCCCGAATCGGAAATGACAATTTCAATTTTATCATCATTGGTGATTCTGGATTTTTTCAGACTAATGGCAATTTCGCCGCCGTTGGGCATGGCATCTATAGAGTTTATTAATAAATTCCAGAATACTTTTTTTATCCAGATTCTGTCCAAAAATACCTTTGGAAGATTATTGCTATAGATTTTTTTTATTCTGATATTCCCGTTGAACTTTGCGTCTTTTTTCAACAGAATCAATGTTTCGTCTATGATTTTTACAATATCACTTTTGACAAAGTGGTATTCGGCAGGATGCGCAAAGGTAAGGAAGTTCGAAATTATATTGTTCAGCCACTCGGTTTCCTCAACGACCATGTCGAACAGGCTCTTATCATCGTCGTTGAGCGCCAAATCCCGCTTCAGCATACAAACGGAGTTTGATATTGCTCCGAGCGGGTTCCGTATTTCATGTGCAATAGAGGCAGCCAGCTCGCCTATGGACGCCAATCGTTCGGAACGGCGTATCTGTTCTTCTATTTTTTTCTTGTCGGTGATATCCTGTATAATTCCTTCAACGCCGACCACATTTCCGTTTTTATTTTTAATCGGATACGTATTTTGTGAAAACCAGAGTTCCTTGCCGTTCTTGCAATAAACCCTGTATTCTAATCCCTTAAAAACCTTTGTTTTGCCGTTAATTATTTCTTTTGTTATTTTCTTTACCGATGCAGCATCATCTTTGTGAATTATTTTTAATGCCAGAGATGGTGTATCGTAAAATTCCTGCGGGGTATACCCCGTTACATTTTTTAATGCGTTATTGAGGAACATAAACTTCCCGTTTTTATCAAGCCGGAAGATAATATCCTCAATATCTTCCACAAGGTTTCTATATTTTTCCTCAGAATATTTAATTTTATCAAATAGACGTGTGTTGTCAATTGCAATAGCGAGCTGCGGCACAATCTTATTAATGATGTCAGCATGTACTTCGGTAAAGTTATTTACTTTTTTGCTTCCGAAGTTAAGGCTTCCGATAATTTCACCCTTGCAGATTAACGGGACTGACAGGCGGGATTTAATTCCCTCCTTAAATAAAATAAGATCTGTTGAAAATGGGCCCCTGGAGGTATCATGAACGACAAAAAACTCGCCATCTTCCACAACCTTTCCTGCAAGGGTGCCATATTTAGCATACTGGACTCCTTCCTCTAATTCTGAAAAGCGATAGTCTTTTGAAACCGCGAAGGTCAAAAATTCCATCCTCTTTTCATCAAGCAACGCAATGCTTAAGCGATCAAAGTCAATTACCTTGTGAAGTTCTTCGCTGAGGGATTTGTATACTTCTCTGATATCCAGCCGTGATGCCAAAATTTTATTTATATTATTCAGGATGTCCTTTTCCTGTTCGATCTTCTTCCATTCGGTTAGGTCAATAATAATTCCCTCGTAACCGATTATATTATTTCGTGTGTCTCTGCGAAGGCTGCTTGTCATCATACAGGGAATTTTGCTTCCGTCTTTTCTTTTCAGCGCTATCTCAAAATCCTTTATATACCCGTTTTTATTTATTATTTCTTTTGTTGTTTTACCTTCAACCGGGTCAAAAAATAAGTTATGAACCAGGTTGAGTTGCAAAATATCATTCTTTGTGTCATAACCAAATAGGTCTATACCGGCCTGATTGATGTCAACAAACTGGCAATTTATATCACAGAAAAAAACGACATCTTTGCTTGATTCAAACAAACGTTTGTATTTTTCTTCCGAGATGATTAATTTTTGCGTTCTTTCCTCGACAATTTTTTCAAGATGCACCGTATAATTATTGAGTTCTTCTTCCAGCAACTTTTGTTCGGTAATGTCCCGAACAATTATCACATAACCTATCGGTTTGCCGCTGAAAGAATTTCTTTTGGTAATTGTGGTGTATCCGGTAAATGTTGTTCCGTCGTTGCGCACTAATTTCATTTCATCTTTGTAGCGGCCGGTGAATAATGTGGATTTAAGTATCTTTTGAATTTTTCCTGATGCGACGTCTTCTTTTGTGTGTAAGATATTTATGTTTGATTTGTTTATCATTTTTTCCGGTTCATATTGAAACATCCTCGCCGCACCTTCGTTGAATTCCAGAATATTTCCGTCAAGATCGCTGGCGATAATCGAATGTTCCGTTGAACTTACCAGAATGCTTTTTAAAAAATTTGTCGCCTCTTTCAGTTTTGTTGTTTTTTCCTGGACGGATTCCGACATGACATTAAAGGCATCGCCCAGTTCCTGAATTTCATCCCGTGCATTTATTTCTACTTGTTGCGAGAAATCTCCGGCAGACATTTTACGGGTTGCCCTGGTTAATTTAATGATAGGGTTTGCTATTTTTTGTCCGATGATGAAGGCGAATGCTATTCCTCCTACTGCCATAATAATGCCCGCGATGGTTAGATAAGAGAGGATTTTCGATATGGGATTTTTCAGATCATTCATGACAAGAGATATTTTATCCGTATTGATTTCGACAATAATACCCCATTGCAGTTCGGGGATCCAATGCCATGCCCCCAGTACCGTTTCCCCTGCATTATTAGTATAGCCATCCATATCATATCCGTCAGAACCTGATAAACATGCCCTGACACCTTTTGTAAATTGATTTGTGCCTGATTCTTTAAGGGAAATCCTCGACAGCATTTCCTTATCAAGACTTCCTGTAGTATTATGGAGGAGCTTTTCAGGATTCGACCCATAGATCGGCATTCCTTCATGGTTTATAACATACACGTCATAGTTGTTGCCATGAGGTATTTCCACTATTTCCTTGCCAAGGAAAGAGATGTCTGATTTGAATACCATTGTGCCCGCCACACGTCCGGCATTTTCTTTTATCGGGACATAGGCATAGAATGCGTTAAAATCTTTCAGCCAGTTTTGTGCTGCAAATTTATCAGAGACATTTATCGGAGATAGTTCAGAGAGACATGTTTCACCCTTTAGGGTCTGGTTGAAACATTTATTGCCGGCAATATTTAGCCCGATAACGCTGCTGTCGGTTGATATGCGAATAGTGCCTTCAATATCACTTATGATAAATTCCTGTAAATCTATTTCTGTTAAAATGAGATAAACGAATCGGGCGATGATATTGGAATCAATATTTGTCAGACTGGCAGCGGCAGCCGCAAAAGGGTTTTTTGTAATTTGTTCTGCACGTTTCTGTATTGCCTTTAGCCACTCGCCGATTTGAAAGGCTTTTTTAGAAGCAGTCAGTTGTAAATTGGTAATTGTTGTTTCATGAATGGCTTTTCGTGCTGAGGGATAAGCGATAAGACGCATTACCAGCAAAGGAGTGAGGATCGCCAGCAGGAAGAGAAATATTAATTTATTTCTGACAGAGTGGAACATAAAAGGGATATTGCCTTTAATAACAGTTACAATAGATCATGTTGATTGCCGACTATACAGGTGAAGGAATCGGGAAATATAAATAATCTGTTCTTTCATGTTTTGTATAAAGGTAAAAGTATTTGCAGGGGAGCGATCATCAGGTGATTATGTTTATGCGAAACACGATCTTTTGCTGGAATCTACGGATGGTAGTCTTAACAAACAGCCAATCAGAGAGGTATTTATTATTCAACAAAATTAGGATCTACGGGCACTTTGCCTAAAAAGGGTACCTCCCGGTATTCTTTTATTTCCATGGTTTCCTCTGATTGTTCCTTAACGAATATCTCACATTTTCTACTTATTTCGCTAAAGGCTTTTGCTCCTTCCGAATTAGGGAATGCGGCTACAAATGCCTCGCCATCATCGCATTTTTTTGTAACTTCAGGATCTAAAGGTATCTTGCCAAGAAATGCCACTCCTAATTCTTTGCAAATCTTTTCCCCGCCTCCTGTTTTAAACACTTCTATATGTTCTTTGCAATGGGGACATACTAAACTGCTCATATTTTCAACCACGCCAATGACGGGCACTTTGCTGTCTCTTGAGAAATATATTGATTTCTTCACATCAAGCAAAACAACGTCCTGGGGCGTTGTGACAATAATAGAGCCGTCCACTTTGCCGATAAGTTCAATAATCGAAATTGCCTCATTGCCGGTGCCCGGCGGTAAGTCGACCAGGAGATAGTCCAGATTTCCCCAACAGATGCTTCCCATTAATTCGCATAAAAAATCCCACTTTGCGGCATCTCTCCATATGATGGGAAGCGCGGGATCTTCTATGAGGAAAGAAAGAGAGGCAATCTTTAAATTCGGGAGCACCTCTAACGGCAGTATGCCTTCTTCCGTCCCTTTCAGTCTTTTTCCTTCGACACCCAGCATCATAGGGATATTGGGCCCGTGTATATCCGCGTCTGCAATGCCTACCTTGTAACCTTTCAAAGCCAGGGTTACGCCAAGATTTGTTGTCACCGTGCTTTTTCCCACGCCGCCCTTATTACTCATCACAACGATTTTATGGGTAATATTCTTCATGCGCCGGGCAATTGCCCATTTATTATGTTCTATGTGGTCTAATGGGCAAGAAGACTGTTTCTCGCAAAGTTCACAAGTAAACGGAATCGTACAGTCCTGCATTATTACCCCTTTCATAAGTTCTTTGATTTAGTAAGATTAAACTGTGGCACGCGGAATTGTTTTGATTGCACATGTGCTGTTTATTGTATTGCATGCGTATTCGCAGATACCGCAACCGACACATTTTTCTTCGTTAATTACCGGTTTGCCGTCTTCCTGATACAAGGCTTCTCCCTGTAACGGGCACTTTATGTAACAAAGCTGACAGTCCTGATCATCCCACGCAAAGCATTGTAATTTATTGATGCGCGCAATGCCCATTTTAACATTGGCAGCAGTATCGACGGGTTTTAATGCGCCGTCCTTGCATGCCGCAATGCACAATAATCCGTTGCATAACACACAGGGGTTCTCCCTGGGCGTTATAACGGGGGTGCCAATAGCTACGTCCGTGAACCCTTCGTATCGCTTAATGGCCTTTGCGGGACAAACCTTTATGCATTCGTCGCAACGGGTGCATAAAGAGAGAAATTCCGATTCCTCTATTGCGCCGGGAGGTCGTAAATAATTACCCTTTGGCAAGATTCGGTCGATTTTTTTGCTTGTGTAATCAGCAGCTTTATTGCCTACATAGTAAAATAAGTCTTTAAAAAACTGCCGCCTGTCAACTATTTTGTCAGATATTTTATCAGAATCGCTCATTTTAGATACCGCAATAGTCAAAAACGGTAAAAACGTTAATTAACAACAACTCCAAAAATAAATTTACTTCAATTAAAATATCTTGTCAAGGCCAATTCCCTATGGCACACGATACATATGATGCATGTCATGCACCTTGCCGGCCATAATTTTGTTTTTACGGGGGATAAAATAAATTTGCATCTTTTTAAATTGTTTGTTAGCATAAAAACCCGTGTGATATAAACCTTTTTTGTTTTATGGGATAGTATAAAAGTGGCAAAAAAGACCGCTGAGAATAAAATGAGTTGTTCCTTTTGTGGCAGGAATCATGAAACTATAGAGCGACTGATTCAGGGCAATGCAAATACTTTCATCTGTAATGAATGTGTTGACACCTGTTATATGCTGCTTAAGAAAGGGAAGGGTTCTTCGGGTGTCAAACCTGCAGGCAAAGTTCTTACCCCGATCGAAATAAATGATAAATTAGACGAATACATTATAGGACAAGAAAAAGCGAAAAGAACCCTTGCTGTTGCTGTTTATAATCATTACAAACGATTGTTGACAGCCTCCGGAGGAAAGGATGACGAAGTTGAAATAGAGAAGAGCAACGTTCTGTTAATAGGTCCTACCGGTTCCGGCAAGACACTTTTAGCCCGCACACTGGCTAAATTGCTTAATGTTCCTTTTGCGATTGCAGATGCGACGACCCTGACAGAGGCCGGGTATGTCGGAGAAGATGTGGAAAATATTTTACTGGGACTGTTAAGGAATGCGGATTTTGATGTGCAACGCGCTCAGCAGGGGATTGTTTATATAGATGAAATAGATAAAATAGCAAGAAAAAATGCAGGGCCTTCCATTACCAGAGACGTCTCAGGCGAAGGTGTCCAGCAGGCATTGTTAAAGATTTTAGAGGGTGTCGTATCAAATGTTCCTCCGCAAGGGGGAAGAAAACACCCGGAACAGAAATATATTCAGATAGATACGAGAAACATATTGTTTATTTGCGGTGGAACCTTTACCGGCGTTAATGAGATTATCAGGAGGAGAATTGGCAAGGCAAACATTGGATTTGACACAAAAAAACGTGGCTACGAGGCTTCTGATGATGAGAAGTCCCTGGGCAATCTTCTGAGCAAGGTGGAAGTTGAGGACATGATTGAATTTGGCATGATTGTGGAGTTTATGGGAAGATTGCCGGTAATAGTGCCGTTAATGCCGCTCACAGAGCAGGATATGATCAGAGTAATGAAGGAACCAAAGAATGCGCTGATAAAACAATACCAGAAATTCTTCGAAATGGAAAACGCGAAATTGGAATTTACCGATGATGCTTTGATAGAAATCAGTAAAATAGCTCTGAAAAAAGAAACCGGCGCGAGGGCATTGCGTTCCGTGTTTGAAAGTTTTATGCTGGATCCGATGTATCATTTGCCTGCCCATAAAGAAGGCGCCACCTTTATAGTCACGCCGGAAGTTGTGCATGGCAAGATACCTTTGATTGCCCATGAATTAAAGAAAACGGCATAATAAGTTTCCTCCTCCCCAATACGCATAGAAAACCGGGCATAATCTTTGCAATTGACCGTCCATAGATTAACTATGCTATCAGAAACGAGTTCTTTTCCTTTCTAATAAAACCTTCTTTAAGTAATTGACTGAGAGCGGCATTTAACTTTTCCGGAGATAATTGAAGTTGTTGTAAAATTTCATTTTCAGAAACAGGTGATTGGAAAGTTAATGCTCTCAGAATCCTTCCCCGTATTTGCCTGCCGGAACCTTGAAAGGGAGATTGTTTTTTATAGTGGGCGCTTTTCCTGTTCGGGTTTTCGCAAATATCCTTTAGCATTACGCCGTAATCCATAAGTGCATAATACCATTCACGGGGGTTGGAGATATCGAGTGTCTTTTCCACCAAAGGAAGAATTTCAGCGTCCCTGATATTTATTCGGTCAGAGAAGAACCGGTGAATAAAGACCCGTCGTATATTTGTTTCGATAAACACGGTTGGTTTCTGGAAAGCAAAGGCGGCAATTGCAGCGGCGGTTGCTTTTCCGATCCCGGGAAGGGTTGTTAATGTTTCCACAGAACAAGGAAGAATGCCGCAATATTCTTGCACTACTATTTGAGCAATATTTTTGAGGGCTATTGCTCTGCGGTTATACCCCAGTCCGTTCCATTCTTCAAGTATTGTTCTGAGAGGCGCAAGGGCAAGTGAATGAAAATCGGGAAATTTTTTTAAAAATAGCTCATATTTGCCTAAAACCCTTTGCACTTGTGTTTGCTGGAGCATGATTTCTGATACAAGAATATGATAGGGATTATGGGATATTCTCCATGGAAGTACCCTGCCATGTTCCCGGAAATACCGGTAAATCTCTTTTTGAAATGTTTTTGCTCCCGCTTTTGTCAATGCCGGGGCTTCTGTTTCTTTTTTCTTTGGACTCATTAATGCAGAATATATGATTAAATCTTTAAGAAAAAGTGCAGATTTTAGCAAACAGAAAAATATCTCAGTAAAATATTAATCATAAAAATAAAATAGAAAAATAAAAGAAAAATGTTTCTATGTCAGAACAGAACGTAGGAAGTCAGCATCTTCTCAAGGATAATGTATTCGATGTTGATTAATCATTACTCCATAGTAAGATATTCATAGTAAAAAACAATATAAGAAATTTTTAACGGATACGGAGTTTTGTTTAGGATAGTACGGATATGAAAATAGTGCTTTTTACCCTGTGCCAGGCTGCAAATATAGATATTAAGAATAATTTAAATATCCTCGGCGCGTTTGATATGATTACGGCGGCGAAGGTGCCCGCTGTGTATTCCTGCACACTGGTATTGAAAATGCGCTTTGACAAAAGAGACGAGGGTAAGAAGATATTTAGAATTTCCTTCATTGATGCGGATGGGAAGAAGCTATTGCCTTCATTAGAAAATGAATTTTTCGTAGCCATTCCCGGCGGGAGTTCATTTTGTTGTATGAACTTTATCAGCCCGATCCAAAATTTGCAATTGAACCGTTATGGCAATTATTCGATAGATTTTTCTATTGACGGAGCGCTTGTTTGGTCGTTTGAGTTAGTAGTAACGGAAGCAAAAAAAACCACTTAGACCACTGCATGCCTGAAAAACCAAAATGTGTGGATAGTGAATGCCGGATAAAAATATTTACCCAAAAGAAAACCCCATTTTTTTGAGAAGGTGAATCCGTTTGTCTCTCCACCGGGTAAGGTCGTCCAGACCAATTTGAGGAGTCTTTTTCTCAATCTGTATGAGATCCGGTATGCCGGACAAGATCTTTTTGTCAATTTCCGGCCGCCCTCCGTCGATGGATTCCGGCAGATTGATAAATGCATTTTTAGAGGGAATGTTATATGCTTTGATGAAACAGGAAACACTTTGCAACACGCCCCGGAGGGTATATGTGCCACGGCCGGTAACCACGATTTTTTCCCGTTCGATAAGTCTTTTCTCAATGCTTTCATCATAAAAAAACTTAGTCGACAATTCATCCTGCCGTAAAAATTTTAAGTTATTCTGTCCGAACATTTTTTTTGCATGTTCTACAAGGGCCTTTTCCTGTGCTTTTATAGAAGAGAACGAGAGTCCGTCTAAAACGATAAACCCGTATACTCCTTCTCTTTTAGACGCATTGGATATGCTGTTTAAAAGTTTGACATGGTATGTTAGTTTGCCTGCGGAAGATAGCAAAAAGCTCATATATGGGCTTATCAGTAAATATATTTCTTTAATGTTTTTGCTTTCCGCTGCCATAATTTCTCTTTAGCTCTTTGTCTGCTCGTTTTATTTAGCAGCTTGATGTTCCATTACCAAGGCTTGTGCTAAAAGGTTAAAAGATAGTTCCATGTGTTTATTTAAATTGATGAGAAGTGGTTTGCTAAAACGGTATCCCTTAATTTCATCGCTAAAATTGCGTTTCCTAGGTGCATAAATAATGCCAAAAACCATAGATAGCTTATTAATTAAATTTTTAATACTGTTACACGAAAATAAATAATAGAGGAAAAACAAATTAACGTTTTGCGATAAATATAAAGGGGCTACCATATTGCCAACCATAACTCACAGGCGTAAAATATGATTTCCCGGTTAAATTTATTCTATGACATCATAAAAAAATAAATCAGATAGGCCATATTATAATAGTGAATTATGTAAATGAAAGAAATTTATATTGTTCCCTCTATGAGAAAAAAGTGGTGATTGAATAATAACAAATTAGTGGCACAAATACCCCAAATAGGGTGCTGTTTGCCATGGTTATGGCATGAATGCCATGAGTGGAGTTAGGGGGTTATGATGATCAAATTTATTTTGGGAAGATAGATGTCCGGGAACGGGAGGATATTTATCATATGAATTTTTTTACGGAGAAATGTTTAATTCAGCCTGAAGAAAACCATCTATAAGCACATGTATTTTTATCGACTATTTAAAAGAGTTTAAAACATTGACAAATATAAGTTTTAACTGTAACATTCGAATTTTTAAGGTTCCTATCTCCTCGTAATTTTTATAACGGCTTACATTTTTTACTATGATGCAATTTGGAAACGTATGTATCGTTGGTCCGGGGCTTATTGGTGGCTCTATTGGTTTGGCATTAAGAAGACGGAATCTGGCGGAAACTGTCATTGGTGTTGGACACAGGGCGTCTTCTTTAGAAAGCGCCCTGAAACTAGGCGCTATTGATGTGGGGCATTTAAGCATTGATAATGCGGTGAAAAATGCAGATATTGTAATACTCGCTACTTCGGTATCGAAAATTATTGAGTTCGCAAAGCAGGTCATCCCACTGATGAAAAGGAATGCTGTTCTGACGGATGTCGGGAGCACAAAAAGTTGTATCGTCCGGCAAATAACAAAAGACATGAGAAATGATGTTGCTTTTGTGGGCGCTCATCCCATTGCCGGTTCGGAGAAGAGGGGCATTGATCATGCTTCTCCTGACCTCTTTGAAGGCTGCACGTGCTTTATAACGCCATTCGATAATAATAAGGCGGCAGTGGAAACTATTTCTCATTTATGGAGTTTTCTCGGGGCAAAGGTGAAAAGTATCTCTCCTGAAAGGCATGATAAAATGCTTGCATATATCAGCCATCTCCCTCACCTTGTTGCTTCGTGCCTTATAAATGTTATTGAGGATGATGATTTGACGTTTGGAGCTACCGGCTTGAGAGATACTACGAGGGTGGCTTCCGGTGATCCTGAGCTATGGAGAGATATTTTTGATCAAAACCGGGAAAATATGGTGAAGTCAATTGACCGGTTTGTGGCGGAACTCACGGAATTCAAAAATGATCTGATTTCCGGAAATAAAGATATGATACTGAACCGCCTGAAGAAGGCCAAGATATCGCGCGATAGTATTTTCCATAATAATCCAAAGATACACGATAACGAGTAAGCAGGTTCTTATGCATTCAAGAATAGAAGTTTTTGTAAAGAACGAATATGCAGACCCGGTCGGAGCAAATGTTAAATCGGAAATAGAGACTTTTGGTTTTGCAGATGTTAAACGTGTCAGGGTTCGTCAGGTTTACATCTTTTTTGGAAAACTGACAGATAATGAATTAGACAGCATTGCAAAAAAACTTCTGGTGGATTCGGTTACACAAGATTATCTGTGTGCTTCAGATTTTTCTCATCCATCCCTTCGCAACAAATTTCATATCATAGAAATAAGCCGTAAGCCCGGCGTTATGGACCCCGTTGAACAATCCGTTATAAAAGCGCTTCGGGATATTAATATTTCAGTACATGGTGTAAAAACCGCCCATAAATATTTGATTGATGCGGATATTTCAGCGGAAGACCTGCATACAATTGGGACAAAAGTATTAGCGAATACGAATATAGAAGACATATTTATCTATCCTGAAATACCGAAATATCAGCAGACGGTGTTTTGTGCTTCCTTTAAAAAGAAAGTCATTCCGCTTGCAAACGCAGACACCGGTCAATTGGAAAAAATAAGCGCGGAAGGCCAGTTGTCTTTGAACATCCAGGAAATGCGCGCCATCCGGCAATATTATAAATCTTTGAAGCGTGAACCGACGGACATTGAATTGGAAACCATTGCGCAGACATGGTCCGAACATTGTGTGCATAAAACCTTCAAAGGCCGTATCAATTTTAATGGGAAAATAATCGATAATTTGCTGAAAAGCACCGTGATGAAGGTTACCGGGGAGTTAAATAAACCATGGTGTGTTTCCGTGTTCAAAGATAATGCGGGCATTATAGAATTTGATGAGAAATATAATGTATGTTTTAAGGTGGAAACCCATAACCACCCTTCTGCTATCGAACCGTACGGCGGCGCTAATACCGGCATCGGAGGAGTAGTTCGGGACATTATGGGCACAGGTCTTGGGGGAAAACCGATCCTGAATACGGATGTTTTCTGTTTTGGGATGCCTGATACGCCACCGGAGAAAATTCCCAAAGGCGCATTGCATCCGAAAAGAGTGTTTAAAGGAGTCGTTGCGGGAGTAAGGGATTATGGCAATCGGATGGGGATTCCGACAGTAAATGGCGCCATTTATTTTGATGAACGATATATCGGGAACCCTCTCGTTTTCTGCGGAACGGCGGGGATTATCCCGAAAAATAGGTGTCAGAAACAATCTCAGCCGGATGATCTTATTGTGGTTGTGGGCGGAAGAACAGGAAGAGATGGCATACATGGCGCAACGTTTTCATCTGCAGAATTGCATGAACAGTCGGAACAAATCTCAGGAGGCGCTGTTCAGATTGGCAATGCGATAACGGAAAAGATGGTGCTTGATACGTTGCTACAGGCACGCGACAAAGGGTTGTATCGATGCATTACAGATTGCGGCGCGGGGGGATTGTCTTCCGCTGTCGGGGAAATGGGACAGGATCTTGGGGCATGTGTGTATCTGGAGAAGGTCCCCCTTAAATACGAGGGTCTTTCCTATGCAGAGATATGGATTTCTGAAGCACAGGAGCGTATGGTTCTTTCCGTTCCGAAAGAAAAAGAAAAGGAAATTCTTGAATTATTTAATGCTGAAAACGTGGAAGCTACTGTTATTGGACATTTCACAACCGATAAAATGCTTCGGTTGTACTATAACTCGGAGATAGTTGGCGAGATGGAAATGGATTTTCTTCATAATGGCCTGCCAAGGTTGGAACGGGAGGCAGTATGGAAAGAATCCGGATATGAGGAACCGTTTCTCCCCGAAAAGGAGAATTATGGAACTGATTTAAAGAAAATACTTTCCGAATGGAATGTTTGCAGCAAGGAATGGGTAATTCGGCAGTATGATCATGAAGTGCAGGGAGGAAGCGTCCTGAAACCACTTCAGGGCATCCGGAATGATGGGCCTGGTGACGCATGTATTGTCAAGCCGGTATTGGGAGGAAACAAGGGTATTATTGTGTCGAATGGCATGAATCCGCGGTATGGAGACATAGATCCCTATCATATGGCTGCTTCCGCTATCGATGAAGCATTGCGTCAGATTATCTCTGTCGGAGGAAATTTAGGACACGTTGCGTTATTGGATAATTTTTGCTGGGGCAACACGAATAAACCGGACCGACTCGGAAGTCTTGTGAGGGCTGCCCAGGCATGCTACGACATTGCCGTGGTGTATGGGACGCCGTTTATTTCAGGGAAGGATAGTTTGAATAATGAATTTGTCACGGAGACGGAGACAATTGTAATACCTCCGACGCTTTTAATTTCGGCGATTTCCGTTATGGATGACGCAAGAAGCGCAGTTTCCATGGATGTAAAAGAACCGGGAAATTTAATATATCTTGTGGGGGTGACTCGTAATGAATTGGGCGGTTCTCATTATTATCACATTCATGGGCATAAAGGAAAAAATGTGCCAAAGGTGAATGCGTATTCAGGGAAAAAAATCATGAATACCTTATCTGTAGCAACAAGTCATGGCATTATACGGTCGTGCCATGATTGTTCGGAGGGGGGATTGGCTGTTGCGGCAGCGGAGATGGCATTTTCCGGAGGATATGGGATGGAACTCGATCTTTCTGAAGTGGTTGTCGAGGGAAAAATAACAAGAAATGACACGATCCTTTTTTCAGAATCTAACACACGGTTTCTTGTTGAGGTTGCGCCGGAGCATACAATACAATTTGAGGCAGTAATGAAAGACGTATCCCACGGATTATTGGGCAAAGTGACACAAAACCCCTGTCTGAAATTTATTGGGTTAAACAATCACATAATAATAGAAGAAGATATTTATGCTTTGAAAGAAGCATGGCAGTTTCCGCTTCGTTGGTAATATTGATTCAGGGTATTTTATTATGATATCTCCGAAAGTTTTGATACTGAGAACCGCAGGGACAAACTGTGACAGTGAGACGAAATATGCCTTTGAAAAGGCAGGAGCACTGGTGGATGTGGTGCACATTAATGCCCTGCTCTGCAATAAGAAATTATTGGATAACTATCAATTATTATCATTGCCGGGGGGATTTACTTACGGAGACGATGTGGCTGCGGGGAAAATTCTGGCAAACCAGATAAAATATAATTTGGAAGAAGAAATAAAAACTTTTATTGATAAGAAAAAACTTATTCTTGGGATATGTAATGGTTTCCAGGTGCTGGTAAGAGCGGGCTTACTGCCTTCTTTTGAAATATTTCAGCAAGAGGCTACGCTGACGCACAACGATTCTCATAAATTTGAAGACCGTTGGGTATATTTAAAAATTTGTTCTGATAAGTCATATTTTATCAATAGAGGGAGTTCATCAATTCTCCATCTGCCGGTGGCTCACGGAGAAGGCAAATTCCTTACGAAGGAGAGAGATGTTTTGGATAAAATCGTAAACAACCGTCAGGTCGTCTTCCAATATGTCGATGAGAAAGGGAAAGAAGCAGGATACCCTGTGAACCCCAACGGATCGGTTTTGAATATAGCGGGTATATGTGATCAAACAGGTCAGGTTTTAGGCATGATGCCGCATCCGGAAAGAAATGTTGATCCGACACAGCATCCTCGTTGGACACGTGATGGGCTTAAAGAATGTGGAGATGGATTTTTAATTTTCCAAAATGCAGTTCGATACATGAAAGATAATTTCTGAAGATAATGTGTTTTTTATTGACTAATATTTCCTTTTTATATATTTTTTAAACTTTTCTACTCTATTTTGGCAAAGAGAAACAGATATTGTTTTATGTTGTAAGCTGAATTGCTATTGTATATTACTGGAGACGGACAATCATGCAGGAAAATGTAAATGAAGGAAAAGGAAAGAAACCTTCTGTAGACCTGACAAAGTGTCGATCGATACTTTTGGGGTATGGGAAAGGGAAGGCGGGCGATTTAATACCGATATTGCAGCAGATACAGGAGGAATACGGGTATTTGCCGCTGGAGGCGATAGAGG
>Ga0194120_10003283_pt1 | contig 26603 bp, 29 predicted proteins | sample TA2MahCa65mmetaG_FD_148642 | JGI IMG/M metagenome (GOLD analysis project Ga0194120, IMG submission 148642) | Freshwater microbial communities from Lake Tanganyika, Tanzania - TA2015019 Mahale Deep Cast 65m | ecosystem: Environmental > Aquatic > Freshwater > Lake | place: Tanzania: Lake... | reverse complement strand
AAGCCCGAGCAGATCTCTTTGACTACATCGAACGCTGGCATAACCCGCGCCAGCGTCGGAGACTGGCGGTTCAGCAAGAGGGGGAGAAGCTCTTAACTCAGGTGTCCGTGGAAATGGGGTAGAACCCGTAGAACCCTCTGGGTAGATTTATTGACAAGATCAAGCTCCGCAATGCCGGACAAATTCAGGACTACAACTACATGACGGTCGGGTTTGATAAATACCTCGCCGATTTTCTTGGCATCGATGCCAGAGCGTTTGAACAAGCCGTGCTCGCCGGCGGGACGGACGAACAGTTGCTCGCTTGGGTGATGGCAAACAGTAAACCGCATTCGCACGGAGAGATCGTCCAGTTCTCGGAGGGCCTTTTGGCGTCCGCTCCGAAAGACGATGCCACACGCGCACGATTTCAGGGTCGGCTGGATGAGATTGCCAAGAAGCGCGGCGTGCCGATTTCTTCTCTTCCCTCGGTATCCACATGGGCCGATGTGATCGAACTCGACGAAGGGCGGTTGTAGGAACAGGAACATGTGCAGGGAAGGGTGGTTGACGCCTACCGTATTTCTGTCACGGCGGTACCTCGTGGGGGTAAGAGGGTCGAAGAGCCGTGCGCTGCACACAGCCAAGCTTGCCGGTCATGATGCCGCGTGGGGGCTGCTCGGTTTTTCCGAGCAGAGTCCCGATCGTATCAGACTGCGCGGATCACGCGGCGTGTAGGAGCTCTGTCTCCCGGCCGATAGGGTAGGAGGCAGGTTTGCGTGCGGTCTCACGTCTAGCCGGGTAGCTGGCGCCTATGGACCTGAGGCGAGGTTCTTGTACGGTCTCAGGAGAACGTGGCTCAAGGGCTCTTGAGAACCCAGTCCCTACCACATGACCGAAAAACCATAGGCCGAAGAGAAATACCATAGCTCCGAGTAAGAGGGCTTCCATAGGTGCTCCTTGGGAAATCCTGAATCGTGTCGCCGCTCGTGTTTCAGCAAGAGAAATGCCAGGGGGGCATGCCATCGGCTTCATTACGAAGGTGCGAGAGAGAGGAGGAATCAGCAGTAACGTGTCTCAACGGCCATCGAAAAGAATGCCGTAGGCACGCCCGTGTGATGAAAGTTGGGCGTGGATCCATGCAGTGTGCGGACGCTCCCAATTTTGGTGTCATCTTCGACAAACTTGTTCGTCTGGCAGGTTGGGGGTTCTGACTTTCCGCCCGGATAGTCGAACCTGCTTCACTGGAAGCGCGTCCTTCTGTGGGTGAACTGACAAGGGAGAAACTCTCGGTGCGCCAGGCATTGAACCTGGCGCACAATCGGGTCGTGCGCTCTCAATGTGAGCAGGGCGGCACGAGAATCTATCGGGGGATAGAGGCGGACCTCCAGCCTGATCAGGCTGAGGCGGTCACACGCGTCGCGCTTCCGCCCAATGCCGGGTCGTGCGGGTCGGATAGAGTATTTCGACCTTGCTTGGCCGAGAATTCTCTCTGGTTTCCGTGGGACCATCCTCAAGCGCTCTGAGGAACCAGTCGGATACCGTGCGGCTCACAAACACGGCAAAACCTGTCAAAATCGCAAATCCCAATATGATGTCCATGATGCCTCCTTTGGAACACTCTGAGTCCTAATGACCGATTTGAGAAGTCTGTATGCAATCGAGGTGCCACTAAGGCACGGTAAATGGTTTGTGCCGGACCGCTCATGACGAATCGTGAGGCCAGATCTCACATGTGCTTGAAGAATGGGGCGAAGGGGGGATGTCCGGCTCCGCTTCTGCTGAGGACAACTTCAAGTCAAAGGCCCGTCAATTGCGTAGGGGCGTGTAGCGCCAGTCCTACATTTTTTCTCCCGTATTGATCAAACTTGCGCGCCCCAGCCTGCAAACACAAGCCTAGAAGGCCCTGGCAGCCTATACTGGGTTGGCAGGGCAAGCTCGTTTCATATGAGTCAAGCGGAAGGGCATGTACATGCGGCCGGGGTGGCCGCGGTCAGGTGCCTATTTCTGCTAGTGCTGGCGAGGCTGGTAATGACTGTCTATGCCGGATATCTCTGGAGATGGGGAGCATCGATGTGAACAGAGGCAGAATTCTTCGCGCTTACACAGCCGGCAGGGTCAGCAGTTTCTTCATCTCACAGTGGGCCATGACGACGTCAGGAGCCCGTTGCAGCGCCTCGTAATAGCTTCGCTCGAAGCCGTCTCCCAGTTCAGAGGGGCGAATTAACGCCCGGACTTCAGTCAGAAGGATGGCGACGTCCTCGGTTGTCAATTCTTCCTCTTCCTCCAACACCTCGTCGATCCGGACCACCATGTTTGATAATGGATGAAGCCAGGTAAACCACGGATCGTTCATGACCAGTTGCAGTAACTGTCCGGTCGAATCGACACGCCCGTAGATCCGCTCAAAGGTCACCTGCTCGGTGACGATCAACGCTTTGTGCAGGCCCAAGAGTCCCTGCCGCACCTCGGTCAGCATCCGACGGAGGGGGTTGGTTTCCAGGATCCGTGCCTGTTTTGACGAGGTCGCCATGCTGTAATTCTAGCAGGTCATTGGAAAACTGCAGGAGCCTATGGCAGGTACGTGCCTGTCCTCCATGATGTCCTATCGGATACTTCAGGCCGAGGCTGTAATCACATATACGGTTATAGGAGGCAGGAATACGACAAACAGGCTGCTGATACGAGGGCCACGGATGTGTGCCGGTGCGCGTGGCGCGCTTAGAAATCTAATCGCGTGCCGAAAAACGAGAAGAGTTCTCCTGTCAGTCGGCCTTTGTGGTCCGGATCGGTGGGGTGTTTGCGCCGGAGGTAGTCGTTCAGGATGCGGCCCTCGGCTGATTTGTGGAGATGTGGATGGCTGAGATTCATGCGGTATCGTTGGACGGCAGCGGCCACGCGGCTGATGAACGTCACGGTGCCATCGGGGTCAATTCGTTCGACGATGCCGACATGTGTGAGGGGGTCGTTCAACTTGCCGTCTCCGTTAAAGTCCCAGGTGTTGTCGAAAAACACCAGATCTCCGGGATGGGGGATAGGGCTTTGATGGAGCCTGCCGTTCTCTCGCACGTGGGCATGGATCAGGCGCACCCCGTTCGTGTCAGGGTCCTCGGAGTTGCCGTCGTACAAGTCGATGCCGTGTTTCAAGAAGATGGCGCGGGTCACGCCGGCACAGTCATACGTGATGTTCCGTCCTTCGCTCGTGATCGTCCGCGCGCCTACAAGCTTGGCCGCTGTATGCACGATGGCCATTCGATTTGGTCCGGGAAGCGCGGCTTGGCAACAGGTGCGTCTTGTCTGAATCGACGGATTGGGGCGTGTGACCGATATCGATGGTTCAGCTGGTTCTATCAGGGCCGATGGGGAGCGAGTGGGGACCGGGGATGTGGTGCAACCCACGAGCGTCGTGATGGCAACGGCTGTCATCACGAATACGAAACGCAGGGAGGTGACTGTATCGTGATGAAGAGTGCTGCTGGAAGGCTTCATAGATGAGAGATGCTAACACGAGCGGTGAGGGAACCCAAGAAAAGGGAGTTTTGCGGCAGAGGAAGGTAAGCGTGAGCCGCCCCGCTATGTCTTGCCTGGTGCGTCGAGCGCTTTGCCGATTTCACCGATCAAGCGGCGTTCGATCTCGGCGGTTTCCTCAGGACTCACGCTGAGGATACGTCCGCCTTGCGCGACCTTCTCGAATTCCGCCTTCACGCCGAGTTTCGTGACATTGGCCGGTAAGGCCTGTAGCGAAATGAGGTACTGGTTTCGAAAGCCGGCGACTTCCAATGACGCGGGAGTGGAAATCTTGCGCTCCGTGATGTAGACGGCTTTCTGCTCCGTTTTGATGCCAACCTTGAGCTGGTACCCGTTGCGTGAGAGGGCTTCTTCCACCACCTTGGCCACAGTGCCGAGCGGGTGAGGCAGGGTATCGAACTGCGCGCCTTTGTCATCGATCTTCACGTGCTGGGCTGCTTGTGCCGCTGCGGTCCGTTGAATCTCGGCGTTCATCCGTTTGGTCTGTGCCAACTGATCATCCAGTAGCTCGGACAGTCGCGTGGCTGACGCCTTGGCAGACTCGGTCGCCTGTTTGGCGTCGCGGAGTTCTTGATTGAGCAGGTCGATCTGCTGCTGCATGACCTTGTTGCCATCTTGCAGCGAGGTCAACAACGACTCCTGTCGCGACACCTGCTTTTTCAGTGCCTCGTTCTCGGCTTTTAACGGCGATTCGTCAGGCGCGCAACCGGAGACAGCTAGGAAAAACAGAAGGAGACCGATCGTCTTCGATCGTCCAGTCATGGGGATGGTGTTGTCCTGCATAAGGATGGGTCTCCAAAAATGAAGGTCCGATTATCCATGCTTCATCGTCTCTTGTCCATGTCGCCTTGGGGTTTGACCGAATCGAACGCCTGCCGGTATGCTGCCGGAATGACGAAACGGGCAATGGTACTGGTTGCGGCGTGGCTGGTCTGTGTCGCCCCGGATAGTGCGTTGGCTGGGGAGCGAGAGACGGTGGTCGGCATTCCTGCCGAAGACTATGGGCTGTATGACCAGGTTGTCGAACAGAAATTTCTCACCTCGCAGACGAAATTGGTCGTGCTCGAACGGGCTACTGTCACTCGAATATTTCCGGATCAAACGGAACCGATGACGGAGGCATTGTTCCACGAGCGGGACTATTTCATGGGCCAGCTGCCGACGGATCTCATCCGGGATTTTGTCGGTGCCAATCGCACAGCCTCTCGGCTCGACGCACGGTTTCAGTTCGGCGTTCGGTACCGATTCATGTCGGCTGGTTCGATCGAAGAGCCGGAGGTGGCTTCAGCGCTACCCGTGCAAGCGTCTCCGGTGTTGGATCGCCTCGCTTTTTCGCGGGTGGGCCGTTCGTTGCGCAACGACCAGGTCTTACTCTATGTGGAGAATCTTCGTCCGGACGGCACCGGGGCGGGGTTTTTGGTCTGGTTTCATCGACGAGACCGCAGCTGGATATTGGCCGATACCGAAGTGATCTGGACTCTGGGCGAGCGGCAAGAGAACGCCGAAGACTCATAGCTTGCGCCATCGATCTGCGCCCCTGTAGCATGTCGGAACAATGGCTGCCCTGATACGAAAGACCTTCTCGGTCCCTCCCCTCGGATGCAACTGCTCGATTATCGGCGATCCGGTGACGAAACGGGCGATCGTGATTGATCCGGGCGGGGCTCATGAGCGCATTCTCCATGAGGTGCAGCAGTTGGGGCTCACCGTCAGCCACATCTTGCACACCCACGCCCACTTTGATCACTTTCTTGCCTCCGGCGCGATGAAGCAGGCCACGGGCGCCGTGCTCTGCCTGCACCAAGAGGATCTCGATTTGTGGAAGAACCTCGATGTGCAGTGCCGGATGTTCGGCGTGCCGTCAGGATCCGTCCCGATGCCGGACCATTGGCTTAGGGACGAAGAGATGCTCCGGTTGGGCGACAGTGCTGTGATCGCCCTGCATACCCCAGGTCATACGCCGGGGTCGATGAGTTTTCATGTGCCAGGCGACAAGCTGGTCTTAGCGGGGGACACGCTGTTCCGTGGCAGCATCGGACGCACCGACTTGTGGGGCGGCGATTTCGATGCGATCGAACAGTCGATCAGAGAGCGGCTCTATACTCTCGACGACATGACGGTCGTGGTGACCGGCCATGGGCCGGAAACTGCAATCGGGTGGGAGAAGGAAAGAAACCAATTCATCCGTGTCGCATAGATGAGGCCGGATGGGCCGGTGCTTCAAGGCTGCTCTTTGGCCATACGCTCTTTCAGCCGTTCGAGCCGTTTCTCGGTGGAGTGCTTGATGAATGTCATATTCTCAGCCAAGTGCTGTTGAGCGGTGATCTTACCCTCCTCGCGTCGTTTGAGCTGATCGAGCCCAAATTGGGAGATGATTGGGCCGTCTTCCAGGTTCAGCTCTTTCCACAGTTCGACGCAACGTGATTGTTTGTCGGGGGGATACTTGTCGCAAGGAGGATCGACGGGTTTTGCCTCCACGCCGGCGTGAATAGCCAGTCCCAAGAGGACGAAGAAAAGGCTCCGCTGAAATCCCAACATCGTATAGTTCCTCACATGCCTGAGCGTTCAGCCGTGCACCATAGCACAACCAAGGCCGTTGCGCAGACCCTGCTGACGTATGAGAAGGATGCCAAGATCTTTCTCCAACAATGGGGGCGGAAGAAGTACAAGCGTCCGGCGTTGTTAAAGGAATGGATGGCGCTAGTACCTGAACAAGGCGTCTTGCTCGATCTGGGCTGTGGGGCTGGTCAAGATGCGCGGTATCTTGCGACCATCGGCCATCGAGTGATCGGGGTGGATCGTACGATGCCGCTGCTCCAGTTCGCGAAGCGGCGCAGTTCATCCATTCCGCTTGTCCTGGCAGATATGAGGGCCCTTCCCCTCAGAGACGGCACGTTGGACGGAATATGGGCTGCGGCGTCTCTGATTCATCTGCCGAAGAAAACTGCTTCCACCGTGTTAGCCCTGCTGCAACAACTCGTGAGCCCGGAAGGTCTGTTGGCCGGGACATTTACGTTTGGCAGCAACAGCCGTGTCAAAACAGGAGGGTGGATGCCGGGCCGCTTTTTCGCGCGGTGGAAAAAAGACGAACTGGCTCGTACCTTCCGTCGCGCCGGCTGGAGGGTGCTGTCCATTCGAGTCGTGAACAATCAGGAACGCAAGGGGAGATGGGTCAATGTGATCGCCCGGCGTATATAAGCAGTGCCGTGTGAAGGCGCGTATCTTGTGACCACTCTTTGACCTGCCAGGGAAGAAAATGGAAGGCTCTCTTCGCCTTGAGAACATGCGAAGGTACTGGACGAGGGAGTACAGAACCATGCTCCCGCCCATCACGCTTCGTTTGGAGATGTACTAGATCTTCATCGCGTCGTTCACTTCGGCGAGGGTGGCTTTCGCCACTTCTGACGCGCGTTGGCTGCCGGCTTGGACGATGGCTTCAATTTGCTCCGGATCTTTGGTGAGTTTCGCGCGCGCGTCCCACATCGGCGTCATCTGCTCCACCATCTTATCCGCCACCTGCTTCTTGCAGTCGATGCAGCCGATAGCGGCGGCGCGGCAATCCTTATTGATCTGCTCTTGCACAGCAGCCGGAGAATAGATCTTGTGAAATTCGTAGACCGGACAGAGGTCGGGATTGCCGGGATCAGTCCGGCGCACGCGGGCCGGATCGGTCACCATGGTTTTGAGCTTCTGCCGAACGGCCGGTTCCGCGTCCGAGAGATTGATCGTGTTGTGATAACTCTTGCTCATTTTCCGGCCGTCGGTGCCGAGTACTTTTGGGAATTTGGTGAGATGCTCCTTCGGCTCAGGAAAAACCGGTGTCTTGTAAATATCGTTAAAACGCCGCGCGATTTCGCGTGTGAGCTCGAGATGGGGTAACTGGTCTTTGCCGACCGGGACAAAATCCGGTTTGTACAACAGAATGTCGGCGGCCTGTAACACGGGATAGCCCAAGAAGCCGTAGGTGCCGAGGTCCTTCTCCTTAATCTCTTCCTGTTTCTCTTTGTACGTCGGATTACGCTCCAGCCAGGAGACGGGAGTCATCATCGAGAGCAACAGATGCAGGATCGCATGCTCGGGAATACGGGATTGGACAAACACAGTCGAACGGCCGGGGTCGATGCCGGCGGCCAGCCAGTCAATCAACATTTCCCGCACGAACTCACGGACCCGGCTGGTGTCGGCGTAGTTGGTCGAGAGCGCGTGCCAGTCGGCGACGAAGAAGTAACAGTCGTACTGGGTTTGGAGCGCTTTCCAGTTCTCCAGCGCGCCCAGATAGTTACCGAGGTGCATGAGGCCGCTGGGCTGCATGCCGCTGAGTACCCGCTTTCGTGGTGTCGTCATTGTGAGGCTCCGCCGAGGCCGAGTGCGGTTGAGAGAATGGTGCCGGACAGTCCGTACGCAAACGTTTTTGTGATCGTATGGATGACTTGCAGTTGCTTATCGAACACGATGAGGCCCACCAGAATCAGCATGCCGTAGGGTTCAAGACGAGCCAAGGTCATCGCCGGTTTGGCCGGCAGGACACAGGTGAGGATCCGCCCACCGTCGAGCGGTGGAATCGGGATCAGATTAAACAGCGCCAGGAACACATTGATGATGACCGAATAGAATGCCATGGTGGCGATCGGACGCAACACCATCGTGGTGAGCAGGTTCGATGAGGATTCCGTGTCGGCTGTTTCCCGTGCAGACAGGGATGGTTCCAGTATCAGGAGTAGAGCGAGCAACAGCGCGCTGGCTACGGCCAGCAGAAGATTCATGCCCGGTCCCGCCGCGGCCACGAGCGCCATATCCTGGCGTGGACGGTACATGTTGCGGGGATCGACCGGCACCGGTTTGGCCCAGCCCAGCATGAAGCTGCCAGGGAGGAGCAGGCAGATCAATGGGAAAATGACCGTGCCCAGTGGATCGATGTGGGCCAGCGGGTTGACGGTGAGCCGGCCTTGAAGTTTGGCCGTGGGATCACCGCGCTTGTCGGCCATCCATCCATGCGCGTATTCGTGCAGCACCATGGCGAACAGCAGAGGGAGCCCCATGTAGGAGATCGTATGGAGGATCTGTGCCAGTGAGTTCATGCGTCGGCGTGGTTAATTCAACTGCACGAATTTACCCTGTTTCACCTGGAGAAGAAAGAGCGGCCGATGCAGGGTCCCGTCCGGACCGAAGCCGGCCGGTCCGGCGAGAGTCGGCAGATTGCGTTGAGTCGTCAAGAATTCTTGGATCTCCTCACCGGAGTCCGCGCCGTTGCGGATGCCTTCGATGACGACTCGGGCGGCATCGTAGCCTTGCATGGTGAAGAGCGAGGGGGTGGTTTGAAAGCGTTTATGGTAGCGCTGCACAAACTCCTGCACGGCCGGGTTGGGGCTATCCACGAAGAATCCATCGACGAAGGTGGCGCCGTCGACTGTCCGGTCGGCAGTGCGAGCAAAATCTTGTGTGTTCCAGCCGTTCGTGCCGAGGAGTGGAACCCGCATGTCATGATAGGAGAGTTGCGCGGTGAGCAACCCGATATCGCCGGAGCGGCTGGGAATGAAGATCGCATCAAACCCCGGTGTGTAGAGCATCCGTTTGTTGTTTCGGTTGTTTCGATCGACGGGTTTCTTGGTTGCCTGCGATGGATCGACTGGCACGGCCAGGCCGTATTTCTTGAGGTCTTCGGCTTTCAGCCGCGAGATCGGCGGGCTAAAATCCGTGTCGCCTTCCTTAAAGGATTCGATGGCGATGATTTCTCCGTCCCGCCGCCGGACCTCTTGCGCGAAAAGACGCGCGAGTTCTCGTCCGTAGATCGTGTCGGGATAGAGAATGCAAAACCGCCGATACCCCTGATCCTTGACGGCATAGGCCGCAATGCGTTCGGCCTGCAAGCCGTAGGTGAGCGACGTGCTGAACAGATAGCTGCCCAGGCGGCGGACATTGGGAAGTGTCGCGGCGGGGGTGATGAGCGGCACTCTGGTTCGCTGCGCCATTTCCGCCATAACGGGGAGATTTTTTGACAGCATGGGGCCGATGACCACGAGCGGGCGGTCGTCGGTGAGCAGCGACGAAAGATCATCCAAGAACCCTGGACGATCGGCATCATGGTCTTTGACGATCAGGCCGATGGGCGGCGTGCCGGGCTGTTCGCGTGCGCGTTCCAGCGCGAGTTGGATGCCCTCCAGGACATCGTTGGCGAACGGGGCAAGGCGTCCCGAGAGCGGGAGCACCGCCGCGATCAAATATTGATTCGCTTTGAGTTTGGTGCTGAGCAGGTCCAGGGACTTGGTGATTCGTTGACTCTGGGGATGGGTCGGAAAGGCGGCGAGAAAACGACGGGCTTCCTGCTCCGCCAAGTGGTCGTCGCCGTGCGCGATATAGTGGTCGATCAGGCCGATGGAGGCGAGATCGCCTGGATAGGCGCGTGGGAAAGCGTCCCGTACCCGGATCAATCCTTTGCGGTCGAGCTTGTCCGCGATCATCTCACGGACTTGCGCGCGCGCGTCCTCCGTCTCGGCTTCCAAGGCGCCCTGCATGCCTTCGAGCAGTATGCGGATGGCCCGGACAAAGTCTTTCTTTTGTGCCAGGACGTCCGCCATCAGAGTTGTTGCCTCATGCCTGGTACCGTCATCCTGAGTTCCGGTGCGCACTTGCGCCAAGAGCGGCAGGGCCAAGTCAGGGTTGCCCATGGCGGCATGGGTGCGGGCCTGTAGGAGTTTGCCTCGCTCGAGTAAGTCTGACTCAGGAAATTCAGACTGGAGCTGGTTCAAGTATTTGACAGATTCGGGGTAGTCCTTCATGCGGTAGAGTGCGGCACTGAGGAGTAAATACGTATCGTCCAGATACTCCGGGTGCGGCGGCGTTGTCAGGTAGCGTCGCAGCACGGTTGCGGCGGATTCGGGGTCGCCCTTCTCGATGAGTTGTTTGGCCTGAAGCAAGATCGGTGGCGTGGAAGGAGGAGGTACCGGCCTGTCTGCCGCGGCGCCTGGCTGTGGGAGCATGAGCCAGAGGCCGAGCAACAGCGCCAGCCACATCGAGCCGATCATCCAACGTGACTCAGCAAGTCTGTGATGAAATGTGTGTCTGTGGGGGAGCATGGCAGTTGAACAGTCGATCAGCCGTCACTCGGTTGACTAGTATCGGAAAGGGTGCAAGGTGTCAAGGAGAACCACGGTGTGTTCATTGTCTTCGGATACAGAGTCGGCTATAGTTTCTTCCGCATCGCCGTGTCGAGTGGGCAATGACGCGGCGATGGTGGTGTGAACTTCAGAAACAATGTATGGCTGATGAAACAGCGCCTCTCTTAGATCCGCTCGTCGAACGATATCTGCGTGGGTTGCGAATTGAGAGCGGACTCTCGATCAACACCATCGAATCCTACCGGCGGGATCTTGCAAAATTTCAACGGCACTTGGCGCGGCATCGTTTCCGGATGAGCGACGCAGTCGGCTCCCCGGTCGTGGTGGCGTTCCTTGCGTCCTTGCGAACGCAGCCGCTCGCGCCGGCGTCGATTGCCCGTGTGCTGTCGGCTCTGCGCGGGTGGTTTCGTTTTCTGGTCCAGGAACGGCTCGTGGAGATGAGCCCTCTCCCGGAGGTGATCGCGTCGCGTCAAGCGGTTCGCCTGCCGAAAACGTTGACGATGTCGGAGGTCACGCAGTTATTGGATCTCCCCGCCGGTTCTATGATCGAGGGCCGCCGAGACCAGGCCATGCTGGAATTACTGTATGCCTCGGGTCTTCGTGTGTCGGAGCTCGTGGGTCTCGCGGTGTCTCAGATCGACCTTAATGCGGGCTGCTTGCGCGTGAAGGGGAAAGGTGCCAAGGAGCGGATTGTCCCGATGGGGCAACAGGCAAAGGATCTGCTCGCCGAGTATCTTGCGCAGGTGCGGCCGGTCTTACTCAAAGGACGCCCGTCACGGGCGCTGTTTGTATCCCGCCGCGCTCAGGCGTTGACCAGGCAGGCTTGTTGGAAACTCTTGCGATTGCGCGCGCGGCGGGCGGGGATTACCAAGGCAATCTCTCCGCACATGCTGCGACATTCATTCGCCACACACTTGCTGGAGGGGGGAGCCGATTTGCGGGCGGTGCAGACCATGCTCGGCCATGCTGATATCGCCACGACGCAAATTTATACGCATGTAGAGCGGAGCCGCCTTAAACAGGTGCATCAGCGATATTTCCCGCGGCAGACCAGCCGGAGATCACTTCGCCCGTGAACCGCGGCGTCTATCATCTCGCGGGAGGCGGTTCAGACCAGTTGCCGACGGTCTGCAAGGGGCTATGAGAATGGGTTGACAAGGCCCGGTGGACTTGTTACTCTCCGCCCAGGTTGCTAAGAAAATCGGGCGGATAGCTCAGTTGGGAGAGCGCTGCCCTTACAAGGCAGAGGTCACAGGTTCGATCCCTGTTCCGCCTACCAGGGGTTTTGTCGGTAGGTTTCAGGGATACGATCCGTTCGGAGACACAACAAGCGACAACAGAGTTCGGGACATGACCGACGACCAGATGTAGTCTGTGCAGTCTTGTCGTTCCGATCTTCCACCAGCCAAAAGGATTCATGGGGCCGTCGTTCAGCCTGGTTTAGGACGCCAGATTGTCAATCTGGAGGTCGCGGGTTCAAATCCCGTCGGCCCCGCCAAATTTCAATGCCTGTGCCGCAAGGCTTCCTCTGTGTCCTCACACGATCGCGAGGCTCCGCCCCCTTCGGGGGGCGCAGCCATCAGGGAAGTATTCGTTTCCATTCTGTTCTTCCTGAAACACCCCGGATTGCCCTGATCTGGGACAAACAAATCGCATTCCGTCGAACCCCTCAGCTTTGCAAGAGTCTGATACACTCCCATGCAGCCGCGTGGTGCGGAATAGAAAGAAGGGCGTAGGAGACTCCTATGTTTCAATCTGGTCCGATAGGACTTCTTGTTTCGCTCGGTCTTGTGTCCAAAGTGGTGTTGGCGCTGTTGCTGGGATTCTCCGTCATGTCCTGGGCCGTCATCCTCTATAAGTGGATGGCGTTTCGAGCGGCGGATGCGGAGGACCGCCGGTTTATGGCTGTGTTGTCCAAGGCCAAGGATCTCGATGATGTGCCTCGGCAAAGCCAACGGGCCGCTGTGGGGCCCTGTGCCTCTGTCTTCTATGGCGTGACTGAGCATCTGAATCGGCGCAGAGGCGAGGCGCGTGATGTTCTTGACGGCGAAGGCAGGCCCGCGATCGATCGGCATGGTATCGAGCGGACCGCCACGCATCTTGCGCAAGGTCAAATTGCCAAGCTGGAGTCGTTCCTGCCGTTTCTGGCCACGACCGGGAATATCAGTCCATTTGTGGGCTTGCTTGGGACTGTGATGGGGATTATCGATTCGTTCCGGGAAATCGGCACGCAAGGTACGGCCAGTATCGCCGCCGTGGCCCCCGGGGTCTCGGAAGCGTTGATCGCGACGGCTGCCGGATTGTTCGCGGCAATTCCCGCCGTCATTGCGTACAACTATTTCTTGACGCGCATTCGGCGTACGGCCTTCCACATGGATTCCGTGGTGGTTCAGCTGGATGCGCTGTTTCCCGCCAAGGGGCAATCGGTCTCCGCGCCCGTTGAAGTGGCGATGGGAGCGAAACGATGATTCTCGAAAGCCGGCAGCGGCGGTTTCTGGCCGAGATCAACGTCATCCCGCTCGTCGATGTCGTGTTGGTGCTGCTGGTGATCTTCATGGTCACGGCCCCGATGCTCTACCGCGGCATGGATATCAAGTTGCCGACCTCCGCTTCGAATACGATCAAACCGGAGATTCGGGTCGTGCTCACGATCGAAAAAGATCAGCGGCTCTACCTCGACAAGGATCCGGTGAGCGTCGCGCAACTGGAGCGCAAGCTGCGCCTCCTGAAGGAAGAGAACAAGGACGTCTCTCTCTACTTGCGGGCCGATCAGAATGTGCCCTATGGCGTGGTCGTCCAAGTGATGGATGGAGTGAAAAAGGCCGGCATTGAAAAGCTGGGGATGGTCACCGATCCGGCCGGGCCTGAACGTGTGACCGACGCTGTGCCGCCAGCTCACAAGAAATAGGGGGCAGGGCGCATTCATGGCACAGGCCTCTGCATCGGCCGGTTTCTGGTTGGATGGCGAACGGCAGAAGGATCTCACCAGCCGTTTCTGGCGCGCCTTGGCGATTTCCGTTGCGGTCCATCTGAGCGTGTTGGCCGTGGTCGCATGGGTTCGGCTGCCCAAGCACGGTGAACGGCCCTTGGCCTCTATCGAGATTTCTCTGGCCGCCGAGCCTGCTCAACCGGAACGAGCGGTTGCTCCTCCGGTTGCCACTCCGCCCGCTCCCGCGTCCCCACCCGTCAAGTCGGTTCCCGCGCCTGCGCCACCGAAGTCTGTGAAAGCACCGGCCAAAGACGTCATGAAGGATGTGGTGCTGCCACCTGCCGCACCGGCGTTTGGAGACTTCAGTCCGGCGGAGAAACCCAAGAAGACGCAATTCAAGCTTCCTGACGTTCCGGTTGCGTCCGAGACGACGCCACCGCTCGCGCAGGTGCCGGTGTCGAGACCGCAACCATCGCTGACGGAGGACTTGCACAAGGAGTTGGACGAGGAGTTCAAGAAGATCAAGAAGGCCGAACTGCCGAAGGCCGCTCCGGTTGAGTCATCGCCCAAACCGATGCCTCGCATCGAGGCAAAGGCGCCGAGTGTCAAGGCCGTTGACACCACGCTGAAAGTTTCAGGGATGGCGCCGGGGGCGAATGCCTACCTGGGACGCGTACGGCAGCGGATCAGCAGCTATTGGAACGCGCCGCCGGTGGATGTGACCACCCAAGCGTACGTGGTCATCGTGCAGTTCAGGCTCCACCGAAATGGGACGGTGACCGGTATCATGATCGAACAGTCCTCCGGCAATGAATATTATGATCTGGCGGGGAAACGGGCTGTGCTCAGCGCAGCGCCCTTGCCCGCGTTTCCGGTGGAGTTGACCGAGCCCTATTTCGACGCGCACTTCACCTTTACCGTCGGCGATTCACAGGGGTAAACCATGGCGTTTCGAGCCGGTATCATTATCAGTCTGTGTCTCTCAGCGGGGTTGGTCTGGATTATCGAATCGGGTGCGGCGGACGTGTTTTTGGAAGCCACGCGGCCGGATTTTCAGAAAATTCCCTTGGGCGTGGCGGGGATCGAGAACATCGGCGGGGCCGAGTCGCCGGAAGGGCGCATCAGGCTCGGAAACCGAATCGAAGAAGTGCTCAAGGCGGATGTACGCCGATCCCTTGTGTTTTCTCTCGTCGATCTCTCCAGCATGGGTCTGAAGCTGCCTCACCTCGGCACGGATCCGGATCCATCGTTTAAACAGGCGGGGGAGCATGGCGTCTCCGTCATTGTCTGGGGCAAGGCCGGCATGAAAAGCGGGGACAAGGACGCCGACGTGAATATGGAGGGGTACGTCTACGACGCAGGGAGCGACGAGATGGTTGGTGGGAAACGGTATGCCGGATCTCCCTCCGTTGTACGGCTGATGGCGCATCGATTTGCCGACGAGCTGGTGTTTCGCTATACGGGGGAGCCGGGCATTGCCAGGACGAAAATCGCGTATGTGTCGGAAGTAGGGCCGGCCCGTGAGTTGTTCGTCATGGATTACGACGGGCATGATCCGCGCCAGGTGACGGCCGATGGATTCTTGAATCTTATGCCCCGGTGGTCTCCGGACCGGCGGTTCTTGGTGTTTACGGCATATCGCAACCGGAATACACAAGACATCGATATGATCGAGGTGGCGACCGGGAAACGATGGACACTGGTGTCTTTGGGCGGATTGAACATTACGCCGGCCTTGTCCCCCGACGGAAATTTTCTCGCATTTTCCTCCAGCCAAGAGGGGAATTCGGAACTCTACCGCATGGACACGCGCACGAAGAATCTTCAGCGGTTGACCGTCAACGCTGCGGGCGATTTGTCTCCCTCCTGGTCTCCGTCTGGCCGCGAAATTGCATTTACCTCGGACAGGAGCGGCGGTCCACAGATCTTTCTCATGAGCGCGGACGGTTCAAACGTGCGCCGACTGACCTTCGAAGGGGACTATAATGCTGCGCCGGCCTGGTCGCCTCGCGGTAATTGGATCGCCTATGTGTGCCGTGGCTCGAAGAAGGAGTACAAGCTGTGCTTGATTACTCCGGACGGTCAGAAGCGTGTACAGCTGACGGCGGGGCAAGGGGTTGACGATTCCCCGTCGTGGTCACCCGATGGCCGGCATCTGGTGTTCAGTTCCACGGCCGGAGGAAAGAGCCAGATCTACATGATCAATACCGACGGAAAAGATCTGGAGCGAATTTCATTTACCGGAACTCACAACAGCGCTCCGACCTGGTCGCCGGCGTCATAAAATATTCGACACAAGGGGCTTGCGCCAGGATGGTCTCCTCTGTATGAAAGAGGAGACATTTTCTACAATTGCCAGTCTACATCCACGAGAAGGGGGTTGAGTCCATGAGACGGCTACAATCGACAATCGGTGTGTCATTGATCATGGGAGCATTCATGGTGAGCCTGTTCGGATGCGCGTCGAAATCAGGACAGTCGGGCGGAGACACGCAGGCGTCGCAGTCTCAGAACAAGAGCGGGGCCGGCCAGGAGATTCCGAGCACCTCCTTTTCCGGACAAGACGGTTCGGGAGGGGGATTGCGTGGATTGGATAAGAATCCGTCCGAAGAACGGCTCGGGGGCGGAGGCTCGCTGATGGCCAAGGCCGATCCCGGCGGCTCCGGCCGCCAGATGGATGACATCCGCGCAGAGCAGGCGGCGGCGGCGGCGGGACTGAGGGACGTCTATTTCGCCTATGACAGTTTTGCCATTACGGAAGACGGGCGGATGGCGCTCGCGCACAACGCCGAGTGGATCAAGGCCAATCCGGGGGCCCAATTGAAAATTGAGGGGCACTGCGATGAGCGAGGCACCTCGGCATACAATCTGGTATTAGGCGAGAAACGCGCCAAAGCCGCCAGAAACTATCTCGTCGAACTTGGTGTGGCTCTCAACCATCTGTCCATCGTGTCCTATGGCAAGGAGCGGCCGGTCTGTAAGGAGCACACGGAGTCCTGCTATGCCCAGAACCGTCGCGGGCATATGCTCCTCAAGACGGCGAAATAACCGGCAGGGATACGATCGTTTGCGCAAGGGCTTGTAGTTGCTGCAGGGCCGCGGGCATCGGAACGGCCGATCGCGTGCTATGATTGTGTCGGACAAGAGATGGAAGTCCATCCATTTTCTAGCGGGCAGCCACCGCTCCAGCCCCCCTGTCCTTTGGGGGTCATGGAATGAGGCTGTGCCGGCATAGCATGATGAGGAGCGCTGAGGCCATGATTATCGTTGTCTTGTTCGTCTTTCTGACCGGGTGTGTCGCCCAACAAGCCGACCTGCTCCAAACCGAGAAAGCCCTGCAGCAGCGGATCAAACAGCAGGATGATCAGTTGTCTCAGACTCGCGCCAGGCAAAGCCAGGAGATTTCCACGCTACGGGATCAGGATTTGCCTCACCTGCGGGGGGAACTGGAGCGGGCCTTATATCAGACACAGGATATTCAGGCCAAACAAGAGGATCTCAAGCACCGGTTGGCGCATCTGGAACAGCAAGCGAAGAAACTGGAACAGTTGACCGCGAAGATGGATGCCGACAATACCACACGACATGCCTGGGTCCAGAAAAGCATCGAGAACCAAGAGGCAAAATTCGCGTCCAAGCTCGAAGAGTTTTCAAAATCCATGGACCATGCGGTGGAAATACTCAAGAGAGATATCGTGGACGTCGTGCAGCGGAGCAACGACACATTAAGCAAGCGGGTGGATGCCAAGCTGGATGACCAGCACAAAGGGTTGAGCGAAACGCAGCACCACGTGGGGCAAGTGTCCGAGAAGTTTTCCCAATTCAACCAGGCGCTGACAGGATTCCGCGAGGCGCTGGTTGGACTCAACGGGCGAGTGGAGCAGCAAGAACAGACCACCCAGCACGTTGCAGCGCTTGCGAAAACCCTCGAGGCTATGAAGCAACAGGCCGCCTCGCGATTCGAGGAGCAAGATCGCCGGATCGAGTCACTCGTCAAATCCGTGGAACAGGCTGGTTCCAAGCCGGGCCGACAGCAGGCGACGAAATCCTCGCAACGGCCTGCCGCGCCGGCGGCACAAGACGGCATGGAGACGGGGCCGGCAGCGGGTACGATTGTTGCGCCTCAAGAATCGCCTGGGCCGGAATTCTCGCCGAACGGGGCTGAGTCGGCCGATCGGGTCAAGTATGAGCAGGTGCTGACGGTCTTTCGTGGCGGAGATTTGGAAGGGGCTCGACAAGGGTTCGCTGCATTTCTCCTAGAATATCCCAATTCCGATTTGGCGCCCAACGCCCGGTATTGGCAGGGAGAGGCCTATTACGGCAAGAAGGACTTCCAGAAGGCAATTGATGCCTATGGCCGAGTGGAGACCGATTATCCTCGGAGCGAGAAGGTTCCAGCCGCGATGCTGAAGAAAGGGTATGCGTACTTGGCGTTGAAGGATGTCAAGCGGGCATCGTCCACATTCAATCAAGTCCTGACGTTGTATCCGAAGAGCCCGGAGGCGGGAAAAGCCTCGGGCAAACTTGCTCAGCTCAAGGAGGTCCGATAGGCCGTATGGAAAATCGGAGCGTGCCTGCCCTAGTTGTCGTTGGAATGGTGATGGCGGTCTCAACGTTAGCCGGGTGCGCCAAACACGCGGATTTCATCGAGGTACGTGATCAGCTGGCCACGATCTCACGCTCGCAAGAGCAGGACCATCACCGGGTGGATGCCGCCCTGCGGCGGTTGGAGTCGGTGGAGCGGGTCAGGGATGGGGAGTCAGGTAAGCCTCGCGTGGACGAGATCTCCGCACGGCTCCAACGCATCGAGAGCCGGCTGGCCAAACTGGAAGAGATGGCCAATCAGCCTCCCGCAAAGCCGGACGCTCAGCCCTCCGATCTCCGGCCCCTGAAGCCGGTCAGACCGGTAGAACCCGTTACGACTGCCCCGGGCATTACCCCGACGTCCGCCTTTAATCTGGCCTATAACGATTATCTCAACGGCAAGTATGAACTGGCCGTGGCGGGATTCCAACGCTTTGGAAAGGATTTCCCCGGCACCTCGTTGGCGCCGAACGCGCAGTACTGGTTGGGCGAGTCGTATTACAATTTGAAAGACTACGGCCGTGCGATTCAAGTCTTCGACTCACTGCTGGCGGAATATCCCGGAAGTGAAAAAGCGCCCGCCGCGCTGTATAAGTTGGGGTTGGCCACGGCCGAGACCGGCGATCTGGTCAAGTCGAAGAGAAGTTTGAAACGCGTGCTGGAAGAGTTTCCGACCTCCGACGAATCCAGGTTGGCGAAAAACAAGCTGGCTGAACTCCGATGAGTGCCGCCCCGCCTTTTCCCCGCATCATCGTTTCCTGAGGAGAGTCATACCGTGCTGACGGCCAGCGGCAGTGGGAAGATCCATATCTTGCCGGACGATGTCGTCAGCCGTATTGCCGCCGGCGAAGTCGTCGAGCGCCCGGCTGCCGTGGTCAAAGAGCTCGTTGACAACAGCGTGGATGCCGGCGCTCGGTCCATTACCGTCGAGGTTAAGGACGGCGGGGTGGCGGTGATCCGTGTCACGGACGATGGCGAAGGGATGTCCCGTGAAGACGCGCCGCGCGCGTTCGACCGGCATGCCACAAGCAAACTGCGGTCCGATCAGGATCTCTGGTCCATCCGCACCATGGGGTTTCGCGGCGAAGCCTTGCCGAGCATCGCCTCCGTGTCCCGTGTGCGTGTGGCCACAGCTATACGGTCCGCCGAGACTGGTATCGAGTTCCGGGTGGATGGGGGAAAGGTCGGACAGATTGCCGAGGCGCCTCCGATTGTGGGGACCAGCATCGAAGTGGCGGATCTATTCTACAACCAGCCGGCCCGGAAGAAATTTCTCAAGTCGATTCCCACGGAACTGTCCCATATCAGCCGTGTCGTCCAGCAAGCCGCGCTCGCCTGGCCGGCCATCCATTTCAAACTGATTCATAACGGAACGGAGATGGTCAATTATCCCGCCGTGCAGGCGGAGCAGGATCGAATCGCCCAAGTCTATCGGCGTCTGTTTCTCGATCAATGCCGCACGGTCAAGGCGGAGCTTCCGGTGGCCAGGATCGGCGGATATGCTATCGATCCGGTGCAGGCAAAATCATCGCGGATACCACAAGAATTGTTCCTGAACCGGCGCCCGGTCCGGAACGCTGCGGTGTTTCACGCGGTGGCGGAGGGATACGGGGCGTCTCTTGCCAAGGGCTGCCATCCGACGTTCGTGCTGTTTCTAGACATCGACCCCGATCGTGTCGATGTGAACGTGCATCCCACCAAGCGGGAGGTCCGGTTCGCGGAGCCCGACATGATTCATCAGTTGGTGCGGCGCGCGGTGCGTCAGGCTATGGAGACATCGCAGCCGTTCACAGGCATCTCCGGACAATCGACCACGAGTGAGGGCGCACCAAGCCGGTCCGTGTGGACTCCGGCTTCGAGTCTGTCCATCCGACAGACTCGGTTGGGCGAACCAGGTGCCGCCGACATGCCGTCGGTGGTTCAGACTGGTCCAGGGGCCGATGTGTTGTCCGGCTCCGAGGCGCAGCTGGTCTTTGTGAGCGAAACCGCAGAGCCGTATGGCCACGTTCCCGCAGCAGAGGTCGCCGCGTTGGGACAGCTCAACCGGACGTTTTTGGTCGTGCGAATTGGCAGCGATCTGACCGTTATCGACCAACATACTGCGCATGAGCGGGTGCTCTTCGAACGGTTGTACCGTGCATGGTCTGCTCAGGGCATTCGCGCGCAGCCGTTGTTGCTCCCTGAGACGGTCGAGCTGTCAGCGCCACATGCCGCCTTGCTCCTCCGCCATCAAGGCGATCTGGAGCAACTGGGGTTGGAGCTTGAACCTTTTGGAGCATCGGCGGTGTTGGTTCGATCGATCCCAACGGGCCTCGGAAAGATCAAACCGGCCTCGTTTCTGGAGGATCTGCTGGACGACCTGAGTCAATGGGATCGTGCCTCGACGATCGAGATGAAAGTCCGACCGGTGCTGGCGTCACTGGCCTGTCACGGAGCGGTCAGAGCCGGCCGTTCGATGGAGCTACCGGAGATCAAGGCGCTGGTAGAGGACTGGCGGACCGAGGGGGAGATGACCACCTGTCCCCATGGCCGGCGCACCGTGTTTCGGCTCAGCACTGAGGACCTGGAAAAAATGTTCGGGCGAGCCGGGTGGTAGGGGAATGTTGCGTGTTTAGTTTTGAATGGTGAGTTGAGAATTGAGAGTGGCGAGTTGACAATCCCGAGTACGTCGGAACCTCTCACGAATGGCCAACGACGATAACAATGGGTTTCGGCTAAGTGAAGCGCAATGCAGACGCAGGCCGCTAGTGGTGATACTTGGCCCCACGGCGGTGGGGAAGAGCCACGTGGCCATACAAGTGGCAACACACTTCGCCACCGAGGTGCTGACGGCGGACTCGCGACAAGCGTATCGCGGGATGGATCTGGGGACAGACAAGCCGTCTGCCGATGACCGCCAGGGGGTACCGCACCGCCTGATCGACTTAGCCGACCCCAATGAGGCGTTCAACGCCGGCTGGTATCGGCGGGCGGCGCTCGCGGAAATTGAACGGCTCTATGCGGCGAAACAATTACCCTTGGTCGTCGGCGGGACAGGGTTGTATATCCGCGCGTTGGTGCACGGGCTCTGTCCGGCTCCCCCAGCGGATCCGAGCCTGAGAGCGGAACTCAAGAAGCTCAGTGAAGAACAGGGGCGCGATCGGCTCTATGCCGAATTGGCGGAGGCCGATCCGGAAGCGGCGGCGCGCGTGCATCCCAACGACGAATCCAAGATTATCCGGGCCTTGGAGGTGCATCGACTGACAGGTGTGCCGATGTCGTCGGCGCATCAGCAACATGGATTTCATGAGGCGCCGTTTACTGCGCTGTTGATCGGACTTCAGCGATCTAAGGAAGCGCTCTATCGGAGGATCGAGGAACGAATCGATTGGCAGTTGGCTCACGGAATGGTAAAAGAGACGCGGTCGTTACTCGATCGCGGGTATAGCAGACACTTGGGAGCGATGAAGGGATTGGGGTATCGGCACGTGGCGGCCCACATGGCCGGCGAATACGACGAGACGGAAATGGTTCGTCTGTTCAAGCGTGACACCAGACGATTCGCCAAGCGACAAATGACCTGGTTCCGCAAGGAGCCGGGGATCCATTGGCTGTCGATTGCACAGGATGAGACACCTGAGCAGACGACTCGGCGTGTGGTGTCGTGCATTGATCAATTTTTGGGCAACGTAGAGGTAGGTGTGCAGTCGGAGGCGATGCAGCCAGCTGGGCGGGGAGAAGAATCAGCATGAAAGGCAAGCAGATACACCGGAACTCAATTGGGGTGATTGGTGGAAGCGGGCTGTACGACATTGAAGGGCTGAAGTCGGTGCGCAAAGTTCGGGTGCGCACGCCGTTTGGCCCGCCGTCCGATGCGATCACGGTTGGAACACTTGAAGGTGTCACGGTTGCGTTCCTTTCCCGGCATGGGCGCGGACACAAGCTGAATCCGAGCGAGATCAATTATCGGGCCAATATCTATGCGTTGAAATCCCTGGGCGTTACCCGCGTGATCTCGGTGAGTGCCGTGGGGAGCATGAAGGAGTCGATTAGCCCCGGCCATGTGGTACTGCCTGATCAGTTCATCGACCTGACCAAACGACGCGCGTCCACATTTTTCGAGGGTGGGGTAGTGGCGCACGTTGCGTTCGGCGAACCGATCTGTAGCCGTTTGGCACAAGCCCTGGCTGCAGCGGGCACGCAAGCTGGGGCTACGCTCCATCGCGGTGGTACGTACGTATGCATGGAAGGCCCGCAGTTTTCGACGATAGCGGAGTCGCGGCTCTACCGGCAGTGGGGCGTGGATGTGATTGGGATGACCAACATGCCCGAAGCGAAGCTGGCTCGCGAAGCGGAGCTCTGCTATGCCACCATGGCGTTGGTGACGGACTACGATTGCTGGCACGAGACGGAAGAGGCGGTGACGGTCGAGGCGATTCTTGACACACTGCATAAAAACGTGGTGTTGGCTAAGCGGATCCTGCAGGCGGTGATGCCGTCCCTCGCGGCCTCTCGTGCCTGTGATTGTGAGCAGGCATTGGATAATGCGATCGTGACCGACCGGCGGAGCGTGTCGACTGCTGCAACCAAGAAGCTGGGGTTGCTGATACGCCGGGTCTTCGCACACAAGAAAGGAACGGAGTGAGCCATGGGCAAATTGTTGGTGGTCGGATCCGTCGCGCTGGATACGGTCAAAACTCCCTTTGGCGAGGGCACGGAAATCCTAGGAGGGTCGGCGACCTATTTCTCCACCGCCGCCAGCTTTTTCACCTCGGTCGCGCTCATTGCGGTGGTTGGAGAGGATTTTCCTCAACAGCATATTACGTTTCTCAAGAGCCGAGGGATTGATCTTACTGGTCTAGAGCGGCGTCCCGGTGCCACCTTTCGTTGGAAGGGCGAATACACGCATCAGCTCAACGAAGCCCATACGCTGGATACCCAACTCAACGTGTTCGAAACGTTTCGTCCTCAGATTCCAGAGGCGTATCGGGAGCCGGATGTGTTGTTCCTGGGCAATATTCACCCTGAGCTGCAACTCGATGTGCTGCAGAAGGTGACACGTCCATCCCTCGTGGCCTGCGATACGATGAATTTCTGGATCAACGGCCAGCGCGAAGCCCTCTGGAAAGTGTTGGAGAAGGTCGACGTGCTGATCATCAACGACGGCGAGGCGCGGGCGCTGGGACAGGATTCCAATTTGGTCAAGGTGGCGAAACTTGTCCTGTCGCGCGGACCCAAACATCTCATTATCAAGCGCGGGGAGTACGGCGTGCTGATGTTCAACGAGAAGCAGATGTTCGGCGCGCCGGCGTTTCCACTGGAGGACGTGCGTGATCCGACGGGGGCCGGCGACACCTTTGCCGGCGGGTTTTTAGGGTATCTGGCGGCCACGGGCAATCGCTCGCCGGAGGCCATGAAGCAGGCGATCATCTTCGGGAGCGTCATGGCCTCCTTTACCGTAGAATCCTTTAGTCTTGACCGATTGCGCATCCTGGATTACAAAGAAGTGCAGGATCGCTTCCGAGCGTTCAAACGGTTGACGCACTTCGAGGATATTTAGTGAGCGACATCGCGCGGACAAGAGGACAGCGGGTGTGTGCGTGTGCAGCAGGCCTGCGCTGGACCCTGGTTTCCGTTGGACTGGCGGGCCTGCTCGGAGGCTGCGCGATAATCGAGAGTATCGGGAATAATGAGGAAACAGTTAAGAAATCCCAAGGCTATTATCAGGAAGGACTGGCGAGTCTGGCGCAGGATCGTCAGAAAGCCTTCGTGGCGTTTCAGAGGTCCGTGCAACTGAACCCCAACAATAAAGAATCGCGGTATGCGTTGGGGCATGTATATGCCTTGCAGGGGAAACTAACGAAGGCTGAGGGGGAATTTCGTGCGGCGGTGAATATCGACGGCGACTATTCTGAAGCCCACACCTATCTGGGTCAAGTGCTGGCCAACCAAAGTCGGTGGGAGGAGGCGATCAGCAGTTATCGGCAGGCCTTGAGCAATCCCCTTTACGCGACGCCGGATCTCGTGCGGTTTCATCTGGGCCGTGCGTTGGCACACAAGGGTGACTTCCGGGGATTGATGGAAGCGCTGGAAGATGCGATGACCGTTAGTCCTCCGAGCATCCCGCCGGCCATGACGAATCTGGAGTTGGGGCGGGTGTACTACAAGTTGGGCTACATGGACAGGGCGCGGGAAGCCTTGAAAAAAGTGACGACCTTGGACAAGGGCGGCGAATATGCGGCGGCTGCCACGGAATTGTTGGCTCGTTTGAAGTAGTCGAGGTGCTATGGAATCGGTCGGAGAGTTTTTTCGGCAAGTCAGGGAAGCCAAGGGGCTGACGGTCGACGAGGTCTCGTCTAAAACCCGTATCCGGTCGGATTTCGTCAAGGCACTGGAAGATGGGACCTTTGCGAAGTTGCCCGATCAAGTGTTTGCCAGGGGATTCGTGCGGTCGTATGCCCGCTCGCTTGGGCTGGATGAAGAGGACGCCATCCACCGGTTTGCCCAATCGTCGGGGTCCTTCTATGAAAAACAAGACGAACGGGAGCGGCTCAAGGCTCGTCAGGCTGAGGAGGATCGAAAGCGCGAGTCCAATCGAAAAACAGTGATGGTCGCGGTTGGAATCGCCGTGCTCACGCTGGTGTTTTTGTTGAGCCGGGAACAACCGTCGGTGGTCAAGCAAAGCAGCAGCGAGCCGGCTTCGGTGAAGCACAGTGCGCAAGCCTCTAAGGAGGCGCCGAGTCCCACTCCACGCCAGGATCCGGACCCCGTCATTGATACGCCGAAACCAGCTGAGGTTGCGGCTGTGTCGGCACCAGTAATGGAGACGCGCCGGCCTGAGCTTCCCACGCCACCACCCATTGCATCCAAGCCCGCCTCTGCCCCCGAGCCGATCTCAATGGTGTCTCCTGGAGCGGATGGACCGTTGGGAGGGATATCTCTCGAAGGGGGATCGCCAGGAGCGGATGGCCAGCTGGTGTTGGATTTGGAGGCAACCGAATTGAGTTGGGTTGTCGTTCAAATCGACAACGGCAGTCCGCAAGAATCGCTGTTGCGGCCTGGTGAAAAGGCGCAGTGGAAAGGGCAGGATCAATTTATCCTGACCCTGGGCAATGCGGGCGGGGTCAAAGCGGAATTGAATGGGAAGCCGCATAAGCCCTTTGGCCCCAGCGGAAAAGTCGCACGGGATATCGTGCTGAAGCGGTAAACCCTCTTGTCGCGTCTCGGTGCTCTTCCTGCGCCATCTCTTTCAAGCCCCCAATCCTTCCAGGTACGGCAGGCGCGTATTTCTCTGTATGCAGCCTCGTGAGAGATGGGGCGTGTCGGCGCTGATGAGGCGCAAAGGTGTCACGAAAGCGAGGATGGCTGAGACATGGCATGTCGAGAGATCTCTAAATGCTCAGATTCTGTGGGGCTCATTCTTTTCTAACTTGGCATGAGGCTTGAATTTCTCTGGCTTGGAAGCACAGAAAATAGACAAGCGAGGCGAGACGGTTTCTTGACAGGAATTCAGAGGCGTTGATATAGTTCGTACGTTTTACTGGCCGTGTATCGGTCTTGTTGAGACGCTGGTGCCTTAATTGAGTGCACGGGGAGTGGGTTCAACACAAAGGAGGACGTGTGATGGGGTATCTGTCCAAGTTTTTGGGAGTCAGTGCAGCGGTGCTGTTGTTGTCGGCTTCAGTGGTCGGCGCGGAGGAAAAGGATCCGTTGAAGACCCGCGTGCCTGCGGATCAGCTCGCGGATGCAAAAGCCAATAAGAATCCGCAAGCCTCCACGCCGGAGAGCATCGCCAAGGGCAAGGCGCTCTACGAGGGGAAGGGGACGTGTTTCAATTGCCATGGAAAGAACGGCGACGGACAGGGCGAAGCAGGCAAGATTCTGAATCCGAGCCCTCGCGATTTCACCAACTGCAAGTTCCATAAGAAGCGGAAAGACGGCGAGCTGTTGTGGATCATCAAGAACGGCAGCGCGGGCACCGGCATGGTTTCGTTGATTCCTGCCGCAATCACCGAAGAAGAAGCCTGGCACATCATCAATTATGAGCGGAGCTTCTGCAAGGGCGAGTAATCGTCTGGCGAAGACCGTTCTGGGCCTGGAGGGTGGGGAAGCAATTCCCCACCCTTTTTTTGTGCCGTAGCGGGCATGACCGCAGCGCGACACTTGAGTTGCCTGCCGAAGTAATGGCATCTTCAGGTCTGGTATGGGCCGCGGCCACAACGTTCATTCGCTGCCGAAGGAGGGGATATGCTCTTCATCACCAGCAGACTGCCGACCGTCAATACCGAACCGACACTCAACAGAAACTTTGTCTTCGACCTGAACAATAATGCGTCGAGCCGCAGTTTTTTCTGCTGCCGCCGAATCAAGAAGCATGCGCATGGGGAAATCGGCAGCAGGAATTTGTTGTCCATGGTCAAGGAATCAAAATATCGGCAAGTGCTGCTCTATCTCCATGGGTTTTCGACCCTGCCGGAAGATGTATTTGA
>Ga0194120_10003280_pt1 | contig 26621 bp, 27 predicted proteins | sample TA2MahCa65mmetaG_FD_148642 | JGI IMG/M metagenome (GOLD analysis project Ga0194120, IMG submission 148642) | Freshwater microbial communities from Lake Tanganyika, Tanzania - TA2015019 Mahale Deep Cast 65m | ecosystem: Environmental > Aquatic > Freshwater > Lake | place: Tanzania: Lake... | reverse complement strand
TGAAGGTTCTGATTCCGCCGGGTAAGTCTGGCAACGTGCTCGCGACCATCGCGATCGGCGACCAGTATCTCGAGCCGTTCATGAAGTACGCCTATCACACCTGGGAAATGTATTGCCGCCGCCACGATCTCGGCCTCATTCTCTTCGACGATCATTTGATTGACAAGGCCGATCCACAGTGGAAAAACCCTTATTGGCAAAAGTTTCTGATCGGCGAAACTCTGACAAGAAGCGAGCTGAAGATTAACAGTGTTTGTTGCCTTGATACTGACATCTTGATCAGCCCCCTCGCCCCCAACATATTTCTCAGCGTCAACGAAACCAAAGTCGGATTGGTTTCGAAGAGAAGAGATTTGCCTTATGAACATGAATCGATTCTCAGACGAATGGCGTTCTTAAGAAATCGTTATTACGACTCTGTTTACCCGCTCGATTCGAGTCTTTTCATAACTTTGAATGACCTGTACAAAGTTGCAGAACTGCCAGTTCAGCAGGATGATGCCTGTACGGGCGTCTTTGTTTTCAATTGTCGATCGCACGGCAAGCGTTTAGCAGATTTTTTTCGTTCCTTCGATGCGAATGTAATGGATAGAGATGGTGGCGGAGAGCAAATTTTTTTGAATTACTTTGTGCAATCCAATCGACTTGTTTGTTGGTTGGACTACAAATTTCAGGCTCTATGGACCTATGAAATTGCGACCCGCTACCCATTTCTCTACAGCGACCACCCAAACGACTTGACCCTGATCAAGCAATGCATCGAGGCTTCGCTTTTCACGAATTATTTTCTTCATTTTGCGGGTTCCTGGCATGAAGGAAAAATGTGGGAGCAGGTCAAGGTGCTCGACACTCCTGAAACGCTGGCGATGTTCTCAGCTTTTGATGAATACATGAAAATGCCGGTGACGGGCAAGCCGAAGGGCTCGATCAAGCCGAAAGATAACGCGTGATTGTCGGCTCGACCAGACGCATATAGATCGTCTCGTGGACAAGAAAAGACTGATTGTTGTCTGGCCATATCGGTTTCGCGATTTCGACTGGCAAAGGTTTGAACTCGACTATCTTGCACCTCATGTAGAGATTCATGTTCATGAATTGCTCGAGGCGCTGACACCAGAGTTCGCTGTGGCATATGCCAATCGATCCGAGAATCCAGCAGTGCAAAGATTCAATTCCCTGAAAGACTGGCGTCGCGAATTCAAAAATGTTTCAAAAAATGCGATTGTTTTCTCACATGTTCGACCAATAAATCTCGAGTCGACCCTGATTTGTTGGACACTGTGTCGTTCCAAGGCAAGAGTCGTCGGATTCTCAATCGGTGGAGTTCCATTTTCTGATTTTCGAGTTGATGTTGAAAAGGTTGATTTACCTAAGCCAATAAAGAGTGTGCTCCACTTTTTTCGGCGCAACGCATTGGCAATCTTTATGCCTGATTGCGTGGTAGCAGGTGGCTCAGAAGAGGTTGCGCGTGTCCGTCGAGATAATCCGAAGAAGACTGCGGTCGTATTAGCAAGTTCGTCTGACTATTCGAATAGCCTGAACTGGCGTATTGCGAACAACCCAAACGCCTCGGTTGGAGTCTATTTGGACACTGGTTTTCCAGGGTTTCCGCGGGATGAGATTTTCGAAGGCATTCGAGAAAAAGTAAGTGCAGAAGTTTGGTATCCGCAGCTCAACAAGTTCTTGAGTTTTGTTGAGGGTTTTCTGAATTCGTCAGTAATCATTTCGATTCATCCAAAACACATCGGTAGAGATCATAAGTCGATGTTTCAGCATCGTGAAACCATCGGGGGAAAGACTGCCGAGTTGGTCGCAAATAGTTCTTTCGTGATTGCGACTAACAGCACTTCGATTAGTTATGCAGTCGCGTTTGACAAACCGCTGATTCTTGTGACATCAGATCAGATTCAAAGCGGTCGTGATCAATACAAAGCCTCCCTGATCGCGAATATTTCGAGTGAGACTGGGGCGAAGATTTTCAACATTGATCGGGAGTATTCGGAGCAGGATTTGCGCGACGCGCTGGTGATTGATCAGGCGAAGCGGGGGTCGTACAAGCGCAAGTATTTGACTTCACGCACCGATGACAAGCCGAACTATCAGGTGTTGCTCGACGAGGTGATCAATGTCGCAGATTAGGGCCGTGGTCAGCACCGTGATTGAAGCCGATACTTGGGTCGCAAAACCTAGGCGGTCGAGCAGGCGAGGTTGATCGCGTCGCGGGTCGCAACAGCGACCTTGCGCGCCGCCTCGGCGAAGTCGGCTTCGGCGCTGGCATAGAGAATCGCCCGCGAAGAATTGAGGATCAGGCCGTGTCTAGATGCCGCCGATCTCGCAACCGGCGTGCCGCCCGCGCGAACAACAGCGCCGACATCGCCACCCTGGGCACCGATACCGGGCACGAGTATCGGCATATCCCCGACGATTCGACGAACCTCGGCGAGTTCGTTCGGATATGTCGCTCCGACCACCAACGCACATTCACCGATCTGTCGCCACTTCTCGGCGGCGGTGCGCGCCACCCGCAGATACAAAGGCTCGTCGCCACTGTGCAGCGACTGAAACTCGCTCGAACCCGAGTTTGAAGTGCGGCACAAAATTATCGTGCCTTTGCCCGGCGTTTTCAGAAAAGGTTCGAGACTGTCGGTGCCCAAATAGGGGTTGACCGTCACGGCGTCGGCGCCATATCGCTCGAACGCCTCACGGGCGTAGAGCGACGCGGTGTCCCCGATGTCGCCCCGCTTGGCGTCGAGAATCAGCACCACATCGGGAAACTTCGAGCGAATATAACCGCAGACGTTTTCGAGTTGTTTTTCGGCGCCAACCGCCGCAAAGTAGGCGATCTGCGGTTTGAACGCGCAAACGAGATCACCGGTCGCATCGACGATTGCCGTGCAGAACCGTTCGATTTGTTCGGCAGGGTTTCGCGCGCCACGCATCTTGGCGGGCAAACGGCCAACATCGGGGTCGAGACCGACACACAGCATCGAATCACTGCGTTTCCACGCCGCATCGAGCCGCCCGTAGAAACTCATGATCCGCTCGTGTTCATGCTTCGATCGTTATCGCACCTGTCGGGCAGATTTCTTCGGCAGATTTGACCGCCTCATGCAACTCGGGCCCGGGGTTTTCGATCAAGACATAGAGAAATCCGTCGCTGCGAATCTCAAAAACTTCGGGACACATCTGCGTGCACGCTCCGGTCGACGCGCAATTGTCAAAGTTCACGCTGACTTTCATCAATGTGAAACTAGTCCACAGAACCCTGACGCTCGAACGCGCACAAAACCGCGCGCAGCGACGCGGTGATCGTGCTCGGGTCGGTGCCGACACCCCAACGCACGTTGCCCTCGTCGTCGGCGCCCTCGATATATGCAACCGCCATCGCCTCTGAGCCTTGACTCAACGCGTGCTCGACATAATCCTTGACGTCGAACTTGGCGTTGAACTCCCGGCGCAACGCCTGAACGAACGCGTCGATCGGTCCGTTGCCCGTGCCGTTGAGCGTTCGCGGCGAGCCGTCGACCAGCATCTGGGCGCTGATGGTTGTCGAGCCCTTCGAGTTGCTGCGCAACTCGTGGCTTTCGAGTTTGAAGCGCGACTCGGCCAACAAATATTCACGCTCGAACGCCGACCACATGACATCGGGCGCGATCTCGGTGCCTGAATCTTCGGTGATGTGTTGAATCGCCTTCGAGAACTCGACTTGCAGTCGACGCGGCAAGGCGAAACCATGCTCGGTCTGCATGACATACGCGACGCCGCCTTTGCCCGATTGGCTGTTGACGCGAATCACCGCCTCGTAGGTTCGGCCGACATGCTTCGGGTCAATAGGCAAATATGGCACGGCCCATTTGTCGTAATTTTTTGGCAACGCATCGAAGCCTTTCTTGATTGCATCTTGGTGGCTGCCCGAAAAAGATGTGTAGACCAAATCGCCGGCGTATGGCTGGCGTTCGGGTACGGCCAGACGGTTGCAATACTCGGCGTCGCGACGCAGCGCATCAATATCGTTGATGTCGAGTTGCGGATCAACCCCGTTCGTGAACAGGTTCATCGCCAGGGTAATCACGTCGACGTTTCCGGTGCGTTCGCCGTTGCCGAACAGCGTGCCTTCGACGCGGTCGGCGCCGGCCATCACGCCAAACTCCGCCGCGGCCACCGCGCAGCCGCGGTCGTTGTGGGGGTGCAACGATAGAACAACCTTGTCGCGGCGCGGCACGTTGCGAACGAACCACTCGATGACATCGCCGTAGACATTCGGCGAATAGCACTCGACCGTCGCCGGCAAATTGAGGATGATTTTTTGGTCGGTAGTCGGCTCGATGACCTTCATCACCTCTTCGCAAATCTCGACGGCAAAATCCGGCTCGGCCAAAGTAAAACTCTCGGGCGAATACTCGTATCGAATCGCGGTGCCTTTGACCCGATCCTCGAGTTCGGTGCAGATCTTCGCCGCGTTTGTGGCGATGTCGATGATCCCGTTCTTGTCGAGACCGAAAACGACGCGACGTTGCAGCGGGTTGATCGAATTGTAAAAGTGCACGATCGCCTTTGGCGCGCCGATCAGAGATTCGTAAGTGCGCTCCAGCAACTCGCGTCGGCATTGAACCAACACCTGGATCGTGACATCTTCGGGAACCAAATCTCGCTCGATCAGCAACCGCACGAAGTCGTAGTCGGGCTGGCTGGCCGAGGGGAACCCGACCTCGATTTCTTTGAAGCCCATCTTGACGAGCGTCTTGAACATGCGCAGTTTTCGCTCTGGGTCCATCGGGTCGATGAGAGCCTGGTTGCCATCGCGCAAATCCACCGAACACCACAGCGGTGCCTTGTCGATGATGCGGTTTGGCCAGGTGCGGTCGGCGAGCACGAACGGCACCGAGTGCGCGTATTTCTCGAATTCCATCTTTCGGGGCTTCGTTGGTTTTGGTGGCATTTTGTCTCTCGTTTCGTGTTTTCGATGCTGGTATCAAAAAGAAAACCCCCTGGGCCTTTTGGCTCAGAGGGTGCGGCGGCAGTGATATGTGACTGCGCCGTTACGTAAGTAGAAGCTCGTTTCGTGTAATCATCGGCTTCAGTTTAACTTGCCCGACGGCGAATCAACTCGGGGTCGGCGTGAGAAAGTTTCTGAATTGCCAGGGGTCGGTCGGGTCGATTCGGCCCGTGTTGCCAAAGCCCGGGAACAAGTCATTGCGGGTTTTCAACGGGTCCCAGTCGGTGGGCGCGCTGTAGATCTCACCGATATACGGGCGGGCATCGGCGAGCACCGACTTCCACGGCAGATCGTCGGGCACGCACACGCCCTCGTTCGGGCTGGCGATCATCCATTTCACGGCGGCGATCACCGAACCGGCGACCTGCAGAGTCGTTGCGTTTTGACCGGCCACGATCGAACGAGTCTCGTCTATCGAAAGTCGGCTTCCCGTCCACCAGCCGGTGTAGTCATGACCGAGCAGCAAAACACCGAGTTCGTCGCGACCAGAGATGATCTCGTCGTTCATGATCCGCTCTTTGGGCTGCTTTTGCCAATTTCGCATGCGCAGTTCGAGCACGCTGTTGATCGCCTCGTTTGCCGGGCAATACGAATAATGCACAGTGGGACGATAAATCGCCTTGCCTGAATCGTCGCGCACCGTCAGGTGATTGCTCATCGTGTAACTCTCGCCATGACGAATGATCATGCCGAGTATTTCACCGCTCGGCACCCACGATCGCACCCACGACTCCATGCCGGGTTGGGCCAGACAAATTTGATTGCACGGACCATCATCGGCGTGCACATGCGCGTTCGCGGGCATCCACCGTTCGTGCGTGCCCCAACCTATTTCGGCGGGGGCGACACCTTCTTCATAGAAGCCAATAATCGACCAGGTGTTGACGAACTCGTTCAGCTCTTTCGGTTGGTTGCTGATTTGCGTGTCACGCTCGCTGATATGAATCACCCGTGTGCCCGTGAGCATCGCCAATTGGTTGAAGCCTTCGTTAGCCAGGGCCGACTCGATCGCGCTTTGTCGCGAACCGGCGCGATCCTCGCTCAATATCTTGTTCGAGATTTCGAACAACGCCTGTTTCGCAAAGTGCGAAACCAAGCCCGGATTCGCGCCGTGCTCGACAACACCGCTGGGCCCGTTGTTCGAACCCCATCGGGCGATCATCTTTCGAATCGATTGATGTCGCACATAAAGCGTGCGATCCAGTGGATTCGTCGCCACCATGTCGTAGTAAGGGTCCCAAAGTTCGACCGATGTGTTGAGATATCGAACACCGCGATTGTGGCACCACTCGAGAATTGTCGGACTGTCGATGTCCCAGGCGAGGTCGAGCAAGATGTCGCCGGCCGACAGTTGTGGCGACAAAATTGCGTCGAGATTTTCTCGGGTGACCTGACCGATCTCGTAACTGGCACCCTGTTTGATCGCATCGGCAACGCGTGGTCGGTTGTCGACAAAGTCGAGGATCGAAAGCGAACTGGGTTTGATCTTCAGGTCACGCAACAGCAGTGGAATCACGCACTGCGCCACAGAACCACAACCCAGAACAAGCACCCGATTCGGGTGCGCTTGAGCGTTCACGCGTATCGCGGGGCGGAATCGTCTTTGCCAGCGTTTAGAAGTGTTTCAAGAGATGCTTCGAAGACTGCCTCGGATGGAACCAACAATTTTTGCCAGTCATAGACGATGCCTTTGCGCCCGGTGAAGAGCGGCTCGTCGAGAACTGATTCGCCTAAGTTTTGTTGTGACACAATTTTTGACCTTACTCACATCATCTGAATTTGTCTACTGTCTGAGTGGTCAGCCGAAACTGACTCCTGAGTCAGCGAACTCGAGTTGGTAGCGTGTGAGTTCAAATGTCTGACCCCAAATCGCGGCGTCGCGGACCAAAGCACAAGTCAAGCGATCGGGCCACGGGCGATATCGGCGCCAACACCAGCCTTCGTCCGCCCGTGCCGACACCGACCGAGTTTGCGCGCCTCGGGGTCAGCGACCGCGTCGACGCGGGCCTGGCGAGCGCGGGGTTTGCGGCACCATTTGCGATCCAAACGGAGGCGATTCCGGTGGCCTTGACCGGGGTAGACCTTTGCGGTCGGGCCCGAACGGGCTCGGGCAAGACGCTGGCTTTCGGCGTGCCGATGATCGAGCGCGCAATCCGCACGGCCAAGGCCGAACCCAAAAAGCCCCGCGGTGTCGTGCTTGTGCCGACCCGCGAACTTGCCGTGCAGGTGACCGATGTGCTCTCGCCGATCGCCAAAAGTTGTGGCGTGCGGGTCGTCGCCGTTTACGGCGGCGCGGCACGCGACAAACAGGTCGAACAACTTTTCTCGGGCGTCGAAATCATCGTCGCCACTCCGTTGCGTCTCATCGACCTGATGAAAGAAGGTGAGGCAAACTTGGGCAGTGTCGAGATCATGGTTCTCGACGAGGCAGACCGCATGGCCGACGAAGGCTTCATGCCCCAGGTCGAATGGATTCTGCGGCATGTCACAAAAGAGCATCAGACGATGCTCTTCTCGGCGACTCTCGACGGTCAGGTCGCCACGCTCGTCAAGCGTTATATGAATTCGCCGCAAGAAGTCAGCATCGACGCACCGACCGACACGGTTGGCACGATGCGCCATCTTTTCTTGGGCGTTCACCACATGGACAAAAATCGGGTGATCGCCGTCATGGCCCGCAATGGCGGTCAGACCGTGGTTTTCTGCGACACCAAGCGCACCTGCGACAAGGTCGCCGACGATCTCGCCAAACTGGGCGAAAAAGTTTCGCCTCTGCATGGCGACATGGCGCAAGGCGCACGCGAACGATCATTGCGAAGGTTCGCCCGGCGCGAACTCAACATATTGGTCTGCACCGATGTCGCTGCGCGAGGCATCGACATCGACGATGTCGGCATCGTCGTGCACTATGTGCCGCCACTCGAGGTGAAAACGTATCTGCATCGTTCGGGGCGAACCGCACGGGCGGGCAAGGACGGTTGGGCGGTCACGTTGGCCGAATACAACCAGCACACGACATGTCGCATCATTCAGCGTGGGCTTCGACTCGCGACCCAGGCTCCGATCGAGGTTTTTTCGACCGACAAGCGACTCGTCGATCTGGCTTCTTTTCTAAAGACCGGCTAAAACCAACTCGGCCGGGTTTTTTCGAAATCGGCGATCGCCGCTTCGCATTGAAGGGAAATTGCGATGTCGTCGAGCCCGTTGAGCAATCGATCTTGGGTGTCGGCGTTCATCGCGAAATGTTCGCTCAAACCTCTGCTCGGCACTTCGACGCGCAGGCGTTCGACATCGACCGTGATTTCTGTTTGTGGGTCGGCTTCGATGATTTGCCAGAGTTTGTGCACGATGTCTTCGCCGACTTCGACCGCGACGAGGCCATTCTTTGCGCAATTGTTGCGAAAGATGTCGCTGAAACTCGGCGCGATTACGGCGTCGAATCCACCTTGTTGAATCGCCCACACGGCGTGTTCGCGCGATGAGCCAACGCCAAAACTTTTTCCCGCCACGAGAATCGAACCACCCGCGAATCGCTCGTCGTTGAGCACGAAATTTCGATCGTCGCGCCAGGTCGAGAACAGACCCTTTTCGAAGCCCGTGCGTTCGACGCGCTTCAACCATTCGGCAGGAATTATCTGGTCAGTGTCGACATCGCTGCGCCTCAATGGCACTCCTCGACCCGAGATCACGCGAACGGCTTTCATTTCAAGTCCTCGGGGGCGGCGAAGTGGCCGGCGATCGCGGTCGCGGCGGCGACGCTGGGCGAAACGAGATGGGTTCGACCACCTCTGCCTTGGCGCCCTTCGAAGTTGCGGTTCGAGGTGCTGGCGGCACGTTCTTGCGGAGCCAACTTGTCGGGGTTCATCCCCAGGCACATCGAACAACCGGGCTCGCGCCAATCGATGCCGGCATCGATGAAAATCTTGTCGAGACCCTCGGCCTGGGCCTGAAGTTTGACGGCGTGGCTGCCCGGCACGACCATCGCCCGCTTCACCGAAACTTTTCGTCCACGCACCACTTGGGCGACTTGGCGCAGGTCTTCGATGCGCGAGTTCGTGCACGAGCCGATGAACACCGTGTCGACCTTGATGTCGCGAATCTTGGTGCCCGCGGTCAAACCCATGTAATCGAGGGCTCGGGACACGCCGTCGCGCTCGGTTGGGTCGGCAAAATCGGACGGTTGGGGCACCCGACCGTCGAGGGTCGCGACCTGGGCGGGGTTCGTGCCCCAAGTTACATGCGGGGAGAGTTTGCTCGCGTCGATCACGACTTCTTTGTCGAATACCGCGCCGTCGTCGGTGCGCAGGGTCTGCCAGTCGGCCATCGCCGCGTCGAACTCGGCGCCGGTGGGCGCGAATTCGCGGCCGCGCAAATAGTTGAAGGTGGTTTCATCCGGTGCGACCAGACCGGCCCGCGCGCCCGCCTCGATCGACATGTTGCAGATAGTCATTCGACCTTCCATCGACAGCGCTCGAATCGCCGCGCCGCGATATTCGATCACATGACCGATGCCGCCGCCCGTGCCGATCTTGCCGATGATCGCCAGGATCATGTCTTTGGCGGTGACGCCGTTCGGGGCCCGACCATCGACCGTGACGCTCATCCATTTGGGTCGGGCCTGGGGCAAAGTCTGCGTGGCCAAAACATGTTCGACCTCGCTCGTGCCGATTCCGAACGCGAGCGCGCCGAATGCGCCGTGCGTCGCCGTGTGGCTGTCGCCGCAAACGATCGTCATGCCGGGCAAAGTGCGACCCTGCTCGGGGCCGATCACGTGCACGATGCCCTGACCCGCGTTGCCCATCTCATAGAGGGTGATCTTGAATTCTTTGGCGTTGTTGCGAAGCACCTCGATTTGCTTGGCCGAGATCGGGTCGGCGATCGGCAAGTGGATGTTTTCGGTCGGGACGTTGTGGTCTTCGGTCGCCACCGTGAGGTCGGGGCGTCGCACCGTGCGTTGGGCCAGGCGCAGACCGTCGAATGCCTGCGGGCTCGTGACCTCATGAACAAGGTGCAGGTCGATATACAAAAGGTCTGGTTGGTTCGCCCCCGAGGTCACGACATGGCGATCCCAAATCTTTTGCGCCAGTGTTTTGGGTTGCGAACTCACCGTTCAATTCTGCCTGTTCAATTCGGCGATTCAACCCGCGTCTGGATTGACGGACGAGCCGAGTCGGTGCGAGCGGCACACATCGGGGCATGCAAAAAGAACTTGAGCCGATCGATTTGGCCACCTGTGTCGAAGCCAGCCTGCATTCTTCACTCGACGGCTTTGATTTGCCGCGGGCCCGACTTTATGGCGTCAGCATCGTCGACGCCGACGGGGTGCGAACCAATCAAAACGGCGCGCTTCGCATCAGTTTCTTGGCCGAACACGGCGACGTCTACGAATTGCTCGAGGCCCCGAGCAGCGCGATCGCCCGAATGTTCGACGCGGCGGTCGTTCTAACCTGCGGCTGGGCCGCACCGATCGACAGCGACGAAAACTCACACGACGAGACTGTCGACGACGTTCCGCCGAGCCAGCACCCACAGCGTCGTCGCGTGCGTTTGGTCGTGAGCGTGTGCGACAACGGCGTGGCCTCTGTCTTGCGTTTTGCCGATACGCCAAACGACATTGTCACCGACGCGGGTTCGGCACGGGGCAGTCTGGCCGACGCGGTGAACAACTTGTGGCTTGATCCAAAAGTCGTGGTCAGTCGCGAAACCGTCGATTAGTTTTTCGGCAAGAAACTTCAGCGCGTAGAGCGGAGATAAGCCGACATGCACGCCTCGACCAAGATTGGCACGAAGATCTCTTTTTCGGCGAATACGGCGTTGTGTCCGCCGCGCACCTCGAACACCTCGACATCGCCGACCAGTTGATAGAGCTCGGTTTGCCGATCGGGTGCCACTACACCATCTTCCGTGGTGATCACGACCGACGCGGGTGCGTCGAGATGGGGCAACCACTCGCGCGAGTCGAAGTTGCCGATCGCGCTTCCCGCCTCGAGAATATGGCGCCAGTCGTGGCTCGCGATTTGTTGTATCGCCCACGGTGCTAATCCGGTCGACTTGCGCTGCAGGTAGATCTGGTCGGTCAACCAGGTGCGGGCCTGGGGCGTCGTCAAGCGCGAAAGCGCGGCCAAACCAGTGAGGCCGAAGAAGCTCAGTTTCTCTTCTCGCGACTGCACGAAGTGACTCGCCGTGCTGCACAACACGATGCCCCGTACTCGCGCCTCGTGGCGTTGCCACACGAGTTGGGCGATCGTGCCACCCATCGAGTAGCCGACAGGAATAAATGTCGCGATGCCGAGTTGATCGGCGAGCGCGGCGACATCGTCGGCGCAGTCTTCGAGTTTGAAGTTTGACTTGGTGCGGATGCCCCGTCCGTGACCGCGCAGATCTAACGCGACAACATTGAAGTTTTCAGAAAGCGCGTCGAAGCAGGTGAACCAGTTCAGGTCGGCCGTGGCGGTCCACCCGTGCAGAAGCAACAGCGTGGGCGCACCATCGGGGCCTTTCTTTTCTCGGTAGAAGGTTTTTCCGCGACCAGGTAATTCGACTTCGAAACCTGGTGGCAAGCCGGGCAGAGGTGCCACCGCTTCTTTCTTCACTGTGCCCGGGTCTCCAAAACCTTGACCTTCATCTTGCCGTTCGGCGCCTGATAGGTGACGATGTCGCCCGCTTTCGCGCCGAGCAACGCCGAACCCAGGGGAGAGGTCGGGCTCATGATGGTTGCGTCGCTTTGCTCCTCGATGTGGCCGATCAGAAAAGTTTCGGCCATCGAGTCGTCGACGCCGTCGTAAACGATCGAGACGATCATGCCGATGCCCACCGTGCCGTCTTGGGAAACCTCGACGATTTCGACATTCTCGATGATCGATTCGAGTTGGCGGATGCGCGCCTCCATTTGGCCGTGCTCGTCTTTGGCGGCGTGGTAGTCGCCGTTTTCCTTGAGGTCGCCATGCTCGCGGGCGCGCGCGATTTTCTCGGCTGCCGCGATTCGGCCACGACCGGTCAGGTCGGCATGCTCCTCGCGCAGGCGCTCGAAGGTTTTTCGGGAAAGTTTGTGGATCATCTGGCTCAAAATGCTATCTACATTGCGCCGTCTAAATGGGCGGGATTGGCTCGGGTTTGCACCGTACGCTTGAGATATGTTTTCGCAAAAATTTCACGGGCCGACCGATGGCGAATAGGTCTGCGGCGGGTCATCGCGTCGCGGTGATCGGTGGCGACGGGATCGGCCCCGAAGTTTTGGCCGAAGCGTTGAAGGCCGTCGCGGCGACCGGTGTCAAACTTGCGACGACGAGTTTTGATCTCGGTGGCGCGCGATATTTGCGCGACGGAGAGGTGCTCTCTGACGCGATCCTGGCCGAATTGCGACGGTTTGACGCGATCCTGCTGGGTGCCGTCGGCACGCCCGGAGTTCCGCCGGGTGTGATCGAGCGCGGCCTGTTGTTGAAGATGCGTTTTGAACTAGATCTGTATATCAATCTGCGTCCGTTCAGTGGAATCGCACCCGGTCAGACCAAAGCCCACGACTTTGTTGTCATTCGCGAAAACACCGAAGGTCCGTATGTCGGCGAAGGCGGCGTGTTGCGCCGCGGCACCCCCGACGAGGTCGCCACGCAGGGAAGCGTGAACACGGCAAAGGGCGTCGAACGATGCGTGCGCTTCGCGTTCGATCTTGCCCGCACCCGTGCCCGCAAACATTTGACGCTCGTGCACAAAACGAATGTTCTGACATTCGCCGGCGATCTTTGGCAGCGCACATTCGATCGGGTCGCCAAAGAATACAAAGATGTCTCCACCGCATACAACCATGTCGATGCCGCGTGCATTTATTTCGTGCAAGACCCGCATCGCTACGACGTGATCGTCACCGACAATTTGTTCGGCGACATTCTCACCGATCTGGGTGGCGCAGTTTCCGGTGGCATCGGCGTGGCATCATCGGCGAACCTGAACCCGACGCGCAGCGGGCCATCGATGTTCGAACCTGTGCACGGGTCGGCACCAGACATCGCGGGCAAGGGCATCGCCAACCCCGTCGCCGCGGTTTTGTCGGCGGCGCACATGCTCGAGTTTCTCGGCGAGGCCCGAGCGGCCCAAGTTCTGCGCGCGGCGTGCGTCGAGCCGACAACCGGCTCAACCGTGGCGGTCGGCGACGAAATCGCCCGACGCGTCAGAGCCAGTATCTAAATCCCCGCTTGTAGCCTGATCTATCAACAATTTGGAGCAATAATGCCGATCAAGACAACGCCAAAAATATGGATGAACGGTTCGTTCGTCAATTGGGATGAAGCGAAAGTGCACGTTCTCACCCACACGTTGCATTACGGCACCGGCGTGTTCGAGGGCATCCGCGCCTATGAAACGTCAAACGGCCCCGCGGTGTTTCGTCTGACCGATCACATCAAGCGTCTGCACAACAGCGCCCAGATCATCGGCATGGAGATGCCATATTCGGTCGCCGAGCTCGTCGAAGCGACCAAGCAAACCGTGAAATCGACTGGTTTGCCGTCTTGCTACATCCGTCCGATCGCTTATTACGGCTACGGCGAGATGGGCCTGAATACATTGCCGTGCAAAGTCGATGTAGCGATCGCATGTTGGCCGTGGGGCGCCTATCTGGGTGACGACGCGGTGCAAAAGGGCGTGCGCATGAAAATTTCTTCGTGGACACGCCACGATCACAACACCATGCCCCCGGCCGCAAAGACGGTCGGCAACTATGTGAACTCGTCGCTAGCGAAGGTCGAGGCACTCAAGGCCGGCTATGACGAGGCGATCATGCTCTCACCGAGCGGTCTCGTCGCCGAGTGCACCGGAGAAAACATTTTCTGCGTGCGCAACGGCGTGATTTTGACGCCGCCACTTTCGGCCGGCGCGCTCGAGGGCATCACGCAGTCGAGCGTGACGACCATCGCCCGCGATCTGGGTTATGACATTCGCGTCGACAACATCGCGCGCAGTGATCTTTACATCGCCGATGAAATTTTTGTTTGCGGCACCGCCGCCGAGGTTGGCTCGGTCAGCTCGGTCGACGAACGCAAAATTCCCTGCCCTGGTCCGATGACCAAGACGATCGCGGCGACCTATACCAAGGCGGTTCGCGGGGAAGATGATCGCTACAGGCAGTGGTGCGAGTTGGTCAAATGAGCGCCATGTCGCGATCACACGAACTTGTCGAAGTTTTCGACACGACCTTGCGCGACGGCATGCAGGTCGAGGGCGTGTCGGCGAGCGTGCAAGACAAGTTGCGCATTGCCGAGCAACTCGACTTTCTGGGCGTGCACTACATCGAAGGCGGCTGGCCCGGTGCGAACCCGAAAGACGTCGAGTTCTTCGCCCGTGCGCGCGCCGAACTAAGACTCGAGACATCGACATTGGTGGCGTTCGGTTCGACCCGTCGACCGTCGGGCAAGGTCGACGACGACCCGACACTGCGCAATTTGATCGACGCGCAGACCGACGCCGTTTGCATCGTCGCCAAATGCTCCGATTATCACGTCGAACAGGCACTTCAGACTTCGCTCGACGAGGGCGTGAAAATGGTCAGCGACTCGGTGAAATTTCTTGTCGGCAACGACAAACGGGTTCTCGTCGACATGGAGCATTTCTTCGACGGCTACAAGCACAACGCCGAGTATTCGCTGCGAGTTCTCGAAGCCGCGATCATCGGCGGGGCGACCCATCTCGTGCTCTGCGACACGAACGGCGGCTCTCTTCCCAATGAAGTCGAAAAAATCGTGGCCGAGGTTCGTCGTCACGTCGGCACCGATGTGGTGATCGGCATTCATTGTCACGACGACACCGGTTGCGCGGTGGCAAATTCACTCGCCGCCGTGCAAAGCGGTGCGCGGCACGTGCAAGGTACCCTCAACGGTTTGGGTGAGCGCACCGGCAACACGAACCTGACGACCGTCATCCCGAATCTGCAACTCAAACTCGGCTACAAATGTCTGCCCGAACGACACCTCGAACGCTTGACCCAGGTCAGCAATCATGTCGCCGAAGTTTTGAATCGACCGTTGAACCCGCAAGCACCATACGTCGGTGTGTCGGCGTTCGCCCACAAGGCGGGTCTGCATGTTTCGGCCATCGCCCGCGCCAAAGATGCATACGAGCATGTGTCGCCCGAACTGGTCGGCAACGGCACCCGCTTTTTGGTTTCGGAGATGGCGGGTCGTGCGACGATCGCGATGAAGGCCCAAGAGTTGGGGCTCGATCTCGACGGTCCGGCGATTGGCCAGGTAATCGACGATCTGAAACGGCTCGAGTTTGAGGGCTACCACTTCGAAGCGGCTGACGCTTCGCTCGAACTGTTGATGCGCCGCAGTGCCGGTTGGGAACAGTCGTTCTTCAAGGTCGAGTCGATGCGGGTCATCACCGACGAGGCGGCGACGGGTGAGTTCACCACCGAAGCCACCGTCAAGGTTTGGGTGGGTGAGAGCCGAAATGTTTACACATCCGAGGGCAACGGCCCGGTGAATGCGATCGACATCGCGTTGCGCAAGGCGTTGCGGGCGAGTTATCCGCAATTAGAGCGCGTGCATCTCACCGACTACAAAGTTCGAATTTTGGATTCGGATTCGGCGACCGGTGCGGTGACGCGAGTGTTGATCGACGCCACCGACGGCGAACGAACATGGACGACCATCGGGGTCTCGACGAACATCATCGAAGCCTCGTGGCACGCGCTTGAAGAGTCGTTGGTCTTCGGACTCCTTCATCTGCACGCCTGACCGCGGGCTCGACGTTCTAGGCTGATCGCGTCATGGCCGTCCCGAAATTCACACCGCTTAGTCCGACCGATCAACCGCGAACCTACGCGTCGCCCAAGCACGTGCCCGCGCCATGGCGCAACGACCGACCCGCGTCGATCGAGTCGTCGCAACCGAAAGGGCAGAAACTCGGTTATCAGGGGCCCGATCAAGGGTTCGCCTTGAAAATCGCCGAGAGCATGCGCGAGTCGATCGTGGTCCAGCCCGGCGAGTCGGCCGATGACGCGATTTGCGGTGCCATCGCGATCGCGCTGCGACGAGCCTCAAGATACGGTCGTGCGCCGGTCGTGCACGACCTGACCATCGCCTTCGGAATCTGGGGCTGGATGTTGCTCGATCCGCCGAGCGACTTGGTGAAACGACGCAAAGAATTGTTCGTGGGTTTGGGCGATGCCGCGCATTGTTATTCCGAACTGCGCGCGCTCGTCGACATGGTGCCGGAGAGCACGATGTTGATGACACCCGAACAGGTGCGCACCGGAATGCCGGGCAGTTGGCGTGCGTTGACGGGTGCCTAAAAATTATTTAGTCGACGGCGTGCGCTTCTAAGTCTTTCAACGAAACAAATTCGAGGGTCAGCGTGTGCGTTGAGCGCAACCTGACTTTGGGTGCTTTGCCCGCCTCAAACGCCTGTTGCCAGCGACTCGCACACAGGCACCATTGATCGCCGGGTTTCAAGCCGACAAAACCATATTGCGGCATCGGGGTCGAGAGATCGTTGCCGACGGACCTCGAATATTCCAAAAATTCCGTGGTCATGACTGCGCAAACGGTGTGCACGCCCGTGTCGTCGCCCCCAGTTTCGCAGCAACCGGTTCGATAGAAACCCGTCACTGGGTCGAGGTTGCACGGCTCCAGCGGCTCGCCGTAGACGTTTGTTTGCTGACCCAAGGACACGAATCTGAGCGATCTACTAGTTGATGGTTACGCCCACGAGCCGACCAATCACGTAGGTGACGCCGACCGCCAACAACATGATCGCCACCTGACGCACCGCGCTGGTTGCTTTTGATCGTTCTGCTTGTTGACCGATCGCACCCCCGGCCACAGCCGCAGCGACCACGGCGACCATGATTGACGCGTATCGCGCGCTGTTGCCCCCGCCGAATATCCACGGCAGCACGGGCAACATCGCCCCACAAAAGAAGGCCATAAGCGAAATGATCGCGACTTGAATCGGGTTGGGAAGGTTGCCGGCGTCAAGGCCGAACTCTTCGCGAGCGTGCACGATCACGGCACGCTCGGGATCGCGCATCACTTCTCGCGCCGAGATGGCGGCCTGCTCGCGCGACATGCCGTGTTGGCGATACATCGCCGCCAACTCCGAAGTTTCGGCTTCGGGATGTATTTTGAGTTCGCGCAACTCGAGCGCCATCTCTCGCTTGACCAGTTCGTTCTGTGCGCTGATCGAAACCCATTCGCCCGCGGCCATGCTCGCCGCGCCCGCGACCGCGGCGGCGATTCCCGCCAGGCGGACGACGCTCGAGTCGACTCCTCCCGCTGCAAAACCAATCACCAGCGAAACATTGGAGACGAGACCGTCGCTGAAGCCGAACACGCCCGCGCGCGCCGAGCCACCGGCAAGCGCGCGATGGTCGGGGTGTCCTTCGTGCTCGACGGTTTTTTTCGCCACGAGTTCAACGATAGTTCTGTCCCGAGCCGCAACGCCCACCGAGATAGCCTGATGACAGATGGCACAGAGACCGCGCTACCGATTTGCGCCGTCGCCGACCGGATATTTTCACGTGGGCGGTGCCCGAACCGCGTTATACAACTGGATTCTCGCCTTGCAGACGGGCGGAGTTTTCGTGTTGCGAATCGAAGACACCGACGATTCGCGAAACAATCCGCAGTGGACGCAAGGCATTCTTGACGCGCTGGCGTGGCTCGGTATCGACGCTTCAGATTCGCACTTCGAAGGGCCATATTTTCAATCTGCCAACACCGCGTTGCATGTTGAAGCGGCCGAGAAACTCTTTGCGCAAGGCGCCGCGTATTACTGCGACTTGACATCTGAAGATATTCAAAAACGATCCAAAGAATCGGGCAGACCTGGTTACGACGGCTATTCGCGTGACCGCAAACTCGGGCCCGGGGCGGGGCGGGTGTTGCGATTCAAGGTGCCGCCGGGTTCGACGACCGTGCAAGACGAGGTGCGCGGCAGCGTCGAGTTCGACAATGCGACGATCGAAGATTTCGTTTTACTGCGAGGAAACGGGACGCCTATGTTCCTGCTCGCCAATGTCGTCGATGACATCACCCAGGGCGTCACCCATGTCGTGCGCGCCGAAGAGCATTTGCCCAATGCGCCGAAGCAACAGATGATCTGGCGGGCACTTGGTCACCAGCCACCGAGTTGGGCTCATGTTCCAGTGCTTGTTAACGAGCAGCGAAAGAAACTTTCGAAGCGCCGCGACAAAGTTGCTGTCGAGCAGTATCGAGACGAGGGAATTCTCGCTGCAGCGATGAAGAACTATCTGATGACGCTCGGCTGGGCGCCGACTGGCGAGACAGAGATCGTGCCTTTCGAAAAAATCGTTAGAGAGTTCAAGTTGGGGAGCGTCAATCATTCGCCCGCATTTTTCGACATCGTCAAACTTCAGTCGTTCAATGCCGAATATCTGCGGGCGATGTCGGTTGGTGAATTCATCGATGCCTGCCAGCCCTGGTTGCGCGGAGACAAGGCACCGTGGCAAGCCGGTGCTTACGACGCCAAAGTTTTTGCCGAAATGGCCCCATTGGTTCAAACTCGAGTGCAATTGTTGCAAGATGTGCCGGGCATGGTCGGTTTTTTGTTCTGCGAACTGCCGACAATCGACCGGGCCGCTTTCGTCAAAGCCTTCGCGCCAGAGTGGGCTCGACCTACTTTGGTTGAAATTCGCGATGGATTCGCGAATTGTGTTTTTACCGCCGAGAAACTCAAGTCGATAGTCGAGGCGGTCGGCGAGCGGCATTCGTTGAAACTCGGCAAACTTCAGGCGCCACTGCGGGTGGCTATCACGGGGCGCAGCGTTGGTCCGCCATTGTTCGAGCCGCTCGTCTTGCTTGGTCGCGCGGCGGTTCTGAAGCGCATCGACTCGGCATTAGCGACCCGCACATAGGCAGACGCAGAGCGATGTCAATACGACGCGTTCTGCGAATAATCGGTGCCGTGTGCGGTTTGGGCGTGGCGTATTTTTTGGTTTCACTGTTTCAAGTTTGGAACACGGGTCGTAGTGCTGATCGTCAACCGGTTGATGCGATTGTCGTGCTCGGCGCTGCCCAATATGACGGTCAGCCGTCGCCACAGTTTCAGGCCCGACTCGATCACGGGCTCGAGCTTTGGAACCTCGACTTGGCTTCATACATCGTGGTTACTGGCGGCAAACAAGAGGGCGATCGTTTCACCGAGGCGGCTACTGCTCGCAAGTACTTTGAATCGAAAGGCGTGGCCAGCGATCTGATTTTTGAAGAAAATTCGGGCACGACGACTTATGCGTCGTTGATGGCTGTTTCGCAGGTTGCGAATGAGCTGAAGATTTCTCGTATGTTGATCGTTAGCGACCCGTTCCATCTTTTGCGAGCGAAATTGATTGCGAGGGAGGTTGGTCTCGATGTAAGTTTGTCGTCAACTCGGTCGAGCGTGATCAAGGGTGGTGATGCTTTCCAACACAACCTGCAAGAAGCGATCGGTGTCGCAATCGGTCGCATCGTCGGCTTTCAACGCGTTGATTCGTGGACCAATTGAATTGATGTTTGCGATATCGTAAAGCCATCACTCTGGGGAGTGGTGTAACTGGCAACACAGCAGATTCTGGTTCTGTTATTCAGGGTTCGATTCCTTGCTCCCCAACGCCACAATGCTGCGCATTGTTCTGCTGCGCGCCACAATGCTGCGCATTGTTCTGCTTCGCTTCGCGCTGACTTTCGCTTGGCTGTGTATTGTTCTGCTTCGCGCCGCAGCGCTAGCCGCGAGTGGTTTCACAGATAGCGTGAAGGGGCTAGTTGCTCCCATCGTCTAGCGGCCTAGGACACCACCCTCTCAAGGTGGCGGCACGGGTTCAAATCCCGTTGGGAGTGCCAAAGAAAATGAATTTCCCCTTTATTGCCGTGATTTGTTGTACAGCGTGCAGCAATAGCGGCACCGCTTGATTAACCCGCCCGATGGTTTCGCGGGAGATCTTGCCGAGGTCGTCTGTGATTCTGTTGACAAATTGCACCAGAAGTCGGTCTCAGGCCCTGTGTACGAAAGCGACCACCGAACCGGTCGTTCGGTGCGCCTGGGATGGTCGACAGCACAGCGGAGGATCCGCCAAACGCTGTGCATTCTCTGACAGGCTTCGATGGTCCGGAGGGGGTTCCGTATGGCTGTGATCCGAGATCTCGTCTTCGACTGCGAGCAGCCGGCGTCACTGGCACGATTCTGGGCCAACGTCCTCGACGACTACGCGGTTGCGCCGTACGACGACGCGGAATTGCAGCGGCTCCAGGATGCGGGATACGCAGGGCCAGAAGATGACCCGACCGTTCTCGTTGAAGGTCCTGCAGGTCACCCTCGACTGTGGTTCCAGCTGGTCCCGGAGCGGAAGGATCGGAAGAACCGCGTCCACCTTGACCTCGGCGCAAGCGACCTTGTCTCCGAGGTCGAACGGCTCATGTTCCTTGGGGCAATACAATTGCACCGTGTCGGCTCCCGCGTGACCATGGCCGATCCTGAGGGGAACGAGTTCTGCATCGACTCGGTCTGAGAGGCGCACGGACGTTCCGATAGCCGTCCCCGCTCCCGGCCCCGGGCCGTCCCGCCTATCCGGCGTTCGGAGCGGTCATAGTTTGCTGAGCAGGTAGCCCACGCAGGCGACGTGCAGCCATGCAGTGGCTGACTCGGTGGTGGCCTCGTAGCTGCGGGACAGACGCCGCCAGCGGCCGAGCTCGGCGAAGCAGTCCTCGACCTTCCACAGCGGGCGGATGGGCTTGAAGCCCTTCGGCTTGTTCGGCTTGCGCCACCCCTTGATGGTCACGGTGACCTTGTGACGGCGCTGGACGCCCCTGACGAGCGGCTCAAACCCAAGGTCGGCGAGCACCTCGGCGACTCGGGGCAGGTCGGGCAGCGAGTCGCCGAGCAGCGTCCGACCAGCCTTGGAGTCGTGCGGCCGCGCGGAGTCGACCCGGGCGACCACGGGCAGGCCGAGGTAGTTGATGAGCACTGTGCGCTTGGCGCCGAAGGTGCCACCGTACTTGCCGCCAGCCTCGTGGAACCCGGGTCCGCCCCGGCCACCCTTGACGGCCTGGCAGTCCAACATGACCATCGACGGCTCCGGGTCCCGGCCCGCCTTGGTGCGCACCGCACGGCGCAGCAGCGTGAGGGCCTGCTCCCAGACACCGCTGTCCCGCCAGCGTCGCAACTGCTGCCAGATGGCACCCCAGGGTCCGAAGTGGCCGGGCAGGTACCGCCACTGACAGCCCGTGCGGGCCTGGTAGAGCACCGCGTTGACCATGCGCCGCCGGGGGATGCGGGCCGGTGCCCCTCGTCGACCGGGCGGGTCGAATAGGTCACGTACAAGACGCCATTGAGCGTCGGTCAGATCGGTTGAGTAGGGCATGAGGCCGACAGTGCTCGTCGACGGTCACAGCGCACTCGCCGCACGGCCATTCGTACACAGGGCCTCAGACACCAAGGTCGCGTGGCGTTGTGAGCATCAGGGGCAGAGCGTGGACTTCGATGTTGATGCCAGTCAAACGGCCAAGCAGACAGCAAGCGATGATGCGCTCACTTTGTTCGGAGCGAACAACACCTTGCGGTCATGGGCCAACCCACCAACTTTGTGCGGTTCAGAATGGGCAATGGGTGACGGCGATCAAGCCAACAAATTAGAGACTCGCGGCTAACTCGGGCGCAGACTTGAGTTTTTCAAAATCTGAAACTTCGTTGTAGATCTGCGCCGAAAGCCGAACGTAGGTCGATTCACCGGGCGAGACGACAACCGTTTCGGCGTTCAGTTCTTGGCTGATGCGCAGGGTGAGTAAATTCGATTCTTCTTTGTTTAGTTGTTGCTTCAGTGGCATGAGCACGAGGCGCATCCACGGGCAAAACATTTCGGTCGGCACGTCGGGCTCGGTGCCCCAATGTTCGTGCAACATTTTTGCCGCGGCATCGATTACTTCGCGGTTGTGGGCATCGCGCTCAGCAAACGGTATCGAATCGTGAAACCTGATCGCGTCTGGGGTGGCGAGATAACTCGAGTAATCGTCGGTGCCTTGCCAGAAGAATGACTTGGGGAAACCCTGCTCGAAATCCCAAGATGGCACGAGTGGAGCAATCAGTTTGGCGACCTCCGTCGTGCGGCAGACCAAGCCGGCCGCGGCGCGCGGCGCACAGAGCCATTTATGGAAGTTGCTCGTCCAGACATCAAAATCGAGCGGCAACGCGGGCTTGAGCATGCCGATGGCGTGCGCGGCGTCGATCACGACCTTGGCTTGCGGCGAGATTCGTCGAATCGTGCGCACGATCTGATCGAGCGGCAACAACAGCGCCGTTTCTGAAGTGATCTGGTCGAGCACGACAAGCGATGTAGCGCCGGTCAAGGCGGCGAACACGCTGTCGGCGAGGTCGTCGGCGGACTGTGCGCCCGTCGGAAACGCCACCTCGGCGATTCGTAATTCGCTTCTCGTACGTCGGGCGACCTCATCGAGACCGTTGAGCACGCCGCCGTAGCCGAGACTCGTGGCGACGATTTGTGAGTTCGGCTTGGTGATGAGGCTGGCTACCGCGGTGATCACGCCTTGTGATGCGTTGGGCACGAATGCGAAAAGTTCGGGCGCGACACCCAGCCAGCCCGCCACAAAATCGTGCGCCTCGTCGTGTAACTTCGGCAAGGTGGTCCGAAAAAAGAGGTTCGGGTTGCTCTCTTCGAGTTCTTGAAATCTTTGCTGGGCGGCTGCGACAACTTTGGGCACCGCGCCGAATGATCCGTGATTCAGATAGGCGATGTTCGGATCAAGGCTGAACTGCCCGCGATACCTATTCACCGCCCAAACGCTAGTTGTTTGCTAATCGATGATGTAGTCGGCGAGAACTTTCTTGGTGCGGCGCAATGATTGGTAGAGGGCCGTGCGGGTGGTGACGGGCAGGTCTTGATTGTTGAGGTCGGCCAACACCAGGCGAATTTGCCAACCTGCAACCTTGTCGACCCAAGTCGGAATGACCACGGGTTCGGCGACGACGACCTCGCCGCTTTGTGAGACAGTTACATTCGTCGTGACAATCGCCCCGTCTTGGGTGCTCGCCGGCCATGGCGGATCTTTCGGCGTTGTCGGCAGGTTCGACAGAAAGTTGCCCAAGCCGTAGATCACCCAGGTGCCGTTGACCTTTTCAATCGGTTGCAGCACGTGGGCATGACTGCCGATGATCAAGTCGATGTCGCCACTCTTTGTGATTTCGTCGGCGATGCGTCGTTGGTAACCGGATGGCGCCCACTCGCGTTCGTTGCCCCAATGCATGCTGACCAGCACCACCTTTGCACCGATTTTCTTGGCCTCGCGGGCGTCGCGAAGAATTCGTTCTGGATTGATCAGAGCGGATCGCCAGGTTTGACCGTTGGCCGCGGGCAAGCCGTTGTAACTGAACGTGTAGGACAAGTGCGCGACTTGAACACCGTTGACCTCGAAAATTTTTGGCTCGATTTCTTCTGGGCTTCTCGCCATGCCGGCATGTGAGACGCCGTTTCGATCAAGTGCTGCAAGGGTTGCATCGATACCTTTGACGCCGCGATCCATGGTGTGGTTGCTGGCCAAACTGCAGCGGTCGAAGCCGGCATCGGCGATTGCGTCGGTGATTTGAGCCGGCACGCCGAAAAATGGATAGGTCGAAGGTTTTTCGTCGGCGGGGGCAATTGGCGTTTCGAGGTGACAGATCGCGAGATCGACACTCGAAATAGTCGGCTTGACAAGCTTGAACATCGGTCGAAAGTCGTAGTCGGTGCCTGTGGTTTCGCCCGTATTGGTCGTGTCGGTGCTTGCTGCGTTGCTGGCGGCGCCGCGCCAAAGTTGACTGTGCGGCAAAATGTCGCCACTGACGGCGATCGTGAACTGCTGTATTTGACTCGAAGTAGGTGGTTGGCTCGGGTCGGCGGGGGCAAGCGAACTTGGGACCGCAGGCATTGTCATGGGCACCGATGCCGGCACAGAATTTGAAACATGTTGCGACCGGCTCGTTGCACACGCACCCAGCACAGATGCCGTCGCACAAATAGCGACTATCAGTCGGCGCAAAAGTTCTCGATTAAGACTGGGGGCCGCGCACGAGTTTGCCCGGCAATTCACCGGTGAACTCGTCGTTTTCAATCGTCTGCACGCCGTTGACCAGCGTCGCTCGGTATCCGTGCGCGGTTTGCACGAGTCGACGACCGTTGGCCGGCAGATCGAAAACAACTTTTGGATTGTCGAAACTCAGCGACTCAAGATCGATCACGTTGATATCGGCGCGCAAGCCAGGCAAGATCGCCCCGCGATCTCGCAAACCGTGCAATTCGGCCGTGTCGCGGGTCTGACGCTTGATCATGTTTTCGAGTTTGAGTTTCGGCCCGCGCTTTCGATCGCGCACCCAATGGGTCAACATGAAGGTCGGCATGCCGCCATCGCAGATCACGCCGCAGTGTGCACCCGCATCGCTCAAACCATTGCGCGTGTTCGGATGTTGTAGCAACTGATGGGTCATCGATAGGTCGCCGTATGCGTAATTCAAGAACGGCCGGTAAATCATCCCATTGCCATTGTCCGTGAGCAGGTGATCGAGCGTCACCTCAAAAGGATTTTTGCCCGTTCGCGCGGCGATACCCGCGACCGACTGCTCGAAGGTCGGCTCGTAGTCGATCGTCTCAGAAGTGATCGGGTACATCGTCTGAAAGTTTTCGCCGATGAACTGATGAAAAAACTTGTGCGTCGGTTGCTCGGTGAGAATCTGTTGCCTGCGTCGCGGTTCGGCGAGGGCGATGGCGCGTTGCGCGATGGGCAGGTGCGACACCTCGTGATATGACTTGTGCATGATCAACGGATGAATCGTGCCCTCCAGAAACATGATCAATCCGATGCTTCGACCCGCCACTTGCGCCTCGATTTTTTCGCCGACGCGCGCCGATTGCTCGATCAGGCCGAGGGTCTCGCGCCAGAGGTCGGGGTCGTCCGCGGGTTGGTTGAGGTTGATGCTCATCTTGACGCCCGTGCGTCGGGTCAATTCGCGCATCCATCGCCATTCTTCACCCGGCACTCGCCAATGTTCGGCGGCCATTTGAAATATTCCGTGACCCGCGCGTCGAATCGCGTCGGCGATGCCGTACAACTCGTCGGGTTTGGCGCTGGTGCCCGGCACGAACTCGCCGTTCTTGCTCTTGTGCAACGAGGTTCGAGACGTCGAAAACCCGAGCGCACCCGCGAGCAGTGCTTGCTCGGTGAGTGCCGCCATTTTTTCGATGTCGTCAGCCGTGGCGTCTTCGTTGTTCGCACCGCGGTCGCCCATCACGAACGCGCGCAGTGCGCCGTGACCGATCTGCGCGCCAAGATCTAAAACCCTGGGTTTGTGTTCGAGTGCATTCAGATATTCGGGGAAAGACTCCCACTCCCATTTGATGCCCTCGGTCATCGCGGCCCCAGGAATGTCTTCGACGCCCTCCATCAATTCGATCAACCACTCGTGGCGATCGGGCAACGCGGGGGCAAAACCGACGCCGCAGTTTCCCATCACCGCGGTTGTTACTCCGTGCCAACTGCTCGGCGTGAGCCACGGGTCCCATGTCGCTTGCGCGTCATAGTGCGTGTGCACATCGACCCAACCTGGTGCGACAAGCATCGCCTCGGCGTCGATCACATGGTTCGCATGAGCAGTGGATGCCTTGAGCGCCGGAGCAATCTCGGCGATGCGACCATCTTTTACCACGATGTCGGCGGGACGTTGCGCAGAACCCGTGCCGTCGACGAGCGCCGCATCGCGAATCACTGTGGTGGCCACAGCGCAAGCCTAGATGCGTAACTAGTATCGGTGGCGAGGGCGAGCATGGAAATCAACAATTCATTCGAAGTCAAGGCGCCGATTGACGTCGCCTGGACGACCCTCACCGATCTGGGGCGAATCGCCCCGTGTTTGCCGGGTGCGACCTTGACCAGCGTTGAAGGCGACATCTACAAAGGCCACGTCACGGTCAAGGTCGGGCCGATCGTGGCGAAGTTTGGGGGTCAGGCGATTTTTCAACAGCGAAACGACTCGGCGTATAGGGCCGTTTTGAAAGGCGAGGGACGCGACGCGACCGGCAAGGGCAATGCGTCGGCGATCATCACCGCGCAACTCGAGGCCGTCGATGCATCGACGACTCGTTGCACGGTGAACACAGATTTGACGATCACGGGAAAGATCGCCCAGTTTGGGCGGGGCGCGTTGGCCGATGTCAGCGACAAATTGTTGAAGCAGTTCGTTGTCAACCTCGAGTCGACGGTGTTGGCCGATGGCGCGGGTGCTAGTCCGGCTTCGTCGTCGGGTGCCAGTGCGGGTGCAGGCTCCGGTGCGAGCAACGGCGCAGGGGCAGAGCCGGTCGCTGCTCCGCTCAACCTGCTTGGCTCAACTGGTTTGTCGTTGGCCATACCAATTTTGAAGCGCATCGTGCCCGTGCTCGCCGTGCTCTTTGTGATCATCCTGCTCGTCGTTCGCTGATTTTTCGCCAGCGTTAGAAATTTAGTAGCCGAAGATCGGCGCCATCTGTCTCGCAGTTCTATTTCGGAAGATAGGCGAGGGTGGCGGGGTGAAGTCTCGAGTTGGATGTGATGAGCGAATTGGCCCGCCAGTTTTGTGAGCCGAGGCGATCTGTGCACAGACCACCCGCACGCTGCACGATCGG